>OJAU01000120.1_pt1 | contig 48961 bp, 45 predicted proteins | sample 1589791 | NCBI WGS metagenome assembly OJAU01 (sample SAMN05416849, study PRJEB24817) | seawater metagenome | isolation source: Sea water | place: Canada:Atlantic | collected 2013-07 | reverse complement strand
GTGTATAAGAGACAGGATTCACTATTAGCGGCAAAAGTTATGCTGGAGCAGGGCGTTCATGTTGAAGGGATTAATTTTTATACAGGCTTCTGTGTAGAAGGTCACACGCATGCAATTCGTAAAAAAGATAAAGCTAAGCCAAAAAGAAATAATGCGCTTTGGAGCGCAGAAACATTAGGCATTAAGCTTCATATCATTGATATTATTGAAGAGTACAAGGATGTGTTGATTAACCCTAAACACGGCTACGGTGCGAATATGAACCCGTGTTTGGATTGTAAAATTTTTATGGTGGGCAAAGCAAAAGAGTGGGCTGAAGAAAACGGCTTTGACTTTATTATTACGGGTGAAGTGATTGGACAACGGCCGATGTCACAGCGTAGAGAGACGATGCCGGTTATATCCGAAGAGTCAGGAGCAGATGATCGCTTACTCAGGCCTTTGTGTGCACAAAATCTACCCGAGACCTTACCAGAGCGAGAAGGTTGGGTGAATCGTGATGAGTTGTATGACTTTAGTGGTCGGACACGTAAACCTCAAATGGCGTTGGCACAAAAGTTCGGTTTTGATGACTATGCGCAACCGGCTGGCGGCTGTTGTTTTCTCACGGATAAAGCCTATTCCGTAAAATTAACAGATTTATGGGCATCTCGAGGCAAACGAGATTATGAAATAGACGACATTATGTTGTTAAAAGTAGGCCGGCATATTCGACCAAAACCAAACTTTAAATTGATAGTGGCTCGTGAAGAAGGTGAGAATAATTTCTTACAGGGTTATAAAAAGCAGTTTATAACGCTAAGAACCATGAGTCATAAAGGGCCATTAACGTTGCTGGATGGAACGGCCAATGATGAAGACCTTAAACTAGCGGCACAAATTGTCGCACGGTTTAGTCAAGGTAGAGATGCAAAAACTGTTGATGTTGAAGTGACTGAGAACGGGGTTAATAAAAACTTTACCGTAACGCCTTTAAAGGCGGATCAGATTCAAGACGCTTGGCGCGTATGATAGAGCTAGATGCACGCCGGTTAATGTGCCCTATGCCGGTTATAAAAACGCAAAATATAATAAAGACACTGTCTTCAGGTGATAAAGTAAGAGTCAGCTGTACAGATCCTGGTGTTATGCAAGATATTCCTGCTTGGTGTAGAATCAATGGACATACTGTTTTAAGCACAGAAGAAATTGATCACGAATATATCCTAATTATCAAAGTTGGAAGCGATTAAATAATATGTCTCAACTGATGACTGAAACCAGGGCCAAAAAGAATATCACCGTGATTGGTGGCTTGGCTAATTTAGTATTGTCCGTTTTCAAAATTGGTTGTGGTTGGTTCGCTCAATCACACGCATTGGTCGCTGACGGTTTTCATTCTCTGTCCGATTTATTAACAGATGGCTTGGTGTATTACGCATCGCATCATGCCGGCCAAGAGGCGGACGAAAAACACCCGTACGGTCATGCAAGGTTTGAAACATTAGCAACCGTCATTTTAGGTGCTTTGTTGGTGGCTACGGCTGGGGGAATTATTTGGAATGCAATAGCCGGCTTCTTTAATGATGATGTATTGCTGCATGGTTGGTTGGTTATTACTATTGTAATGATCTCTGTCTTATCTAATGAAGTCATGTACCAGCTGACGATGAAAATTGCTCGGGATACAAAATCTGAGTTGATGAAGGCTAATGCGTGGCATCACAGGAGTGATGCGATTTCTTCTTTAGTTGTATTAATAGGTGTTGGTCTTGATATGGCTGGCTTTCAATACTTTGATTCTATTGCGGCAATTATCGTGGGTCTAATGGTGGCAAAGGTTGGGGTTGATCTAGCATTGAATGCGAGTAAGGAGTTAGTCGACACTGCATTGGATGAAGAGGTTGTAGAAAAAATTAAGCAAATCATATTAGACGCCAGTGGCACGAGAGAGCTACATTTTTTACGTACTCGAAAAATGGGGGATACAGCTCTTGTAGATGTGCATATCTTGGTGGACCCTAAAATAAGTGTTTCTGAGGGACATTTAATTAGCGAAAGGGTACGCTTATCATTAATAAAGGGCGTTGAAAATATTGGTGAGGTGACGGTCCATATCGACCCAGAGGATGATGAGATTTATTCGCCAAGTGTCGATTTACCCTTAAGGCATCGTCTTATAGGCCAGCTTAATGAGTCATGGGAAGGCATTGCTGAAAAAGACGGAGTGTCAAATGTCACCCTTCATTATCTGGATGGTAAGGTAGAGGTTGAAATAGAGCTTCCTTTAGAGGTCATTAATAATATTAGTGAAGCACGGGATGTGTCAGAAAAATTTAAAAAGAAAACGTTAACACTTCCAGAGGTGACGGATGTAAAAGTGTTATTTGTTTAAATTGCCCAAAATTGGTGCGGCTAGTGTAAATAATGCACCAATATTGGGATTTTAAGCCGTGAAAAAGGTAAATATCCGTAAAATACAACAAGTTATGTTTTGGCATATTATGTGCACAAAATGTCGAGCTAACTTAATTTTAGAAGCAATCATTTAAAAAACTTTAGGAGTAATCATGTCAGCACAAGATGTATTAGATTTGATCAAAGAAAAAGAAGTCGCTTTTGTTGATTTCCGTTTCGTTGATACTATTGGTAAAGAACAACACGTAACAGTTCCATCACATACGGTAGATGCTGATGTGTTTGAGGACGGCAAAATGTTTGATGGATCTTCCATTCTAGGTTGGAAGGGTATTAATGAGTCAGACATGATTTTGATGCCAGATCCATCAACAGCTGTTTTAGACCCATTTTTTGATGACGTAACGCTGATTATCCGTTGTGATGTTGTTGAGCCTAGCGATATGTCTGGCTATGAAAGAGACCCTCGCTCAATTGCTAAAAGAGCAGAAGAGTATCTTCAGTCAACAGGTATTGGTGACGCGGCTTATTTTGGTCCAGAAAATGAGTTTTTTGTATTTGATGATATTCGTTGGAAAACAGACATGTCGGGGTCTTTTTATAAAATAGACTCTGAAGAAGCGGGCTGGAATTCAGAAAAAGATTATGAAAGTGGCAACATGGGTCACCGTCCTGGTACAAAAGGCGGTTATTTCCCAGTCCCTCCTGTTGATTCTCTTCATGACATGCGTGCGGCTATGTGTTTAACGCTTGAAGAAATGGGTCAAGAGACTGAAGTTCATCACCATGAAGTAGCAACAGCGGGCCAGTGTGAAATTGGCACAGTGTTCAATACATTGGTGAAGAAAGCAGATGAGGTCTTAGAGCTTAAATATGTAGTTCAAAACGTTGCTCACGCCTATGGCAAAACAGCTACTTTTATGCCGAAGCCAATCGTTGGTGATAACGGTAATGGTATGCATGTTCACCAATCAATTTTTAAAGACGGCAAAGCATTATTTTCTGGTGATTTATATGGCGGTTTATCTGAAATAGCCTTGTTTTATATTGGCGGTATTATTAAACATGCTAAGGCAATTAACGCCTTCGCAAATGCTTCAACAAACAGCTACAAACGTTTAGTACCGGGTTTTGAAGCACCTGTTATGTTGGCTTATTCTGCACGTAACCGTTCAGCATCTATTCGAATTCCTTTTGTAGCAAACCCTAAAGGTCGTCGAATTGAAGTGCGTTTTGCTGATTCAACGGCAAACCCATACTTATGTTTCTCAGCCATGTTAATGGCGGGTCTTGATGGTATTAAGAATAAGATCCACCCTGGCGAAGCTATGGATAAAGACCTTTATGATTTGCCACCAGAAGAAGAAGCTGCAATTCCACAAGTAGCGACTTCATTTGATGAAGCACTAGTTGCATTGGATAAAGACCGTGCATTCTTAACTGAGGGCGGTGTGTTTACTGATGATATGATTGATGGCTACATTAAATTAAAAATGGAAGAAGTGACTCGCCTAAGGATGAGCACTCACCCGATTGAGTTTGATATGTACTACAGCTTGTAAAATTGCATTGATGTAATGAAAACCCCGCTATTGCGGGGTTTTTTTTGCACAAATTTTAAGAAATATGGTCTTATGGTTGCATAGCACAGTCATAAAGGAGCAGGGTATGAAGCGAAGTATTATTTTAATCACAATTTTTTTAGCGGGTTTTGTGCAAGCCGATGTTTATAAATATATCAATAAACAAGGGAAAACAGCCTACTCCGACACACCTGTTAAAGGTGCAGAGAAAGTGATTGTGCCGCCGATTATGACTTATGAGGCACCTAATATTCCTACAAAAAAAATAGTGACTTCAGAAGAGCGCAAAGAGTTAACTGAAGCCAATATTCCTTATGATCATATTAGTATTATTTCACCCATTGAGCAGGGAACGGTTAGGAGTAATCAAGGTATTGTGAATGTTACATATGATTTGCAGCCGGCTTTGCAAGAAGAAGATACGGTTGAATTATTACTTGATGGGGTGGTTCAAGAAGGCTTCAATCTTGAGGGGGTGGAGCGTGGTGCGCATGTTGTTCAGGTGCAAGTAATAGATAAGAATGGTGAGGTAAAAATAACTAGCCCCAGTGTGACTTTTTATTTACAAAGAAGCACAGCATCATAAAGATATAAAGCGTTTAACAATGGGACGTTAAAATAAAAATGCACTGTACTGGTGCATAAAATTTCTGTTAACGAGTATGATGAGACCTATGTTTATTAAAGAGGGCGCCTCATACTACTTGGCGCATTAATTGCTAGGTATCTAGAATGAAAAAACACACCTTTATGCCAAATTCTGTCATGGAACAACTGTCTGTCGGTATATTGCTGTTTAACGAAAAAAATGCGTTAGTTTATATAAACAATGCAGCTGAAGAATTACTTGATATCAGTGAACGTAAAGCCATTGGCGCGAAGGCAGAAAACCTGTTTGAAACCGCACGCTTTGATATCAATAAGGTGTTTCAGCGTAGCCGGCAACTAGGGTCAAAAGTGACTGAGCACTTGGTTCCCATCGGCCACCCCGTTGGAACAAAAAGAAGCGTAAGTTTATCAGCAACACCATTATCAAATAATAGTAATGACGATGAAGAAGAGCTGCTCGTTGAAATCGTTGATTTTAATTACTATTTACAGATCGATCATGATGAAAAATTATTAGCACAAAATGAACTAGCGACCAATATGTTACGAGGGCTTGCCCATGAAATTAAAAACCCATTAGGTGGTATTAGGGGGGCTGCTCAGTTGCTATCAAAAGAGTTAAATGGTGATTTTTCTGACTATATACACGTTATTATCGAAGAGGCGGACCGCTTAAGAACGCTAGTTGATCGAATGTTGGGGTCATCAGAGTTACCGAATCATCAATACATTAATATACATGTGATTTTGGAACGTGTAAGGCAATTAGTGGAAGCCGAGGTTAATGAAAAAGTCATCATAAGAGCAGATTATGATCCTAGTCTTCCAGATATCAATGCAGATAAAGATCAGCTTATTCAAGCATTACTAAATGTAGTTAGGAATGCAACGCAAGCTGTTCAAGATGGTGGTGAAATTATCCTTAGAACGCGAATACATCGAAATTTTACGATAGGTGATGAGACTAGAAAGTTAGCGGTAAAAATTGATGTAATTGATGATGGGCCTGGCATCGAGAAAGAGATGCAAACAAAAATTTTCTACCCAATGGTGACTGGGCGAACTGACGGAACAGGTTTGGGCTTATCAATAGCTCAGACAAATGTGCAGCGCCATAGTGGCATTATAGAAGTGGCCAGTGAACCGGGCCACACGGTTTTTTCAACAATATTACCGCTAGAAAAAGCAGGATAACTAGGGAGTGTAATACCTAATGGGTTGTCGAGTAAAACGTAAGCATCAGATAAATGGATAGTATTAATTATGGGTGAAAAGATAAAAGCATGGGTGGTCGATGATGATCGTTCTATTCGATGGGTGTTGGAAACAGCATTAAAAAGAGAGGGGCACCAAGTCACATGTTTTGAAAGTGCAGAGGGTATTCTAAATCTTATGCGTAAAGATAAGCCGGATGTGTTGCTAACTGATATTCGTATGCCCGGCAAAAGTGGCATTGAACTCCTTGCAGAACTACAGAAACATTATCCAGATTTACCTGCGATTGTGATGACGGCTCATTCAGATATGGACAGTGCGGTGTCTGCCTATGATGGTGGTGCTTTTGAATATTTGCCTAAACCTTTTGATGTTGATGAGGTTGTTAATCAAGTTGAACGAGCCTACGAGCACCTTAAAAAGAAAACAAGCGCTGTTGAGCAACCTGATACTCAAGATGAGGCCAGTGAGTCGGGCATTATTGGTAGTGCTCCAGCTATGCAGGTTGTTTTTAGGGCGATTGGGCGCTTGTCAAAGTCTAATATTACGGTGATGGTAAATGGAGAATCAGGCACCGGTAAGGAATTAGTTGCCAAGGCCCTTCATCAACATAGTTTAAGAAGAGATAAACCGTTTATAGCGTTAAATATGGCGGCGATTCCTAAAGATTTATTAGAGTCTGAGCTATTTGGGCATGAGAAAGGGGCATTTACTGGCGCAACGAGTCGTCGAAAAGGGCGTTTTGAGCAAGCCGATGGTGGGACGCTGTTTTTAGATGAAATTGGTGATATGCCAGCAGATATGCAAACACGTTTATTGCGGGTACTGTCAGATGGAGAGTTCTTTTCTGTCGGTGGTCATCAACCAATAAAGGTGGATGTGCGTATTATTGCGGCAACACATCAGGGGCTAGAAAAACTTGTTGAAGAAAAACTTTTTAGAGAAGATTTATTCCATCGTTTAAATGTGGTGCGTATCAAAATCCCTCCGGTTCGAGAACGTCGCGAAGATATTCCATTACTTCTAAAACATTTTTTAGCTAAGGCTGCCAGCGAGTTGGAAGATGATGTGAAGTTGTTGGATGACGAATCCATGCGGTATCTGTCAGGTTTGCCTTGGTTGGGTAATGTTAGGCAAATTGAAAATACCTGTCATTTATTAACGGCAATGTGCCCGAGCAACATCATTCAGTTAGATGACCTACCTGATGAGTTGAAAAATATCACCTCGACAGAAAAAGTGATGGTTGAGGGTGACTGGTTAGACGCTGCAAAAGAAGATATTACTAAAAGATTATTAGCAGGGGAAGCAGATGTGGCGAAAAGGGTGGTGGCTTCGGTAGAAAAGGTATTAATTATGCAAGCATTGGATGTTACCAAGGGGCGCCGGCAAGAAGCGGCAAAATTACTAGGCCTTGGGCGAAATACCTTAACTCGGAAAATTAAAGATTTTAGTGCTTAACAGTCGAGGCTACCGATTAATTCAGAAAAGTGGTTAAGTTGGTGTGTATCGAGATAATCGACTATCCCATCATTAACTTTTTTACTCAGTAAGGGGTCATAGAATAGCCCTGTACCAAGACCAACTGCGCTAGCTCCAGCAATAATAAACTCAAGCGCATCATTAGCGGTAGTGATACCGCCTTGGCCAATAATAGGAATATTATGTGCTTTGCAGACTTGATAGACTTGATGAACTTTCAATAAAGCAATGGGTTTAATTGCCGGGCCAGAAAGCCCGCCCTGTACATTACCAATAATGGGGGTTCTTGTGTTGGTGTCGATAGCCATGCCCATTAAGGTGTTGATGACTGAAAAGGCATCGCTACCGGCGTCAATACAACGTTGTGCATTGTCAGCAATATTTGTTTGATTGGGGGATAGTTTAGTAATTAGTGGTTTGTTGGTAACGGATCGACAGGCTTCTACCACGCGTGCAGACATGTCAGGATCGTTGCCAAATGTCACACCACCTTCTTTTACATTCGGGCAAGAAATATTAATTTCTATGGCATCAATAGCAGATTGATCAAAAAGCCGTGTTACCTCAGTGTATTCTTCAATAGTGGAGCCAGAAACATTCGCAATAAAACGAGTTTCTTGGAAATTTAGCGAAGGAAGTATCTCATCAACAACCTTATTGGCACCGGGGTTTTGCAGGCCAATCGCGTTTAACATGCCCGATGGGGTTTCGTAAACGCGGTGTGTTGGGTTTCCAGGGCGGGCGCTCAACGTGGTGCCTTTAAGGCAAACAGCGCCAATATCTCGATGAGAAAAACCCTCTACGCGGGTGTATTCTTGACCGAAGCCAACACAGCCAGAAAGTAAGACAACGGGTGTTTGGAATCGCATTCCACAAAAGTAAGAGGCTAATTTAGGGTGTAACATTTGCTGACTGATAGTGAGATAATATGCTCAATTATACCAGTTAACCCAAGGTTAATATCATCATGATCCATGTCGTTTTATTTGAACCAGAAATTCCTCCTAATACGGGTAATGTAATGCGCCTTTGCGCTAATGCTGGGGTGCGTTTAAGTTTAATTCACCCGCTCGGTTTCGAAATTAACGATAAACAGTTAAGGCGAGCAGGGATGGATTACCGAGACGTGGCGGATGTGAAGGAATATCAAAATTTTGATGAATTTTTAGACGGCGAAAAACCAAACAGGGTGTTTGCTTTTTCTAGGTTTGCAAAAAGTAATTATTCGCAGGTCAGCTATCAAGCTGGCGATGCCTTGGTTTTTGGTCCTGAAACGAGAGGCTTGCCAAAGGCATTTATTGAAGCCTTACCAGAGCAGCAGCGACTTTTAATTCCAATGAAGGAGGGTAATAGAAGTCTTAATTTATCAAACTCAGTTGCTGTAGCGGTGTATGAAGCATGGCGCCAACATGATTTCGAATGGTAAAAACTAGTCTAGCTGAGGTTCGGCCAATTGAGCGCGGCTGAGCAAATATCTAACGGCTACGTCAGGGGCTAATCCTTCATACAAAATTCGGTATGTTTGAATGCAGATGGGCATATCGAGTGACCACTTTTCACAAATAGCATGCACTTCACGAGCAGCATGGATGCCTTCTACTTCTTGGCCAATCGTTTGTTTTGCGTCATCAATTTTTTTGCCCTGTCCAAGCTGTAAACCAAGACGTCGGTTACGTGATTTATTATCGGTACAAGTCAACACTAAATCACCGACACCGGCTAAGCCAAGAAAAGAACTTTCCGAGCAATTATAGACATGGCCGAGTTGTACCATTTCAGTTAAGCCTAGGGTGATTAATGCGGCTCGAGCATTGGCTCCGTAACCTAAACCATCAGAAATACCGGCAGCAATGGCTAAGATATTTTTCATGGCGCCACCTATTTCTGCGCTAGCAAGGTGCTTAGTTGGGAAGGTCAGGAAGTTAGCGTTTCGTATTATATCTGCAACCTCAGTGGCAACCTCGATATCTGTAGAAGCTACTACAACGGCTGTGGGCAGATTATCTGCAACTTCAAGTGCAAAACTAGGCCCAGAGATTAGGGCTAACTTTGTATCCTTACCTAGGGTTTCTATGACGATTTCATGTGCTAATAGCCCTGTGCCGGTTTCAAAGCCTTTTGTTATCCAGCTCACGATAGTATCTTTTTTAAGCTGAGGCTTACATTTAAGTAGCGTTTGTCTAAACGCATGACTGGGAACAGCAAGCATTAAAAAATCGTGTTTTGCGACGGTTTCTTCCAGCTGATCTGTAACGCTTAAGGTGCTGGGGAAGTCGGTGCCAGGAAGAAATTCAACGTTACTATTATCAATCTGGAGTTGCTTGATATGGCTCGGGTTATGTCCCCATAATGTAATGTGGTGACCTGCTCTGGCCATCATCACAGCCATGGCGGTACCCCACGAGCCAGCACCAAGAACAGCTATTTTTTTAGGGCTCATCTGCGTATTAGTTAATTGGCTTTGGAGATATCGTTTTGTTGGCTATGCTGAGCGTATAAAGCATCAAAGTTAACAGGGTTTAGTAACATTGGAGGGAAGCCGCCTTTGGTGACAACCTCAGAAACCACTTCACGTAAATAGGGAAATAAAACACTTGGGCAAAAGCTACCTAAGAGTGGGCCTAACTCAGGCTCTGAGAAACCTTTAACACCGAAAATTCCTACCTGGGTCGCTTCAACTAAGTAGGCCACGCTGTCATTATTTTTTACGGTGACGGTAACAGTGATTGAGACTTCAAAAAGGTCTTGAGGTGCTTTTTTGGAATTACTGTTTAAGTTTATATCAACATTGGGTTCCCACTTTTCTGTAAAAACAGTGGGTGTGTTAGGCGATTCAAAAGATAGGTCTTTTACATATAGTTTTTGAATTGCAAATTGTTTGTCAGATGAAGCGGTTTGTTCGGTAGAGGCCATATGGATTCCAGATGAAAAGGGTTATTTTTTAACGAGTGGCATGCTGGCGGCTTCCCAAGCTTGGATCCCACCGCTTAAAGCATGCACATTAGTTCTGCCAAGCTTGCTGAGTGTTTTGCAAGCTTCGTCAGAACGTGTTCCTGACTTACAGTAAAGTATTAGCGGGCGTTCCTCGTATTTATTTAACGCATCAGCGTTATCTTTTATCTCAGAGATCGGCATCAATACGGCGCCTGAAATGTGACCACTTTTAAACTCGTCTTTAGTACGTGTATCAATAACGACAGCGTCTTCACGGTTAATCAGGTTGATCGCTTCAGATGGGGAAATGAGTTTATATTTGCGGGTAATGTCGCTAAAAAAAGACTGTAACAATAAAATAATAACAAACAGCAAGGCAATAAAAAGCAGGCTGTGATTGCTGATAAATTCCAAATAAATATCCATCTTAGGGTGAGCCTTAAAGTATTAGATTAATTAGCAGTAGATTTTTTTTAATAAATGTACGACATCTATAGAGGCCTTTTCAGCCACGCTATAGAGGACTTGAGTGGCATTTTTACGGTATTGTAAAACGCCATTATTTCGCATAATTGCAAGATGTTGTGAGACGTTGCTTTGGGTAGAGCCAACACTGTCTAATAGTTGTTGTACAGTTTTTTCGTCATGCCCTAGCTGACAAATGATTTTTAGCCTAATAGGGTGAGAGAGCACTTTAAGAAGATCAGCGGCTTTGTTTATTTCCTCATCACTTTCGATGAGTTTGTCCATAGCTAGGTTGCTCATAGGGCTTGTCTTTGCATATAGTTAAAGTATTAAAAGGGCATATATCGTAAAATGGATGACATATATTAACCCATTATAACAAGCAAACTGTGGAGATAGCATTTTGAAGCAACATTTAATTAAACGCCCTATTGTGTTAATGATTTTAGATGGCTTTGGTTACGCTCAGGCAGGAGAATCTAACGCCATTAATGCGGCGAACACGCCAACCTGGGACAGACTATGGGCAACCAAGCCTAAAGCTTTATTAGATTGTTCAGGCTCGGTAGTGGGGTTACCAGATAGGCAAATGGGTAATTCAGAGGTTGGGCATTTGCACTTGGGTGCAGGACGCTTATTGCCGCAAACGTTTACGCAATTAAATGATGATGTTCATTCGGGTGAATTTAAAAACAATCCAGTACTTTGTGATGTAGTAAAGGATGTGATTGAAGATGATAAGGCGCTACATGTTGTAGGCTTATTATCGCCTGGTGGTGTACATAGCCATGAAGATCACCTAAAAGCAATGATAGAAATGGCTGCTGAGAAAGGTGTTAAAAAGCTTTATTTGCATGCCATCTTAGATGGCAGGGACACACCGCCGAAAAGTGCTAAGGCGTCATTAGAAAAAATGGAGCTTCTATATAAACAGTTAGGTGTTGGCAAAACGGTGTCTTTAGTAGGTCGTTTTTATGCGATGGATAGAGATAATCGTTGGGATAGAGTCCAACTGGCGTATGACCTATTGAGCCAAGGGAAAGCAGAATATTCTGCTGAAGATGCAATTAGTGGATTAATGGCATCTTACGGACGCGAGCAAACAGATGAGTTCGTCTTGCCAACCAGCATACACCCTACCAGTAGCCAGGCTATTAAAATAGAAGATGGCGACAGCGTTGTTTTTATGAATTTTAGATCAGATAGAACACGTGAATTTACCAGGGCATTTACAGAAACTGGCTTCAATGAGTTTGAGCGAGCTGAGGTGCCGTTATTGAATAAATTTGTGTGTTTAACACAGTACCATGAGGATTTTGATTTGCCCGTTGCCTACCCTCCTATAGAGGTAAATAACGGCTTTGGAGAGGTGCTTGCCAGTAAAGGTCTAAAGCAATTGCGTATTGCTGAAACTGAAAAGTATGCGCATGTTACGTTCTTTTTTAATGGTGGTGATGACGCACCAAATGAGGGTGAGGATCGAGTTTTAATTCCATCGCCAAATGTTAAAACATATGATTTACAACCAGAGATGAGTGCGCCAGAACTCACAGATAAATTGGTTGAGGCTGTTTTATCAGAAAAATATGATGCCATTATTACCAATTATGCAAACTGCGATATGGTTGGCCATACAGGTAATTTTGATGCAGCGGTGAAAGCTGTTGAAACGATTGATGCCTGCATTGCAAGGTTGTTGGAAGCACTTGAAAAAGTAGGCGGTGAGGTTTTTATCACGGCGGATCATGGTAATGCCGAACAAATGACGGATCCAGATTCTGGTCAGACGCACACAGCGCATACCACCAACCCAGTGCCCTTTGTTTATGTTGGCCGTTCCGCACAGCTTGATAGCAGCGGTGATTTAGCAGATGTCGCGCCTACGATGTTGGCCGCTATGGGGCTTAGTCCATCAGCCGAGATGAGTGGGCATAGTTTGCTTCATTTAACCAGTTAAAGTAGTACCTCTAGCCAATAAGAATGTTAAAGCAACGACTTATTTTAACGACGCTTATATTAGTTTCTTTACTGGGTTCAGGGTCCTTATTTGCATCGCCTGAGAGTGAGAAAAAGAAACAACTGGCTTTGTTGCGCGAGCGGATGCAATTGGTGGAAAAAAACATCGCTTTAACGCAGCAATCAAAAACTAAAGAGGAAAGGGCGCTTAAACAACTGGATAAACGCTTGGCTGAGTCTTCAAAAAGGCTTCGTTTGCTGAATGAAAAGCTTGATGAAACAGACAAAAAAATTAAGCAATTGCGAGCCCAGCAAGCTAGGCTAAAAGAACAGACTAAGGTGCAAAAACAGTTATTGGCAGAGCAATTAAAGTCGGCGTATTTAATGGGTAAGCAACAGCGTGTGAAGATGTTACTTAATCAACAGCACCCAGATCGGATGAGTCGAGTAATACAGTACTATGACTATTTCAACCAAGCGAGATTGGACAATGTAACGGCACTGGACGCGGGTATTAAACAATTACTCGATGTTGAAGTGGCGCTAGATGATCAGTTGAGTGAGTTAGCCACCTTTATTGACGCAAAAAAAACGGAGAACGAGCAGTTAATGGCGGCTAAGAGTCAACGTAAAAAGGTGTTGGCTCAGTTAGGTAAAGAGATGAAATCAGCGGCCGATGAATTGGCTGAATTAAAAGAAAATGAAAAACGCTTAACAACGCTATTAGCTAGTATTCGCCAAGTCATTATTGATACGCCTGTGTTGGCCCAGCAAAATAAACCTTTTAAGAGCTTAAAAGGTCGATTGCCTTGGCCTATAAAAGGCTCGATACGTAAGCGATTTGGTAGTGCAAGACAATCTGGTCGCTATGACGGGGTTGTTATTGCTGCAAGCGAAGGCACCGCCATTAAGGCTATCTCGCATGGTAGAGTAGTGTATGCGGATTGGTTAAGAGGCTATGGTTTGTTGATTATCGTCGATCATGGTTCAAACTATATGAGTTTATATGCCTTCAATGAAGGGTTGTACAAAGAAGTGGGTGACTGGGTTGAAGCGGGTGAAATGATAGCAACGGTTGGAGTGAGTGGCGGACAACAAAAAGCCGGTCTATACTTCAGCATTAGAAAAAATGGAAAGCCGGTGAATCCTATTCAATGGTGTCGAGCGGTTAAAAAAGGTCGCGTTGGGTAATTTTGTAAGTTAATGGAGTTGATATGAATTTTTTACGTAAAACATTGCCAGTGTTAATGGTAGGTGCTGCACTGGGTATTATGTTGAGCATTGGCGGGACCGTGTTGGCTGAGAAAGAACGGGTTAACAGTTCGTTACCATTAGAGGATTTAAAGGCATTTTCAGAAGTATTTGGCCAAATTAAAGCGTCTTATGTTGAAGAGGTTAGTGATCACGACCTATTAGAGAATGCGATAAAAGGGATGTTAACGGGCTTGGACCCTCACTCAACCTATTTGGATAAAAAAGCCTTTAAAGATTTGCGTGAAGGAACACGTGGGGAATTTGGTGGTTTAGGCATCGAAGTAGGTATGGAAGATGGTTTCGTAAAAGTTATTACGCCAATTGATGATACGCCTGCTTTTAAAGCAGGGATAGAAGCCGGTGATTTGGTGATTCGTTTAGATGAAAAACCAGTAAAAGGCATGACCTTGTCAGATGCAGTAAAAATAATGCGCGGCAAACCAGGGACCGATATTCTGTTAACGATTATAAGAGAAGGTGAGCCGAAGCCACTTAAAATTAAGATCACCCGTGCAGTTATTAAAGTGGTTAGTGTGAAAAATCGTCTTTTAGAACCCGGCTATGGCTATGTAAGAATTGCCAGCTTCCAAACAAGGACTGGAGAAAACCTAAATGACGCGATTTCTGAGTTAAAAAAAGAATCTGAAGGTAATGAGCTAAAAGGTCTGGTATTGGATTTACGTAATAACCCTGGTGGTTTATTAAATGCGGCCGTGTCAGTGAGTGATGCTTTCTTAAGCGATGGTTTAATTGTTTACACAGAAGGCCGTATTGAGCATTCTAAAATGAGCTTTAAAGCAGGCCCCAATGATGTTTTAAAAGGTGCTCCAATTGTTGTGTTGATTAATGGTGGTTCTGCGTCGGCCTCAGAAATTGTTGCTGGTGCGTTACAAGACCATAAGCGTGCAGTGATTATGGGGCAGCAAAGTTTTGGTAAAGGTTCGGTGCAAACGATTTTAGAAAACAATAAAGGCGGAGCGATTAAATTAACCACGGCGCGCTACTTCACGCCATCAGGTCGCTCAATTCAAGCTGAAGGGATCACGCCTGACATTACTTTATCGGCAGTAAAGTTAGAACAATTAGAAGATGATTTTGTTGCTATTAAAGAAAAAGATTTAACAAAGCATTTAGTGAACCCCGAAGGCGAAGAAGAAAAGGAAGAAAAAGTAGTAGAGCAAGTGAGTACAGATTACCCCTTGCACGAAGCGCTTAATTTGCTTAAAGGCATCAATATTTTAAGAAAGTAAGCGATAGGCACGAGCGACCGGTGGAAAAGTTAATTATGGCTCGGACTTTTTTATTGATCGCTTGTGTTTTTTTGATAGGGCCTAGCCACGCCGAGGAAGTAAAACCAGAGGCGGTTATCAGTATTATTATTGACGATATTGGTTATCGTTTAGAAGAAGGCCGGCAGCTGATTAATCTATCGGCCAACTTAACGTATGCGGTTTTACCCAATGCACCAAAAGCCAGACAGTTGGCCAATCTTGCGCATCAGCATGGGCACGAAGTTATGCTGCATATGCCAATGCAGTCAACCCTTGGAGAAGCTGCCGAAGAGGGTGCCTTAGCCATTGATATGAAAGAAAAAGAGGTGGAGCAGGCCCTGTTGCAAGCGTTTAATAAAGTACCTCACGCAATCGGTATGAATAATCACCAAGGGAGTTTGCTAACACGGCATCCTGGCCATATGGAATGGGTGATGAAAACAATGCGGCAGGGAAATTATTTTTTTGTTGATAGTCGTACTGCTGGGCAGTCTATTGCCGCGCAAATTGCCGTTGAACAAGGTGTGCCCGTCCTTAGTCGTGATGTTTTTCTCGACCACACTATTGATGAAGAAAAGATTAAACAACAGTTTGATATATTGATTAAACAAGCTTTAGAAAACGGTTATGCCGTGGGCATTGGTCACCCATATCCAGAAACATTAAGTGTATTGCAAGAAATGTTACCCACATTAGCCTTACGGGGGGTGAAACTTGAGCCTATTTCATATCAATTACAAAAAAGAGCGCTAAAGCAACTAACTCGAGCAAGCCTTAATTGAAAGGTTTTTCGTGTTATTTATTCTAAAGCGTGGTTTTTCAAAGTAGGGTCTCTGCTTTGGTTTTTTAATATCGAATTGTTTTAAAAGAATTACGATTTGGTGCTAATTAATAACAGCTTGATAGAAGACGCTAAACTCATTTAATTTTTCTAAGGCAAGCGAACCAGCTTCTTTAGTTGAGAATTCAAGTGTATCGAAGCCTACACGTGTTAAATAAAGAGCCTGATCGGGTAGGACATCACCAACGGCTCTGATTTCTTTGGTGTAATGGTGCTTTTCACGTAATATTTTCGCTAGTGAGTAACCACGACCGTCAACAAATGTTGGAAAGTGTATAGCGATAAGCTCAAAGTATTGTAAGTCATCTGCAAATTGTTCTGCACTTTCATCGCCTTGAACCCATAAGCCAAGATGTCCTTTGCTAGCGATTAAGGAATCTTTATTGGCATTCCAATAGGCAAGATCGATGATGTTATAGTCTGCTTGTAGAGCTTGCTCTTCGTCTAGCTTGGTCCAACGGTCTTGAACGATTTCGTTGTTTTTAATGAGCGTCATACACTTTATCCTTAAACGGTTGTAATCCGATGCGTTGCAGTGTGCTTGCAAAGTTTTCATCATCTATTCTGTTGGCTTTATAGACCTGAACAATGTCGTCAATAGCATCTACTACACCATCTTTGGCAATGGCTTTTCCAAGCCTGTCCCCTAATTTACTTTGATGGCTATCGGAACCACCTAGAGTTAATTGATACCATTGCTCGCCTTTTTTATCGACACCCAAAATACCAATTTCACCGATGCTATGGTGGCCACAGCCATTCATGCAACCAGACATTTTGAGGCTGATATTACCAGCGTCAATGGCGCTGTCAGTAAAACGGTCAGTAATACCTTGTGCGATATCAATAGAGCTGGCATTTGCTAAGCTACAAAAATCGAGACCGGGGCAGCAAATCATATCGGTAATCGTGCCAATATTTGCTGTTGCAAGGTCATGCTCGGCTAATTGCTGCCAAAGGGCATATAAATCACAGGATTTTACATCGGTTAATGCAAGGTTTTGGTCGTGAGTGGTTCTGATCTGGCCAAAACTATATTGGTCAGCCAAATCGGCGATGAGTTCCATTTGCTGTTTGGTTACATCGCCCGGCGGACGCTTTGGTGATTTAAGCGAAACAAAGGCAATACGGTAACCGGATTGTTTGTGCGCTTTAGTATTTTGTTGAAACCACTGACGAAAAGCACCGCTATTAGCCAAGTGTTGCTCTAAAGCCTCATCGTTAGCTGTTTCGTAATTTAGTGGTGTGAAGTAACGTTTTACACGTTGAATGTTATCGTCGGTTAGCGTTAATTGACTGTCTCGGATGGAAGCCCATTCTGCTTCGACCTGTTCTTTAAAAGTATCTAAGCCTGTTTCGCGAACGAGTATTTTAATACGGGCTTTGTATTTATTATCTCTGCGGCCAAAGCGGTTATAAACGCGAAGAATCGCTTCAAGGTAGGACAAGAGGTCTTTTTCAGCAATAAAGTTGTTAATTGTTTGACCAATAACGGGGGTGCGCCCAAGTCCTCCACCAACTAAAACTTCAAAACCGATGTTGCCATCAGCATTTTTTTTAAGATGTAGACCAATATCGTGTACTTGCGTAGCGGCACGATCTTTTGGTGAACCGCTTACGGCAATTTTAAATTTGCGTGGCAGGTATGAAAACTCTGGGTGTAAAGTTGACCATTGACGAATTATTTCGCAATAGGGTCTTGGGTCTTCAATTTCATCTGCACAAACGCCGGCTAGTGGGTCTGCAGTCGTGTTTCGGATGCAATTGCCACTACTTTGAATAGAATGCATTTGCACGCTTGCTAAGTCAGCAAGAATATCGGGCACCCGTTTTAGCTCTGGCCAATTAAACTGAATGTTTTGGCGAGTCGTAAAGTGTCCGTAGTCTTTGTCATACTTATGAGAAACGTGGGCAAGCATGCGAAGCTGTTTACTTGATAATAAGCCGTACGGTATATTGATGCGCAACATTGGCGCATGTGTTTGAATGTATAAACCATTCATAAGGCGTAAGGGGCGAAATTGTTCTTCCGTTAGATCGCCATTTAAGAACCGCTTTGTTTGATCGCGAAATTGTTCAACGCGTTCGTTGACAAGAGTTTGATCAAATTCGTTATACAGGTACATGTTATTATCGTCGCTTAAGGCGCAGTAAATTCATACTAGGCCGGTGAATATAAAGGGTTTTTGATATAATTAAAAATAATATTAACTGATATTATTATAACTTAAAAGAATAAATTGTCTAATATTAAAACAAATTCAGTGGGTATTGTTGAGCCACAAACCCTTCATTTTGACGAGCCGTTATCGTTGGAGAGTGGTAGGCTCATTGAGCAATACGATATTGTTTATGAAACCTATGGCAGGTTAAATTCGGCAGCAGATAATGCGGTTCTAATTTGCCATGCCTTATCGGCAGATCATCATGCAGCTGGGTATCATCATGAAGGCGACTCAAAGCCAGGCTGGTGGGATATATGCATAGGGCCGGGAAAAGCAATTGATACGAACCGGTTTTTTGTGGTCTCGCCCTGTAATTTGGGCCACTGCAGTGGTTCAACAGGGCCGCGAAGTATTGACCCGAAAACCTCGCAAGCTTACGGTCAAGACTTTCCAATAGTGACCGTTGTTGATTGGGTTAACTATCAAAAAAGACTGGCAGATAAGCTCGGTATCAGTCAATGGGCCGCTGTAGCGGGCGGCAGTTTAGGAGGTATGCAGGCGTTGCAATGGGCGATTCAATTTCCAGATATGATACGCCATGCCATCGTCATTGCGTCTGCCCCTAAATTATCAGCACAAAATATCGCCTTCAATGCGGTCGCGAGACAGGCTATTATGAGTGACGCTGATTTTCACGGCGGTCGTTATTATGATCATAATACGGTGCCGGCTAATGGTTTAAAGGTCGCAAGAATGTTGGGGCATATAACCTATTTATCTGATGATGCAATGGGTGATAAATTTGGTCGAGAACTAAAAAACGATCAACTTAAATATGATTACGGTGTTGAGTTTCAAGTAGAAAGCTATTTGCGATATCAAGGAGAATCTTTTGCTAACCGTTTCGATGCGAACACTTATTTATTAATGACCAAGGCGTTAGATTATTTTGACCCTGCTGAAAAAGAGGGGGGCGATTTATCTGCTGTATTTGAGAAAGTTCAAGCAAAATTCTTTTTAGCCTCGTTTACTACAGATTGGCGTTTTTCACCTGCTCGTTCAAAAGAGATTGTCAGTGCATTAACCGAGGCGGGTCGAGATGTTAGCTACTTAGAGTTTGAGTCGAATTATGGGCATGATGCATTTTTAGTGCACAATGACGACTATCTCGATGCATTTGGTGCCTTTATGCGAAATATTGAGGTGTCGCCGTGAGTGAGCTTAGGCCCGAACTAGAAAAAATTTGCGATTGGGTAGAGCCGGGCTCTAGGGTGCTAGATTTAGGTTGTGGTGATGGTGCGTTACTCGATTGGTTGCAAAGAAATCGGCAGGTGACGGGCTATGGGGTAGAAATAGACCAACAGAATGTCTTGAGTTGTTTAAAAAAGAACGTCAATATTATTCAGACAGACTTGGATGCAGGTTTAACTGATTTTGCTGATGGATCATTTGATTACGTGATTATGACCCAAGCATTACAGGCGCTGCATCGACCAGATAAAACACTGGAGGAAATGCTGCGGGTAGGACGAAAAAGTATAGTGACGTTCCCAAACTTTGGTTTATGGCGCTGTCGCCTTTACCTTTCGCTGAAAGGGCGGATGCCCGTTTCTAAGGCTTTACCGGCTGAATGGTACGATACAAAAAACATACATTTATGTACAGTGAGTGATTTTGAACAGTTTTGTCATCAACGTTCAATGGTGATTTCTAAAAAAGGGATCATGGATTATGATCATCGACCAAGTACATTAATGAAGCTATGGCCTAATTTATTTGGCGAAGTGGCACTCTATCAACTTGATGGAAAAAAAGATGCGATTTAAAAAATACTTTTTATTACTTTTATTGTTATGCCCAACATTGAGTACAGCAGAAAATGCTTACGATTTTGGTGACTATATTGTGTATTACAATGCGTTTACTGCTGATACCTTGCCGCCACAAATGGCTACGGCTTATGGCATTTTGCGGAGCCGTTATAAAGGGGTGTTAAACCTGTCGGTTCAAAAGAAGCCACACCCGGGCCAGTTGCCTCAAGCAGTTAATGCAGACGTTAAAGTAACGGCCGTTAACCGTGCGGGCCAGTTAAAGACTCTTGAATCAAGAAGAGTAGCGGAAGGAAAGGCTATTTATTATTTAAGTGAGTTTAGAGTGTCGAACAAAGAAGTGGTGACATTTAATATCAGCCTAAAACCAAAAGGTGTAATAAAACCGCTGGAATTGAGTTTTAAACAACAGTTTTATGTTGATTAGTCAGCTATTCATCAAGGTGCCGTAGTTTTTTACGTCCCTTTAAACGTTTAGTTTAATGTGTTTATTAATCCAACTGATCAGCACAAGGACAGGGACCCCCATTAACGCGGTGATTAGGAAAAATTGTTCATAGCCAAATAATTCAACCATCGAACCAGAGTAGCCACCTAATATTTTGGGGAGCAAGGTCATCAAAGAACTAAAAATGGCGTACTGTACGGCGGTGAATGAAACATTGGTGAGACTCGATAAAAAAGCAATGAAGGCAGCGCTAGCAAGACCAGCAGACAAATTATCAGCAGAAATCACAAGGTAAAGCATAGGCATATTGTGACCTATTTGTGCTAACAGCATAAAGAGCAAGTTAGTCAGTGCAGACAGTAAGGCGCCGATAAACAAAATTCGTATCACGCCGAAACGTAAAACAAGTAAGCCGCCAATAAAACCACCCAGAAGAGTCATCAGTAGTCCGAATGTTTTTACCACGCTCGCGATCTCGGGCTTACTGAAGCCAAGGTCTTGATAAAAGATGTTTGAAATGACGCCTAGAACAATATCAGATATTCGATACAAGCCAACCAAAGCCAGTAGCAGCCAAGCGACTGAATAACCATAACGTGAGAAAAAGTCTTTAACGGGTTCTATGTAAGTTTTGGTGACCAGTGTATAAGAAATAAGCCCACTTGATATCAGCAGGCGGGTGACAAGGCTTGCACCTGCCAGTGCCAGTCCAAGGCGGAAGAATTCGACTAAAACACTGGCCAGGGGTCTGTTTGAGAAAAGCGAGGTGAGCTCTGCCTTGAGTTGGTTTGCCGTATCGGCGCTAAAAAAATAAACAGCAATAAAACCCGTAACAGCCAAGGTGAAAAGCGTTAATAGCTGGACATGCTCACGGGTGTCGTGGAAAAAATTGGAGTGAATTTTTTGACGGGGCTCAGATATCAAAAGTGTTGTGATAACGCCAATCAACATGATGCTGGCCATACATAGGTAGGTCCACTGCCATGCACTATAGCTGTAGCTGTCTATACTGGACCCTAAGTGGTTGGCTAGCAATAACGCGCCAGCACCAGAAACAATCATGCCAATCCGATAGCCGGCAATGTAGCTAGATGACATCAGCGCCTGCAGGCTGCTCTCGGCTGATTCAATGCGATAAGCATCAATAACAATATCTTGCGTCGCTGAAGAGAAACCGAGCAAAATAGCGGCAAAAGCCATGAGAACTAGGTCATCTTGGTGCGGATCTATGAACGCCATCAAGCAAATCGAGATGATAATCATTAGCTGTGAAAATAAAATCCAGCTTCGTCGATAGCCGAGCCAAGTGGTTAAAAAAGGCAGTGGTAATTTATCAACCAAGGGTGCCCAAACAAACTTAAAAGAATAGCCCAAAGCAGCCCAACTAAAATAAGTAACAGTAGCACGCTCAATGCCAGCTTCGCGCAGCCATAAGCCTAATGAAGAAAAAATTAATAGGAGTGGAATGCCTGCAGACAGACCTAAAAATAGCATCGCTATGACGGGTGGTTGGCAGAAGGCACGAATAGAGCCTAGCCAACTTCCTTGGGCGATAGAGATCGGCATAATTAGGCTGTAGGGATGTCGTAATCAACAATCAAGGGGGCATGGTCAGAAAACCGCTCATCTTTATAGATGGATGCATTGGCAACCGTATTTTTTAAGTTTTCTGAAATAACTTGGTAATCTATCCGCCAGCCAGTGTTATTGGCCCATGCCTGTCCTCGGTTGGACCACCATGTATATTGTTCGGCTTCTTGGTTCACAAGGCGAAAGGCATCACCCCAGCCTTCTTTGCCAAATAGCTCGTCTAGCCAGGCGCGTTCTTCGGGTAAAAAACCAGAGTTTTTTTGATTGCCGCGCCAGTTCTTAATGTCTATTTTTTTATGTGCAATATTCCAGTCCCCACAAATAATATGTTGTTTGCCATCTTTTTGTTTTTCTTGTAGAACGGGCATTAATCGATCCATTAAGTCGTACTTAAAGGCTTGGCGGGATTCTTTTGAGGACCCCGATGGCATGTAAATAGATGATACCCTTAGGTTGCCAAAGGCGGCTTCAATAAAGCGACCCTCGGCATCAAAGTCTTCCCAACCAATACCTTTAGTTACATTGTCAGGCTTTTGTTTGGAAAAAATGGCGACGCCGCTGTAACCTTTCTTTTCGGCAGGATGGTAGAAACAATGGTAATTAGCGGGCCAGAAGGTATCGGCAGTTAGTTGATCTTCTTGGGCCTTTATTTCTTGTAAGCACAGTACATCAGCATCGAGTTGTTGTACCCAGTTAAAAAAGCCTTTTCTTTCGCCAGCGCGAATGCCGTTAATATTGATTGAAACAATTTTCATGAGGGGTTTTCTGAACAATTAATAAAATTAGACATCATACCGAACAAAGGTAACAATGAAAGGACTTGCTAAAAGCTAACATTTTTCGTATGATGCGCGACCAAGCTTAAGGACGGTACTGTCCTGCCACAGATTTTTAGAGAATACTATGAAACCAGATACACACCCAGAATATAACGAAGTAGCCGTTACTTGTAGTTGCGGGAATGCTTTTAAAACTAGTTCAACACTCAGTAAGTCTGAACTGCATATTGAATCTTGTTCAGAGTGTCATCCATTTTATACCGGTAAACAGCGTATTGTTGATACGGCTGGCCGTGTTGATAAGTTTAATAAACGTTATCAGCGTGGATAAGTTGACGCTAAAGCGTATAGTTGAAAAAAATGCTACCTTATAGGTAGCATTTTTTTTGCTTAAGTGTTTTAGGGAGGAGGCATGGTAAGTCGTTATAGTATTGTCATAATCGTATTACTCTGTGTTGGCTGCTCGGTTAACCCAGTAACGGGAGAGCGTGACTTTGTCTTAATGTCAGAGCAAGAAGAACTGGCCTTAGGTCGGCAGCATAGTCAGCAAGTAATGAAGGCATATCGTCGCTATGATGACCCAGAGCTTCAGCAGTATGTGCAATCGGTGGGTGATCGGGTTGCACGTGTTAGCCATCGACAAAACTTAATTTACCGATTTACCTTATTAGATAGCACTCAAGTCAACGCTTTTGCATTACCCGGCGGCTATATTTATATTACTCGAGGTTTATTGGTGTACCTTAATAGTGAGGCTGAGTTGGCTGCCGTGTTGGGTCATGAATTAGGTCATGTCACAGCGAGACACTCTGTTCGTCAGCATAGCCTAGCAACGACAACAAATATCATTGGAAGCCTTATTGCGGCCGCATCTGGGGTGCAGGGGGCTGGACAATTAACGAATATGTTAGGCACGGGCATAGTCAGAGGTTATGGGCGTGAACACGAGTTAGAAGCCGACGGTTTAGGGGTTCAGTACCTGATTAATGCGGGGTATCGTGCCTCTGCCATGCGACAAGTTATCTCAACGTTAAAGAATCAAGAGTTGTTCGATAAAAAACTAGCTATTGAGCAAGGCCGTGAGCCACGAGCTTATCACGGTGTGTTTTCAACCCACCCCGATAATGATACCCGTTTGCAACAAGTGTTAAGTGGAGCAGGGGCTTCATCAGTTGTTTCAGGAACGACTGGTCAAGACACTACGTTTTTAAAAAAAATAGAGGGCTTAACATTTGGCGACAGCGAGAAAGATGGAATCATTCGTGGGCGTCACTTTTATCACCCTGAGATGAATTTTAAACTGACGTTTCCTAGTCAGTGGCTTATTTTGAACAAGCCGAACGCAATTGCTGCATCAACCCCTAACAACGATGCGTTGATGCAATTAACGTTAGAAGATTTAAATAAAAAAATAACCCCTAAGGAGTTTCTAAGAACTCGCTTAGGAATAACAAAAACACTCAGTGAAAAGCCTTTTTCAGTGGGTCAGTTAGCTGGCTATCAGGCGATAGTTAACGGTAAAACACCATATGGGCAAGGCAAGGTTCGAATAGCCGTGGTATTTGATGGCTTAAGGGCGTTTGTCTTTTTTGCGACAACAAAACGAGCTGATAGATTTGTAGAGGTTGATAAGCAAGTGCTTACGAGCATTAAAAGCTTTTCAAGGTTGAATGCTAAGGATAGAAAAGTCGCAAAAGAGTTAAAGGTGGTGTTAGTGAAGGTTGGCCAACATAATAAAAGTATAAAGCTGCTGGCTAAAAACTCGCCGATCACTCACCATGTAGAAGACCAACTGAGGCTTTTGAATGATCTTTTTCCGAATCGTGAGCCCAAACTAGGTGACCTGATTAAGATAGTTCGTTAAAATCATGAGTAAGTTTTCAAATTATTTTTAATGAGTGCATGTTTTTATTGCGCGTAAGTAGTGAGATAGCACTATTTATAGATAGGGAGTTATAGATGTCGTCAAAAAATTTAACGCTAACAGATAATACAACTGGGAAAAGTGTAGAGCTGCCATTACTTGAGGGCACGCTTGGTAATTCAACCATTGATGTTAAAGGAATACCGGGTGAACTAGGGTACTTCACACACGATCCTAGTTTTGGAACAACTGCAAGTTGTGAAAGTGAAATTACGTTTATTGATGGCGATAAAGGCGTGTTGTTGCATCGCGGCTACCCCATTGAGCAGTTGGCTGAAAATAGTAACTATATCGAGACAGCGTATTTGTTAATTCATGGTGAATTGCCAAATGCGGAAGAGTTTGCAACTTTCAGTAATATTATTCGCCGTCATACGATGATTAACGAGTCGTTGAAAAAGTTCTTTGATGGTTTTCGTCATGATGCTCATCCTATGTCCATGATGATGGGTGTGGTAGGGTCGTTAGCGGCTTTTTATCATGATGGTTTAAACATGAATGATGAAGAGCACTTGATGGTTTCGGCGCACAGGCTGATTTCTAAATTACCTACGATTGCTGCGGCTTGTTATAAGCACTCAATCGGTGAGCCAATTGTCTACCCGCGTAATGATTTAGATTATTGTGAAAACTTACTGTACATGATGTTTTCAGTACCTTGTGAGGATTATGTCGTTAGCCCGATTGCAGCAAAAGCCCTGAATCTATTGTTTATTTTGCATGCTGACCATGAGCAAAATGCGAGTACTTCAACAGTTAGGTTGGTAGGCAGTACAGGTGCAAACCCATTTGCTTGTATTTCAGCGGGTATTGCAGCGTTATGGGGGCCTGCCCATGGTGGTGCTAATGAAGGGGTGCTGACAATGCTGGACGAAATTGGCAGTGTGGAAAATATTCCTAAATTCTTAGAAAAAGCCAAAGATAAGAATGACCCATTTAAACTCATGGGTTTTGGGCATCGTGTATATAAGAATTTTGATCCTAGAGCAACGATTATTAGAAAGGTATGCTACGAGGTGCTTGAAGAGACGGGCACGCAAGATCCGATGTTTGAATTAGCAATGAAGCTTGAAGAAATTGCATTGAAAGATGAGTATTTTGTTGAGCGTAAGTTGTATCCAAATGTTGATTTTTATTCGGGTGTTATTTATAAGGCACTTGGTATTCCTGTCAGTATGTTCACGGTGATGTTTGCACTTGCTAGAACATCTGGTTGGGTGTCACATTGGTTAGAAATGATGGCTGATCCAAAAGGTAGAATTGGTCGTCCACGTCAGCTATACAAAGGTTCTCCAAAACGTGATTATGTGTCACTGGACGAACGTTAATAGCCGTAACGTTTAATAATTGCTACAAAAAACGCACTTAAAAGTGCGTTTTTTTTGGTAGCTAGATCGCGTGTTTTAGAATAACTCTTCGATGGAGGGTTGTTTTCCTAGGGACGAGTTACTGAATTCATTATTTTTATTATCAGCTGGCGGTGTATTTTCTTCTCGGAAATATTCAAAAATAGCTTTTGGGTTTGAAGGGTTTGTTTTTAACCCTGTCTCAGAGTCAATTAATAATCCAACAATGCCATCGGGCTGTGAGAGGGGGATATTAGGTGTGTTTTTAAGTGCCTCCCTCATAAAGTCAATCCAAATAGGTAAGGCGGCGCGGCCACCTGTTTCTCTATTGCCTAATGGTTTGCCGTTATCAAGGCCAACCCAAGCAACGGCAACCAATGAAGGGTTGAATCCATTGAACCAAGCATCCCTTTGATCATTGGTCGTGCCCGTTTTACCTGCTAGGTCTGAGCGACCTAAAGAAAGGGCTTTTCTCCCGGTTCCTCGGTTGACAACATCCCTTAATAAAGAATTAATAAGAAAGTGAAGTTGTGGGGAAATAACACGAGGAGCTTTTCTAATAGGAGGCTCAACGATGGGGTCAATGGGTGTGTTGTTATCTAATAGCGTAGGCGTTATTAGCGGCGTTGTCACTGCTGAGTCGGCAAGTAGATTTTTGCTTTGTGGCGTTTCTTGCTTGTCGATGATGGCGACAGCTGGATTAGCTTGGAAGAGTATTTCGCCAGAGGCAGAAGTAATTTGTTGGATAAAATAAGGGCTTACACTGAAGCCGCCATTAGCAAAGACAGAATAAGCGGTTGCCATTTTGTATGGGTTAGCGCTACCGCTACCAAGGGACAAGGAGAGGTTGTTTGGTAGTGAGGAGGGGTTAAAGCCAAAACGTCCGGCAAAGTTTCGTACATATTTTGTGCCGATGTCCCGTAGAATTCTTATTGAGACTAGGTTTCTTGAGTGAATAAGCGCTTCACGTAAACGGGTAGGGCCAAAGAACTTGCCGCTATAATTTTCTGGTCGCCATTGCTGTTCGAGGCCTGCGTCATCAAAAACGACAGGAGCATCATTAATCAACGTAGCCGTTGTATAGCCTTTAGATAGGGCAGCGGAGTATAAAATAGGTTTGAAGCCAGACCCCGGTTGGCGTTGAGATTGAAAGGCACGGTTAAATTTACTGGAGTAATAATCATAGCCCCCAACAAGTGAAGTGAGAGCACCATCGTTTGGGTTAATTGAAACGAGCGCGCCAGAAACGTTAGGCACTTGGGCAAGCTCAAAAATATCAGTATTAGGTTGCTGACGAACCCGGATAATATCACCAACAGCCAAAATTTCAGCGGCTGAGGTTGGCTTTTTGCCTTGCTTATTTTCGTTGATATATGGCCATGCCCATTTCAGGTTTTCCCAAGTAATTTCGACTAGTACTTTATCTGAGGTGATGGCAGTAACGCTCTTGTCCGTTAAAGCGGTCACAATGGCGGGTTCTGTTTCACCAATTTTTTTATACGATGATAAAGGACTTAAATCTAAGTCGTTGGTGTCGATATTATCTAAGTCAATATGGTCTAAAATACCGCGATACCCGTGGCGCCGATCATAGGCGTGTAAGGCCTTTCTAACGGCATGATTGGCAGCATTTTGGTGAGTGCTGTCGAGAGTGGTGACAACATGCATGCCGTTGGTATAAATTTCATCACCATATATTTCATAAACTTCATTGCGCACCATTTCTGCAACATAAGGTGCTTCAATTTCCACAGAAGCAGAATGTAAGCGAGCGGTAATGGGTTCGGCAATGGCGGCATTAAACTCCGGTTGACTAATGTAGTTAAGACTTAGTAATCGGTTAAGAACATAGTTACGGCGAAGGAACGCTCTGTCTGGGTTGGAGATTGGGTTGAAGGCGGAAGGTGCCTTTGGAAGTCCAGCAATCATTGCTTGCTGGGCTAAAGAGAGATCTGACAGTGTTGAGTCATAATACACTTGAGCGGCTGCTGCTATACCGTACGAGCGATGGCCAAGGTAAATTTTATTTAGATAAAGCGTTAGAATGTCTTGTTTGCTTAGCTCTCTTTCAATAATAAAAGATAAGAGGATTTCACGTATTTTTCTCGAATACGTTTTTTTCTTCGTGAGAAAGAAATTTCTGGCGACCTGCATGGTAATGGTGCTGCCTCCTTGTTTCTTCTCGCCAGTTAATAGAAGCTGGCCTGTGGCACGCAGAAGCCCAATAAAATCGACACCTGAGTGTTGAAAGAAGTCTTTATCTTCAGCGGCAAGAAAGGCATTGATTTGGGTCGCTGGAATGTCTTCGTAACGTGTAGGAATGCGTTTTTTTTCACCAAATTTAGCAATGAGTAAGCCGTCTCGGCTGTAGATGCTCATAGGGGTTTGGAGCTGGATATTTTTTAAGAGATTGACATCAGGGAGGTCGGGTATTATTGAAAACTTGATGTATAAACCGAGGGCACCAATAAAAATCACACCTATCAAAAAAATAGATATGCTGACTTTTTTAAAAAGTGATGAAGAGCTGTGCTGTTGATTCATTCCGTTTTTAGCTGCAAAAGTAGGTGGATTAAGTAATGGTGTACTATTGTATTAGCATTATGAAGAAAATCACATTAACCGTGGCTTAATGGTTTTTTTTTAAAATGAAAACACATATATCTAAAAGTAAGGCTATACTCAAAGAAAACGTTGTTAGTTATTGATTTTATGCTTGATTTTGTTGTTTAGTTGTATTTAAATTATTGAGAGTTCTCTGTGTGGTCACAGGAACGACTAAAGAGAAGGGAAATACAGGATGTCTTTTTTCAAACGTAATAACCCTAATGTTTTGGGTATTGATGTCAGTTCATCAGCGATTAAGCTTATAGAGCTCAGTCGACATGGTTCACGTTACCGAGTGGAGAGCTATGGTGTTGCAGCGTTACCTGAAAATGCGGTTATTGATAATAATTTTGCAGACCTTGAGGCTATCGGAAATACGCTGTCTACCGTTATTGAGCGTTCAGGCACAAAATTAAAGCAAGCTGCGTTGTCGGTTTCTGGCTCCGCTGTTATCACCAAAATTGTTACTATCCCGAAACCTGAAAGTGATGAAGAACTCGAAGCGCAGGTTGAGATGATTGCTGATCAATACATTCCTTATGCTTTGGACGAGGTTAATCTGGATTTTAGTGTTATTGGTCCAAATGAAAGAAATGCAAGCTTAATAGATGTACAGCTGGCAGCGTCAAGGCGTGAAAATATAGACGATAGGGTGGCGGTATTAGATCTGGCCGGGTTGAAAGCCAAAATAGTGGATGTCGAAGCCTATGCGCTAGAAAATGCCTATGGGCTTTTACAAAGCGGGTTGCCTGATTATGGTCCTGAGGCAACGATTGCCATCGCTGATACGGGTTCCACTGTGACGACACTTAATATTATTCATAAGAATAAAGTAATTTACTCTCGAGAGCAGGGTTTTGGTGGCAAACAATTAACAGAAGAGATTCAACGTCGATATGGACTTTCGTACGAAGAGGCCGGGATGGCCAAAAAACATGGTGGTTTGCCAGACAGTTATATAACAGAGGTGTTAGACCCATTTAAAGATGTGATGTGCCAACAAATTGGACGTTCATTGCAATTCTTTTTCTCATCTAGTGCACAACATAGCGTAGACCATATTATTCTTTCTGGTGGCACTTCTTCATTATTAGGTGTTGATGCATTGTTGGAGGAAAAGTTAGGTACTCCCGCGACAGTAGCGAACCCGTTTTCTCAGATGTCGTTGGCTGGGAAAGTGAAGACACAAGCACTTAGTAATGATGCGCCAGCAATGATGATTGCAACAGGTCTTGCATTAAGGAGTTTTGATTAATGGCTAAAATTAACCTTCTTCCGTGGCGTGAAGAACTGCGAAAGCAGCGCCAAGTCGACTTTTTGATTTTCCTGGGTTTAGGTGTGTTGGTGTCAATTTTTGTAATGGCAGTGGTGCATTTTTCGATTGATGGGCTGATAGAGACGCAACATAATCGTAATCACTTTGTTCAAAATGAGATATCTGTTTTAGATAAAAGAATCAAGGAAATTCAAACGCTTGATAGGACAAAAAGTAAGTTGCTTGCTCGGATGGAAGTCATTCAACGTTTGCAAAGTAGTCGGCCTGAAATTGTACATATGTTTGATCAGTTAGCTAAAACGGTACCAGAGGGTGTGCGCCTTACTAAATTTACTCAAAGTGGAGAAAAACTAAGCATCGAGGGTAGTGCCCAATCGAATACAAGAGTGTCTGCTTATATGCGAAATTTAGAACAATCACCTTGGCTTAAGGGGACCGACTTAAATGTGATTCGTTCAAAAGGCGTTGATGCAAACAGTTTTACCCTAAAAGTCGTCCAGGCTAAAGTTGGGGAACCCGTGGAGGGAAATTAGATGAATTTAGCTGATATAAACTGGGATTTTAAAGAAGCAGGTAATTGGCCTTTTGGCATTAAGGTAGTGTCTATAATAATAATGTGCGTCATTTTGATTGCTGCGTGGATTTACTATGACACGCTTGATCAGCTGAGTGATTTGGAGCGAGCTGAGAAACAAGAGATCGTTTTAAAAAAAACATTCGAGCGAAAACAAGCGAAGGCAGTAAACTTAGAGGCTTATAAACAACAACTCATTGATATGAAACAGCAGTTTGGTGCTATGTTGCAACAGCTGCCTAATAAAACACAAATTGCTGATTTGTTAGTCGATGTTTCGCAAGCAGGCTTAGCGAGTGGGTTGGAATTTAGCTTATTTCAGCCTTCAGTTGAGAGACGAAAAGACTTCTATGCAGAAAAACCAATCAAGTTAACAGTGGTGGGTGGTTACCACGAGTTTGGAAAGTTCGTCAGTAATTTAGCGGCATTACCACGTATTGTTACGCTTCACAATGTGGCTCTAAAGCCTACAGAGAAAAGTGGGCAGATGACAATGAATGCAATAGCGAAAACCTATCGTTATTTAGACGAGGGTGATAAATAATGGCCCGATTTAATTTGAGTAAGCTACTAAGTTCTGTTGCATTGATATCCTTGATGGGCGGATGTGTTAGTGAAGATTTTGATGATTTAAAAACTTATATTGCACAAGTAAAGTCAAAGCCGGCAACCCCAATTGAGCCAATGCCAATTATTAAATCATATGAATCATACATCTATGTTTCTGATGGCTTGCGTAACCCCTTTGAGAAGCTTGAAGAGCCCCAAGCAATTGATGTAGTGGCAAGTGTTGAGGGGCCTGGGCCTGACCTAGAAAGAGCAAAAGAAGAGTTAGAGGCTTACCCGTTAGATACATTACGTATGGTTGGCATCCTTTCCAAAAATAATGAGTTGTGGGCACTAGTGAAGGCGAATGATGGGGTTATTCATCGCGTTCAGGCCGGCAATTATTTAGGTCAAAATTTTGGCAAAATTACAGCTATACAAGACCATCAAATTAATCTTGCAGAATGGGTAGCTACGACAACGGGTAAGTGGCGTGAAAGAGAAGCTTCTTTGGCTCTTGTTGAATAAAGAAGAGAATATTGATAATGAAACATGTAAATAAGAGAAAAGTCATGCACAAGTCAAATGCAAGTGGATGGGGCATAGCAAAGCAAAAAGCTCGGCTAATAAAAGGAATATTTGCTATGGCATGTTGGACTTCAATGTCAATGATGTCGGTACAAGCAGCTGTTCTTAAAGACATTCAATTTTCTGGTTTGCCTGGGAATAAAGTACAGCTTGAGTTGTCGCTGGATTCTGCACCAGATCAGTTGAAAAGTTTTAGTACAGATAACCCAGCTAGAATAGCTATAGATCTTTTAGGGGTAAGTAATGGTGTTGGTAAAACAACTATTCCAATTAATATCGGTAAAGCCATCAGCGTTAGAGCGTTAGAGGCAGGTGGTAGAACACGAGTTGTGCTTAACCTTAATGATGCTGCGCCTTATGCAACAAAAATAGAGGGGCAGAGTGTCTTTATAACGTTAGGTAATGTGACAAGTGCTCCTGTGATTAGCAGTCCTAGTGCAACAACAGCACCAGCAAAAGCGGCAGATAAATTAGTTAGTGCAGTGGATTTCAGGCGCGGTGAAGAAGGTGAAGGGCGTGTTTTAGTGAGCCTTACAAATACCTCTTCGGTTGTAGATGTTAAGCAGGAAGGTGGTAAAGTCATTGTAGATATTAAAGACACTTCGCTACCCCCAGAGCTTGCTAATAGATTAGATGTATTAGATTTTGCAACACCTGTAAAAACTATTGATGTGATGCCATCTGGTCGCGATACAAAGTTATCAATTGCGGCAATTGGTCATTATGAGTTTTTATCGTATCAAATGAACGAGTTGTTAACTATTGAGTTCAAGCCATTAACAAAACAAGAACAAGAAGAGTTGGCAGCAGATAAATTTCCTTATACGGGGGAGAAGTTATCTTTAAATTTCCAAAGCATAGAGGTTCGCTCTGTATTACAACTGCTTGCAGACTTTACGGATATGAATTTGGTGGCTAGTGACTCAGTGGGTGGTAGCGTGACTTTACGGTTAAATAATGTGCCATGGGACCAGGCTTTAGATATTATTTTAAAAAGTAAAGGCTTAGCTAAGCGTGTAAAAGGTAACGTTATGATGGTTGGGCCGCAGGCAGAGGTAGCGGCACAAGAAAAATTAGAGTTGGAAGCTAAAAAACAAGTAGTAGAGCTATCACCATTATTGACGGAGTTTTTTGAGATTAGTTATGCGAAAGCCTCTGATTTGGTGACCATCCTAAAATCAACGGGTGGCAGCGGGGATAGCAATTCGAATACAAAACTAATCTCAAGTAGAGGAGGAGTTTCTGTTGATCAAAGAACGAATACTTTATTGGTTCAAGAAACAACGGATAAATTAGTTGAAATTCGTAGAATTATTGAGCGTTTAGACCGCCCTGTTCGCCAAGTGATGATTGAGTCAAGAATTGTGATTGCAAATGATGACTTTACACGAGATTTGGGGGTAAGGTTTGGTTTAAGTGGTGTTGATCAAAGTAATGACTCAATTGCAATTGCTGCTGGTGCCCTAGGAAATGGTGTTGAGGTTGCAGGGGGGAATATTTTTGATGTAAACGGCAGTGAAGGTTTATTAGTGGATTTGCCCGCAGCATCGCCAGCGGGGGCCATTCAATTTGTAGTTGGTAAGATTGGAAGTTCATTGTTGCAATTAGAGCTATCAGCATTACAGACGGAAGCAAAAGGTGAAGTTATTTCAAGCCCCCGTGTTATTACGTCTGATCAAATTGAAGCTGAAATCAGTCAGGGTGTTGAAATTCCATTTCAAGAGGCATCCTCTTCAGGCGCTACTTCAACGAGTTTTGAAGAGGCAGAGTTAAAGTTATCGGTGACGCCAAGAATTACACCAGATGACCGAATTAACTTAGAGTTAAATATAACGAAGGACTCGCCAGATTTCTCAAATGTTCAACCGGGTGGTGTGCCAATTAATACACAGGAAGTAGATACGACAGTACTGGTAAATAATGGCGATACAGTTGTCTTAGGGGGTATCTATGAGCGTTCGAAAGACCACAGTGTTCGTAAAGTTCCTTTCTTTGGAGATTTGCCAGGTGTTGGGGTGTTATTTAAGAAAGACTTTAAGCAAGATAATAACAGAGAGCTTTTATTCTTCATTACACCTAAAATATTAAAAGATAATTTAGCGGTTAATTAAAAACGATAGATTGATAAAGAAACGGGGCTAAGCCCCGTTTTTTTATGTGCTTGTACTTGTTGTAAGCAATACATTGCACGCGCTATGAAATGCTCGTGATATAGTTCTAGCAAATTTCAGAATAAGATAAAGTTCATGCCAGAAAAAAATAATATCTATCTTGTGGGCCCAATGGCAGCCGGCAAATCAACAATTGGCAAACTGTTAGCGCGGCGTTTGAATAAAGCATTTTATGATACAGATGCAGAAATTATTAAATGTACAGGGGTAGAAATATCCTTAATTTTTGAGCTTGAAGGGGAAGAAGGTTTTAGGTCTAGAGAAACCGATAAACTTAAGTTACTGTCGGTATTGGATGGCGCTGTCATTGCAACAGGTGGTGGTATTGTCTTAAGCGAAGAAAATCGTAAAGTGTTAACGGAAACAGGCTGGGTTATATACTTACAATGCTCTGTTGAGCAGCAGTTAAGCCGAACAAAATTTGATACAAAAAGGCCTTTATTGCAAATTGACAACCCACGGAAGAAGCTGGAAGAATTAATGCGACTTAGAGCGCCGATTTATGAATCAATTGCAGACATCGTTGTTAGCACAAACAAAACGAGTAGTAAGAAAGTAATCTTAAGTATTCTTGAGCAACTAAAGAAAAAATGAATAATAAATTAGAGATATTGAATGTTGACCTTGGTGACAGAAGCTACCCTATTTACATCGGTGAGGGTTTATTAACGCAGCCAGCATTCGTTGAAAAGCACATTGTCTCTAACCAAGTATTGATTGTCACGAATGAAACGATTGCACCAATGTATTTAAGCCAGTTGGTCGATCAGCTACCAGTAGGTGTAGACGTTAGAACCGCTATTCTGCCAGATGGTGAACGGTTTAAAACGCTAGAGTACCTAAATAAAATATTTGATTCATTATTAGAAAACAGATGTAACCGGCAAGTCACGTTGATCGCTTTGGGTGGTGGTGTGATTGGAGATATGACCGGCTTTGCAGCTGCAAGCTATCAAAGAGGAGTTAGTTTTATTCAGCTGCCGACTACTTTGTTATCTCAGGTTGATTCCTCTGTGGGTGGAAAAACAGGGGTCAATCATCGTTTGGGTAAAAATATGATTGGGGCGTTTTATCAGCCTAAAGCTGTTTTGATCGATACGACAGTGCTCTCAACGTTGCCAGCCAAAGAACTAAGTGCTGGTTTGGCGGAAGTCATAAAATATGGTGCGATAAATGATGTGGATTTTTTTGTCTGGCTGGAAAAAAATATAGAGTATTTATTAGCACAAAAAGCGGACGCATTAATTTATGCAATTAAACGATCGTGTGAGAAAAAAGCTGAGATCGTCGAGAAGGATGAGAAAGAGTCTGGAATACGCGCAACACTTAATTTTGGACATACATTTGGGCACGCCATCGAGACTCATATGGGGTATGGTGAATGGTTACATGGCGAGGCGGTAGCCGCTGGAATGTGTTTAGCAGCAGAATTATCTGTGCAGTTGGGTTGGATGAGCTCTGATGAGGCTGCCCGGATAAAGGCCTTATGTATAAAAGCTAACTTGCCAGTAAAAGCACCTGAAGAAATGGGCGGTGCTGATTTTATAAAGCATATGAAAGTCGATAAAAAGAACACCTCAGGTTCTATTCGACTAGTGCTGCTAAAAAACCTTGGTGAAGCCGTTATTTATGACTGCACTGATGAGTCGTTAATTAAAAAAGTGATTGACGGAAAAGACAGAGATGTCTCTTAATCGCCTAAATGAAGAGGTGGGGCTGGAGGAGTTTTTTCCAGCAGAAAGGCAGCAGCGGCTTGATCTAATACTTCACCTTATTCCAAATACAAGGCAAGCTATTTTATTAAGAGGGCCAGAACAATCAGGAAAGTCTTTTTTTCTTAGGCAATTTGACAAACAAAGGGATAAGCGTTGGCAGTTTTGCTTAATACCAGCGAAATCGCTAATGGATACAACATCTCCATTGGAGGTATTAACTCAAGCTTTTGATGAATTGGAAGGCAATAACAAACAGCTTCTTGTGCGATTGGCAGCCGCGTCAAAAGCAGAAAAAAAAGTCATTATCTGTATTGAAGATACACATCAACTAGGCGAGGCGCAGTTCGATTTTTTGTTTAAATTGGCAGACAGCTATGATTGTTTGCAAGTTTTATTAAGCTCTGCGGATAATCTAGGAGAGGCCGTTGAGTCGCGTTGCCAGTTGATTGACCTAGAGCCATTTACGCAACGGCAGACAACAGAGTATGCGCGAAAGATAATACAAAAAAACGATCCAGGCCTGACTAATTTGGCAGGCCTAGATGAAGTGGTGTTATTTATTGAAACAGGTGGTTTGCCAGGGCGAATAAATGATGTCTTAGCGCAAATGAGCACCTCAGCTATGGGGCATGAAAAGCCTACACTTGTGAAATCAGGATCCGTAATAGGGTTAATAGCACTAGCTATTTTATTGCTGGGTGTTTCAGTTTTTATCTTTTACCCTCAAGAAGAAAGTGAGGAAGTGCCTTCTACTGTTGTGCAGGCTCAGTCGGCAGGGCGGATACATAGCCAAACGCTAGAAACTCCTACTAAAACAGCGATTACTGAGCAGCCAAGAGTAAGCGGCTTTAGCGAGATAAAAGATGTCAAAACGCCTTCTTCAACGTTAGACGCTCCTTTAGAGACGGCGAGTAAAACAAAGGTGAGCGGCCTGAGAAATACAGATGAAAAGGTAGAGGCCGTTAAGGTAGAGAGGAGCGTTAATGCTCAAACGGTGGTTCTAGCTAACATCAAAGCAGAGGAGGCAGGTAGCGATAGCAAGGAGGTCGTATCTATAAAAGAAAATAGTAATCCTAGCGCCAAAGCACCCGCAGCATTAACAGCTATTCAGTTGAATCACCAATGGCTTGAAAGTAGAGATAAAAAACATTTCACTTTGCAATTGTTGGGTGTGTCCACAGAAGAGTCTGCAAAAAAGTTTATTCTTAAACATAACACCCTTAAACCATTATATTTTTTTCAACATAAAAGAAATGCTGGGCAATGGTTTGTGGTTATCTATGGTGATTTTGAAAATAAAAAGTTAGCAGAAGAAAAAGCGAATAAGATGCCGGCTTCTTTGACGGCATTAAAACCTTGGGTTCGTACGTTTGACGCCGTTCAAAGAGATGTTCTAGTTAAAGAGTGAGCTAGGTGCTAAAAAGCTGATATTCAGTTAAGCGTGTGTCGCGTAGGTCTTGAGAGTATGGTATTTGTTAATAGATATGCTCTTCAAAATTGAAAATAATCTATCTGATTGGTATAATTATTAGCCGACTTGCGTAAGTAAGTTGTCTATTCAATAACTAAGCACATAAGGTTAACCGAGTGAAACATACCTCAATCCCTCAAGCGGGTTTATATGACCCTGCGTTTGAAAAAGACAGCTGCGGATTTGGACTCATTGCGCACATTGATAACAAACCGAGCCACTGGCTGATTAAGACGTCCATCGATTCGTTAGCTCGATTAACCCACCGTGGCGCCATCGCAGCAGACGGCAAGTCAGGTGATGGCTGTGGTTTGCTCCTTAAAACGCCAGAAAAATTCTTTCGTGCAAAAGCACAAGAGCTTGGCGCGACACCGACAGAATTGTTCGCTGTTGGCATGGTTTTTTTAAGCCAAGATGCGTCTAAGGCTGAGCAAGCAAAACTAATCCTTAAAGAAGAAATAGAAAAAGAAGGGCTCACTGTTATTGCCTGGCGAACTGTGCCAACCAATACAGAAGCATGTGGTGAACAAGCCTTAGCAACATTGCCTTGTATTGAGCAGGTATTTGTCAATGCAAAAGAGGGGATGGATAATGCAGCAATGGATTGTTGCCTATATATTGCAAGACGTCGTGCTGAAAAGCGGATAGAACAAAACGACGAGATGTTTTATGTGGCGAGTTTGGCTTCAAATGTCATTTCTTACAAAGGCTTGGTAATGCCAGAGTTTTTACCGGTTTTTTACCCAGACTTAAATAATCCAGAGCTGGAAAGTTCACAATGTGTTTTCCATCAGCGATTTGCAACGAACACATTTCCACAATGGCGTCTAGCTCAACCGTTTAGGTTTCTGGCACATAATGGTGAAATTAATACTATTCGCGGTAATAGAAGCTGGGCGCAAGCACGTAGCTATACGTTTGAAACGCCTTTAATACCTAATATGGATGATATTCGACCTTGGGTTTCGTCCGTAGGCTCAGACTCAAATAGTCTGGATAATATGGTGGATGGTCTGATTGCTGGCGGCATGGATATTTTCCGTGTTATGCGCCTGCTCGTCCCACCAGCATGGCAAAATGTTCACACTATGGATCCTGAACTGCGTGCTTTCTATGAATATTCATCCATGCATATGGAGCCTTGGGATGGCCCTGCAGCCATTGTGCTGACAGATGGTCGTCATGTAGCGTGTTGTCTCGATCGAAATGGCCTACGCCCTGCTCGTTATGTGATTACTAAGGACCGTCATATCACCCTGGCATCTGAAGTGGGCGTGTATGATTATAAGCCAGAAGACGTTGTGCAAAAAGGTCGCTTAAAACCGGGCGAAATGTTAGCTGTGGATACAGAAAAAGGCGAATTGATTACGCCGAAGGAAATTGATGACCGTTTAAAGGCTCGTCAACCGTACAAAGCATGGTTAGCTGAGCACACTAAAAAACTATGTACAGAAAGAGATGATGATCCACTGACTTTGGCGCCATTAGATAAAGCAACTTTACAGGTGCATGAAAAACAGTACCAGTTGACTTTTGAAGAGCGAGATCAAGTACTTAAAGTGTTGGCAGAAGCAGGCCAAGAAGCAATTGGTTCAATGGGTGATGACATCCCCATGCCTGTTTTATCAACTAAAATTCGTAGCTTGTATGATTATTTTAGACAGCAGTTTGCACAAGTAACGAACCCGCCTATTGACCCTTTGCGTGAGCAAGTGGTTATGTCATTGATGACAAGCTTTGGTCGGGAAAAAAATCTATTTGAAGAGTCGGCCGAACATGCGCACCGCTTAGAAGTGGGTTCACCTGTCTTATCAGCATCAAAATTTGATGCACTGCTGTCAATGACAGATTCGTCATATAAAAGCGCGGTTATAAGTTTGCAATATGACTTATCTGTGTTTAATTTAGAAAGTGCTATTCAGCATATATGTCAGCAAGCTGAGGAAAAAGTTCGTGAAGGTAATGTTGTTATTGTCTTAAGTGACAGAGGGTTAGCAGCGGGCTTTTTACCAGTACATGCCTTATTAGCGACGGGTGCTGTACATCATCATTTGGTCAACGTTGGTTTGCGTTGCCAGTCAAATATTGTTGTTGAGTCGGCTACGGTCCGAGATCCACACCAGTTTGCAACGCTTATTGGTTACGGTGCAACGGCTGTTTGTCCGTATCTTGCCTATGAAACGCTGAACGACATGCTGGAAACGGGCGATATAACTGGTATTGAAGAAGATGTGTTGGCTCAGAATTACCGTAAGGGTATCAATAAAGGGCTGTACAAAATACTATCTAAAATGGGTATTTCAACAATTGCTAGCTATCGTGGCTCGCAGTTATTTGAAATTGTTGGGCTGCAATCGGCAGTTGTTGATACCTGTTTCAAAGGAACCACCAGCCGCATTGAAGGGGTTGGTTTTGAAGCGCTAGAAAATGAGCAAAAACAACTCTCTAAAGTAGCTTGGAACCCACGAAAAAGTACTGAACAAGGCGGTTTGTTGAAATATGTTCATGGGGGGGAGTATCACGCTTATAACCCAGATGTTGTCAACTCTTTGCAACAAGCGGTCCGTTCAGGTGATATTAGTAAATACCGTCTGTATGCTGATGAGGTGAATCACCGTGCACCTGCCTCCATTCGCGATATGTTTAGCTTGAAGTTAGATGAGAAAAAAGCTATTTCTATCGATGAAGTAGAGCCCGCAGAAGGCTTGTATACACGTTTTGATACAGCTGCAATGTCATTGGGTGCGTTGTCACCTGAGGCGCACGAAACATTAGCTATTGCAATGAATCGTTTGGGTGGCCGTTCAAATTCTGGTGAAGGGGGTGAAGACCCTGCAAGATTTGGCACTGAAAAGCTGTCAAGAATAAAACAAATTGCATCAGGGCGCTTTGGTGTAACACCACATTATTTAGTTAATGCCGATGTCCTGCAAATTAAGGTTGCTCAGGGTGCTAAGCCAGGCGAAGGTGGGCAGCTGCCGGGTGATAAAGTTAATAAAATGATTGCAACGCTGCGCTACTCTAAGCCAGGCGTTTCACTTATTTCACCACCACCACACCACGATATTTATTCAATTGAAGATTTGGCTCAGCTTATTTTTGATTTGAAACAAGTGAACCCAGAAGCCCTTGTGTCGGTTAAATTGGTTTCAGAAGCGGGTGTTGGAACGATCGCCGCAGGTGTTGCTAAATGCTATGCCGATTTAATTACGATTGCGGGTTATGACGGCGGTACAGGTGCCAGCCCACTAACCTCAGTACGTTATGCTGGAGCACCGTGGGAGTTAGGGTTAACTGAAACGCATCAAACATTGCTTGCAAATGATCTAAGAGACAAAGTTCGTCTGCAAACAGATGGGGGGCTAAAAACTGGTCTAGATGTTATTAAAGCGGCTATCTTAGGTGCCGAAAGCTTTGGTTTTGGTACGGGCCCAATGGTTGCTATGGGGTGTAAATACCTTCGTATTTGTCATCTTAATAACTGTGCGACAGGCATTGCGACACAAGATAATGTACTTCGCATGAAACATTATCACGGAGAAGTAGAGTATGTGATGAACTACTTCCGCTTCCTTGCTCAAGAGGTGCGCGAATGGTTAGCGAAACTGGGCTTTAAAAAACTTGAAGACATCATTGGGCGAACAGATTTGCTTGAGCAAATTGAGGGACTAACAGATAAGCAAAGTGGCTTAAAACTACAGCCTATCTTGGATTATATTCCGGGCAATGAAACGAAAGCACAGCACTGCATTACGCCACAAAATGATCCGTTTGACGATGCCGCATTTGCTGAAGGAATAGTGGTAGATGTGCTGCCAGCAATCGAAGCAAAAGCGGGTGGTTCGTTTAGATATACGATTAGTAATATTCACCGGTCTATTGGTGCTCGCGTATCAGGTGAAATCGCGAAACGTTATGGCAATAATGGCATGAGCGATGCCCCTATTGATATTCACTTTAGCGGTTCAGCAGGCCAAAGTTTTGGTGTGTGGAATGCGGGTGGTCTAAATATGACACTTGAAGGCGATGCGAATGATTATGTTGGTAAAGGTATGGCCGGTGGTAAACTGGTTCTAAAAGCACCAGCAAATAGCATGTTCGATAGTCATGATTCAACCATCATGGGTAACACCTGCTTATATGGCGCTACCAATGGTAAATTATTTGCAGCTGGCCTAGCAGGAGAGCGTTTTGCTGTTAGAAACTCTGGCGCAATAGCGGTTGTTGAAGGCATTGGAGACCATGGTTGTGAATACATGACAGGTGGTGTTATTGCTGTCTTAGGAGAGGCCGGCATTAACTTCGGGGCAGGAATGACGGGTGGCTTTGCATTTGTATTGGACGAGTCACGTACGTTTGTCGACAGATATAACCATGAATTGGTAGATATTCATCGTGTGTATACAGAGTCAATGGATGCACATTGTGGCTATTTACGCCGTTTAATAGAAGAGTTTACAGTCGAAACAGGCAGTAAAAGAGGTCAAGATATACTTGATAATTTTGCTGATTATATACAACACTTCTGGCTGGTTGCACCTAAAGCGGCTGACGTTAAATCGCTATTAGATTCAATAACCTCATAAGAAGTTTAACGTAGAGAAACACAGATAAAATGGCTAATAATTTTCAATTTGTTGACGTACCTCGCATTGACCCAATAAAGGTGCCTGCGAATCAAAGAAAACAAGAGTTTAAAGAGATTTATGGTGAGTTAGATGCAGAGCAAGCAGCCGATCAAGCTGATCGTTGCCTACACTGTGGAAACCCATATTGTGAATGGAAATGCCCCGTGCATAATTACATTCCAAATTGGCTTAAACTGATTTCAGAAGGTAAGGTTATTGAAGCGGCCGAGTTGTCGCATAAAACTAATTCATTACCGGAAATTTGTGGACGCATTTGCCCACAAGATAGGTTGTGTGAAGGCTCCTGTACGCTAAACGATGAATTTGGTGCTGTTACTATTGGCTCTATTGAAAAATATATTTCTGATGAGGCTTTCAAACAGGGCTGGCGCCCAGACCTATCAACGGTCAAACAGACGGGTAAACGCGTAGCGATTATTGGTGCAGGACCGGCCGGTTTAGGTTGTGCCGATATTCTTGCTCGTAATGGTGTAAAGCCGGTGGTTTATGACCGTTACCCTGAAGTAGGCGGACTATTAACTTTTGGGATACCTCCGTTCAAATTAGAAAAAAGCGTGGTGAAAAACCGTCGTGAAATTCTAGAAGGTATGGGTGTTGAATTTATATTAGAGACAGAAATTGGCAAAGATGTGCCATTTCAGCAATTACTAGACGAGTACGATGCTGTTTTCCTAGGGATGGGTACTTATAAATTTATGAAAGGTGGTTTTCCGGGTGAAAACTTAGAGGGCGTGCATGAGGCACTTCCATTCTTAGTGTCTAATATCAACCGCTTGATGGACTTAGAAGGCGTTAATACCATCATGGGCGATGAGTTCATCGACATGAAAGGGAAACGAGTTGTGGTGCTCGGTGGTGGAGATACGGCGATGGATTGTAACCGTACAAGTATTCGTCAAAATGCACAAGAAGTGACTTGTGTTTACCGTCGTGATGAAGAAAATATGCCGGGCTCTCGTCGTGAAGTAGCAAACGCAAAAGAAGAAGGTGTTAACTTTCTTTGGAATCGTCAACCGGTAGAAATTATTGGTAAGGACAAGGTTGAAGGCATTAAATTAGTGACCACCGAGTTAGGTGAGCCAGATGCACGCGGCCGACGTAGCCCTGTTGTAATACCAGGCACGGAAGAAATCGTACCGGCTGATAGTATTATTGTGGCTTTTGGTTTTCAGCCAAGTCCAATGCCATGGTTTGCAGATTTTGGTATAGATCTTGATGAGCGTGGCCGTGTGATAGCACCAGAGCATAATGAATTTGGTTATCAGACCACCAATGAAAAAGTATTTGCTGGCGGCGATATGGTTAGGGGGTCGGATCTTGTTGTTACGGCTGTTTACGAAGGTCGTGAGGCCGCCCAAGGCATCCTTGATTACTTAAACATATAGTCTTCATTACCCTATTTTAGCAACGCCAATACACGGCTTTTACACTTAAGAGTATTAAATAATGACCACGTTAAAAAATGATTTAATGTTAAGAACATTGCGTGGTGAAAAAACAGAGCGTACGCCTGTTTGGATGATGCGTCAGGCGGGCCGATATTTGCCTGAATACCGTGCGACACGCGCTCAAGCGGGTAGTTTTTTAGATCTGTGTAAAAATGCAGAGCTTGCTTGTGAAGTCACTTTGCAACCGTTGGAACGTTATCCAATGGATGCAGCGATCCTATTTTCCGATATTCTGACAATCCCAGATGCTATGGGTTTAGGCCTTTATTTTGAAGAAGGCGAAGGCCCTCGGTTCGAACGTACTGTGCAAACGGCAGCGGATATTGACAAGTTATTTGTACCCGATCCGAATCAAGAACTTCAGTACGTAATGAACGCTGTTTCAACCATTAAAAAAGGGTTGAATGGTGCTGTTCCATTAATTGGTTTTTCCGGTAGCCCATGGACCTTAGCTTGTTACATGGTTGAAGGAAGTGGGAGCAAGAACTTCGCAAAAATTAAACGCATGATGTACGACACCCCCGAGTTGATGCATCGTTTGCTCGACATCGTTAGTCAATCGGTAATAAGCTATCTACAAGCTCAAATTGAAGCGGGCGCACAAATAGTCATGGTGTTTGATACCTGGGGCGGTAACTTATCAACAAAAGATTATGAAACATTTTCTTTAGCCTATAGCCGAAAAATTTCACACACCCTACAAGCAACAAACCCAAGCGTACCACGATTATTATTTACTAAAGGTGCGGGTGTTTGGCTAGAAACTATGGCGGATGCTGGCTATAACGGCTTAGGAGTTGATTGGACAACAGATTTAAAGCTAGCACGAGAGCTCACGAAAGATAGCGTTGTACTGCAAGGGAACCTTGACCCAACAAGCTTGTATGCTAGCCCAGAAAAAATCCGTCAAAAAGTACGTGACGTATTGGCCGATTATGGTCACGGGCATAAACATATCTTTAACCTAGGGCACGGAATACTACCTGACATTAATCCAGAGCACGTGAAGGCGATGATTGATGAAGTACATCAAAGTAGCCCCGCGTACCATCAATAATATTATTTTTGGTTTATAGTTTACTGACGGGTGACTGAATTGGACTACGACGATAAACCCAGAATAGAAATACAGTATTGCACCCAATGCAGGTGGTTGTTACGTGCGGCCTGGTTAGCACAGGAGTTACTGACAACGTTTGAAGAAGAGCTCGGTGGTGTTACTTTAATACCAGACAGTGGTGGTACATTTGAAATCACAATCAATGGCAAGCAGTTATGGTCACGAAAATTAGAACAGCGCTTTCCAGAAGCGAAAGAAATAAAGCAGCGAGTGCGTGACGAGCTATGTCCTGATAAGTCATTAGGGCATTCAGATATTAAAAAGCCTAGCTAGACAAAAGGGCCACGGTTAACTGGCAAGTCGTTTTAAGTTTTTTTATTACGTATTAGCCCAATAGTTTGTTTTAATTGAATGATACGCTGAGCGTATTTTGGTACTCGCCCAGCAGAAGACCGTTGAATATTGTCCAACAGCTTTTCAGATTCATCCAATCGGTTTAAGCCAATTAATGCATGGGCTTGCATCAGCACAAAACGAGGGTTGTTCGGGTTAAGTTTAATACCTGTATTAGCGGTTGCTAAAGCATCAGCAAAACGATTTTGTTTCATTCTAATCGCAAACAAATGCACTAACGAATAATAGCGGTGTGCAGATTTACCCTTTGGTTTGTCAATTAAAGCTTGTAGCCAGCTGGCCACATCATTTGCTTTAGATAAACAACGTTCATTACCAGACATCACACACTTAATGGCCACGTCTAAGGCTCGAATGCCCCATGCACCCATTGGTTTTTGATGGATAATGTTAACAATATAATCTGAGCGGGCAAGTTGTAGAGAGTCTAGTTGGGTTTCAAGTTGAGTAAATGAGTCGGGTGTTACCATGCTTAAACTGATTAAAAACCCAGCTTCTTCAGGCGATAACTCAGCAGCGCGTAAGTAATAGGCATAAGCACCCTCAAAGTTTTTTTCGCGTTTACGTAAAATTTCGCCACGCAAATATTGGCTACTTGGTGAGTCGGGGTGATTGACCGCAAGGCTTTCAATTAAGGTAGATTCACTACTCCAATAATGTGCACGCTGGAAGGTACCAAAACCAAGGCAAAAAATAACAAGAAAAATCATGCAGATCCTTAAACCGTTCGGTATTTTGCTTGGTAACGCAAATAACAATAAATAGCTAATGGCTAACAAAGGCCCTAGAGCAGGCAAATAATTTCGGTGTTCATGGATAATCTCTAGTGGAAAAACGCTAGACTCGAGACTATGACCTACTAAAAACCAAAGTACAGCAAAGGCAAACACAGGGAAGCGTTTTCGCCAAGCAATGGATAGTATCAATAAAATAATAATACCAATAATGCTAGGCAAGGTGGTCCAAATTGAAAATAAATCTGAGCTGAGCTTAAAATCATCATGAAATAAGCCCATGGTTTGTATATCTGGAACAATAATCATTGACAGGTAAAACCATAAAACACGTGGTTCGGTTAATACCCGTTCATAAAAAGTGAAAGGGCGTCCTCCATAACCGCCTGTAATAAAACTAGGATGTTGAAACCAATATAAAAGTCCGGCTAAGATTGGTAAGCCAAGGAAAATAATAAAAAACCAACGGACTTTTTTAATTGTTTGTTGGCTAGAATGTAATTGAGTCAGTAGCGTGAACTCTAAAGCCCCAATATAAACAGGCAGTAACGCAGCATTTTCTTTACATGCTACGCCTAGCACCGTACCAGCAATTAAACCCAGACACATCAGGGATAGGCCCTGTGCAGGTTGTTTCTCAAGCGAGAGACGACCTACTACATAAAGACAGGTGCCCATCAACATAAACATACTGGCCATACTGGTCATGCGCTGAACAACATATAAAACACTGGTTAGTAAAAAAGCATGTAATGCCCAAATCAATGTGCCGCTAATGGCAAAGGCCACGCGAGGGTTAGATAAGCGGGACTGCTTTGCCCAGCTCGTATGGCAAACACTTGGCCATAATAAAGTGAGTAGCCAGAAGACAAGGCCGGAATTTATGCAGTGAATAGCAATGTTAAACAGCTTAAAGTGAATAGACTTGAAACCATCGGCAAAGTAATAATTTAATCCAAAAGAGAGAGCAGGGATGATGCGCTTTAAAGGCCCGCTTTCATTCGATAACGTTGAGCGAATAATATTTTGTTCGTTGAGATCATGAATAGGAACATTAGGGTTCTCAAGAATATTCAGTTGATCATCAAAAACAAATGGACCATTCCAGCCAGGCGCATATGCTATAAAAATAACCAGGCAACAAATGCTCCATAACACAAGCGGTGAAGCTAAGGGATTAGTCATTTTAGTTTTTATGGTGTTCAATTTTCTTGTTTTCTCCGTGAAACGAGAATGCTCTATGTATTAATGTGTCTATAGAAATCAAGGGGTCAGCCAGCTTGATTTTTAAAAGATTCACTTTTTCTATCTCCTCCGTGCGTGCTAAGTTTCGTTGTTCTAGAAACTAATGGTCTGATTTTTTTATGAAAGTTTTCGCTGCCATAAGCTTCACCCGCAATAGTTGCTCTTGTGATTTTTTCTTCCTGGTGGGTTATATCGAGTCGATTAAATAATTCTTTATAGTGCTTGCATCTTATATCGGGGTTGTAACCTAACGCGCTATATAAGCTGTGCTCAGTAATTAACTTATCCTCCACCGCTAATGCATTATGTGAGTAGCTTGACCATCTATAGTCACAAGGGTTGGTCACAATATCCGCTTTAACAGGGTTCATCTCAATGTATTTGTATAAACTAAAAAGATAAGAGTCACTGTCTACTAGGCAAGACTTATAGCGGCCCTCCCATAACGTGCCAGTTCGTTTATGTAACGCATTGTAATAACGAACATACCGGTTAGCCATCGCCTGCATAAAAACAGCTAATTGCTCCTTGCTATCAGGTGTAATTAGCAAATGTAAATGATTTCTCATAATGACGTAAGCATGCAAAGAACAACCTGATTTTTCCAAACCATGGGCAATATCATCCTTAACTCTCAACATATCATCTTCAGAATTAAAAATATCTTGCCGGTTATTACCACGGTGCATAATATGCAATGGTTGATTGGGGATAACGAGTCGAGGAAGTCTTGCCATAAGTTGACTCTAACGGATAAGAGGGTTTAAATCAAGCTGGCTGACCCCTTGATCTCTTGATTACTTGCAAGATTTGATGAATGGATTATAATTAACCAATATAGTAATGGGTAATACTAGTATTACCAGCAGGCAAAGGAGCTATTATGCAAACAGCGACGAGTAAACTAACAAAGAAATACCAAGCAACAATACCAGAACCAGTAAGAAAGCTACTGCATTTGAAAATGGGTGATGAAATTGCCTTTGATATAAAAAAAGACGGTGTTCACTTACGTAGAGCAAGAGCAGTAGATATAGCCTTCACGCAAAGCCTAGAAAACACGTTGAGCGAGTGGATGACGGAAAATGATGAAGAGGCATATAGTGACCTTTAAGGCATTTGATGTCGTCGTTGTACCGTTTCCATTTACAGACCGGACAACAACAAAAAGGCGGCCAGCGTTAGTCCTATCAAATGAAAATACATTTAATCGCAAGGTGGGGCAATCTGTGTTAGCTATGATAACTAGCGCTAAAAACTTAGATTGGCCACTAGATACCAATATTCAAGATTTAGATGCAGCAGGCCTACCATCGGATTCAGTAGTACGAATGAAGCTGTTCACATTAGACGATAGACTGGTTCTTCGTAAGGCAGGGCAATTGAGCAGCAGGGATAAACAAGCAGCTCAAGCGGCTCTTCAAGAATTACTAGATGTTGAGTATAGCTGATGGTTATTATTCCTATGCATTACCACCATGAGTTGAGAAAAAAGCCATAGGATCAAGCTGGCTGACCCCTTGATTCCTTCATTATAGAAAGTATCCGCTATCCAATGACTAGCCAAACTAAACCGCGCGTAGAAATTGAATACTGTACTCAGTGTCGTTGGTTATTACGAGCAGCATGGTTAGCGCAAGAGCTCCTAACGACATTTGAAGAAGAGCTAGGTGGGGTCACCTTAGTGCCTGCAGCGGGCGGCAGGTTTGAGATTAATGTCCACGGTAGCTCAGTGACCAAGTTAATCTGGTCACGTAAAAAAGAAGGGCGTTTTCCAGAAGCAAAAGAAGTTAAGCAGCGCTTACGAGATCAGCTTTGCCCAGATAAATCGTTGGGTCATTCCGACGTTAATAAATAACGATTACACGCCTTATTGAAGTAACGTAGTCTTTTGCTTTATCACCTCAATCGCCTTTTTCAATTGCATAATTCTGGCGGTATATTTTCTAACGCGCCCAGCAGATGATTGTTGAATGTCATTTAACCGCTTCTCTGACTCATCTAAACGGTTTAAATCAATCATTGAATGCGCTTGGGTTAAACCAAAAGTAAAATAAACTTCAATTTTACCAAAGCATTAACGCCAACAATTGCTGGTAGTTGGAGTTGTTACGCCGGTTTGAGATAGTGTCATAGTGCCACAAATATCACTCGCTTGATTTCCAACTGGAACGGCGGTGAGGGTGTAGCTTGAAACTGTAAGGTTTGGTATAGGGCTAGTATAAGTATAATGATCGGATGCAATACCTGAAGGAATAGCGGCACCTACATAAGTATTTTTTTCTGTAAAATAACGTTCAAGATAATTGCTTATTTTCATAAGGTCTGCTTGGGCATCTGCACGATTTCTGTCTCTTATACACATCTCCGAGCCC
>OJAU01000111.1_pt1 | contig 50873 bp, 46 predicted proteins | sample 1589791 | NCBI WGS metagenome assembly OJAU01 (sample SAMN05416849, study PRJEB24817) | seawater metagenome | isolation source: Sea water | place: Canada:Atlantic | collected 2013-07 | reverse complement strand
AATTAAACCACATGCTCCACCGCTTGTGCGGGCCCCCGTCAATTCCTTTGAGTTTCATTCTTGCGAACGTACTCCCCAGGTGGGATACTTATCACTTTCGCTTGGCCACCCAGCCTACCAATGCAGGCCGGACAGCTAGTATCCATCGTTTACGGCGTGGACTACCAGGGTATCTAATCCTGTTCGCTCCCCACGCTTTCGTCCATCAGCGTCAATATAGTGTTAGTGACCTGCCTTCGCAATCGGTATTCTATGTAATATCTAAGCATTTCACCGCTACACTACATATTCTAGCCACTTCACACTAATTCAAGGCGACCAGTATCAATGGCAGTCCTACAGTTGAGCTGCAGAATTTCACCACTGACTTAGACGCCCGCCTACGGACCCTTTAAACCCAATGATTCCGGATAACGCTCGGACCCTCCGTATTACCGCGGCTGCTGGCACGGAGTTAGCCGGTCCTTATTCGTACGGTACCGTCAAGCCCCCACACGTGGGGGTGTTTCTTCCCGTAAAAAAGCAGTTTACAACCCATAGGGCAGTCTTCCTGCACGCGGCATGGCTGGATCAGGCTCCCGCCCATTGTCCAATATTCCTCACTGCTGCCTCCCGTAGGAGTCTGGTCCGTGTCTCAGTACCAGTGTGGGGGATCCCCCTCTCAGGGCCCCTACCTATCGTAGTTTTGGTAAGCCGTTACCTTACCAACAGACTAATAGGACGCATACTCATCTTGTACCGATAAATCTTTACTATATTAATAATGCTATTTATATAGGCCATGGAGGATTAATCCAAGTTTCCCTGGGCTATACTCCTGTACAAGGCAGATTGTATACGCGTTACTCACCCGTGCGCCGGTCGTCATCAAGGGTGCAAGCACCCTTATGTTACCCCTCGACTTGCATGTGTTAGGCCTGCCGCTAGCGTTCATCCTGAGCCAGGATCAAACTCTTCATCGTAGAATCTTAAATAATATAATATACCACAACCAAAAAGCCCTACCCAAAAAAATCTCAAGGATTATACTTAGTTTAGTTTTTCAATCTCGACATAAAACGTTTCCATTTTACATCTCGCTGTCAATTTCAATATATCAATGAACTTTTGTTCTCTTATTTTTCGCCGCCTTAACGTTAAATTAATTTCGTTATTTTAGCGGGTGCAAATTTACAACAGTTTTTTTAATTCTGCAACACTTTTTTAAAAATTATTTCAAAATATTTTCAGACCGTTGTTTGCTGCTTTTTGATTCAATTTTCATTGCCTCGTTAAGCGGGTGCAAATGTACAACAGTTTTTTAATTCTGCAACACTTTTTTAAAAATTTATTTTTTAGAATTTTAAAGATCGTTGTTTGCTTGTAAAAACGCCTTACGTTGTTTCTGTAAGCGGGTGCAAAGATACATTGCTTTTCTACTTCTGCAAACAAAACATAGCCTTTTTTTAAAGTTTTTTTAACCTGATTAGCTAAGTGGTTGATTTGTTTTATTTTAATTCAAAAAATAATTTTCAGCATCTTAAACCCTTCTTTATACCTTAATATATAGGCAATTTTTCACTGTATTATCCTGCGTTAGGGATTGAGTCTTTGCTGAAGCTCTTTTTTAAGCTTGGAAGCTTTAAAAAAGCGACTGACGAAAGCCCGACCTTTTTTTGTTTTTTTCTACAAGAAAAGGGAACGCACACATAAAAGATAAAAGAAAACCGTGTTAGCAGGCATTAAATTGAAGTACAACTTGCTTGCTATACACCTACTCATTTAATGTTATTATAAAATAATAATTATGGAACGTTTATTTTCAAACAAAAGTAACCGCTTGTATATTGTGAGACTTTTAAAACAGTAGTATCTTTGCTGCTTAAATTACGTTACTATGATACGCATTACCTTACCGGATGGAAGTGTAAAAGAGTTTGAAGCTGGCGTCACTCCTATGGATGTGGCAAAAAGCATAAGCGAAGGACTGGCCAGAAATGTTATTTCGGCTTCCTTTAATAAAGAAACTGTAGAAACCAGTACCCCACTTACTGAAGATGGAAGCCTTGTTCTTTATACGTGGCGCGATGATGAAGGCAAAAAAGCCTTTTGGCACTCTTCTGCCCACATTCTAGCACAGGCTCTTGAAGAATTATACCCAGGGGTTAAATTGACCATTGGACCGGCTATTGAAAACGGTTTTTATTATGATGTTGATTTTGGCGAGCATTCGGTTTCGGAAAAAGACCTACCGACCATTGAAAAGAAAATGTTAGAAATTGCCCGTGGAAAACATGAGTTTTCTATGCGTGAATCTACAAAAGCAGATGCTTTAGATTTCTATAAGAAACAAAGCAACGAATACAAGGTTGAACTAATTGAAAACCTTGAAGATGGTACCATCACTTTTTGTGACCATGATACGTTTACTGATTTGTGCCGTGGCGGACACATTCCAAATACCGGTATCGTTAAAGCTGTAAAGCTAATGAGCATCGCCGGGGCGTATTGGCGTGGTGATGAAAACAACACACAGTTAACACGAATTTACGGTGTTACTTTTCCGAAGCAAAAAGAACTTAAAGAATATCTTGAGTTATTAGAAGAGGCGAAAAAGAGAGACCATAGAAAATTAGGAAAAGAACTTGAGCTGTTCACTTTTTCACAAAAAGTGGGACAAGGTTTACCTTTATGGCTTCCTAAAGGAGCGGCTCTTAGAGAACGCTTAGAGAACTTCCTTAAGAAGGCACAAAAAAAAGCTGGGTATGAAATGGTGGCTACCCCACATATTGGTCAAAAGGAACTATATGAAACTTCTGGTCATTACGCTAAATATGGAGAGGACAGTTTTCAGCCTATAAACACACCTAATGAAGGGGAAGAGTTTTTGCTGAAACCTATGAACTGCCCACATCATTGTGAAATATACAACAGCAAACCATGGTCTTATAAAGATTTGCCAAAACGTTTTGCAGAATTTGGCACTGTGTATCGATATGAACAGAGTGGAGAATTACACGGTTTAACACGTGTTCGTGGTTTTACACAAGATGATGCGCATATATTCTGTACAACCGACCAATTGGACAAAGAATTTATGGACGTAATAGACTTGGTTCTTTACGTATTTGGATCATTAGGTTTTGCAGACTTTACGGCTCAGGTTTCTTTACGCGACCCAGAAAAGCCTGAAAAATACATTGGCAACGATGAAAATTGGGAAAAAGCTGAAAATGCAATTCTTAATGCTGCAAAAGAAAAAGGACTGAATTATATAGTTGAAACTGGCGAAGCGGCTTTTTATGGTCCTAAGCTTGATTTTATGGTAAAAGATGCGTTAGGAAGAAGCTGGCAATTAGGAACAATTCAAGTGGATTACACCTTGCCTGAGCGCTTTGATTTGACCTATAAAGGCAGTGATAACGAGCTACACCGTCCTATTATGATTCACAGAGCACCCTTTGGTAGTTTAGAACGATTTGTGGCTATATTGTTAGAGCACACAGGAGGTAACTTCCCTTTATGGCTTATGCCAGAGCAAGTTGCTATCTTATCATTGAGCGAAAAATATGAAAAATACGCTCAAAAAGTTTTAAATTTGCTTGAAAATAACGAAATTCGCGCCCTTGTTGATAACCGAAGTGAAACCATTGGTAAGAAAATTCGGGAATCTGAGATGAATAAAATACCATATATGCTCATTGTTGGTGAGCAGGAAGAAAAAGATGGTACAGTTTCTGTAAGAAAACATAGCGACGGAGACATAGGAAATATGACCGTTGAAGAGTTTTCTGAATTAATTAACAAGGAAATTGAAAATAATATTGTAGATTTTAATGTTTAACCATAATAATTTATAGCCATAGCAATACGAAGAAAAAGAAGTAGAGGCCGAAGGGTCATAAAAGAAGATCAACACCGAATCAATAAAAAGATTCGCGCAGACGAAGTACGTCTTGTAGGTGACAATGTAGAAATGGATATTTATCCAACCAGCAAAGCATTGGAAATCGCACAAGAGATGGGACTGGACTTAGTAGAAATATCTCCTAACGCCAAGCCACCTGTTTGTAAAGTGATGGACTACAAGAAATTTGTCTACGAGCAAAAAAAGAGAGAAAAAGCTTTAAAAGCAAAAGCTTCAAAAGTAGTTGTAAAAGAGATTCGTTTCGGTCCTAATACCGACGATCACGATTACGAATTTAAGAAGAACCACGCTGAAAAGTTTTTAAAGGATGGAGCTAAGTTAAAGGCTTATGTCTTTTTTAAAGGTCGATCCATTATATATAAAGATAAAGGAGAAATATTATTATTACGTCTTGCCCAAGATCTAGAAGAAGTTGGTAAAGTAGAACAAATGCCAAAACTTGAAGGTAAACGAATGATAATGTTTATTGCTCCAACTAAGAAATCAAAATAACGCTTTGGCTCCGCTTAGCGGAAAAAGCGTCAAGATAAAGTGAAATAAATAGTTAAAAGAAGCAGACATGCCAAAACAAAAAACAAAGTCCAGTGCTAAGAAGCGTTTTAAGCTTACCGGTACTGGTAAAATTAAGAGAAAGCACGCGTTTAAAAGTCATATCTTAACAAAGAAGTCTAAAAAACGTAAGCTTAAATTGACTCATGATGGTTTAGTAGATAAAGCAGATGAGAGCAATGTTAAGCAAATGCTTCGTTTGAAGTAATACCGCTTAACCGGTTAAAACAAATTATTTAAACCCTGGAGTATGGCTACATAAAGTGTCTAAATGACCGCCTGCTACAAAAAACAAATCAAATTATGCCAAGATCAGTAAATTCAGTTGCTTCAAGAGCCCGAAGAAAAAAGGTAATGAAGCATGCCAAAGGTTACTTTGGAAGACGTAAAAATGTATGGACGATTGCCAAGAATGCTGTTGATAAAGCAATGCAGTATTCGTACCGCGACCGTCGTGCAAAAAAGAGAAATTTTAGATCCTTATGGATCACTCGTATTAATGCGGGCGCACGCCAGCATGGGATGTCTTATTCAAAATTTATGGGACAGTTAAAAGCTAACGAAATCGAATTGAACCGTAAGGTACTTGCAGATTTAGCGATGAACCATCCTGAAGCTTTCAAAGCAATTGTTGAGAAAGTAAAATAAATTTATAAACTGTATTTATTTCACTATACTAAAAGAGCCGCTCAAATTGAGCGGCTCTTTTTGATTTAAAGTAATATTTACTTTTATTAGGTTTTCTGTTTCTTCTTTTTAGCAGCCGGAAACAACACATTGTTTAGTATCAAACGGTATCCAGGTGAATTAGGGTGCAATGCCAATTCAGTTTTAGCGTCCCCTACTCTATGCTGGTAATCTTCTGGATCGTGGCCACCGTAAAAAGTAAAAAAACCCTTTCCTTTTATGCCGTGAATATATCGAGCTTCTCCATTGGTTTTATTTTCGCCCATCACCAATACATTAGATTTCACCTCATCTCTTTTATATGAAGTAGTTTGTCCCATAAACCCTTTCACTAATGAAGTATGATTTTGAACTAACATAGTAGGAATAGGATCCCACTTGGCAGAATAATCCATTAAGGTAAAATAATCGGTTTCTTTGGGTATTCTTCGCTTTGCGGTCATATCGATTGACGAAAACTCATAGACCATTGGGCTGCGCTCTAACACAAAATCAGTAAAAGCCATTGTTTTACTGTAATCTATCTTACTTTGATAACCTGGTTCACTGGGATCACCGTCAAACATCGGTTCACAAATATCAACCCCTTCTGCAGCCAATGAAATATCAAAACTATCAGTGGCACTGCACATGGCGAACATAAAACCGCCACCCACAACATAGTCGCGTATTTTTAAAGCAACATCCCGTTTCTCTTCAGATACTTTATCATACCCCAACTCTTTAGCTAAGGCCTCTGCTTTTTGCTTTTCCTCAATATACCAAGGTGCGGCACGATATGCCCTGTAAAATTTACCGTATTGACCAGTAAAATCTTCATGGTGCAAGTGCAGCCAATCGTATAAAATAAGTTGGTCGCTCAATACTTCTTTATCATAAACTATCTCATAAGGTATTTCGGCATAGGTTAATACCATCGTCACAGCATCATCCCAGGGCTGATTCCCTTTTGGGGAATACACCGCTATTTTAGGTGCTTTTTCCAATACAACAGCTTCCATGTTTTGTGAAGGGCTGCTAATTGTAGTTAATATTTCTTCGGTTTTACTATTAGAAATAACTTCAAATGAAACTCCACGTATTTGACATTCCTTCCGTATCTCTTCGGAATCTGGCATTAAAAAAGAACCGCCACGATAGTTAAGTAACCATTTTACTTTTACCTGCCGTTCTAACGTCCAATAGGTAATTCCGTAGGCTTTTAGGTGTTCTTTTTGCCCTTCAGCGTCCATAGGAATTAATATGTATGAAGCTGAAGCGTTTAATGAAAAGAAAAGAATAAATAATAAGGTAATATATTTTGTCATAATGCTAATATAACGACAAAATTCGAGCCAAATTGGATAGATTATAAATTTCTAAGTTGAGGAAACTTAATAGTTACCCATTAAAAAGGAACCTCATTATCATCATCCGGTGGCAAATCGCTGTTCATGGAACTCCCGAAGGCTTCATCTGCAGAAGGCAGGCTATCAGTTCTAAAGGTATCATCGTTGGCGGCATCATTCATACGGGAATGAATTTCGCTAGGAATATCAAATCGTTCCAAGTTTTCGAAACGTCCTAAATGACCAACAAAACGTAAACGTATTTCATCCAAGCCACCGTTACGGTGTTTGGCCACAATAAACTCACCTTGTCCTTGAGTTGGGGTACGTTCTTCATCATCCCATTCGTCAATTTTGTAATATTCAGGACGGTAAATAAACGATACAATATCGGCATCTTGCTCAATCGCACCAGATTCACGAAGATCTGAAAGTAAAGGACGTTTACTTCCACCACGGGTTTCTACCGCACGTGATAATTGTGACAAGGCGATTACCGGTACGTTTAATTCTTTTGCCAATGCTTTTAGGTTTCGGGAAATAGTAGAGATTTCCTGCTCCCTGTTTCCGCCGTTTTTGTTTCCTCCTGCTGTCATTAACTGCAGGTAATCGACCATAATCAATTTAATTCCGTGTTGTGAAGATAAACGTCTAGCTTTTGCACGTAAATCGAAAATGGAAAGCGATGGTGTATCATCAATAAATAAAGGTGCTTTTTCAAGTCCCTTTACTTTTACGTTTAACTGTTCCCATTCGTGTTTTTCCAAGTTTCCGGTACGTAGTTTCTCGGAACTTAATTGTGTTTCCGAAGAAATTAATCGTGTTATTAACTGTACAGATGACATTTCCAACGAAAAGAAAGCTACCGGAATATTGTGATCTACAGCGATATTTCGTGCCATAGACAAGGTCAAAGCTGTTTTACCCATACCTGGACGGGCGGCAATAATGATTAAATCACTGGGTTGCCAACCGGAAGTCAATTTATCAATATCTTCAAAACCTGAAGGAACACCAGAAAGACCTTCTCTATTGGCAATTTCTTCAATTTTTTTCTTCGCTTGAATTACTAATTGTTGTGCTGTTTCTGAAGAGCGTTTTATATTTCCTTGGGTAATTTCATATAATTTCGATTCAGCGGTGTCCAATAAATCAAAAACATCGGTGGTCTCATCATATGAATCTTCAATTATTTCATTTGAAATTTTAATCAAACTACGCTGAATGAATTTCTGAAGAATAATACGTGCATGAAACTCAATATGGGCCGAAGAAGACACTTTTTGCGTGAGTTGAACCAAATAAAACTCCCCTCCTGCTACTTCAAGATTTGCATCTTTCTTTAACTGAGACGAAACAGTTAATAAGTCCACCGGTTCACTGTTTTCAAAGAGGGTATGGATGGCATCGAAAATGTGTTTGTGAGCATCTTTGTAAAAGACATCAGCGTGTAGGATATCTATTACTTCATCGACCCCTTTTTTATCAATCATCATAGCGCCAAGCACAACTTGCTCTAAATCAACAGCTTGCGGTGGTAATTTTCCTTTTTCTAAGGAAATTACCTGAGAAGACTTCGATTTATATTTAGTTTGCTGCTGTACTTTTTCCATAAGGCGAATGTAAAGAAAATGTTAACTGAAACACGTAAATTTAAAGTTTCGATGTTAACCAGTCATCAACATTTGAACTGTTGATAACTTAAAATTATTGTTAATAAGGTACAAAAAAAACCGAAGACGAACCTCCGGAATTTTGAAAGTGTTGTTATAATTGAAGTTACCCTTTAAAGACTCCCATCTCAGAATATTTTTCCATTCTAAGATTGACCAAATCGGTTGGTGATAAGATTTTTAATTCATCATATACTTTTGAAATGGTCTTAGAAACAGTAGAAAAAGTTTTTTCACGATCGCTATGCGCTCCACCTAATGGTTCTTTAATAATCGTATCGATAACTTTTAATTTTTTGGCATCTTTAGCAGTTAAGTTCAAAGCTTCTGCTGCTTGTTCTTTATGGTCCCAGCTTCTCCATAAGATAGATGAACAGTTTTCTGGTGAAATTACAGAGTACCATGAGTTTTCAAGCATCATAACTCGATCACCTACTCCAATTCCTAAAGCACCACCGCTGGCTCCTTCACCAATAACGATTACTATAATTGGTACTTTAAGGCGGGTCATTTCCATAATATTACGGGCAATGGCTTCACCTTGTCCGCGCTCTTCAGCTTCCAATCCAGGATACGCTCCTGGTGTGTCGATAAAACTGACTACAGGAAGACCAAACTTTTCGGCAGATTTCATTAAACGTAAAGCCTTGCGGTATCCTTCAGGGTTTGCCATACCAAAATTACGATACTGTCGCGTTTTGGTGTTATACCCTTTTTGTTGCCCAATAAACATATAGCTTTGGTCGCCAATTTTACCAAGACCACCCACCATAGCTTTATCGTCTTTAAAATTTCGATCACCGTGTAATTCTAAAAAAGAATCCCCACATATAGATTTTATATAATCCATAGTATAGGGACGATTAGGGTGACGGGACAATTGTACACGTTGCCACGGGGTTAGGTTTTTATAAATTTCCTTTTTGGTTTCTTTTAATTTTTTCTCAATCTGCGCACAGGTATTGGTAACATCCACTTCGCTGTCAGTTCCAATTTGGCAAGCTTTCTCGTACTGTTCCTGTAAGTCCTTTATAGGTAATTCAAATTCAAGATATTCCATAGTATCTTTAGATTGTAGTTTTTTGCTTAGCTTACAAAGATAAAATTTTGTTTTTAGGTATTGGGCAATCGTCTTTTTTTTCTTTGCAATCTATTTTTAATAATTCCATTAGCAATGACTGTTACTATGATAATCGCAGCTCCGTAATAGAATTCAGTATTCATATGTTCTGAATCGCCTAAAATTAGCAATGCCAAAATAATTCCGTAAACAGGCTCTAAATTTACGGTAAGCATTACGGTATAGGGACTAATCCACTTCATTACATGTACTGAAGCCAAAAACGCATACGCAGTGCATACTGAAGCCAAAAGTAATAATAAAAGCCAATCGTTTGTTGATAGTTGAAATAATTCTGAAGTGATTTTTCCCTGAAAAGCCAAATAGACCGTGATACATAATCCGCCGAAAAATAATTCGTATAACGAAATAACCGAAGCTTTATGTTTTACGACCAATGCTCCATTAATAATGGTAAAAACCGCTCCAAGAAAAGACGAAGCCAATGCGAGGCCAATTCCCCACACGTAATCGGTTTCTACATTAAATATAAGGTACAGCCCTGCTATTACGATAATTCCGAAGAACACTTCGTAGCCAATTATTTTTCTTCTATAAAAAAGTGGTTCTAATAACGATGCAAAAAATGCCCCAGTTGACATAATGGCCAATGTAACCGAAACATTAGACGCTTTTATAGCCCCAAAAAAGCACAACCAATGTAATGCAATAATTAATCCTGCAAGAAAAAACCGAGAAAGCGTTTTTGGCGAAAAGCGTAGTTTTTCTTTTTTTAGAAGAACAAACAACAATATAAACCCAGAAGCCAATAACATCCTGAACCAAACCAGCGGAATGGCATCGATTGAAATTAAAGCTCCCAATACGGCTGTAAACCCCCAAATAAACACGATACCGTGTAAATGAAGATAGTTGAGTAGTTTAGCGTTTCGCATTTTTAAGAAGGTAAATAGCTAAGATACCAAATACAAAATTAGGGAACCACGTTGCGATAAAAGGTGAAAAGGTACTCTGTTCTGCCATCGTCCCGAATATTTTATCGAAAAAGATAAAAACCATTCCAATGGCAATTCCAATGGCAAGGTTCACTCCCATTCCGCCACGGCGTTTTACTGATGATACTGCAACAGCAATAATAGTTAATATATAAGCTGAAACTGGTAAACTCCAACGTTTGTAGCGTACCACTTCGTATCTGTTTATGTAAGATGAGCCTTTTGCTTTTTCTCTTTGAATAAAGTCGTTAAGTTCTGTAAAATTTAAAGTTTCGGCTATGTACTCAACAGGTGTAAGATCTTCCATTTCAAATGAAAACGTGGTGTCGAGTTTTGTTTGTTTTAAAAGTTGGTCTTCATTTTCGCCCACAATACGCTTTTTAAAATTATAAAGTGTGTAGGTACTGTCTTCTTCATTAAATCGTATGCGGCTTGCCGAGAGTTTATAGGCCATTTCATTCCCTTCAAAATGTTCTAATGTAAAGTTGTTACCCGTTTTTTCTTTCACATTAAAATAACTCACATAAATATAATCGTTATCGTTTATCTGCCGATACACATTAGACTGTGCTCTATCTTGTTTTCCTTTCTTTAAATACTTGTACTTAAACTCATTAAACCCTTTACTGGCCATCGGCGCTAAATACATACCCAACACCAATGCGCCAATACATACAATTGTAGCACCAATCATATACGGTCGTAAAAACCGATAGTATGAAACTCCACTACTTAAAAAAGCAATAACTTCTGTGTTATTGGCAAGTTTTGAAGTAAACCAGATTACCGATAAAAACAAAAACAACGGAAACAACAGGTTCGCAAAGTAGATAGTAAAATCTAAGTAATACTTTGCTACCTCAATAAAAGGGACTTCATTTTCAAGAATTTTGTCAATCTTCTCGGCAAGGTTTACCGTTATCCCGATTGGAATAAACAATAATAATAGCAACAAGAATGTCCCTAAGTATCTTTTTAGTATGTATTTATCAAGAATACTTAACATTAAAGGCGTTTGTCCATTTGTTTAACCATCTTATTTTTCCAAGTAGTAAAATCCCCCGCTAAGATATGCTTTCTCGCTTCACGAACCAACCATAAATAAAACCCGAGGTTATGTATGGTTGCAATTTGCATACCTAATAATTCATTCACTTTAAATAAATGACGCACATATGCTTTGCTATAGGCCGTATCTACCCAAGTAATATCCATGTCGTCAATGGGTGAAAAATCGGTTTCCCACTTTTTATTTTTAATGTTTATAGTACCGTGTGCTGTAAAAAGCATGCCGTTACGACCGTTTCTGGTAGGCATTACACAGTCAAACATATCAATGCCTAAGGCAATATTTTCTAATAGGTTAATTGGTGTTCCAACTCCCATTAAGTAACGTGGTTTATCTTCTGGAAGTACTGCAGTAACCACTTCGGTCATAGCGTACATTTCTTCAGCTGGTTCCCCTACGGATAATCCGCCAATGGCATTTCCAGCAGCCCCTACTGAGGCGATATACTCTGCAGATTGTTTCCGAAGATCTTTATACGTGCTTCCTTGAACAATAGGGAAAAGTGTTTGGTTGTAACCATACTTTAAAGGTGTTTTCTCTAAATGCGCCACACAGCGATCTAACCAGCGATGCGTCATATGCATAGAACGTTTTGCATAATTATAATCGCAAGGGTATGGTGTACATTCATCAAAAGCCATGATAATATCAGCACCAATAGTCCGCTGGATTTCCATAACGTTTTCAGGGGTGAAAAAATGCATGCTGCCGTCAATATGCGACTTAAATTTAACGCCTTCCTCTTTAATTTTTCGATTTGCCGAAAGGGAATACACTTGATACCCACCACTATCGGTTAAAATATTTCGGTCCCAATTCATAAATTTATGAAGACCTCCAGCTTTTTCAAGAACTGTGGTTTGCGGCCGCAAGTATAAATGATAGGTATTCCCTAAAATTATGTCTGGATTAATGTCATCGGTAAGTTCCCGTTGATGGACCCCTTTTACCGTACCAACAGTACCAACAGGCATAAAAATTGGTGTTTCAACAGGTCCGTGATCTAATGTTATGGTCCCAGCTCGGGCTTGGCTTTCGGGATCGGTTTTTTTTAAATTAAATTGCATGCAAGGTTTTTCTGAAATATGCCAGGATTGGCAAACAACTGCAAAGATAATAGGATTTGTTTAGATACGTTACTTCCATTTCTTCTGAAAAAAATTAAAATTGTTTTTAAAAGGTTACAACCTTAATAACTTCCCATAAATCGTTAATAACTGCCCTAAATTAGTTTTGCCTACCCTTTATAATACCGTATTTTTGATGCTGAAAAACCAAAACAACACAAATGGCAGATTTACAACACCTTGAGGATTTAGTAATCCAGGTCCGAAGGGATATTTTAAGACAAGTACACGCTGTAAATTCAGGGCACCCAGGTGGATCCTTGGGCTGTACCGAATTTTTCGTCGCTTTGTACCAAGAACTATTGGACCGCAAGGATGACTTTAATATGGATGGAATTGGCGAAGATCTTTTCTTTCTTTCTAATGGTCATATTTCCCCAGTTTTTTATAGCGTTTTAGCTCGTTCGGGTTATTTTCCTGTAGAAGAATTGAGAACTTTCCGTCATATCGATTCCCGTTTACAAGGACATCCAACCACACACGAAGGGTTGCCTGGGGTTCGGGTTGCATCGGGATCTTTAGGACAAGGGATTTCTGTTTCTATCGGTGCTGCGGAAGCAAAAAAGCTAAACAATGACGACCATTTAATATATACTCTTTGTGGTGATGGTGAACTACAGGAAGGCCAAAACTGGGAGGCCATTATGTACGCCGCCGGAAATAAAGTGGATAACCTGATTGTTACTATTGACTTAAACGGTCAACAAATTGATGGAGCTACTCAAAATGTACTTCCGTTAGGTAATGTAAAAGGAAAATTTGAAGCATTTGGCTGGGACGTTCTAGAAATTAAAGAAGGAAACAATCTTTCCGCCGTATTGGAAGGAATGAAAAAAGCCAAAGCAAAAACTGGAAACGGAAAACCGGTTTGTGTTTTATTACATACGGTAATGGGCAACGGTGTTGACTTTATGATGCATACCCACGCTTGGCACGGAAAAGCTCCCAATGATGAGCAACTGGAAAAAGCATTATCACAAAACCCGGAAACGCTGGGTGATTATTAATTCTGAAACGTAATACAATGAAAAAATATACAGACAGCGGAAAAAAAGATACTAGATCCGGATTTGGAGCAGGGTTGACCGAATTGGGCAAAACCAATGAAAATGTAATAGCCTTGTGTGCCGACTTAACTGGTTCCCTAAAAATGGATGAGTTTAAGGAAAACCACCCAGAACGCTTTTTTCAAGTTGGAATTGCAGAAGCAAATATGATGGGTATGGCAGCAGGAATGACTATAGGTGGAAAAATACCTTTTACAGGCACCTTTGCCAATTTCTCTACGGGTCGCGTGTATGATCAAATACGCCAAAGCATCGCATATAGTGGGAAAAATGTAAAAATTTGTGCTTCACATGCTGGTGTTACTTTAGGTGAAGATGGGGCAACACATCAAATTCTTGAAGATCTCGGTTTGATGAAAATGCTTCCGGGGATGACGGTTATCAATACCTGTGACTACAATCAAACTAAAGCTGCAACATTAGCGATAGCAGAACACCAAGGACCTGTCTATCTTCGTTTTGGAAGACCAAAAGTGGCAAATTTCACTCCTGAAAATCAGAAATTTGAAATAGGAAAAGCAGTTCATTTGCAAGAAGGAACCGATGTAACCCTTGTAGCTACAGGGCATTTGGTATGGGAAGCACTTCAAGCTGCTGAAAAACTGAACGAAGAAGGCATTAGCGCTGAAGTAATTAACACACACACTATTAAACCTTTAGACAATAAAGCAATACTCGATAGCGTTGTTAAAACAGGGTGCATTGTTACAGCAGAAGAACACAATTATTATGGTGGTCTTGGCGAAAGTGTTGCCCGAGTATTAGCCAAAAATGCCCCAACTCCACAAGAGTTTGTGGCGACGCAAGATACCTTTGGAGAGTCTGGGACGCCTGAGCAACTAATGGAAAAGTACGGTTTAAATGCCAATGCCATTATAAAAGCTGCTAAAAAAGTGATCTCGCGTAAATAATCTTTTTTTGCTCCAGTCTGTTAATAGCAGACTTTGATCAAAAAAGAAAGCCCCGCAAAATTTTGCGGGGCTTTCTATATATGTTAAGCAGTATCACGGGGCTGATGTTGCTCCTTTCTTTGTTTTACTTGTTGGTTTATTTCCTTCCCATCTACTTCTTGTCCTTTTTTATTGATGGCTTGCTCTTCTATACTTTGTTTCTGTTTTTTTGAGTTATTTTTCTTGTCTTTGTCCATAATATTATATTTTAATCTTATACCTAAATATAACAATAACACACTGGTTATCATATAAATTATAATTCATTAACATAGAGTGTTAAACCAATCTCAATTGGCAAAATGATAAGAAATATCTTCCAATGTAGATTGTAAATTTAATACACAAATAAAATAACTATGGAAACAACAAGAGAAAAAGCAAAAGAAACTGTTCACAATAATATAGTAAATAACCTACAAGAGCTTTTAGAAAAAAATTATGATGCTGAAAAAGGCTTTAAAAAAGCAATGGAAGATGCCGAAAGCCAAGATTTAAAGCATTTCTTAAAAAAACAAGCTCAACAGAGGAATAAATTTGCTACAGAATTAGATAAGGAAATCCATTCTTTAAATGAAAAACCGATAGAAAGTGGAAGTACAACAGGTAGCCTTCATAGAACATGGATTGATATAAAATCTGCAATTAGCGGAAATGATGATGAGGCTGTTTTAGAAGAATGTATTCGTGGAGAAAAAGCGAGTATGGAAGAATATGAAAAAACCTTAAAAGAAAATCGCTTTCCGAATAACCTAGAAACTGTTTTAAACAGTCAATTATCCGAAATTAAAGGTACCGTTGCTAAAGTGAAAAACCTTGAAGACCTTGCTGAGAACAGAAGTTAATGAAAAAGAAAAATGAATAGCAAGAATAAACCCTAAAGAAGAAGTTCTTTAGGGTTTTTTTATGTTTCAAAAATAAAAAATTAAGCAGTAATTTCAATATTGGCTTCTTTTATTGCCTTAAAGCCTCCTGCAACATCTATCACGTTATGTATACCACGACTTTTCAAAATAGACGCAGCGATTACCGAACGATATCCGCCAGCACAATGCACGTAAAAAGGCTCTTTAGTTGGATAATCATTTAGATAGTTATTTATAAGGCTTAAAGAAGTGTGTTTAGCATTAGGAATATGGGCTGAGCTATATTCCCCATCTTTACGAACATCAAAAATGGGAACTTGACCGTTCATTTTTTCTTTTAATTGAGTAGCAGAAATCGATTCCATGCTGTCAATTTCTTTACCTGCTTGTTGCCAAGCTTCAATTCCTCCTTTTAAATACCCTAATGTATTATCAAAGCCGACTCTTGATAATCGCATCACGGCCTCCTCTTCTCGACCTTCATCAACGATCAACAAAATAGGTTGTTTTACATCGGCAATTAAATCGCCCACCCAAGGTGCAAATCCTCCATCTAAACCTATAAAAATAGATTTTGGAATATGTGATTCAATAAAATCCTTTTGGTGACGTACATCTAGTACAACAGCTCCAGTTGTATTTGCCAAATTTTCAAACTCCTGAGGATGTAGCGCTTTTGTTCCCCGAGAAATCACTTCATCAAAACTGTCATAGCCCTCTTTATTCATTTTTACATTTAAGGGAAAATAACTTGGTGGTGGTAAAAGACCATCTGTCACTTCTTTGATAAACTCGTCCCGAGTCATATCTTCCCGTAACGCATAATTCATCTTTTTTTGGTTTCCCAAAGTATCAACTGTTTCTTTCATCATGTTTTTTCCACAAGCAGAACCAGCACCATGAGCAGGATATACAGTAATATCATCTGCTAAAGGCATAATCTTGTTTCGAAGGCTGTCATACAAAATACCCGCAAGTTCATCTTGTGTTATAGTAGCCGCCTTTTGTGCTAAGTCGGGCCTACCTACATCGCCTAAAAATAAGGTGTCGCCACTAAAAATCGCATGGTCCTTACCGTTTTCGTCGCGTAGCAAGTACGTAGTACTTTCCATAGTGTGGCCTGGGGTATGCAACGCTACGATAGTAAGTTTCCCAATTTTAAATTCCTGTTCGTCCTTGGCTATTACGGCATCAAAAGAGGGATTAGCTTTTGGACCATAGATTATCGGGGCACCCGTTTTTTCTGAAAGTGAAAGATGACCACTTACAAAATCGGCATGAAAATGGGTTTCAAAAATATATTTTATCTTGGCATTATCACGTTCGGCTCTTTCTGTATATGGTTTTGTTTCCCGCAATGGATCGATAATGGCAACTTCCCCTTCACTCTCAATGTAATAAGCACCTTGTGAAAGGCAACCGGTATATATTTGTTCAATATTCATTCTCTGTAAAATTTAAAGCAAAGATACGGATTGTTATGCTTCATTTTTAAAAGAAACAGAGAGAGCGATTGGTTTTTTCACATAATTTTTAGAAAATAGGCTGCAACTTAAGCTATCTTTATCCTCAACCAAAAATTTATTTTTTATGAAACGATTTGTAATTCTATTATTTTCAACATTGTTGTTTGCTTGTGCAAGCGACAAAGAAGATACACGGACGGTTCGCGATATGGCAATTCAAGAAGTTAAAAGCGAATTGAATTTACCTGACGGCACAACGTTTAACAATGAAAACATTGAGGTAACCGAAGAACCTTCAGATACAGAAGGGGTTGAAACTGTTTATGTAGTGAAGATTTCCATTAAATCTCAAGATGAAGCTGGAAATGAAATGGTAAAGACCCATACTTTAAGATATGAGAAAGCAGAGAATGACACCTATAAACTTGCTTCATTTAAATAACTATTTACACAAGCCCTCTATTACAAAACTATCATTATAGAGGGCTTTTATTAAAAATCAATAAACCAATATACAAATGAAATATTTTTTTCTATCCCTTTTATCAATACTTGTTGTATCCTGTAATTCGGCACAGACAGCCTCATCAAAGAAAAAAACACGAGTTGATTATGCTAATAGCATTACTTCAGAAGAACTAAAAACTATGTTATACACATTTGCCAGTGATGAAATGCAAGGGCGGATGACTGGTGAAAAAGGGCAAAAATTAGCTGCGGAATACCTTCGTAATTTTTATCAAGATCACGGTATTGCTTCTCCTATTGAAAAGAATAATTATTATCAAAATATTCCTGCTGAATACTTTAGTAGAATGAAGGAGCCAAAATCATCAGAAAATGTAGTAGCTTTTATTGAAGGATCTGAAAAACCTGACGAAATAATAGTCCTTTCGGCACATTACGACCACTTAGGAATGCGAGAAGACGGGACAATTTATAACGGCGCTGATGATGACGGTAGCGGTACTATGGCTATGCTTGAGATTGCAGAAGCTTTTCAACAAGCAGTTAAGGATGGAAATGGACCAAAACGTTCCATTTTATTTTTGCACGTAACTGCTGAAGAAATTGGTTTGTATGGTTCGCGGTATTATACAGAAAACCCAATCTTTCCTTTAGAAAACACTGTTGCAAACTTGAACACGGATATGATTGGCCGAATAGACCCTGATAAAAAAGACAATCCCAACTATATTTATTTAATAGGTAGCGATAAATTGAGTCAAGAACTTCATAATGTTTCTGAAGAAGTGAATGAAAAATATACCAATTTAGAGTTAGACTATACGTATAATGATGAAAATGACCCAAACCGTTTTTATTACAGAAGCGACCATTATAACTTTGCAAAGAATAATATTCCAATAATCTTTTATTTTAATGGGACCCACGAAGACTACCACAAACCAACTGACACACCTGATAAAATTGAATATGAATTAATGACAAAAAGAACACGGTTAATTTTTCAAACAGCTTGGGAGGTTGCCAATCGAGAAGGTAGAATTACTGCAGATAAGCTTGAAAGTGGTAATTAGAATATATAGTAAATTACTAATACAAAAAAAGCCTCTCGTTTCCGAGAGGCTTTACTTTTGGGTGGAGGACGGGATTCGAACCCGCGACCCTCGGTACCACAAACCGATGCTCTAACCAGCTGAGCTACAACCACCATGTAATTTCGCTTTAAAAGCGAGTGCAAATATAAGGTATTTACCACGTTTGCACAATATAAAAATAATGGAATTTTTATATCAAATCAAAAATAGAATCTACAGCCACGTATCGCTCTGCTGTAAAGCCCTCTCCGTGCTCAACTCCTATTAAACGCCCTAAATTTTGAGCACGATAGGTTATGCTCTCGTTAAAATTGGCCGTAGCAATGGGCGTCACCGGTTCTTTAGAGTTTTCATCAAAAAACTGACTCTTATAAGCAGCAACTGATTCCAATTTTTTATCTAAATGTCCAGTTATATCAACTACAAAATCGGGTGTTAAATCTTTCCATTGTATATAATGGTACACATGTTTAGGCCGCCATTCTTTTTGATGGTTTTTTTCATGAATGGTTTCAATTTTACGTAAACCACTTAAAAAGCAGGCATCGCTTACCAGTTTACTTCCCTTTTCGTGGTCTATATGGCGATCGTCAACAGCGTTACACAACACAATATCTGGCCTATATTTTCTTAATATTTTTATGACCTCTAATTGGCTAGCGGTGTTATTCACAAAAAAACCATCTGAAAACTCTAAGTTATGCCGCATTGAAACACCTAATATCTTGGCAGCATCCTCTGCCTCTTTATCTCTAATTTCGGCAGTTCCTCTTGTTCCCAATTCCCCTCGGGTTAAATCTAATATTCCTACTTTTTTACCATTAGCAACTTCTTTTGCAATAGTCCCTGCACAACTCAATTCTACATCATCTGGGTGAGCGCCAATGGCCAATATATCTAACTTCATAGTTTATACTTTTTGAAATTCTTTCTCTGATATAGTTTCAAACGCTTGTTCTAAATCTTCTATTAAGTCTCTTTTCTCTTCAATTCCCACAGAAAAACGTAGCAAGCCATCACTAATACCTTGCCGTTCTCTCTCTTCAGAAGATAGTAACGCATGCGATGTTTTTGTAGGTGATAAAATGGTAGATTCTACTCCGGCCAAACTCATGGATTCTTTAATAAGTTTCAACGATTTCATAAACTTAGAAGCATCTAATCCTTCTTTTATCTCAAAAGAAAGCATCCCGCTGTAACCTCGCATTTGTTTTTTGGCTAATTGATAGTCAGGGTGGCTTTTTAAACCGGGGTAATAAACTTTCACGACCAACTCATGTTTATGCAACCATTTAGCGAGTTTTTTAGCATTTCGGTTTTGAGCTTTTACCCGAAGTTTCATCGTTTTCATACTGCGTTCTAACAACCAAACGGTATAATCACTTAAACTTCCGCCAAGGTTCTTAGCTACATTCCAAATTTTCGTAATATGTTCTTCTGAAGCAGCAACGGCACCTGCACAAATATCGCTATGACCGCCCATATATTTAGTAGCACTGTGAATCATAATATCAATACCGAAATCTGCCGGGTTTTGATTAATGGGCGACGCAAAGGTATTGTCAATCATCGTTATAATGTTCTGCTCTTTTGCTATTCGTGAAATCATTTCCAAATCGGTTATCAACATCAACGGATTAGAAGGTGTTTCAACAAAAATTACTTTGGTATTTTCTTTAATTTTTGAAGTGAAATCAGCTTCAGAAAAACCTTCGGTAAAATCGTATTCAATTCCGAATTTATCAAACTCCTCCACTACAAAATTATAGGTTCCGCCATAGAGTGTTTTTTGTAATACCACGTGATCTCCAGCGTGTAAAAAAGCGAGCATTGTTGTACTAATGGCAGCCATTCCGCTTCCAAAAATTAAACCCGCTTCGGTTTTTTCAAGCATTGCAATTTTCTTGCAAAGCGCTTCTTGGTTGGGTGTATTGAAATAACGTGGATAGCGTTTTACATCAACGCCTTCATACGCATATGAGCTTGACGGGTAAATGGGTGAAACAGCTCCTTTAAACTGTTCGTCTTTTACTTCGCCAACGTGTGTGCAAATGGTGTTTATCCCTAAATTTTTCTTTTTCATGCTTCTGAAATTTTCTGAACGTCTAAGGTATAAATTCCTTGTCAAGTTTACTATCTTTATGGTATGAAATTACTCCTTAACAACATACAGAAACTACTGCAAACCCGTGAAAACCCGCCAAAAAAAGTAAGCGGAACAGAAATGAACCAATTACCAAGTATTGATAATGCTTGGGTACTTATTGAAGATGGAATTATAGCAGATTATGGCGAAATGAAAGACATGCCCAAAGTGGAAGGATTTAAACCTATAGACTGCACTGGCAAAATTGTGATGCCAGCTTGGTGCGATTCGCATACACACATTGTCTATGCAGGAAACCGCGAACAAGAATTTGTGGATAGAGTTAAAGGATTATCCTATCAAGAAATTGCTGAAAAAGGCGGCGGAATTGTCAATAGCGCTAAAAAATTACAAAACACTTCTGAAAAAGAACTCTATAAACAATCTGCCAAAAGATTGGAAGAAGTGATGAAACTAGGAACAGCAGCCATTGAAATTAAAAGTGGTTACGGCCTCACCACCGAAGCAGAATCTAAAATGCTTCGCGTTGCCAAAAAACTAGAAAAAAATTATCCGGTTACGGTGAAAACCACTTTTTTAGGTGCTCACGCAGTACCGACTGAATATAAAGAAAGGAAAGCTGAATATATTGATTTAATCTGCAACGAAATGCTTCCGAAGATTGCTAAAGAAAATTTGGCAGATTATGTAGATGTGTTTTGTGAGGACGGTTATTTTTCAGTTGCAGAAACAGAGCGCATTCTTAAAGAAGCTCAAAAATATAACCTTACCCCTAAAATTCACGTTAATCAGTTTAACGCTATTGGCGGTATTTCGGCAGGTGTAAAATACAATGCCTTAAGTGTTGACCACCTTGAAGTATTGACCAACGAAGACATTGAGGCCTTAAAAGGCAGTGAAACTATGCCAGTGGCGCTTCCCTCCTGTTCCTATTTTTTAAGTATTCCTTATACGCCTGGAAGAAAATTAATCGATGCTGGATTGCCACTTGCCTTGGCAACTGACTACAATCCAGGTTCTACGCCCAGTGGAAATATGAACTTTGTCGTTTCAACCGCTTGTATTAAAATGCGATTAACACCTGAAGAAGCGATTAATGCAGCCACTATCAACGGTGCATATGCCATGGGAATTAGCGATACTCATGGTAGCATTACCAAAGGAAAAGTGGCAAGCCTTATTATAACAAAAGAGGTTCCTTCGTATGGCTATTTACCGTATTCCTTCGGAAGTAATTTAATAGATTCAGTAATCATTAAAGGAGAACTTGTATAATGGATTTCGTTCGATTTTATTCTGAAAAAGAGCTTGCTAAACTTACGAGCGCGAGAGCTGGAGAAGAAAAACTGGGAGCTGCTGTGAAAACAGTTTCCAATTGGGAGGAGTTGAAAAACACCCAATCAAAATATGTTTTATTAGGTATTCCTGAAGATATCGGCGTACGGGCCAACCATGGTAAACCCAGTACACGAGATGCTTGGGTAACGGGGTTACAGTCGTTTTGCAATATTCAAAACAACCACCTCACCCATGCTGAAAACCTCATTGTTTTAGGTGAAATAGACTGCAAAACCCAAATGGAACAGGCTGAAAAAATTTCAGAAGAAGAGCCACATTATTATGAAAAGTTAGGTGAATTAGTTTCTCAAATTGACGATAAAGTTTCAGAAACGATCAAACGCATTGTTCAGGCAAATAAAATACCAATCATAATTGGAGGCGGTCATAATAATAGCTTTGGGAATTTAAAAGGAGCTTCTCATGCTATCGGCAAAGGAATGAACTGCGTTAATTTTGATGCTCACACCGATTTTCGAGCCTTAGAACATCGTCATAGTGGTAATGGGTTTTCCTATGCTTTTGAAGATGGTTATTTAGATAAGTATTCAATATTCGGGGTTCACCGTAATTATACGTCAAAGGCTGTTTTTGAAACGATGGATGCCCATCCAAAAAGGATTCAGTATTCAGTTTTTGAAGATATTGCTATTTCAGAAAAAATATCGTTTTCAAAAGCATTACAAAATGCTGATGCCTTTATTAATACACAAAGCGAATATTTTGGAATTGAACTTGACTTAGACGCCATTGAAAATATAGGAAGCAGCGCTATTACGCCGAGCGGTTTCACCTTAACTGAAGCACGAAAATTTTTGACACATTTTTCAAGAAAAGAAAATTGTAAATACATTCATATTTGTGAAGGCGCACCAAAATTTTCAACTAATTCTGGGCAACTTGGGAAAGCTATTTCATATTTAATTTCAGACTGTATCGCTTCATGAAAATAATACCGTACGAGCCACAGTATGCTCAACACTTCTATGACCTCAATATTGAGTGGTTAGAAACGTACTTTTATGTTGAAGATTTTGACAGGGAAGTATTGAGCAACCCAAACCAGTATATTTTAAATCCTGGTGGACATATCTTTTTTGCTATTGAAAACGACATCATTTTAGGTACCGTTGCCCTTTTAAAGAAAGAAGAAGGCGCTTTTGAATTGACTAAAATGGCTGTTTTACCTAACCAACGCGGTAAGAAAATTGGTCAAAAACTGATGCAATACTGTATTGATTTTGCAAAAGAAAACAACTTTAAAAAACTCTTTTTATATTCAAATACCAAACTTGAAAATGCTATTTATATATACAGAAAGTTCGGATTTTTGGAAGTAGAACAAGAGCCGGATGTACCGTATGAGCGCAGTAATATAAAGATGGTTTTCCCTCTCTAATTATTTATTCTTCTCTTCAATCCATTTTGCCATAAATTTGGTGCTTTGTGCAGTGTGATGCTGTAAAATCTGCCCAAAGAAATGGCTATTTCTATGTTGTGGCAAGTTCTTTTTAATCGTTTTAATTCTTTCTAAAAAAAGTTCTATGAAAAGGTTTTTATCAAATCGGTTGTTGAGTGTTTCAAAACCTTGGTGCTGTTTTTCTAACCAAACTTTTTCATCTGTATAAAGTGTGATCGCTCTATCGACAAAGTCACCCCAATTTTCTTCTTCATACTCATTTTTCGCAGTAGCGCTATAAATTCCTTCCGCTCCTATTTTTGTAGTTACAAAGGGGGCACCAGATTGCATGGCATCTATCAATTTTCCTTTTAATCCGGCGCCAAATCGAATTGGCGCTATACATACCCTTGCTCTTTGCATTACAGTATGACTGTCTTCGGCCCAACCCTTTATAATAAATCCTTCTCTCTCGTTATGTAATTCTTTTATTTGCTGTGGTGCATACGCTCCATAAATATGAAGTTCAGTTTTTGGAAGTTCTGCTTTTATTTGGGGCCAAATCTCTTTTTTAAGGACTTTTACAGAATCTATATTAGGCGCATGCAATAAATTACCAATAGTAATAAAATGTTCTCTTTCTGAAAAATTAGGAAGATTGTCACGATTAGAAGCGGGGGAAAGTAAAAAAGGCAAATAAAACAATATATCTTCTGGAATAGCAAAAGTATTTTGCAATAGTCCCATTTCAACCTCTGAAATAATAAGCGATACATCGCACCGCCAAATACTGGCTAATTCCCGTTTGGCTGCTTCCGTATGTAAATTAACTTTTTCGACAGGTGTATTTTGTTTTACAGCTATTTCACGTGCTTTCCTAAGGAAATGCAAATCTTCTGTATCCAGTATTTTTAGTGCATCTGGACATACTTCACTTACGCGCCAACCAAACTGTTCTTCGGTGATAAACCGATCAAAAAGAACGATACATGGGTTCAAATTCCGAAGAAAATCATCAAAAGAAGTATTGTTAAGTTGAACTGTTTCTGATGGAATTCCCAAACCTTGTAAGTTAGCAGATTTATCTCCTTGAGCGGCAGTGCTGGCGAATGTTATAGTATACCTATCTTTTAAAAACAATTCTATAAGTTGCAACATCCTTGAACCTGCTGCCGTTGTAGTAGGTTCGGGGATGGTATGACCAATGATGAGTAGCTTTTTCAAGGTTAATTATAAACTAAATTAAAGCTAATGAATTGCCAAATAACTGAAGCCATAATTGTTGCACTTATAAATAATGTAGTTAAAATCACTATTTTTTTATTAGAACGCCAGTTGACAATGTTTAAAACAATTTGTGCCACTAATGCTATTCCTTGAGAATACAAAAAAGTATTAGCCAATTGCCATTCAGAATAATTCTGTTTAATGGTAAATGTTATGATTATTAAAATTATAAGTAGTGCTGTTAAAACAGTCACTGTCCATTTAGGAAATCTAAATCGATTTTTTTTATTCATACCATAAAGATACAACTTGTTGACTTTTTTGTCAATTTTAGCTGCGTGAAGTAAAGCCCAAAAGTGTGGCTACCGTTAATTTTTAACTACTTCTCCGTATAAATCGAAATCTTCTGCGGCGGTGATTTTTACGTTAAAAAACTCACCAGTTCTTAGGTAGCCTTCTTCAGCATTGACCAATACCTCGTTATCTACATCTGGACTGTCAAATTCGGTACGACCCACAAAGTAACTACCTTCTTTTCTATCAATTAGCACACGGAATTCTTTCCCAATTTTCTGCTGATTCAATTCCCAAGAAATCTGTGATTGAATAGCCATAATCTCATTGGCACGATCCATTTTTACGTCTTCGGGCACATCATCTTCTAGATTAAAAGCGTGTGTGTTTTCTTCGTGAGAATACGTAAAACAACCTAAACGCTCAAAGCGCATTTCCTCTACCCAGTTTTTAAGTAATTGAAAATCTTCTTCAGTCTCACCTGGATATCCAACTATTAGTGTTGTACGGATAGCCATATTAGGAACGTATTTCCTGAAGTCTTTTAAAAGATTGGTGGTTTTTTCATAGGTGGTTCCGCGACGCATCGATTTTAAAATATGGTCTGAAATATGTTGCAACGGAATATCTATATAATCGCATATTTTTGGTTCTTCTCGCATAACATCCAATACATCCATCGGGAAGCCCGTTGGAAATGCGTAATGCAATCGAATCCACTCGATACCTTCCACTTTTGCTAAGTTTTTAAGCAATTCGGCTAAGTTTCTTTTTTTGTATAAATCCAGTCCGTAATAGGTTAGATCTTGGGCAATAAGAATCAACTCTTTTACACCGTTTGCGGCTAGTTTTTCAGCTTCGGTTACTAAATCTTCAATAGGTGTACTTTTGTGCTTTCCTCTCATCAACGGAATGGCACAGAATGAACACGGACGATCACAGCCTTCTGCAATTTTTAAATAAGCGTAGTTTTTTGGGGTGGTTGTTAATCGCTCGCCTATGAGCTCGTGCTTATAATCAGCACCTAATGCTTTCAATAAACCAGGTAATTCTGTAGTTCCGAAGTATTGATCTACATCAGGAATTTCCTTTTGAAGATCCGGTTTGTAGCGTTCAGAAAGGCAACCAGTAACAAATACTTTGTCAACAACACCTTCTTCTTTTTTCTTAACGTATTCTAATATCGTATTGACGCTTTCTTCCTTCGCATTTGCAATAAAGCCACACGTATTAATTACTACTACATTTCCTTCCTCCTCATGAACAACCTCTTTATCATTGGCACGCAATTGCCCCATCAACACTTCGCTGTCATAAACATTTTTAGAACAGCCTAAGGTTACTACATTAATCTTGTTTTTCTTCAGTGATTTTGTACGCATAACTTTCTTTTCATATTTGTAACAAGGTGTACTTTTTATTTAAAAACTACGATATCTTGATACTCTTTTTCATTCAAACTATTTTCTTTATTTTTCCAAAACCCTTCTGTTAAACTCACCAATTCTAAATTAGAATTTTGAAGCATTTCATTAAGCTTTTCTTTGTGAATAGCAATATTCCCAGACTGAACAACATTGCTCATCAAACGGTATCCATCATATAAATATGGAAAACTGAACTTTTCATTATTTGCTATTTGCTTTTCAGTATTATCATCATACACAAAAAAGGTGGAGAATGCTTTACCATCTGGCTTAAGTACCCTTTTTATTTCTGAAAAATAATGCTGTATTTCATCAATTTTCATGTGCGTGAAAACTGAAAATGAGAAAATTTTATCAAAATGATTATCAGGGTATGGAAACTTAAATTCTGAAGCCTCTAATTCATTTTCATTGTAAAGATCATTAAAAAGTGGTATGTACTTGAAATTGAAATTAGAATGATCCTTTTTAATTTTTTTATTGCACCATTGCACCCCTTTTTCAACTACATCAAATCCCTCGTAAAAACCTTTTTCATTTAAATAAGTAGTAAGGGCAATTGCTGTTCTACCAATTCCGCTACCAATATCAAGCACACTGTCATCAGGTTTAATGTCGATATCTTCCTTTAATAGTTCAAGTTGATGAAGACCTTGTAATATGTATTCTTTAGAGTTACTTGGAGAACCCGTATATATGTATCCTTTTGGGGGTACATATCGATGCCTTTTATTTATAAATTGTTCATATAAATCTGAAGGCAAATAATATAACCTTCTAACTGTAAACCGCTGCTGGGGAGAAAGATTATACCACAAGTTTCTTAAACGTTTGCTTTTTTTCATAGTACTGGTTCTTCTTATTTAAAAAACGAATCTACAAATTCAAATTTGTTGAATACTTGTAGGTCTTCAACCCCTTCACCCACTCCAATATATTTAACCGGGATTTTAAATTGGTCGCTTATCCCAATTACTACACCACCTTTTGCAGTTCCGTCTAATTTGGTAACAGCGAGTGAAGTAACTTCGGTTGCATTTGTAAATTGTTTGGCTTGTTCAAAAGCATTTTGACCAGTTGAACCATCTAAAACCAAAAGAACGTCGTGCGGTGCATCGGGGATTACCTTTTGCATCACACGCTTTACTTTGGAAAGTTCGTTCATCAAGTTTACTTTGTTGTGCAATCGTCCCGCTGTGTCAATTATTACGACATCGGCATCTTGTTTTACGGCACTTTGTAGACTGTCAAACGCTACACTTGCTGGGTCGCTTCCCATGCTTTGTTTAACGATAGGGACATCGGTCCGGTCTGCCCAGATTTGTAATTGGTCTATTGCTGCCGCTCGAAACGTATCGGCCGCTCCTAATACTACTTTTTTACCTGCTTTTTTGAATTGATACGCTAACTTACCAATAGTGGTGGTTTTCCCTACACCGTTTACACCAACTACCATAATAACATGTGGGCCGGATCGTTCTGGTATTTCAAACTCGGTTGCGTTGCCTGAATCGATTTCGCTTAGCAAACCTGCTATTTCTTCACGAAGGATTAAATTTAATTCATCTGTTCCTAAATATTTGTCTTTTGATACTCGTTCTTCAATACGTTCAATTACTTTTAGGGTTGTATTTACACCTACATCGCTGGTAACAAGTATTTCTTCTAGGTTATCGAGTACGTCGTCATCTACTTTACTTTTTCCGGCAACAGCTTTAGACAGTTTATCGAAAAAAGAAGTTTTAGATTTTTCTAACCCTTTATCAAGGGTCTCCTTTTTTTCTTTTGAGAATATTTTTTTAAAAAGGCTCATAGTTTTGTTAGTTAAGCTCGGTTTTGCGTGAGGGATTGAGTACGCTACCGTGTAGCGACGAAAGCCCGACCCGATTTAGGGGCACGCCAAAATAATGCTGTAAAGATAATCGTTTAAAAATACAAAAAGCCACCTTCGTAAAAAAGTGGCTTTCTGTATAGTATTGTATATTGGTTATTTTTTGTTTAACCAATCGCTTACTTGATCTGGAGCCATAATAGACTCTACAAAAGTATATGCTCCTGTCTTTTCTGACTTCACCATTTTAATGGCTTTCGTTAGTCGCTTAGATCCTGTTTGTAATGATGCTACTGATTTCTTTGCCATAACTAATTATTTTATCTCCTTGTGAACAGTCATCTTTTTAAGGATAGGGTTGAATTTTTTCAACTCTAATCTGTCCGGAGTGTTCTTTTTGTTTTTGGTGCTAATGTAACGAGACGTACCAGGTTTACCTGTTGCTTTGTGCTCTGTACATTCTAAAATTACTTGTACTCTATTTCCTTTTTTAGCCATTGTTACCGACTTTATACGTTATTGCAATTATTTATTAAGAAAGCCTTTTTCGCGAGCTTCTTTAACTACTGCATAAATCCCTTTTTTGTTGATGTCTTTTAACGCTGAAGTAGATACTTTAAGTGTTAACCACTGATCTTCTTCAGGAATGTAAAAGCGTTTTTTAACCAAATTCACATTAAATTTGCGCTTGGTTTTATTCATCGCGTGGGATACGTTGTTCCCAACCATTGCTCTTTTGCCCGTAAGCTCACAAACTCTTGACATTACCTTATTGTTTATAGTTATTTTTAAACAGGGTGCAAATTTAAATAAATTTATCGGTATGCACAATAAAAGATATTTAGTTTTTTAAAATTTCTTTTAAAAGCATTTCGAAAGCTTTATTGGTTGCTTTTATAATAACGCGTTCGCGATTATTTCCGAAGCTAAATTTTTGGGAAATTACTCCTTTTGGCGAAGCGATTGCAATAAAGACTGTCCCTACTTCATCTTTGCCATCACCCTTAGTTGGCCCTGCAATTCCAGTGGTTGCAACAGCATAATCGGTTTTAAAAAGTTTTGTTGCTTGGGTTGCCATAGCTTCAGCCACCGGAGCACTTACTACTGTATGCTCATCTATCAATTTTTGATTGACTCCTAATACTGAAACTTTTTGTGAGGTTTCATAAGGAACAATACTTCCCCTTAAATAAGTGGATGCACCAGGAACTGCGGTAATTTCTTTTACAACTGAACCACCGGTGCAACTTTCCGCCAAACTCAGTGTTTGCTTTTTCTGCAATAATAAAGAGGCTACGCGCTCTACAATACTCGTCTCATCCTCAAAACCCACAGCTATATCACTCAATAACTTATTGAGTTCTTCCATTTGTTCATCTACGGTTTTCTGTAAAGTTTTTTTATCTTTTCCTTTTGATGACAACCGCAAACGCACTCTACCAAGAGAAGGTAAATACGCCAATTTAATATCGTTAGGCAACTTATCCTCCCAGTCTTCTATTCGTTCTGCTACAGCGCTTTCTCCTAACCCATAGGTTAAAAGTGTTTTGTGATAAATATGCGGACGGTTATATTTTTTTATTATTCTTGGAAAAACCTCTTCAGTAAGCAAATATTTCATTTCATATGGAACACCGGGCATAGAAACGAAAACCGTGTTGTCTTTTTCCATCCATATTCCTGGAGCCGTTCCATTTGGGTTTTGAAGCACCTCAGCTTTTGAAGGAACCAGAGCTTGTTTTAAGTTTGCAGGTAAAGGTTCTTGTTTTATATATTTTGAGAAAATTTCTTTTATATTCTGAAGCACCTCGGCGCTCTCCACCAACGTATCATCAAAATATTCGCAGAAAGTTTCTTTAGTGATATCGTCTTTTGTCGGACCTAGTCCGCCTGTGACTATAACTAAATCTACTCTTTTTTTTGCGTCTTCAAGCGCATTAAGAATATGTTGACGCTCATCTTGAATTGAGGTTATTTGATATACCTGTACTCCAATATGGTTAAGTTGTTTACTTATATAAGCAGAATTGGTATCTACTATTTGCCCGATGAGTATCTCATCACCAATGGTGATTATTTCTGCTAACATCTATAAATTGAAATCTTCTTTAAGCTCCTCTAAAACAGCTTTTACAGTTGTAACAACATGCGATAATTTTTGCTCTATGGCACCTTGCTTTTTAGAAGTTTTAGTCCAAGCCTCTATGGCCAATACCTCTTTGGTTACCTCAACACCGAACATTTCAAAATTTGGTTTCATTTTATGAGCAAATTGATACGCTAATTCTTTATTGTCGTTATCTACTGCTTCTTGCAACGCTTGAAGGTCTGGTGGTATTTCTTCTAAAAATGTTTGAGCTACAACGGCCATAAAATCTTCATCTCCGCCAGCAACTTCTTTTATTTTTTCTCTGGAATAGTGTTTACTCATTTATTTAACTTTTATGGAGAACATTTGTTTATCTTCAATATACCCTTTTAACTTGTCCTCAGAGTTTACTTTTGCAACTCCTGCGGGGGTTCCTGTAAATATAACATCTCCAATCTTTAATGTAAAATATTTTGAAATATATTCAATCAACTCATCAATCTTCCATAACATTAATTTAGTAGAAGCATTTTGGGCGATTTCACCGTTTTTTTCTAAAGAGAAGTTAATATCATCTACGCTCTTAAACGTTTCTTTTGGAAGAAAATTACCTATTACCGCTGCACCATCAAAAGCCTTCGATTTTTCCCAAGGTAATCCTTTCTCTTTTAACTTAGCCTGAAGATCACGAGCTGTAAAGTCGATACCTAACCCAATTTCATCGTAGTACTTATGGGCAAATTTACGGTCTATGTGTTTTCCTATTTTTTTTATTTTCACCAAAACCTCTACTTCGTGATGAACTTCTTCTGAAAAATCTGGAATAAAAAATGGTTGCTTTTTCAGCAAGATTGAAGTGTCCGGTTTTAAAAACAAAACGGGATCTGTTGGTTTTTCATTTTTAAGTTCTTCTATGTGATCGGCGTAATTTCGGCCTACGCAAATTATTTTCATACGGAACTTATAACTTGTTGTTCAATTGGCTCAATTTAATACGGGTCAGCACCTTTTTTGTGTAAAGTGGAAAGTCTGCGTTAATAAGCCACCCAAAATAACCAGGCTCTTTTTCAATAATATCGGTTACTTTTTTACCTCTGTGTTTCCCGAAACTAAATACTTCTTCGCCTTGTTTATTATACCCTACAAAACCTGCAAAATCTGCATAGTTTTTATGCGCACTGAATGTAGACAGAAAATTGATGTCGTTTTCTACATCTTCATACCTATCTAATTGTGCTTTTAAAACTTCATAAGTTGCGTTGGTGTCTGCTTCGGCACTGTGGGCGTTAGTTAGGTCTTTATCGCAATAAAACTTGAATGCGGCCTCTAATGTTCGTTTTTCCTTTTTATGAAAAATGGTCTGTACATCTACCGCTTTTGCTTTTTTAAGGTCAAAATCTACTTCTGCTCTTAATAATTCTTCAGCGAGTAATGGAATATCAAACCTATTGCTATTGTAACCGCCTAAATCACTATCCTTCATTAAGTCTTGCACTTTATGTGCTAATTCTTTAAAGGTTGGTTCATTTTCTACCATTTCATTTGAAATTCCGTGAATAGCGGTAGTTGATGGCGGAATGGGCATTTCCGGGTTTACGCGCCACGTATGGCTTTCCTTGTTTCCGTTAGGGAATACTTTCAAGATGGAAATTTCAACAATCCTGTCTTTTGCAACATTGGTTCCAGTGGTTTCCAGATCGAAAAAACAAATGGGTTTGGTGAGGTTTAGTTCCATGGTCAGGTTTCAGAATTTTAAAATTGTTTTTTTCAGAAATATATACTTCTGAAAAAAAATTAAATGAACAAACTTGGTTTAAACTTCTCTATTTACATCCCAAGCTTCTAGATAATCGGCCACTGCTTTTACAAACTGTCCGCCCAATGCTCCATTTACCACGCGGTGATCATAACTATGTGATAAGAACATTTTGTAACGAATGCCGATAAAGTCGCCGTCCGGTGTTTCGATTACTGCGGGAACTTTACGAATTGCTCCAAGTGCCAAAATACCTACTTGCGGCTGATTAATTATAGGAGTTCCCATAATGCTTCCAAAAGTTCCTACATTGGTTACTGTGTAGGTTCCGCCTTGAATTTCGTCAGGTTTTAATTTGTTTTGACGAGCACGGTTTGCTAAATCGTTTACCGCTTTGCTCATCCCAACTAAGTTAAGCTGATCTGCATTTTTAATAACTGGAACAATCAAGTTGCCATCTGGTAAGGCAGCTGCCATACCAAGATTTACGTTTTTACGCTTTATAATTTTATCCCCATCAACAGCAATGTTCATCAATGGGTAGTCTTTTAATGCCTTAGCAACTGCTTCCATAAAGATTGGGGTGAACGTCAGTTTTTCACCTTCTCGCTTTGCAAAATCACCTTTTACTTTATTTCTCCAATTCCAAATGTTGGTAACATCACATTCTACAAACGATTGTACGTGAGCAGAAGTCTGCACACTGTCCACCATATGTTTCGAAATCATTTTACCCATGCGGGTCATTTCGATTACCTCATCTTCTCCGTTAACTGAAACGGCAGGCTTTGGTGCCGGTGCTGGTTTAGAAGCTACAGGTTGTTGAGTAGCTGGCTGCTTAGGCTGTTCTGGTTGTTTTCCTCTGTTTTCAACATAGGCTAACATATCGTTTTTAGTAACGCGCCCATCCTTTCCTGTTCCCGAAATAGAATCTAATTCAGATTGAGAAACACCTTCTTCTTTAGCGATATTCTTAACTAAAGGTGAGTAGAAGCGATCATCGCTACTTTCTATTGTGGTTTGTGTTGACTGTTTTGCAGTTTCAACTTTCTCTTCAACAGCTTCTACCATTTCCTTATCTGGTTGGGTTTCTACAGTTGAAGATTCTGGCGCACTGTTATCTTCACCACCATCACCTTCAGTTTCAATAATGGCAATGGTCTGTCCTACTTGCACTACATCGTCTGTATCAAACAATTTTTCTACTAAAACCCCGTCAACTTCACTAGGGACTTCACTGTCCACTTTATCTGTTGCAATTTCCAAAACGGCTTCATCGGCTTCAATAGTGTCTCCCACTTCTTTAAGCCAGTTGGTTACGGTTGCTTCTGCAACACTTTCGCCCATTTTAGGTAGTTTCAATTCAAATTTTGCCATAACGTTTTGCAAGTAGTTTTTTTAAATTAACGGTGCAAAATTAATCAAATTTTAATCGTTTTATGTTTCAAAAACCTTAAAATACAAGAACACTGCCTTTTTCGTCGCTTTTATCGCTCCCTATAATGAAATTACAACCCGGTGGACGAATCCTGAACTGGTTGTTTTGGTTTTTAAAATTCTTCATTACCATAAATATTTGCCTATATGGCATATAATCAACATCGAAAATGAACAATGTATTTTTTAATTCTATTTCTTCAAATATGCTTTTAGAGGAAGAAGAAAGAGGGATTGATAATGTTTCTGAAAGGCTTTTAAGCAAGTGTAAATTTTCAGTTAACACAATTGCTTTTTCAACTTTTGGGGCAGGGCTTTTGTGTTTTTTTGAAGAAGCCCCTTTTCGTTTCTTCGCTAAAGAAACCCCAAAGTTCACCAAACCATTTAGTAACGGGTTTGAGTTGAAATGTTTCTTGTAAAAAATCTGCATCGCACCATAAAATCTGTCTAAATAGGCTGCGTCTTTTTGTGTGCTTTCCCCTTTGTAATGCAAGGTTTCTGTTGAACCAATATAATGATTTTTATAACCCGCTTTTTCAATTTTATAGGAAAGGTCTATATCTTCCCCATACATAAAATAGTCCTCATCAAAACCACCAACCTTATTATAAACGCTTCGTTTTAAAAACATAAAAGCTCCTACTAATACGGAAACTGATCCTGTAGCATTTTCTGAAAGCTTGCTTGCATAATACTTTTTAGTAAAGCCAAGGATTTTTAATAATGATACCGAAGGTGTCGGGATATTCCGCTTACTTTCTGGAAGAAAATTACCCGTTCCATCCAATAAGTAAAGTCCTATTGCCCCTATTTTTTTTGAAGATTCTGAAATTCCCAAGCATTTTTCAAAAGCATTTTCAGATACCGCTGTATCTGGGTTTAAAATGCACACATATTCCCCTTTTGCAACTTTTACAGCTTGATTGTTTGCCTTACTGAAACCAACATTCTCTTTGTTCTCAATTAATCTGACTTTAGGGAAAAGCTCTTTAACCATGTTACAACTATCATCGGACGATGCATTGTCTATCACTATAATTTCTGCTTCTATATTTTTAGTGGCGCGCTGCACGCTTACTATGCACTGGTGCAAAAAATAGCGGACGTTATAGTTGAGGATTACTACAGAAAGCTTCAAACTTTATTGGTTTTTTAGAGACGTTTCAAATGGAATACGGTTTACAATACTGCGGCCTAATGTAACTTCATCTGCATATTCCAATTCGTCCCCTACCGAAATGCCGCGGGCAATGGTCGTGGTTGTTATATTAAAAGGCTCAATTTGTTTAAAGATATAAAAATTGGTAGTATCACCCTCCATTGTCGAGCTTAAAGCGAAAATAAGTTCTTTTATTTTTCCGGTTTTCACCTTTTCAACCAAGGTGTGAATGTTTAATTCGCCAGGACCAATGCCGTCCATTGGTGATATTTTCCCGCCGAGAACATGATACTTTCCTTTGTATTGACTTGTATTTTCTATTGCCATGACATCGCGGATATCTTCAACAACACAAACAATTTCTTCTACTCTATTTGGGTTTGAACATATTTCGCAAAGTTTACTATCGGAAATATTATGACAATTAGAACAGAAATTAATTTCTTCCCGCATCTTCTGTAAACTTTCTGAAAGTTGCTGAGTTTGACTTTCTGGCTGTCGCAGTAAGTGTAACATTAACCGAAGCGCTGTCCGTTTTCCTATTCCCGGAAGTTGAGACACTTCGTTCACCGCGTTTTCCAATAATTTTGAAGAAAAATCCATGAAGGTGTAAGATAAAAAAATGCTTCAGAAATATAACATTCCTGAAGCATTTTTAGATACTATAATAGTATTTAATTTTTAATGAATTTTTTAGTCACTGTTCCCGCTTCTGTATTGATTCTTACAAAGTAAATACCGTTGTTTAAACCAGAAACACCTACTGAATAGCTTCCAGAAATGTTTACGTTTGGTTGGTAAATGATTAATTTACCCAGTGTATCAAAAATACGGATATCAGCCTCCAAGCTTTGTGAAAGCTTGATATTCAACTCATCACTGGTTGGGTTTGGATACAAACTCACACTTTCTTCAGAAATCTTATCATCAATACCCAATGTTGGAACCTCAACTGGCGATGCCCAAAGCCCTCTTCCGTAGGTTCCAGCATAAATCATATCAGTTTCATTATTAATCTCCAATTCGCTAACCTGAACATTTGGAATGTTATTGCTGTAAGGCTGCCATTCATTGAGGAAGTTATCTATGTAATAAATACCATAATCCATCCCTACATAGAGACCATCGGCATCATTGTCATCCCAAACTACACATAATGCGGCAAAGTTTGGAAGGTTTTTTCTGTAGTTCTCCCAAGTTTCTCCTCCATCAGTTGAGACAAAAACCTTGTTGCTACTGGTAGTTACAACAGCAACTTTATTAGGATTCGCAGGATGAATTGCTATATAATTAATTGCACCACCAGGAACTGTCATTGTTTCCCAGTTTGTTGCACCACCATCTATCGTCTTGTATAATGTAGACGACTTAGAAGCATACATTATTTGATTGTTTGAAGCAGCTATTTTTAAATTATCTAAATTACCCCCAAAGCTTTGAGATATTTGAGTCCAGCTATTTCCTCTATTTACAGATTTATAAACACGGCCATAACCAGAGTATAGTGTTGCGGGCACAAGAGGGTCTTGCTCAAAAGGTGTTACCCAATTACCGCTTCCAGGTTCTTGGATATTTACATATGTGTTGCCTCCGTTATCACTTCTATAAAGGTTACCTTGTTGTGTAGTTCCGTATAGTCTATTAGGGTTATCATAGTCTACAAAACCTTCCATACCGTCGGCTCCTAACCAATCTCTCCATCCTGTTGCCTCTGTATAAACAGACGACCCATTATCTTGAGCCCCACCTGTTACAATTACATCTTGAGTTTGTGAAATTCCAATTTTATAAAATTGACGAATCCCCAATCCTGCAGACATATCTGTAAAAAAATCAACACTAACTGCACCTCCTGGGTTTTCAGCCTTATAAAGCCCCCCATCGGTACCTAAGTAGAGGGTTGTACCAATATATTCCATAATATCTATATCGGGGTGTGAATATCCTATATTTTGACTTGCTGCAAGTCCAGGCTGCCATTCTGATGTGTTTTGAAAAGTGACACCTCCATCTGTAGATCGCCATGTTAAAATCCCTGCTAAATGTATTTCATCTGCATTAGAAGGGTTTACAGCAATATCCATATCTCGTGGAGCTTGCCCATAATCAGTTTGATTGTATGTGAAATATACTCGTTGTCCCTCATGGCTTTTCACAAAGTTATCACCCGAATCGGTTGAAGTATATAATGCTTCAAAAGCACCACCAGATTCTTCAGCTATATAAATTTTTGAAGGGTCATCTGCAGAAACACCCATCATTTTCGCTCCGTTATTAAAGCCTCCTACCTCATTAAATGTTGCCCCTCCGTCAGTAGATTTATGAAACCCTATACCTGTTGCATATACTACAGAAGGGTCACCTGGCTTAAACTCAACATCAAAACCATATGAATCTGTAGTTACTTGATCCCAATTAGAACCTCCATCAGTTGTTCTATATATTCCCGCACTTTGAGAAGATGCAAAAATGATATCACTATCTGTAGGGTGTATCAATATCTTATTTACCAAAGAATTACTTAAGTCTGCTAAAAGATTCCAAGTAGCACCAGCATCGGTAGATTTAAAAATCAAACCGCTGGTTGATCCAAAGAAATAGGTATTTGAGTCTGCAGGATCAATAGTCACTGCATATACGCTTAGGTTTGTGAAATAGTCACTTAAAGGAACCCAATCCTGACCTCCGTTAGTGGTTTTCCATACGCCACCGGTATTAGCTCCTACAATAATATGATCATTGTCTGTCTGATCAACCGACACAGCAGTAACACGACCTACACCCGGATTCCAACCTGAAGTTGCATTCCAAGTTGTTGGTCCCAACTCGGTCCAATTATCATTTAAAACCTCTCTAGAAGCTGCTGTTCTGTTTAAATATGCATTATAGCGTTCTAGCTCTTCAATCTTTTCAGTAATCGGGGTTAAATATCCATTTTCATTTTGAAGGCGCAACGCATTGTACTCCCAGCGTTTAAACTGTTTATAACCCGTACCTCGGCCTTTGTCCTTACCTGCAAAATAGGCTTCGGCACTATCGATAACATCCTGTACTTTATAAGTACCGGCATCAATCATTTGTAAATATTCTTGAGAAAAAGAAGTAGTAGCCATAAAAGCAACTACAGCAAACAGAAGTAGTTTAAAACGCATAATTTCAATAAGTAAGAAGTTTGTAATTTTTTTTTCAAAGTGCCCAAATATACTTAAAAATAAAGTTTCATAGCTCGTTAAACTTTGTATTTTTGAAGCATTCTTACTTTAAGTCAATAAACCTATGCAGCCTTTACACATTCTTTTATTAATTGGTGGATATTTTGGTGTTTTAATGCTTATCTCGTACTTCACGAATAAAGGAGGCAGTAATGCCGATTTCTTTAAAGCTGGAAAACAATCCCCATGGTACTTAGTTGCATTTGGTATGATTGGCGCTTCCCTTAGCGGTGTTACATTTATATCAGTACCAGGTTGGGTAGAGGCATCCCAATTTAGTTATTTTCAAGTTGTATTAGGGTATACTGTGGGGTATGCGGTTATCGGAACCGTTTTATTACCCCTTTATTATCGATTAAACCTTACCTCTATTTATACCTATCTGGACGGGCGGTTTGGTAAAAACTCGTATAAAACAGGAGCTTCATTCTTTTTGCTTTCGCGGGTTGTGGGAGCTAGTTTTCGATTGTATTTAGTTGCCATTGTACTTCAAAATTTAGTATTTGATGCTATGGGAGTCCCTTTTTGGGTTACTGTTTCAATAACTATTTTACTTATCTGGTTATACACCTTTAAAAGTGGTATTAAAACTATTGTTTGGACAGATACCCTACAAACACTTTTTATGTTGATTGCCGTGGGAGTGGCGATATACTATGTTTCAACAGATTTAGGCCTATCTGCTGGTAATATTTTTGGCTTTATAGCTGATAGTGACTTGTCGAAAATGTTCTTTTTTGAAGACTGGAAAAGTAGTGATCACTTTGTAAAACAATTTTTGAGCGGTGCATTTATAGCTATTGTAATGACAGGGCTGGACCAAGATATGATGCAAAAAAACCTTACTTGCCGTACGTTGAAAGACGCTCAAAAAAACATGTTCTGGTTTACTATTGTATTGACTATTGTGAATTTTGTCTTTTTAGCCTTGGGTCTTTTTTTAACTGTATATGCTCAACAAAACGGCATCGAAGCCAGTAAAGATCAACTTTTTCCTGAAATTGCCACTCAGGCAGGTTTAGGTTTTGGTATTGGAATATTCTTTCTGTTAGGACTTATTGCAGCGGCATACAGCAGTGCGGATAGCGCTTTAACATCCCTTACCACTTCGTTTAGTATAGATATTCTAGAAATAGAAAAAAAATACAATGAAGTGAAACAAGTAGCCATTAGAAAAAAAATACACATACTTACATCGATAGTCCTAGTATTAGTTATTATCATATTTAAATATGTAATTGCCGATGCGTCTGTAATTGCCAAACTGTTTGTTTTTGCCGGATACACCTACGGACCTTTATTAGGGTTATACGCCTATGGTTTATTTACAAAATGGAATGTGAAAGACAAATGGGTTCCTTTAGTAGCAATAGTAACACCGTTTGCAGGATATGCCATTAGCCACCTGTGTAGTGTGTATTTTAATTTTGAATTTGGTTTCTTTATTTTAATCCTTAATGGCGCTTTAACGTTTTTAGGCCTAATATTGATTAGAAGCCAAAAGAACTAACGTACAAGCCACTTCAACTTCAATATTACTTTCTTTTAGAAGGTTGTAAAATTCAGGGTTTTCTGTGCCGGGATTAAAAATTACTCGGTTCGGTTTTAAGGAAATTATATAATCGTAATACTCCTCTTGCCGTTTTGCATTTAAGTACAAGGTAACGGTATCAATATTTTCAAATTTTTCTTTTTCAGCAGTTATTTCTACTCCTGCTACTTCCCCTTCTCGTAAGCCTACTGCCTCAACTGGATGATTATTATTTACTAATCTATTTATAGCAAGGTTTGAATAACGTGACGGCTTTAAACTAGCGCCCAATACAAGTGTTTTTTTCATTGTTTTCTTTTTCTGAATAAAATATACAATCGCTATCTATCAACTTTCGCTAAAAGTATGTTAAAAAGAATTATTTGTGTAACAATTCTGAAATGGCTTCGTCTATTGAGTAGAAATATTTCTGACTTTGTTGTGAAAATTTTTACGTTGATGGTTAGTGTTAATAATAGCAACAAAGTTATAAACCCGAAGCAATTTGCTTCGGGTTTGTTATTTATATGTTAAAAAATATTTTTCAATGAAACGTTTCTAATTTATTAGAGTCTTTAATATGAGAGTCTGTTAAACTCTCTCTAAATCATTTATTATGAAATAATTTCAAAGAAATCGATTTTTGTTAAGCTAGAAAAGCCTTCCATGTCTCTGGAAGGCTTTTTGTTTTTTATAAGTTTTCAAAACACCTTACCATCTTATAATCACACTTCCCCAAGTAAAGCCACTACCAAAAGCTGCTAACACGACTAAATCCCCTTTTTTAATTTTGCCTGCTTTGTGTGCTTCAGAAAGAGCAATTGGGATTGATGCTGCAGTAGTATTTCCATATTTTTGAATGTTATTAAATACCTGATCATCACTCAACTTTAATTTCTGCTGAATAAATTGAGAAATACGCAAGTTTGCTTGGTGCGGTATCAACATATCAATATCACTAACCGACAGGCCATTTGCTTCAAGACCTTCATGGATTACTTCAGCAAAACGGACAATAGCGTGTTTAAAAACAAATTGACCGTTCATGTATGGATAATATGGAATATCTTCTTGCGGATTTTTCGCTATAATTTCAGGAACCCAATATTCGGTACTTGGGCCTTGTAAGGCTAATTCGTCTTTATGTTTTCCTTCACTGTGCAAGTGAGTAGATAAAACGCCACCTTCATTTTCTTCACTTCGAGAAACAACAGCAGCTCCTGCTCCATCGCCAAAGATTACTGAAACACTTCGCCCTCGGGTGGTAAAATCAAGTCCGCCACTGTGGTTTTCACTTCCTATCACTAGAATGTTTTTGTACATTCCCGTTTTTACAAATTGATCGGCAACCGACATGGCATAAACAAAACCGCTACACTGGTTACGAACATCAAGCGCTGGAATGGTTCGCATGTTCATCATTTCTTGAACCTCTACACCACCGCCTGGAAAATACATATCGGGACTCAACGTTGCAAAAACGATCATGTCTACATCGTCTGGTTTTAAATTGGCTTCTTCCAAAGCAATGGTTGCAGCTTTAACTCCCATTACCGAAGTAGAATTACCATCTCCTTTTTTAATGTGCCTGCGCTCTTTAATTCCGGTACGCTCTTGTATCCATGCGTCATTGGTATCCATCAATTTTGAAAGGTCGTCATTGGTAACAACATTTTCGGGCACATAATGACCAAGCCCTGTAATTTTTGAAGTGTACATATAATTATAATATAAACGAAAAGGCAAGATACATATTCAAGCAATGTGAGGGAAATAAAAGCACCTTATATAGTATGCGTGCATAGCAAATTGAATGGCTTCTCGTTATTTTTTTAAGTATCTTTTCAAAAAATTTAAATCTCATGAAAAAACTTACTGCATTACTTATTTTTCTACTTGTTTCTTCAGCATTTTATGCCCAAGTAGATAAAAATTATCAAAAACCTCCTAAAGAAATTCTCGATTTAGTTGAAGCACCTCCTGCTCCTTCCGTAATTATTGATGACAAAGGTGAAAACGTTGTCCTTTTATATCGTGATTCTTATAAATCTATACAAGAACTTTCCGAAACCGAAATGCGTTTAGGGGGATTACGTATTAACCCGAAAACCAATATTGGCAGTCGCACCAACTATTACAACAACATTGAAGTGAAAAAAGCTACTGATAAAGAAACAACGCAAGTTGCCGGTCTTCCTCAAAATGCCAGACTCTCAAACTTTAGTTGGTCGCCCAATCAAAAAATGATCGCCTTTTTACATACTACGCAACAAGGTGTAGAGGCTTGGGTATTGGACATCGAAAAAAGGACAGCAAAAAAAGTAACCAATGCAACGGTTAACGCCAATATGGGCGATGTCATTAATTGGTTTAAAGATAGTTCTAGTTTATTGGTTAAAATGCTTCCAGCAAACCGAAAAGAGTTAATTAACACTGCTGAAGCCGTACCTACAGGCCCAACCATTTCAGTAAGTGATGGAGAGAAGGCGCAAAACCGAACGTATCAAGATTTATTAAAAAACCCGAATGATGAAGCTAATTTTGAGCAATTGGCACTTTCAGAAATTAAAAAGGTTTCTGTTAGTGGAGAGACCTCATCGTTTCTTCCTACGGCTATGTACCGAAGCATTAGTTTTTCACCTAATGGAGACTATGTTTTAGTTTCTGAAGTAAAGAAACCATTTTCATATTTAGTGCCTTATTATCGTTTTCCTTATACGGAAACCGTATATGACGCTAACGGAAAAGTGATAACAGTGATAAACGAGGTGCCGTTAGATGAAGTTCGGCCAAAAGGATTTATGGCTACGCGTACCGGAAAACGAAACTTTAGCTGGCGAAATGATCAGCCTGCAACATTATATTGGGTAGAAGCTTTAGATGAAGGAGATCCAGAAAATGAAGTAGACTATAGAGATGTTGTATATCAAGTTAAAGCACCTTTTACTGGAAAAGGAAAAGAGATTTTAAAAACAAGAAACAGATTTTCCGGTATTACTTGGGGTGATGATAAAAATGCCATCGCTTACGATTATTGGTGGAATGATAGAAACACTAAAACCTATCTTTTTAATCCATCAGATTTATCTCAAAAACCTATTATTATTTCAGATAGAAACTATCAAGATCGATATAGTGATCCAGGAAATTTTGTAACGACAAGAAATAAATTCAATCGTTCTGTTTTAGACCTTAACAATAGTACTGCTTATTTAATGGGTGATGGATATTCTAAGGAAGGTCAATTTCCTTTTGTAGATGAATTTAACTTAAAAAGCCAGAAAACAAAGCGTATCTATCAATCGAGTTATACTGATAAAAAAGAAAATCTGTATGATGCGATTGATATGAAGAAAGGAAAAATTCTAGTAAGAATAGAGTCGCAGAATGAATATCCTAATTATTATTTCAGAAATATTAATAAGAAGGAAGACTTAACACCTGTAACTAGTTTTGAAAACCCTTTTAAAAGTTTACAAAATGTACATAAAGAAGTAATTACATATAAACGTGATGACGGATTAGAGCTGGAAGGAACGCTATATCTTCCAGTTGGTTACGATATGGATGCAAAAGAAAAAAAGCCGATGATTCTTTGGGCTTATCCTCGAGAGTTTAAAGATAAGAGCAGTGCTTCGCAAAACACAACCAACCCAAATGAATTTATCTATCCATTCTGGGGAAGTCCTATTTATTGGGTAACGCAAGGTTATGTCGTTTTAGACGATGCGGCTTTCCCAATTGTAGGTGAAGGTGATGAAGAACCAAACGACACGTTTAGAACGCAATTAGTAGCGAACGCAAAAGCTGCTATCGATGCAGTTGACGATATGGGTTATATTGATAGAAACCGTGTTGCGGTTGGCGGACACAGTTATGGAGCTTTTATGGTTGCAAATTTATTAAGCCATAGTGATTTATTTGCTGCTGGAATTGCCAGAAGTGGAGCCTACAACCGTACTTTAACACCATTCGGGTTTCAAAGTGAAGAACGCAGCTACTGGGATTCACCAGAAACCTATTACACCATGTCACCTTTTATGCATGCTGAAAAAATGAAGACACCATTACTTTTGATCCATGGTGAAGCTGATAATAATTCTGGTACCTACCCACTGCAAAGTGAGCGTTATTTTAATGCATTAAAAGGATTGGGAGCGACTGCTCGTTTGGTTATGTTACCAAAAGAAAGCCACGGGTATCGAGCAAAAGAAAGCATCTTGCACCTACTATGGGAACAAGACACATGGTTAGACACGTATGTTAAGAACAAAGAAAAGTCTGATGATTCTATGAGTAAAAAAGCTGAAGGCAAATAGACTACGTATAAACATATTTAATAGAAAAAGGGTGCAAAAAGAATGCACCCTTTTTTAAACAACCTAACCAATAAATAATTGGTAACTTTTACTTTTTCATAGCAATTTTAAAAGTGTCTCAATTATTTATTATAAAGATACGGTTTTTTGTTTAGTTTTTGATACAAATAATTAAACATAAAGTTAAATATTTATTAAATGTATTGTCGATAATTGTTTATTCTTACTTCCGCACCCAAATCGTTTAGCAAGTTATAAAGCCCAAAAAAGGTCCTGTTTATATAAAGAAAATGCTTAGACCCTCTATTGCCATTCATTTTACGCAACTCTGTATCTTTTGAATACTTATCGCTTAAATCAGCTATTTTTCCGAAGAAGGCTTCATCTGAAAAATCAAACGTTTCGCCATGAAAAGGCTTCGTAAATAAGCTTAACATTTCGTGGAACAATTCAGAAAAAAACTTCACTTCTTCAGGGGAATCATCGCTTCGTAAAATTTCAAGCTCGTACATCTTTTCCATAAAAACATCTGGGTTATTGATGTTTTCAGGTTTTGCTAGTTCAAAATAAGGCGTGTAAAATTCTTCAGGCACTTTTTTAATACAACCGAAATCAATTGCAACTAAGTTAGAGTCTTTATCAACCAAAAAGTTTCCAGGATGCGGATCGGCATGTACACTCTTCAATTCGTGCATTTGGAACATATAAAAATCCCACAATGCCTGACCAATTTTATTTGCCTTTTCTTTATCTGTATTATGCTTCGTAAATTCGGAAAGGTGCTCGCCAGTCATCCAATCCATCGTGATGATGCGATCGGTCGAAAGTTCTTCGTAATATTTCGGAAATTTTAAATTAGGAATTTCTGAACACGCTTCGGTCGTAGCTTTACTTTGAGCTATTTCTAAATTATAATCGGTTTCCTCTAGAAGTTTCCCTTCAATTTCCTGAAAATATTTCTCTGAGTCCTTTCCCTTTAAATTGAACATTTTAATAGCAAAAGGTTTTACCAAGGCCAAATCACTACTTATACTGTCTGCCACACCAGGATACTGAATTTTTACGGCAAGGTCTTTACCATCTTTCGTAGCCTTATGCACTTGACCAATGCTAGCTGCAGCCACCGAGTTTTCATCAAACGTGTCGAACAAATCTTCTGGCGTTTGATTAAAATAGTTTTTGAATGTTTTTCGAACCAACGGTGCAGACAATGGCGGAACCTGAAATTGCGCCAAGGAAAATTTTTCAACATAGGCTTTGGGCATAATGTTCTTTTCCATACTCAGCATTTGAGCCACTTTTAAGGCGCTTCCTTTCAAGTTTTTTAAGCCGTCGTAAATATCTTCGGCATTACTTTCGTTTAATGCATCCTTGTTCAAATCTGGATTTACAAGTTTTCCGCTGTAATATTTCAAGTAATTACCGCCAACTTTTACACCAGTACCAACTAACTTACTGGCGCGTTTTATTTTCCCTGTGGGAATGGAATCTAGTGTTTTCATTTAGTTCATTTTATCTTTCCATAGAAATTTTCCGAAATCAACCACACTTTCCAACGGAGTATTGTCAAATACATCGAAAATTGCACGGACTGATTTTTCAATCACGATATCTGTTTTTTCAAAAGAAGGCGAGCTATCTTCCATCCAATATTTTAAAATAAAGAGAGTTTGCAACCAAGCGCCTTCAGAAAATACAGATACGGGTTGTTTTAATATCTTCAGATTTTTTTCTTCGTTTTTTTCGTTGATTAATCCAGAAGCAAACTCTTTAACTCTACTTCGCAATCCTTTAAGCTGCGAAAGGCTCTTCATCATATCTTTGTTTTCTTTTAGAGCGAAAAGTACGTAACTACGGTTGGCGGTCAGCATTTCAAAAAATGTGAAGAAAAAAGTAAGCATCTTCTCTTGGTTGCTGAACCCTTCGAAATTTTTGTCTTTGTGTATCAGTTTTAACGAATGATCAAAAAATGTATTCCATATTTCATTTCGTAACCCATCAAAAGAACCAAAGAAACTATAAAATTCTTGTTCCGTCATATTGAGTTCTTTACTGAATTTATAAACGCTTTTTGGCGTTTGTTCATTCTCTAGAACGTATTCCATATAGGCCGAAATAATACTATCACGGGTGATACTTTTCTTTTTTGAAGGTGTTTTTTTTGTTGCCATATTATTTTATTTTAACGTACAGATATACTGAGTTTTAATTCAAATAAATCTTTCCTTTCAAAGATACAAACGTTTAATCTTTATTTATTATGTTTAAACAAAAGGTTCTGTTAAAGTTTATGATTGCTTGGTAGTTATGGAATCGAGTTCCTTACATAATGACAAGCTGTCATAAATTATAGAATGGTACTTTATTTGTCTTATTCATTTCAGAAAAAAACAAAACACACATATTATGAGTAAAGGAACTATTAATGTATCGGTCGAGAATATTTTTCCGCTGATCAAAAAGTTTTTATACAGCGACCACGAGATATTTTTAAGGGAGCTAATTAGTAACGCAACAGATGCCACACTTAAATTAAAGCATCTTGCCAATATTGGAGAAGCAAACGATGTTGCATACGGAAATCCTAAGATTGAAGTAAAAGTCGATAAGGAGAACAAGACGCTTCGCATTATTGACGAAGGGATTGGGATGACGAAAGACGAGGTTGAAAAATACATTAACCAAATTGCTTTTTCTGGTGCCGAAGAGTTTATCGAAAAGTACAAAGATAAAGAGGGTGAAGACACTGGAATTATAGGTCATTTCGGACTTGGGTTCTATTCTTCGTTTATGGTAGCCGACAAAGTAGAAATCATTACCAAAAGCTTTAAGGACGAACCAGCCGCACATTGGGTATGTGATGGATCGCCAAATTTCACGTTAGAAGAAGCTGATAAAGAAGTACGTGGTACAGAAATTATCCTTCATATTTCTGAAGATGAAACTGAATTTTTAGAAGAAGGCCGTATTCGTGAACTATTGGTTAAGTATAACAAGTTTATGCCTATCCCAATTAAGTTTGGTATGAAAACGGAAACCCTTCCAAAGCCAGAAGATGCTAAAGAAGATGATCCAGCACCTACTAAAGAGGTTGAAAACATTATAAACAACCCAAATCCAGCTTGGACTAAACAACCGGTAGACTTAAAAGAAGAAGATTATAATGGCTTTTACCGAGAGTTGTACCCAATGCAATTTGAAGAACCGTTATTTCACATTCACCTAAACGTAGATTATCCGTTCAATTTGACAGGAATTTTATATTTCCCGAAGATGACGAACGACATGAACATACAGAAGGATAAAATTCAACTGTATCAAAACCAAGTGTTTGTTACCGATAATGTAGAAGGTATTGTACCCGAGTTTTTAACGATGCTTCGTGGGGTAATTGACAGCCCAGACATTCCATTAAATGTTTCACGTAGTTACCTACAAGCAGACGGTGCTGTTAAGAAAATTTCTAGTTATATAACTCGTAAAGTAGCCGATAAGTTGAAAACACTTTTTAACGACAACCGGGAAGACTTTGAGCAAAAGTGGAACGACATTAAAGTGGTGATTGAATACGGAATGCTTACAGAAGACAAGTTTTTTGACAAAGCTCAAAAATTTGCATTGTACCCAACCGTAGATGGTGATTACTTTACTTTCGAAGAATTACAAGAAAAGATTAAAGAAAACCAGACAGACAAAGATGGTAAATTAGTCGTTCTTTATGCTTCTAATAAAGATGAACAGCATAGCTATATTCAAGATGCAAAAGACAAAGGCTATGAAGTGTTGATGCTTGATTCGCCAATTATTTCGCACTTGCTACAAAAACTAGAAAGCAGTAACGAAAATACAAGCTTTGTGCGAGTAGATAGTGAGCCTGTTGAAAATTTAATTAAGAAAGACGAAGAGCAAATCTCTAAACTTTCAGATGAAGAAAAAGAAACACTAAAAACCTTTTTGACGGAAACAGTGCCTTCAGAAAAATTTACCGTTCAACTGGAAGCTATGGACAGTAAAGCAAACCCGTTTGTAATTACCGAGCCTGAGTTTATGCGCCGTATGAAAGAAATGCAACAAACCGGCGGTGGCGGTATGTTTGGAATGGGCAATATGCCAGAAATGTACAATCTGATCGTTAATACAAATCACGAACTGGTTTCTGAAATATTGAACACTAAAACCAAGAAAAAGAAAGAGCGATTGGTTAATCAAGCCTTGGACCTTGCTAAGTTGAGTAAAAACTTATTAAAAGGTGAAGACATGACTGCATTTATCAAAAGAAGTTATGAAATGATTAAATAATAGGATTTTTCTTACATTATTAATAAAAACCGCCTTTTAAGGCGGTTTTTTTTGTTAAAAATTTAAAGGTAAGTTGTTTAGTTAAAGGTTTTTTAACGTATTTTTGGGATCATAACCAAAAATTTAACAATTATGAAAAAAATTACATTATTGCTTTTTGGGCTTTTATTTAGTATATCACTAATGGCTCAAGAGCAAGTTTCTTTAACTAAGGCAATTGAAGCTGGTTTAAATTACACTAAATCCAGTTCAACAATTGACAATAAAGATTCTGCTAAAATCACTCCTATTGTTCAAAGAGCAATTACTTCAACTTTTACCGATCGTACCAGCTTTCAAACAGCTGCTCCTAACTTAACATTAGAGGATTTTGAAGGTGGGGCTGCACCAAACACCTTCTCTAGTTGCGGTGGCGGTACAGCAAGTTCTAACTCAGGAAGCTGTTTTCCTCCGGGTGAGCTTCAGCCTGGGGTGGTTTATACCGCAACAGGAGGAGATCTTGTTGTTGTTGGACAAGGCAATTTTGGCAATCCGAATCCCACTATTGGATCAAATTTTTTTGCAGATTTTACCACTATAGATTTCACAAATAATGATGTGGGATCTTTTGGTTTTGATCTTTACACGTTCTTTAACCCTACCACAGTAGAGATTAGAATTTACGGTACTTCCGGATTAATAAACTCTTACAGTGTTACCACTTCTAACCCAAGTTTCTTTGGAGCTATCGCCGATGAGATAATTACTAGAGTAGAAGTAGAAGATTTAGCTGGAATTGAAGCTGAACATATTGCTTTATTAGAATTTGGCCAACCATCCTTCCCACCTGTTATTGCCTGTCCATCAGATATTATGGCAAACACAGATCCAAGTGAATGTGGCGCCATTGTTAATTTTGCAGATGCGATTGCACTTGATGCTGAAGACGGACCAATTACAGCAGTTCAGACTATGGGTCCATCTAGTGGAAGTCAATTTCCAACAGGAGATACCATAGTAGAGTTTACTGCAACAGATAGCGACGGAAACGAATCGAGCTGTCAATTCACCGTAACGGTAACCGATATGGAAGCACCAGAGGCTTTATGTCAAAACCTAACATTGGATTTAATGGGCGGATCGTCGGTTTCTATTACACCGGCCGATATTGACAATGGTTCTTCAGACAACTGTGGCATTGTAGATTACTCTTTGGATATGGACACGTTTACGTGTGCCAACACAGGTGACAATACTGTTACGTTAACTGTAACTGACGAAGAAGGTAATTCTACAACGTGTACAGCTACGGTTACCATTCAAGACACTACAGCACCTGAGATTACCTGTGTAGGTGAACCAGGAATTTTTAATATTCTAGAAGAATTTGAAGCGGCTACCATCCCAGCAGGATGGTCTACAGTTGTTGAATCTGGAGTTGACGATTGGGCTTTCGGATCAGGAGATATGCCTGGGTCAACAGATGATTTCCCAACCAACGCAGCTATTTTTGATGACGATGCAGCAGGAAGTGGACAGGTAAACCTAGTAAGGTTACTTTCCCCTGTGTATGATATTTCAGCAGCTGCATCAGCCGATCTAAACTTTGATTACTCTTTACAGGACTTTTTAGGTGAAGGTGAAATATCTGTTGAGGTTTGGGACGGTTCTGCTTGGCAGGAAATCCTTTTTGCAACAGAAGACACACCTCCAACAAGCTTAGGCGTGACAGATATGATGCCATTTGCAAACCCAGATTTCCAAGTGCGTTTTACGTATGATGACAATGGCGGTTTCGGTTGGGGAGCTGGTGTAGATAACTTTGCTTTAAATTATGAATTATCTACCTCTCCACCATTTCAAGTAACATTGGACGCTAGCGGAAACGCTACAATTTCTGCTGACGATCTAATTCAGACCGTTAATGAAGCTTGTGGTTATAACGCTACATTTGGCGGATCAGCTCCAATAACTGAAACTGTTACCGATGCTCCAGGGCTTACGATAGATGCTACAACACCAGTAGTGTCAAGTACTATTTCTATCACCGAAGACTTACCGGTGAGCGATTTAGACGTTAACCTGAACATACCACACGAATGGGTAGGTGATCTTATTATACAATTGGAGTCACCAAGCGGAACAGTTGTAACGATTATGGATCAGCCGGGAGTTCCAGCTTCAACTTTTGGTTGTGGTAGTGACAATATAGAAGCTACATTGGATGATGAAGCAGCGAGTCCAGTAGAAGACGAATGCGGCCCTGTTGATATGGCTATTTTTGGAACTTTTTCACCAAACAACCCACTTTCTGCTTTTGATGGAGAAAGCACTATGGGAGATTGGACATTAACAATCACTGATACATTTGCCGCTGGAGATGACGGTGAGTTAAGTGAATGGGGGCTTACTTATAGTAGCCTACCTAATGCCACAATGGATTTTGATTGCTCTAATTTAGGTGAAAATCAAGTAGAAGTATTTGTTACTGATGATAGCGGAAATTCTTCATCTTGTACAGCAACCGTAAATGTTGTGGATATCACAGCACCAATCATTACATGTGCTGGTAATCCAGGACCAGTATCAATTACAGAAGAATTTGAAGGAAGTACCATTCCTGATGGATGGAGTACTGTTATAGACGCAGGTGTACACGATTGGACCTTCGGTTCTGGTGATATGCCAACAGGTGATGACTTCCCTACAAATGCAGCAATTTTTGATGACGATGCAGCTGGTATTGATGAAGTTAACATAGCTACTCTATATTCTCCTGTATATGACATAACAGGAGCTGCTACAGCTTCCCTTTCTTTTGACTATGCATTCCAAGAAATAAGCAGTGGCGAAACATTTGTAGTAGAAGTTTATGACGGAGCAGCTTGGCAAGAGATTCTGTCATTAAACGTTGATACACCGCTTACCAACACAGGGGCAATCGATATGGTTCCTTACTTGAATGCTAATTTCCAAGTTCGTTTCACGTATGACGATAATGGAACTTGGGGCTGGGCTGCCGGAATCGACAACTTCATACTAAACTATGAAATTACCGAAATTACACCAGTTGATATAGCACTTGGTCCTGACGGAACTGCTACTATCGATCCTAACAGCTTGATCCAAAACGTTGACGAAG
>OJAU01000108.1_pt1 | contig 51129 bp, 43 predicted proteins | sample 1589791 | NCBI WGS metagenome assembly OJAU01 (sample SAMN05416849, study PRJEB24817) | seawater metagenome | isolation source: Sea water | place: Canada:Atlantic | collected 2013-07 | reverse complement strand
GCAACAACGCGGCCAGACTCTAATCCCAGCTGGGGGAAAGCTGGGGGTCACGTCAGAAGACTTCTGGGGAATAGAGTCCGGCGATGAACAATATAGAAAGCCTATACGCGAAGAGCAATGCCCGCTCACGGGCCTGCCATTCGAGAATGCCGTTGCGATGCGCACTGCGAAATTGCGAAACTGGCTAGGGCTAGCAAAACGCGCTCCAGCTTTTCTTGCTGTCAATCACGCCGACCTCGTTGCGCAACCGGAACAAACCGTTCGACAGGTCTCAGAAATTTCGAAGCGACCGCCGCCCTCCAAAATTGTTCCAGTAGATACCTACAAAGGGCAAGGCGAAACCAATTTTTGACCTAAAATTTACCCCCGGAGTTATCCGATAGCGATTGGTCATATGTATATCCCAATCTCGATCTTGCAGTCGAAGCGAGCTTCGGCTTTTCGTATTCCCAAGCGGCGACATAATTTTATTAGCAGAGCTATATTCATTTTCTCCAGAATGGTTCTCTTTTATCTTGTGGAGCTAAATACCTGCAGCGTTCTGAACGTCTCGATGCTCATTCCGCGAAACTGTTGCAGCGAATTAACCTCCGGCTGGTGGCCAGCCTATTAGGGATAGGGCTCACTCGCTTTATAGGCCGGAATATGGTTCATAACTCTCGTTGAGAGATAGCCGTATACAAATAGTCTGCAGCTGGCCGATAATTGACACTAGGAAACCAGGGTCGCCCTGTTCCGTTGAGTACAGGAAGAGGGGAAAACAAATGGCAGCACGGGCATATTGGCAAGGACAGATCAGACTTTCGCTGGTTTCGATCCCTGTGGAAATCTACTCAGCAGCAAAATCGGGCGCGAAAATCAGCTTTCGGCAGATACATGAACCGTCGGGCAAGCGCATATCCTACGAAAAGACCGTTGTTGGCATCGGCCCAGTCGACCGCGATGAAATTATTAAAGGATACGAACTGTCTAAGGGCGAATACGTGTTGCTTGATGACGACGAAATCGAAGCGGTAAAGGTCGAGAGCAAGAAGACCCTCGAACTGGTCCAGTTCGTCGGCGCCGACGAAATCGACCCGCTCTATTACGAGAAACCCTATTATGTCGTGCCTGCCAACGAACTGGCCGAAGAAGCGTTCATTGTAGTCCGCGAAACCCTGCGTAAGGCCAAGAAGATAGCTCTTGGTCAATTGTCTGTGCGCGGCTCGGAGAAACTCATTGCACTCAAGCCTTGCGGTAAGGGAATGCTGCTGGAAACGTTGCGCTATGCTGACGAGGTAAAGAAGGGTCAGACGTTCTTCGACGAGATAGACGACGTCAAACCGGCGAAAGAGATGCTGGATCTAGCAGCCACGCTGGTCAAGCAGCGCACTGCGCCATTTGAGGCGGGCAAATTCGAGGATCGTTACGCCGATGCGTTAATGAAACTGATCGAAAAGAAAGCTAAATCGAAAAGCAGCAAGAAAATACTCGAAGACGTGGAGGAGCCAGAGGCGACGGGTGCGAACGTCATTGATCTAATGGCAGCATTGAAAAAATCGGTCAAAGATTCACCGAAGGAGAAACCCAAAGCTCGCAAGAAAGCGTAGGAAATGACCAAGCGTGACCCTCTTGCCGAATACAACGCAAAAAGGAATTTTGCGCGCACCACAGAACCGGCTGGCAAAGCCTCGAGCAGCGTCGGCAATATTTTCATGGTTCAAAAACACGACGCAACACGGCTGCACTGGGACTTGCGGCTGGAGATCGACGGCGTACTGAAAAGCTGGGCAGTCACGAAAGGACCATCCCCCGACCCCGAGATCAAGCGTCTTGCTGTACGGACAGAAGATCATCCGCTGTCTTACGCTACTTTCGAAGGGGTAATCCCTAAGGGCGAATATGGTGGTGGCACGGTCATGTTATGGGATCACGGCACGTGGGCGCCGATAGCCGGGAAAAGCGCCAAGGATCTGAATGAGGGCCATCTGCATTTCATCCTAGATGGGGAACGGATGCGCGGGGAATGGCTGCTCATCCGCCTCAAGCGGCGAGTCAAAGAAAAGAGTGAGAATTGGTTGCTGCGCAAACTGCAGGACGACTTCGCCGAGACTGGCGATGCGTTGATTGAACGCGCGCTAACCAGTGTCGAGACCGGACGCTCGATGGCGGAAATTGCATTTGGAAAGGGGCAAACGGACTGTGAATTGGCCGATCGGGCCAAAGCTGTGGCTGTGCCGGAAAAAGACAAGAAAAAGCGTGCTAGGAGCAAGGTTAGAGTTGACCTTCCATCCTATCGCCAACCGCAGCTTGCGACGCTGGTCGATCATGTTCCGACCGGCAACGACTGGATGCACGAGATCAAGTTCGACGGCTATCGCGCGCTTGTCGCCGTCGCCGGGGACAATATACGGATATGGACACGCAACGGCAAAGACTGGACGGACAAGTTCGCCCCTCTAGCCAGGCATATCCGTGCGCTCAGCCTGCCTCGATGCTTGATTGACGGAGAGATCGTGGCCTATGATTCCAAAGGCAATCCCGACTTTTCCGCTTTGCAAGCCGTTTTAAAGCGCGGGTCTGGTGCGCAGAGCGAAAAAGACATGCTCGCCTACCATGCCTTCGATCTGCTTGACCTGAGGGATACCGATCTTACGCCGCTAGCGAACGTTGAACGCAAGGAACGATTGGAGGCGCTGCTGACTAATGCGGCACCGCCCATCCATGTGGCTGATCACGTAATCGGTTCGGGGGAGAAACTCTACGAAGCTATATGTGCCGCCCATCAGGAAGGCATCATATCGAAAAAGATTGATGGCCCCTATCAGCACCGGAGGACGAAGGCCTGGGTGAAGGTCAAGTGCACACGGCGGCAGGAATTCGTGATCGTAGGCTGGAGTGAATCGTCCGCTCGTGGCCGTCCCTTTGCCTCCCTGTTGCTAGCGCAGCACGAAGGCGGAAAGCTGCGCTATCGCGGCAAGGTCGGAACCGGTTTCGATAGTGAGACTATGGCCGATATCAGCGCGCAATTGCGGCGGATCGAACGCAAGACCCCACCGGTGGAGGTTTCAAAATCTGCTGCTCGCAACGCCCATTGGGTGACACCTAAGCTGGTAGCAGAGATTGCTTTTGCCGAATTGACTGCTGACAAGCGGGTCCGGCACGGCTCGTTTTTGGGTCTACGAGAGGACAAACCTGCAAGAGATGTCCGGCCCGAAACCGAAGCGCCGGTTCCCGGTACCGGCTCCGTGGTGAAGATCAGCAGCCGTAACCGGATCGTGTTTCCCGAAAGTGGGCAGACCAAGGGGCAACTGGCGAACTATTACCTTTCGGTTGCCGGGCTGATGCTTCCCTTCATTGGTCAGCGCCCGGTCAGCTTGGTGCGCTGCCCGCAGGGGCGTGCGAAAAAATGCTTTTTTCAGAAGCATGACAGCGGCAGTCTGGGGGATCATGTCCACTCTATTCCGATCGCCGAAAAAGACGGTAGGACAGAGGACTATCTGTATCTCGACGATGCGACCGGAATTCTGGAATGCGTCCAGATGGGCACCATTGAATTCCACGGCTGGGGGGCACGCACGATGGATGTGGAAGCCCCGGAACGGATGGTGTTCGATCTTGATCCCGACGAAGGGCTCGATTTCGCCGTCGTAAAGCGGGCGGCGCATGATCTTCGCCAGCAGTTGGCCGATCTAGGTCTGGTTAGTTTCGCTATGTTAACCGGCGGCAAAGGCGTACATCTTGTCGTACCGCTCATCCCGGACCATAGCTGGGAGACACACAAGGATTTTTCGCGCCGTTTTGCGGAGGCTTTGTCCTTTGCGCAACCTGATCGGTTTACAGCAAGCATGAGCAAAGGGAAGCGCAAGGGGCGCATTTTCATCGATTGGCTGCGAAACCAACGCGGCAGCACGGCTATTTTGCCCTATTCCGCGCGGGCACGGGTCGGCGCGCCTGTGGCCGTTCCCCTTCCGTGGGAGGAACTTGACGCATTGATCGATGCAAGATTCTATTCTGTTGACAATGCCCCGGTCCTATTGAAACGTGCCAAGGGAAAAGCGCTGGCCGGCTGGGGTTTTGCCGAACAGCGGTTGCCATCAATCTAGATTGATAGCGTAACCGCTGATGCAAATTTCGTTTACAACCAAGCAGTCCGTAATCGACCAAAGAGCTATCATCAAAAAGTTCTAGACCATATCGCGCGGCCGCACGAGGCGGTCGAAGGTTTCGATATCGACCAAGCCGAGCTCCAGCCCGGCTTCTTTGAGCGTCTGACCGCTCTTCAGCGCGTGCTTGGCGATTGTCGCGGCATCGTCATATCCGATTTCAGGTACCAGCGCGGTGACCAGCATCAACGAGCGTTCGACCAGCTCGTCGATCCGCCCCTCCCTCGCTTCGATTCCGTTGACGCAGCGGTTTGCGAAGCTATCCATGCCCACAGCCAAAAGTTCGATTGAATGAAGCACGTTCGAACCGATCAGAGGCATAAAAGCATTCAATTCGAACTGACCCTGCATACCGCCAATCGTGACCGCATGATGATTGCCGACCACCTGCGCGGCAACCATCGTCATCATCTCCACCTGAGTCGGATTGACCTTGCCGGGCATGATCGAACTGCCCGGTTCGTTTGCTGGAAGCGACAATTCGCCTAAGCCAGAGCGAGGGCCAGAGGCGAGCAAGCGAATATCGTTGGCGATCTTGTTCAACGCAACGGCCAAGGTGTTAAGAGCTCCTGAAAAGGAGACTAGACCATCCTTCGCAGCGATCTGCTCAAACGAGTTGTCGGCGGGCAAAAACCGCTCTCCGGTAATATCGGATAGCGCCGCGATCACATCGCCTCGCCAGCTTTTTGGCGTATTCAGTCCGGTGCCAATCGCTGTTCCGCCCAGAGCAACAACACTAAGGTCACGGTCTAATGAATCTTCGACACGCTCTCGGCAGCTGGCAATTTGTGCGGCGTATCCAGAAAATTCCTGACCCAACGTGAGCGGCGTAGCATCCTGCGCATGGGTTCGCCCTATCTTGACGATCTCGCTGAAAACCCGCGCCCTGTTGTCGAGCGCCGAATGAAGCGAATCCATAGCAGGCAGAAGGGTTTGCCGCAATTTTAGCACCGTCGAAACATGCAGCGCAGTTGGAAAACTGTCGTTCGAACTTTGTGATTTGTTCACATGATCGTTGGGATGAATCGGCTTCTTGCCGCCACGAGTACCGACGAGATGCTCATTGGCGATCCCGGCGATGACCTCGTTCACGTTCATATTGGTTTGAGTGCCGCTACCCGTTTGAAAGATAGTAAGCGGGAATTGATCGTCGTGATCCCCGTCTCGCACTGCCTCTGCCGCTCCCTCGATCGCATCCGCCAGGCTCGCGTCAAGCCCATATTGTCGGTTTACGCGCGCTGCGGCCTGTTTCACCGCAGCAAGGGCATGAACGATCGGTAGCGGCATGCGTTGGTGCATGGGAAATGGAAAATTACACAGGCTGCGCTGGGTCTGCGCCCCCCAGTAGGCGTCCGCAGGAACTTCGATCTGTCCAAGAGAATCAATTTCGGTGCGCGTATCTCTCATGTGGTCTCCTAATGATCACCGTGCAAATGCTTGATCCCTTCTACAGATACGATTGTCCGAACCATCTATCATAATGCAGATACGCTATTCGCACGCCAGATGCTTGTATGTGCGTTCACCTTCTCTGCCCGCGACATATCTGACCCGGGTGAACGAATGACGGGGAACCATTCCATCGCGAAGCAGTGTGGGTGACTTACTGCGTTGTGGCGCGCAACGGTGAGCGAGATTTGGGGTTAGCCATTAAATGGAAGAACTGCTTTTTCCGGGCGAATCGGAATTTGGAACCGTCATATCTTTCGGCTTCGCGCGGAGATATGCAGATGCTGGCTTTTCGCATCATTGTGTTTGAATGATGTTGGACTGGCCTGACTGATATGTTGGCCGAGAGGGTGGGCACGGCCGCGACGCCGAGGCCACGTCTGCCGGATGGATATCACACCTAGAGCAGCGTCTTCCGCCATTATCGATGACGGGTGGCGACCGCATCAAGGCATCCCTCGCCGACCGTAGTTACCATGCCAGTGCTATCCGCGGAGGAGATGGCTGCCACTGACGTCGAGGCGGTGATTCCAACAAAGAGAAACCGGCGCAATTCCATTTCACAAGAGCGGGAAGACTAACCACCAGCGGAACCCGGCCGAGCTTCTGTTCAACAAGCTAGAGAACTGGCGCAGAGTCGTCACTTGCTATGACGAAAACAGCAGTCCTATCTCGGCTTCGTCGCACTTGCCTAAGTCAAACTCTGACTACCTTTTGTCCACGACGCCACACCACGATCCCGCGCTGCCATTTCTGCCCATTAAAATCGCGGTCGACTGCAAGGATCAGTTCGCACCCGCCTCTTGTTGCCAACTTGGCCAGTTCAAGTCCCATTCCGCGGGAAGCGCCGGCAATATATACAGGCATAGAGTTTTTCGACTCCCTTGCTCATGTTCAACCCGCCATTCCGGGTTTGAGGACCACTTTCGTCCATTCGTTCTGCTGTTCCTTGAAGTTCTTGTAGCCTTCGGCCGCCTTCTCTAGCGGCAGTCGGTGGCTGATCAGGAAGGTGGTATCGAGAGTGCCGTCCTCGATCTTGGCGAGCAGGTCCTTGGTGTATTTCTGGACATGGGTCTGTCCACTACGGATCTGCAGACCCTTTTCCATTATTGCCCCGAGTGGCCATTTGTCGCTCATGCCGCCATAGACGCCGGGTATGGAGACTTTACCTCCGAACCGCACGGCCATGATCGCCTGTTTGAGCGCACTGGCCCGGTCTGCACCGATCCCGACTTTCTGCTTAGCCACGTCAATTATGTTGTCGATGGCAAAGCCGTGCGATTCCATACCAACAGCGTCAATCACTGCATCTACGCCGATACCACCAGACATTTCCATCAAGGCTTCGCGCACGTCGGTTTCGCGAAAATCGATGATCTCAGCACCAAGTTTCTTGGCGAGAGCAAGCCGGTTCGGATAATGATCGATTGCGATTACTTTTGATGCCCCCATCATGATGGCTGACTGGATTGCGAACAGTCCCACGGGGCCACATCCCCATACTGCGACCGTATCGTCAGGCTCGATATCGGCGTTTTCCGCGCCCATCCATCCCGTCGGCAGGATATCGGACAAGAATAGCACTTGGTCGTCATTTAGATGGTCAGGAACGACAATCGGGCCGACGTCAGAAAATGGCACGCGGACATACTCTGCCTGACCGCCCGAATAACCCCCGGTAAGGTGAGAGTATCCGAATAGCGCCGACATGGGCTGACCGTACAGCGTAGCCGACAAATCCTGTTTTTCGACGGGGTTCGAATTGTCGCAGGCCGAATATTGTTGCATCTTGCAGTGGAAGCAGCCGCCACAACTGATGGTGAAAGGCACAACTACGCGCTGTCCCTTTTCCAGATTGCTGTTCGCACCTGTTTCGACGACCTCGCCCATGAACTCGTGGCCGAGTACGTCGCCCGGTCTTACCGCGGGGATCACACCATCGTACAGATGAAGATCGGAACCGCAGATCGCGGTACTTGTGACCCTGATGATAGCGTCGCGTGAATTGATTATTTCGGGATCGCTAACGGTATCCACGCGAACGTCTTTGGTTCCATGCCATGTTAGTGCACGCATTATCCGTTCTCCTGCTTCACTACGCGGGTCTCATCATTCGTCCGAACCGAAGTTGCTATCTCACCCGTTTCCATCAGCATCTTGAAGCGCTTGAGATCGTGCCGGGTTTGAACCTGCGGCTCACGTTGGAACAGTTTTGCGATTAATTGACCCAACGCCCCCCCTGGCGGATCGTAGGACATGGTCAGACTGACCCGTGTTCCGCGGTCGCCTGGCGCATCTTCGAACCGCACCTCGCCTGAGGTCTCGATGTCCGAGCCCTCAACAGAGCGCCAAGCGATATGCTCGTCCTGTTTCTCGCTGTCGATTTCGGTCGTAACGCTGACCGTTCGCCCGGCGGGAGCTTTTATGTTCCACATGAGGGCATCGTTCGCGCCGGCATCTTCGATGCTTTCCAGGTTCTCCATAAATTTCGGTAGGTTCGAAAAATCTCGCCAGTATTCGAACAGCTTGGCTCTTGCTTGACGAATGGTGACCGAACGGCCCACAAGCGCGAGATCACCTGGTGGCTGACGCTTGGCAGAACTAGAAGCATTGTCAGTTGTGCGCAGGCGATGGCGATGCGAAAGAAACGCTCCCAAGGCGACTGCGCCCGTTGCCAGGATAAGGCTGCTCACGCCCGCTCCTGCTTTTAGTTTTTGATCCATTGGCTTTTCTCCGCTGTATGAACTGGGAGCGCATTCCAGAGCCAATGGTTCCACACAAGTTCAACGGCGTAGACGCGTTATGTGGCTGCCAAACGTTTGCCTTGCCGTCTGATGGTGCCAAACCGGACGATCTGCTTCTGGCCCAAAAGCTGTCGGTTAACAACGCGCCCCCACCCTATCGCTAGGAGGTACAAAGGTTCAACCTAGAAGCGAACATTCAGGTTTGATGTGCCAGTCAACTATAGTCGACCAAATTACCGAAAGTTTATCTGGCAGAATAGGTCAAGCACGGGTGGCTCGGCGTATGGGAGCGGAGGGCAATGAACCGGTAACCTGCACGGGCGGTAAGCTCATCGGGATCAAGCGATTTGCATCGGGACTCAACAATATTGCCTTGGCAGTCGTGCCAGTGGGTAACGGAACGGATTGTTAGCTATACCTCGCGCCGTGCGACGACAGCGAGCGCGGGGATGCTTCCATCTGGCCTGTAAGCGGATGCGTGCGACCCGCTCCGGAAGCTATAATTTCACCGGCGTTCTCGCGCAGCCACTGGGCTGGCCGGGCGAATATCAACGGGAACCCTGTTCGAAGGGGGCGTCCGGCCATATTGTGCCGTTCATCTCGGCGGTGCGGAAGCCATGCGCAATGAAGCAGTTGCGACAATGGATGATGGTTCGCATCGGTAACGCGAACGTATCACACAAATGGCGAACCTATGTGAAACGGCGCGTTTGTAGGTGTCAGAAGCGGCGAACAGGGTGGAACGGTCTAGCCCGGATGATGGGCACGGCAGGTCATGCGGAAGACTGCCGCGCCGGACCGGATCAGCCGCGATCTCGCTCTGTTTTTGTGCCAGGCGGATATCGACGGAAAATTCGATTGCGCCACTCGGATGCTGTTGCTAACCGGCGGCAAGGCGGACTGTTTATGATTCCTTCTACAGCAGAAGGTGCGTTGCTCGACGAGGCAAAGGACCGCCCTGTTGCGCTGATTCGCAACCTTGCAGCGGGCCCGGTGCTGGTACTCGCTCCGCATCCCGATGATGAGACATTTAGCTGCGGAATGGCTATCGCAGAGGCTGTGGTGGAAAATATACCTGAACATATCGTCGTGGTAACCGCTGGCGAAGCATCGCACCCGAATTCGATAGCTTATCGTGATGCTCGGTTAAAGGCTTGCCGATATCTCGAATTCCAAAACGCTGTCGACGAACTCGGTGGAGGCGGAATTACGTTTCAGGTGCTCAACTATCCGGACGGACGTCTTGGCCCGGATCATGTTGCCGAGCTTGCAGATCGGACCGTGTCAATCGGGGCCGAGAGAAAAACAGAAGCCATTTGGGCTACATGGGACGGCGATCCCCCACTGCGATCACTAAGCGGTTGCCAGTGCTGCACGGAACGCTGAACCCCGCTATGGAATTATGCGTATAGGGGCAGTTCGGCCAACGAGCGGTGCCCTCGCCCGGCCGTATTTGTCGCTTTGGAGATCCTGCTGCACGTGACTGCAAACGCACCGCCGCGGGGCACTATCGCACCCAGATCACGCACATGATCGATGACGATCCCCGGGGGTTCATAATGCTGGCAATCCTGCTGGATCACTTTCTGGATTATGACGAGATTTTTATTCAGCACTTGGATCAGCGATGACCGACAAGGCAAGCGAGCGCGAAACTACATTCGACAATCTCTACCGGGAAAAAGGGGACCCGTGGGACGTCACGACCAGCGATTACGAGCGAACCAAGTTCGCCGCCACGATTGCGTCACTTCCATCCGGCCGGCATTTTCGCAGCGTTCTGGATCTTGGTTGCTCGTTCGGCACACTGACGCAAAAGCTCGCGCGGCGCAGCGATCAGGTAACCGCAATCGACGTGTCGGGAGAAGCCATCGCGAGAGCTCGCTCAGAGCTTGGCAACATCGCCCGGTTCGAACGCGTCGAGCTACCCGGTGGATGGCCCGGAGATCGTTACGATCTGATCGTCATGTCGGAAATTCTGTACTTTTTGTCGCGGGAAGAGATCTTACAGATGGCGGCGAACACCGAGCGCGATCTAGCATCGAACGGCCTGTGTCTGCTGGTCAATTGGACCGGGCCCAGCGATCTGCCCCTTTCCGGTGAGCACGCGGCAGCGACCTTCGTCGAAAGCTTCCAGTCGCACCGCGACCATACGCTCGATGCGATCGAACATGAAAAGTTCCGGATCGATTTGCTGAAGCCCCGCGAGGCTCCGAGCCTCTAGAATAGTGCGGTACTTATGTCCCGACGACGTTGTTCGATTGATGGTTTGTGCCGAAACGGCTTGTACGCATTTGATTACGCCCGATCTGAAACTTGCCGGGCGCAATTTGCTCTCGAATATTCAAAGATTGACCAATTCAAGGCCTTTGTGCGGATCACAGGCCCATAAAAATGCCCGGCGTTCGAACCATCGGGCATATTTTAAAGGGAACAGTTGGCTTGATAGTTAGAAGCGCACCTTCGCCCCGAGCCGGAATGTGCGGCCCAGCGGATTGCCGATGAACGGGTTGTAACCCAGTTCGAAGCGTGCCTCTGGCGGGTCTTCATCGAAGATATTCTCGACCGACCCCTGCAACTGCACCTCTGCAAAGCTGACCGGCAGATCATAAATGACGTTAAAATCATGCTGCGCGAGCGCGGGAATTTCGCGGCCGAAATCGGTTTCCGTCGTCGGATCACCGAAGCTCGTACCAAAGGTCGATACGAAGCATGGTGCATCGTCCGGACAGCGATCATCGGTCACACCGCTAGCATAGCGAAAGACGTAGCGCGCATTGAGATTGCCCACGTTGAGATTGGCAAACGCGTTGCCCTTCCATTCCGATATGGTGCCTGGCGTCCGGTCGAAATTGGCAAGGCCGACTGCGTCATAGGCATCAGAAATTTGCACTCCGGCCACGATTTGCGGATCGACATCGTAATTGAGAGTCCATGTCGCCGCGCCGCCAATGGTTAAGGCCGCCTCGCCAAAGAGAAACGTATAGTCGGCTTTCAGATCAATACCGTCGGTTTTAATGGGGGCGCTGTTAACGATGAATGTCGTGATGCGGGCCAGATCGGCGCCTGTGGTAACCCCTTGCGTGCAGCCGCCAGAGAAAACCAGGCGCTGGGCCAATGGACTGGTACAATCGGCCAGACCTCCCGCCACCGGAATGACGGAAGAGGCGATCGCATTCTCGTCCTGCGTCGCAATCGCATCCTCGAAATCATAGCTCCAGTAATCGACCGACGCGCTGAAGCCGCCAATATCGGCGACTGCACCGATATTGTAAGTAAAGGCGCTTTCCGGGCGCAGCGCCGGATCGCCGGTGATATCGACCGACAGGAACCCGCCATTGGCCGCGTCGATGGCTTGCAAGGCGGTTACGGTGGACGGTGCGATGTTGCTCGGCAAGGGGCCACGGAACGTGGTGGAAGCGGAGCCCCGCAAGACGAGCCACGGAATAGGTTCGAACCGGAAGCTCGCCTTGGGATCGAGTGTAGACCCGGTCAGGCCGCCGTAATCTTCGTAACGCAGAGCCAAATTCACTTCGAGCGTGTCGAGGACCGGGATCTGCACTTCACCGAATACCGCATACACATTGTTCGACACATCGATGTTTCGGGATTGGCCGAGGAATGCGAATGGGCCTGTCCTGACGGCGCAAGTCGTGTCGCCGATAACCGGGCAGGGATTGACATCGGGGTCGTTCAACAGAAGGCCTTCGTCGTTCCGCCCGCGCGAAGTGAAATTGGTCGACCGAAATTGTGCGCCGATCCCGAACTGGATCGGACCGGACCCGAAATCCAGGCCACCAAGATCACCCGCGATCAGGCCATCGACCACGAAATTGCGTTCCTGCTGGATGGTGCCTGTATTGCCGAACAGCCATTCCATAAGTTCGGTACTGTTGGAATTCACCTGGCCATCAGGGCCGGTATAGCCGGAATTGGTCTGGCCGGTGATCTGGTTGACCGCGATCGCATTCGAGAACGGATTGAAAAACTGGCAGCCGCCCTGGCCCGGCGTCCCATTAGCCACGTTGCATGCGGGTCCGCCAAGACCATCCAGCGCATTCTGCAGCCGCACAGGCAGGTAATCTGGCGCAAGGGCTTCTGAACTGGACTGGATATATGTTCCCTGCAGTGATGCCAACAGGCTGTCGGACATATCGAATTCCAGCCCCGCCGATACTCGCCAGCTGTTGTTCTTGCCGAAGCTTTCATTGCCGAAAGGCGATTCGGACAGCGGATTCCCGCCCAACGCAAAGGGTCGATAGAGAAGGATGGCCGCGCCATTGGGCACATTGACCAATGAGCCGCCCGGACCGAACGGCAACGGGACGGATGTCGGGAAGCCGGTCTGCCCCACGAAATCGGAAAATCCGGGATTGCTGCTCGGCACGAAATAGTTGAATTGCGTTCCCGGTCCTGCTGGCCCGGTGGTGGAGGGATAGGACGCTGAAAGGAAAGTGCGCGTCACACTGCGCGCCCATAGGGCATCGGCATTGAACCGCACGGTATCGGATAGATCCGCGTTCGCCTGAACGAACCCCTGATAGAAATCCTGCTCCTCCACCAGATTGTTGTAATCGGTGAACTGGTATCCGCAGACCGGCGCGGCACCGCCCGAGAAAAGCTGCGTGCCGCCCAGATCGGCGCATCCGGCATCCTCGAAAGGCGTGCCTGATATCACCGTGGGCCGCGCGGCCGCGCCGGGATTGTTCCGGATCGGCCCGGCAGGTCGGATCGCGGGGAAGTAGGTGGCCGGATTGCTGACGACCGAATAGCCGGCCGGATTAACCTCGTATGGCAGGTTTGAATAATCCCGGTCGATTGTCGCAAGGGGGGACCGGTGGCGATAGCCGAAGCCTGCCAAAATGTTGAAATCGTCACCGATATTCTTGCCGGCCAAGATGCTGGCGGTCCAATCACCATCACTGCCTTTTACGAACCGGTAATCACCCTGAACTTCGACCCCGTCGAAGTTCTTTCGTGTGATGAAGTTCGCCACCCCGGCAACCGCGTCGGACCCGTATGTCACGGCCGCACCATCTTTCAGCAGCTCAACTCGCTCAAGCGCGAACAGCGGCAGGAGGTTGGTATCGACCAGACCATCACCCGGCGAAACAAGCGTGCGATGACCGTTCAGCAGGACCAGAGTGCGTACCGGGCCAAGATTGCGCAGATTGATTGAACCGACGCCGCCGAGACCCTGCGCGTCTGTAGAGAACTGGTTGGAATCACCGAGGACGGAACCGACCGCCGGGATATCCTTAATGAAATCGAGAGGTGAAGTGACGCCTTCTCGTGCGAGCTCGGCAGTGGAGAACACATCTACGGGCAAAGCGCTGTCTTCGGGTGTGCCGCGAATGAGAGAGCCTGTCACCACGATGGTGGTGTCCTCGTCGCTGATCGGCCCCGGCTCGTTTACAGCCTGTTCTTCGACCGGAAGTTGCACTGTCTCCTGCGCGGAGGCCAGGCTTGGCGCAAAAACACCCAATCCGGCAGCCAGCGCCGACCAGGCGCAACTATGGCGAAAAATTACCTTGTTCATTTTGCCTCTCCCCCATGGCCACCCTTTGCGGGCATACCGGTCCTTTAGATTTCCGCTTTCTGTTCGAAAGTGTCAAGCCTTCCCGCAACCTCTGCAATATTAGGGGGTAATTCCCAGTCAGTGCCGTTCGAATCAGCCTATTGGCTTGGCGAGATGAATAGCGAGAATCGCGCGCTATCGGCGCGGTGCGGCACAGGTGCAGGCAAAGCGCCTGTTATAGGCGCCCTGGATAATGCTGGCACATACCTTTCATTCAACATTCGCAGACAGTCCGGGGCAACTCGCGTCGGCGGGTCCCCCTAAGAGGGCGCTATGTACCGGACGGGGTCGCACACGGGGTGGGGGCAATCAGGGTGTCGCCGGCCCCTTGCGCGCCTCGTCATGACGCATTGCGACGCTGGCCCGCCAGTAACAGAAGATCGCGACGGGTGTGAAACAGGCGATGATAAGCAGGGCATAACGCAGCGATTCATCGCCATAAGCTGGAACGAGCAGGTCGGAAAAGACGCCCACCAGGGTCGGGCCGATGCCCAATCCGATCAAGTTGATAGCCAGCAGGGTGACCGCCGCCCAAACCGCCCGCATCTTGAGCGGTGCCAGCGTCTGGATCATCGCGAAAGTTGGGCCAAGGTAACACGATTGGAAGAGCACGGCGACGAAATAGGCGCCGACCGCTACCCAGGGACTTTCCACCAGGTAGAACAGCACCAGGAACGGCAGCGCAATCGCCTTCAGACCGGCGATCATCAGCGGCTGGGCCTTCATGCCGTATGTAACCGCCAACCTGTTGGCGAGCCAGCCGCTTCCCAATCCGCTGGCAACCCCGGCAATGGCGAGGAGCGGCGCGACGATATTGCCGACCTGCAGAGTATTCAACCCGAATGACCGGATGAGATAGGCCGGCGTCCAGCCGGTTAGCGCATAACCGATCATCGATGTCAGCGTGACGCCTGCGACCAACCATACCGCAGCGCGGTTGGCCATGATCGATTTGAAACCCGCCAATACTGATGGGTGTCCTTCTGTCTCGATCGCGCCAGGCTCCGCCTTGCGCGGCGGCTCGGTAGCAAAAACCTTTACCACGATTGCCAGGATGACACCGGGCAAACCGATAGCAATGAAGGCCGTTCGCCAGTCGAAGAAATAAGTCAGATTGCCGCCAAAAATCTGTCCTGCCGCCGCCCCGAGGGTCACGCCCAACGAATAGATGGACAGCGCCAACGCGCGTTTTTCCGCCGGATACATATCCGCGATGATCGAATGGCTCGGTGGGCTCGATCCGGCCTCGCCGACCCCGACCCCGATGCGGGCGAGAAGAAGCTGGGAGAAATTGGTGGCCAGCCCGCAAACCGCCGTCATTCCGCTCCATAAAGCAAGCGCGACGGAGATGATATTCACCCGACTATAGCGATCGGCCAGCCAGGCTACGGGAATTCCGAGCGTCGCGTAGAACAGCGCAAAGGCCAGCCCCGACAAGAGGCCAAGCTGCGTGTCCGAGAGCAGCAGATCGGCTTTGATATCCTCCAACAGGATGGCCAGGATCTGCCGGTCCATGTAACTGAAGAAATAGGTCGCGGTCAGCAGCCCCAGCGTCACGTTCCGTGCGCGCGGTGACACTGCTGACGGTGCGCATTCATTTGCCTCTGCCGGCGCTGCTGTTGCCACGTTTTCCTCCCGATATCGCTGCGTACTGGGCTATGCAGTAAAGCGCTTACCCGCCTCGGCTTTCTTTCGCAGGTAATCGCTCACCGACAAATCGTGCTTGTCCAGCCCTGCGACCACATTATCGAGCCCGATAGTATCGGCCCAGAACATCGGACCACCGGTGTAAAGCGGCCATCCATAGCCGTTGATCCATACGACATCGATGTCGCTGGCGCGCTGGGCCATGCCTTCATCGAGGATCTTTGCGCCTTCATCGACCATCGGATAAAGCAAACGCTCGCGTATTTCGTCCTTCGAGATGTTTCGCTGCGGCGTGCCTTCTTTCGTGGCGAAGTCGGCGATGATCGATTTCACTTCGTCCGAAGGCGTACGCTGTCGCGCCTCGTCGTAATCGTAATATCCCTTGCCAGCCTTCTGGCCGAAGCGGCCAGCGGCGCACAAGGCTTCGCGGATAGTGGTGACCTTTGACGGATCGCGGTGCCAGCCAATATCGATCCCCGCCAGGTCGCCCATCTGGAACGGGCCCATGGGGAAGTCGAAGTCGAGCAAGACGTCGTCAACATCCCAGTAATTTGCGCCTTCCATGATCAACTGATTGGCCTGTTCCTGACGTTTGGACAGCATGCGGTTGCCGATAAAGCCTGGGCATACGCCCGAAACCGCAGCGACCTTGCCGATCTTTTTCGATAGCTTCATCACTGTCGCGAGTACGTCGCCTCGCGTTTTCTCGCCGCGCACAACTTCCAGCAGTTTCATGATGTTGGCAGGCGAGAAAAAGTGCAGGCCGACGACATAGCCTGGCCGCCCGGTCGCGGCGGCAATTTCGTCGATATCGAGATAGCTGGTGTTGGAGGCGAGGATCGCGCCATCCTTTACCACCTCGTCCAGCTTGCCGAAAACCTCCTTCTTCACGTCCATGTTTTCATACACCGCTTCGATCACAAGGTCGCAATCCGCCAGATCGCCATATTCCAGCGTGGGGGTCAGGATACCCATCGCCCCCTCCACCTGTTCGGACGTCATTCGGCCGCGCTCGGCAGTGTTCTCGTAATTCTTGCGCATCGTGCCGGTGCCGCGATCCAGCGCATCCCGCTTCATCTCCAGCATCGTCACAGGGATACCTGCGGACAGGAAATTCATCGCAATCCCGCCACCCATCGTGCCCGCACCGATTAGTCCGACTTTCTTCACCGGGATCAGGGCAGTGTCGGCAGGCACATCATCGATCTTGTTGGCCGCGCGTTCGGCGAAGAAATAATGGCGCATGGCGGCCGACTGGGTGCTGCTCATCAGGGTGGTGAACAGCTCGCGTTCCTTTTTGACGCCCTCGGCATAGGACATGCTCCCTGCAGCCTTGACTGCTTCGATTGCCGCATTGGGGGCATCGAACCCGCGCATCTTGCGTCCGTTCTTAGCGCGGAATTCGTCAAATATATCCGGATTTCTCACGCCGTCTTGATTGGCATTTCCCTCGCTGCTGCGCGGGACCGGCTGGCCTATTTTCGACTTTGCGAAGGCGATCGCGTCTGCTTCCAGACTGCCCTCACCCACGATTTCGTCAATCAGGCCGATGGATTTCGCCTTGCTGGCGGGAATGGGATTGCCGACGGCCACCATGGGCAGGGCCGCCTGCGCCCCGACAATACGGGGTAGGCGCTGGGTTCCGGCGGCACCGGGGATCAGGCCCAGCTTGACCTCGGGCAGGCCCAGCTTCGCACTCGGCACGGCGACCCGGTAATGGCACCCCAGCGCAACTTCGCAGCCGCCGCCCAGAGCGGTTCCGTGGATCGCTGCGACGACCGGCTTGTCGCTCGCCTCCATCGTGTCGAGTGTTTCGGGCAGGCTTGGCCCTTCCGGCGGCTTGCCGAATTCGGTGATGTCGGCTCCGGCAAAAAAGGTGCGCCCGTCGCAGCGGATGACAACCGCTTCCACGCTGTCATCGCCAAGAGCTTCCTCGATACCTTTCGCCAACCCTTCGCGGACCGTTTGGCCGAGCGCGTTTACAGGCGGATCGTCGGAAACGATCACCAGAACATTGTCGCGGCGTTCGGTGCGGATGGGAGAGGGCATGTCGTAAGCTCCTTCAGGCGTAGCTGTCGGTAAGAGCGGAATAGATCAGCGTCTTGAGCTGTCGGCGGATTGGATAGATGGAAGATGGATAGAGCTGGGTCAGGAAGACCATACTTATCCGTTCCACTGGGTCGACGAAAAAGGCGGTCGAATAGGCCCCGCCCCAATAAAATTCGCCTTTGCTGGCGGGCATCAGCGTTTTCGCCGGATCGATCACGGTGGCGAAGCCAAGGCCGAAACCCGTGCCCGAATTGCTCGCCTCGCTGAACAGGCTGTCGCTCATCTCGGTCAAGTCCGCTCCGCCCGGCAAATGATTGGCGGTCATCAGGTCCAGAGTTTTTGGCGCAATGATGCGCGCGCCATCCAACTCGCCTCCGTTCAGCAGCATGGTGGCAAAACGGTGGTAATCGGCGAGCGTGCTGACTAGTCCGCCGCCGCCTGAATGGAATGTCGCAGGGGTCAGCAGCCTGCCTTTGACTGCCGTATCGACCAGTTGCGGCTCCTTGCCGGGACGATAGCCATAGGCATCGGTCAGTCGATCCTGTTCGGCTTCCGGTACGGTGAAACCGGTGTCGGTCATGCCAAGCGGCGCAAAGATATGTTTCTGGAAATAATCGCCCAAACTCATGCCGGACAGGCGTTCGACCGCGACCCCCAGCACGTCGGTCGAAACCGAGTAATTCCAGCGGCTGCCCGGTTCGAATTCCAGCGGAATCTTCGCCAGCGTGGTCATATATTCGTCCGACGTGAACCCGGTGCGCGTCATATCCAGCCCGGCATCGCGATACGCCGCGTCGATGCTGCTGCGGTTCTGAAACCCGTATGTGAGGCCCGACATATGGGTGAGCAGATCAATGAAGCGCATCGGCTCGCCGCGGCGCATGGGTGCGAACGGAACCGCACCGCCGCCGCCATCATACGCGCCAAGCTTCGCAAATTCGGGAAGGATATGCGCGACCGGATCGTCGACCGCCACCTTGCACCGTTCGACCAGTTGCATGAAGGCGATCGAGGTCACCGGCTTGGTCATGCTGGCGATGCGAAAAATCGCGTCGTCGCGCATCGGTGTGCCGTCATCCCGCAGTGCGCCCTGATGGCCGTAATGCACCGGCTTACCGTCGCGGGCGATGACAAGCTGCGTGTTCTTAAGACGCCCCGTTTCCAGATAGTTCTGTTTCAAAAAAGGTTCGATACGCTCTAGCCGGCTTTCATCGAAGCCGAGGGATTCCGCATTATATTCCCGCATTCCCTGTGTCCTCCCCCGCAGCAGCGGATCATCTACCGGTACCTGCCCTTCTGCAAAGCACCTCTGCCAGAAAAAGGCTATGGGAAAATCTCATACCGGACATTCGAATTCGGCGAGGTCGATCTTGTCGCTTGCCAGTGATCCTGTCTAGACTGAACGGCGAAGACTCGGCGCGTTCAAGCAGGTTTTTCAATCGAGCCAGCAGGTTCCCACTGGGGAAGCGGCGCGAAACATTATGGGGAGAGGCAGTATGGGAACTCTGGCAGAAACGATCGACTGGGTGGCACCGGAAGGGTGGCCGGCGATGTCGCGCGATGAATGCAAGGCGCGTCTGACCGCTCCCGGCCTGCCTTTCGAAATGGATACCATTCCAATCGGTGGTGTGCCCACGCGCATTTGGAAAAATGCACCTGAAAATCTGCGCGCAGTCGCGATGCAAGGCGCCGCGCATGGGGACCGCGTGTTTACCATCTATGAAAATGAACGGGTTACTTACGATGCGTGGTTTCGCGCCGTCTGCACGCTTGCAAGCGAGTTTCAGGCGCGCGGCCTGAAGAAGGGTGACAGGATTGCCATTGCAATGCGTAACCTGCCCGAATGGCCGGTTGCCTTTTTCGCGGCCACCTGCATCGGCGCGATCTGCGTGCCGCTGAATGCGTGGTGGACGGGACAGGAACTCGCTTACGGTCTTGCCAATTCCGGCGCGCGGCTGCTCCTATGCGACGAGGAAAGACGGGAACGCATAGCCGGACATCACGGGGCCGAACATCGCGGAGACTGCCCTTCGCTGGAGCATGTTATCGTTACCCGCAGCCATGCCGATGATGGCACGGCGGACCGGCTGGAGGCGATCGTCGGTTCGCCGGCAGACTATGGCGATCTGCCGGATGGCGCCCTGCCCGACATGGACATTCTGCCCGATGACGATGCTACAATCTTTTATACCAGCGGCACCACCGGCAAGCCGAAGGGCGCGCTGGGTACGCATCGCAATCTGTGCACGAATATACTGTCGAGCGGTTACAGCGCGATGTGCGGCGTCTTGCGGCGCGGTGAAACACCGCCGACGCCGGTACCCAAAACCAGCCTGACGGTAATTCCGCTGTTCCATGTCACGGCGTGTTCCGCTGGATTGATGGGCGCTGTCTACGCCGGACATACTTTGATCTTCATGCATAAATGGGATCCGGTGGAAGCATTCCGGATCATCGAGCGGGAAAAGGTCAACATGACCGGGGGCGTGCCGACCATCGCATGGCAATTGCTGGAACATCCCGAACGCAAGAATTACGACCTCTCCAGTATCGAGGCAATCGCCTATGGCGGTGCCCCGGCCGCACCGGAACTGGTGCGCAAGATCCGCGAAGTTTTCGGGGCCTTGCCGGGCAATGGCTGGGGCATGACGGAGACGATGGCGACCGTCGCCAGCCATTCGAGCGAGGATTATCTCAACCGCCCCGACAGCTGCGGTCCGCCCGTCGCCGTCGCCGACCTAAAAATCATGAACGAGGATGGCAGCCAGGAACTGCCCATCGGGGAAATTGGCGAATTGTGGGCGCGCGGACCGATGGTGGTCAAAGGCTATTGGAACAAACCCGAAGCAACGGCGGAAACTTTCATCGATGGCTGGGTGCGAACCGGGGATCTTGCCCGGCTGGACGCGGAAGGGTTCTGCTATATCGCCGACCGGGCCAAGGACATGATCATAAGGGGCGGCGAGAACATCTATTCGAGCGAAGTCGAAAATGCCCTTTACGATCATCCCGCCGTTACCGACGCGGCCCTGATCGGGCTGCCGCATCGGCAATTGGGCGAAGAGCCTGCGGCGGTCGTCCATTGCGCTCCGGGGATGAACGCGAGTGAGGACGAATTGAAGGAATGGGTCGCCCAGCGGCTGGCGAAATTCAAGGTGCCCGTTAAAATCGCGTTTTCCGAAGAAACGCTGCCACGCAACGCCAATGGCAAGATTCTGAAAAAGGACCTCATGTCCTTTTTTCTCGCATCATGACTTGGCGCAACAATGCCCGCTAGCTAACCGCCGAGGAATTGGGAGCGGCCATGGAGAGTAAGATCCAGAAAACGAAGCGGTTCGCCGAAAAGCGGTCGGCGATCGTGCATGCGGCATCGGTTCTAATCAACGAAGTGGGGCTACAAGCCACGACCCTGTCCGAAGTCGCCCGTGCGATTGGCCTAAACGCGACCAGCGTCACGTATTATTTCAAGCGGAAGGAACACCTTGCGGTTGCCGTGTATGAGGAAACGCTGGACCTCATGTACACTATGGCTTCCGAGGCGGGGAGCGAGGCTGACCCGGCTGCACGATTAAGAAAATATATCGCGCTTCATTTCGCCCTGCGCCTGCGCATCCGCCAGGGCGGTCGCGGACTGGTCACTGCCCTAGCGGAAATCAGGACACTGAATCCGGAATTGCAGGAGCCGCTGCTCGAACGGTACCATCATGTGGTACAGATCGTTCGCGGCTTCTTCGGGGAAGCGCCATCGTCGCAGCACCGCGAGCTTAATACCGCTCGCGCCCATGTCCTGATGGAAGCGATGCTGTGGTGGCCGGTGTGGTCGCTGCACTATTCGATCCTGGATTTTCCGCGGGTCGAGGACAGACTGTTCGACATTCTGGCTCGGGGGCTTCCCACAGAGCGCGGCCTATGGAAGCCCCCATCATTCGATGTGAAGCCCTGGCGCACCGAAGACACCGGCCTGCCGCGCCAGAACGGTGAATTCCTGCGGGCAGCGACCGTCATGGTCAACCAGTTCGGCTATCTGGGGGCGTCGGTCAACCGCATCGCGAAATACCTGAATGTGACCAAGGGCAGCTTCTACCACCATCACGAAACCAAGGACGATCTGATCGCCGCCTGCTTCCAGCAAAGCTACGACCGGTTGTCTTCCGTCCAGATGGCTGGGCAGGACCTGGCCGGCGACCGCTGGACGCAGCTTACCGGTATGCTGGCCGAACTGCTGGATCTACAGTTCCACGATACGACGCCGCTGCTTCGGACCACAGCGCTGCAATCGCTGGATAGCAATCAGCGTAGAGATGTCGTGATGCGTTCGAACCGTCTGGCACGAAGATTTGCCGGCATTCTGATCGATGGGATCGCCGATGGTTCCGTGCGTCCGCTTGATCCGCTGGTGGCAAGCCAAGTTCTCATGTCGACATTGAACAGCGCGTATGAAGCGCGCAATTGGGCCGCCCGGTTCAGCGATCCCGCAGCCGCCATCGAAGCCTACGTCTCGGTCGTGACCAAAGGCCTGCTAAACGAAGGCTAGGCAGTGCCCGGCCGGGTCAGGTTACGGTTCGCGCACCTTGAATAACAGGATGAAGCCTACGACGACCATTGCGGCAAGTGCGATGGAGAAAAGCAGCACGAAGCCGCACGCTGCCACCAGCAAACCTACGAAAATCGGTCGAGGGCGGCGATTGCACCTTCCACCGTAGTTACGAAACCCAGCCGGATCGGCGTGTCCTGCGTCTCGCCGAACTCCAGAACCATGGTGCTGGCGGCCAGCATCCAGCCCGAAGCGCCGAACCCCAGCAGGGTGAGCGCGGAATAGATCGGTATTTCTGTGCTGCCAAACAGCAACAGGAGCACACCGGCAATGTTGCAGGCCAGCGCCCCGCCATAGACCAGCTTGAAGCCGCGATCGCCCATCGGACCCCAGACGAGATTGGAAATCGTGCCCGATCCCAGAAATACGAAAAACAGCCCGCCAATCAATGCGCCATCGAGGCCGAGCTGCGTTCCTGCATAGACTGTCCAGAACGGCCCCCTGACCCGGGCCATCGTGGCGAAGCTTTGTACCCATAGAAGACCGTTGAAATTACGGTCCCGCAACAGCAGCGGAAACTGTTTCATAGGTTCGGCAAACGGTATTTGCGGGCGGGATGTCACGGCAGACGGTTCGCGGATCATTGTTTTAAGCACCACCAGTCCGGCGCTGGTCAGCAGGAAGGCGAACAGGAACGTGGTGGCGTAGCCATTGCCCAGCCACTCGTCCTCGATAAAGTAATTGCCAGCCACCCAAGCGAGGACGGCCGAAATCAGACCGCCTGAAAAATTGCGATAACCCTGCAATCGCCCGCGCTTGCGGATCGGGATCAGCTTGCTCATCAGCATCTGGAAGGCGACACGCTGCGCTCCGGTCAAGAACCCCAGCAGCAGGAAACACCCAAAGGTCGCTGCCAGCAATAGGCTCCCGGTCAGAAACCAGCCTGCCAGCGCCAGCCCCAGGATCATCAGCCGCATGAGCGAACCGACCCTGATTGCTTAGGGCAGGATGTGGCTGCGATGTTCGATCCGGGCGCCGCTGGCGATGGGACTGATTGTCGCGCCCGGCTGGAGCAGGGCGGCCCCGACGCCGACCGCTGCGGGGCTGCCGGTCAACAGGACGATATAGGCCGGGATTATGGTCGGCGCGTAGATCAGCCGAAAGCCTGTCATGCCCAGCACACCATGAATGAAATTGGCGGTGACATTGCGTTTCAGGTTCTCGTCGACGAAACGCGTATTGTCCGCCAGCGCCTGTTCGTGGGCGCTGGCGGAGGTCGTATTTTCATCAGGATTGCCCGAAGGACCCAATGCTTCAATAACCGCCGATCGCGGCGAAGCGGTTCTTGAGCCAGGATGTGCTGCCCCAGCTTGCCTCCAGCACACGAGCACGCTTCAGGTAGAAACCGATATCGTATTCGTCGGTCATGCCCATGCCGCCATGCAGTTGGACGCCTTCGCGGCTCATCGCATGAAGGATCCGGTTGGCTTCCGCCTTGGTAATCGTTGCGGCCCGTGCGATCCCGTATTCCCCATCGAGAGCTTGCAGGCCGCCTTCCACTCCGGAACGCATCATGGCGAGGTCGCCGAAAAGGCCCGCCATCCGGTGCTGCAATGCCTGGAAAGTGGCCAGAACCTGATTAGATTGAACCCGCTGTTTCAGGTAACCGAGCGTGGTGTCGAAAACGGCCTGGCGATGAACTGGACTACTTCTTCGCGGAATACGTCTGCTTCGGATTTTGCGTCAATTTCGGACTGCGTCGCCGTTGTTCATCGCCTGTCAGTTGGGTTTGCCGCGTTGTCACGAACGCCGTAGGGATGCGTGTTCAAAGATCATATCTATGTCTTGGCGGATATTTCGGCACTGTATTCGCTTTCACCGCTGCGAATGCGCAATTGTTCCAGATTGGCTTCGTGCTTGGTCCGGTCGATCCGGTAGAAGAACAGCAACATTGCACCGCCGATATAAAGTCCTAACAGCAATGGTACATAAACCAGTGCCAACTGCAACGGAATGGCGGGGTCGATGCTGCGCGGATCGATGCCCGGTGCCAACCCGACAAACGCAACAAGCAGACCGGCTGTAAACACACCCAGACCCGAGGTCGATTTCTGCATGAAGGTGTTGGCAGCGTGGAACAGACCTTGAGAACGGCGTCCCGTCGAAAGCTGGCTTTCCTCTACCACATCGCCGACCAACGCGTGCGTCAGCATGGCCGACGATGCCCCGCCCATGGTGTAGAGGCTTGCCAGCAGGAAGATCGCCGGTACCAGCAACGGGGATCGCCGTTTTCGAAGAACAGACCCATCAGGCGCGGTATATAAGGCAGGGCGCCCAGCTTGCGCGACAGATACGGGGCGAGAAACAGGCTGAGCGTGGCCTCGACCAGGGAATCGAGAATGAGTATGGCAAGCTGGGTGGAGCTGAGGCCCCAGAGATATGTCCCGAAATAGATCTGCAGGGCAGCCGACATTCCGATGGCCGTCGAGCCGATCAGGTTGCCGAGGAACGGCATTTCATTGGATACGCCTAGCGAACCGATGATATGGATACAGCGCTGCGCGATGTTGTGATAGACGCCTGGTATCAACGCCTTGATCGTGGGAATATCCTTGCGGACCTTCCGGTAATCCTGATATTTTTCGATCATACACGCTGTTTTGAGCACCAGCAGCCCCACGGTGCGCATCGCTTGGTGGACGCGCCCGCCGTCCAGGCGGGTCTGGGAGATTGCGAACGCGCCGCCGCGTTCGCCCAGCAGATGGTCGGAGGGGACTTCCACATCGGTATAGCGGATATAGCTTTCGGAGCCGCTTTCCTGACCGTAGACTCCAACATTGCGAATGATTTCCACGCCGGGCGTATCGACCGCGACGATGAACATGCTCATCTTTTCGTGTCGCTGCGCATCGGGATCGGTCACTGCCATCACGATCAGGAAATCGGTCCATTTGCCATTGGTCAAAAACCATTTCTCGCCATCGATCCGCCAGTGATTACCGTCCATCTTTGCCGTGGTCACGAACTTGGTAGGATCCGAACCGCCTTGCGGCTCGGTCATCGAAAAGGCGAGCCGATTTCGTTTTCGAACAGCGGTTCAAGATACCGCTCTTTCTGTTCCGGTGTTCCGTAATGCGCGATTATTTCCGCATTTCCCGTGTCCGGTGCTTGGCAGCCGAATACGATCGGGGCAAAGGTCGCGCCGCCCAGAATTTCGTTCATCAGGCCCAGCTTGACCTGTCCGTAGCCTTGTCCGCCCAGTTCGGGGCCGAGACGGCAAGCCCATAGGCCCTTAGCCTTAACTTCCCGCTGGAGAGGGCGCACAAGTTCGTTGCGCTTGCGATTGGTCACATCGTAGGGGTGGATACCCAGAAGGCCCAGCGGATCGACCTATTCGCGAACGAATTGATCCATCCAGTCGAGCTTGTCCTGAAATTCGGGATCGGTTTCGAAATCCCATGCTATGTTTCCATCTCCCGAACGTGGTGCTTTTGCGCGCCTTGCCTGAAACCATACCCGGTTTTCACACGACGGCAAAAGTATGCATCCGGAAAATTAGTGCTGGCTTCCCCGGCTGCTTTCGATTCCGCAGAGCTGATGGTTCGCGCAGTCCTGCCGGGCCGAATTGCGTGAAGAAGGCTGGCTGAAACACCCGCATTCACCGCCATCGCCGAAGGGGTCATTGCGAAAGCGCCTGGAAATTTGTATGTAAACATACAAAGAGAGGATAGCCGATGAGTGTTGCAACCCCGATCGAATCCAATGCCGATTGGCGTGCGTCCAGATGGCGCGAGAACGATAGCTGGATCTACCACCTGTCCCAAAGCCAGATCGGAGAGCTCGACGCGGCGCTGGCCCATGCGAAGGGGAAGGGCCTGATCGGCACGTCCATCACCCGCGATGATTTCCCCTTGCCCACTCTGGGGCCGGTTTTCGACGATCTGGCGGAAGAGCTGGTAAATGGCCGCGGGTTTTTCCTCATCCGCGGTTTTCCCGCGCTGGATTATTCGAAGGAAGATGCCAGTTCGGTGTTCTGGGGTATGGGCACCTATATCGGCAGCCCGTGGCCGCAGAATGCGAGCGGGGATGTGCTGGGCGATGTGTGCGATACCGGGCGCAGCATTATGGATCCGACCGTTCGCGGATATCAGACCAATGTCCGCCTGCCATTCCATACCGACGGCTCCGATCTGGTGGGATTGATGTGCCTGCGCACTTCGAAGAGCGGGGGGCTGAGTTCGATTGTCAGCTCCGTCGCCTGCCACAACGAACTGGCTCGCATGCAGCCGGAACTGTGCGAAAGACACTACGAACCTTTCGCTTATGATTGGCGCGGTGAAGAAAAGCCGGGGTCGAAACCCTATTACGAAATGCCGACCTTTACCCGGCACGATGGCCGTCTGTTCAATCGGTATATTCGCGGTTTCATCGACAGCGCCCAGCGGTTCGAAGAGTTGCTACGGCATTCGGACACCGACAAGAAGGCGCTCGATGCGCTTGATGCACTGACGGTCGATCCCGATTTTCGGCTGGATATGGAATTGCAGCCCGGCGATGTGCAATTCGTGAACAATTACGTGATCTTCCATTCGCGCACGTCATACGAAGATCATGAGGAAGAGGATCGCAAACGGCATTTGAAGCGCCTGTGGCTCTCGACCGACAAGTATGAATCGCGCCCGGACAGTTTCACCAACCGGGGCTACGATCAAAGTTGGTGGTCGCAGCAGGCGGAAAAGCGGCGTACGAAAGACGCTGCTTGATCAGCGAAATTCCAGACCCTCGAACGCGCCCGATTCCCGCCAGCCCTGGATATATTTGAAGTAAGCCATCGCGCCGGCGGGATGGCCCACGGCCAGCTTGGCCTTGGGGCCGGGTTCCTGCCCTTCATTGTTGTAATAGCCCGGCGTGCAATCCTGCGCTCCGATCATGAGACCCTGTCCGCTAAGCAGCAGCTTGACCCAGTCATCCTCTGCTTCCTTAGTCACTTCCACTTCGCTTATGTCCTGTTCGACCGCGTGAGCGACCACCTCGGCGATCGTTTCGCCGGATTCGGTCAGATTGTGCGGAATGTTCGATATGAGATTGGCGCCCTGGGTCGGCTGAACGATGAACATATTGGGAAAACCGTGAACGTGAATGCCGTGTTTGCTGCGCATTCCTTTGGCCCAATATTTCGAAAGCTTGATGCCATCGCGGCCGGTGACGTCGTAACCCGCACGATCGGTGTAATCGGAACCGACTTCGAAACCCGACGCGTAGATGATGCAATCGACCGGATACTCCTGGCTATTCACGACGATCCCGGTTTCAGTAATGCGCTCGACACCTTGGCCGCCGGTATCGATCAGATGCGTGCCGGGCGTGTTGAAGGCAGCCAGATAGGCGTCATGAAAGCATGGCCGTTTGCATAATTGGCGGTACCACGCCTTCAGGGCCTGCGCCGTTGCCTCGTCATCGACAAGCTCGTCTGTCCGGCCCCTGATTTCCTCCATCTTTTCGAAATCGGCATCTTCGAATGCGGCCATGATGCCTTCGGGGTTCATCTGTTCGGGCGGGAGGGCGAAGATGCGGGCGCGCAGGCGTCGGGCAATGTCGGTCCAGCCATCCTGCACCAAATCCTCTTGTGCGCCGGGGCCTGCAGCCTGATTGGCCGTGAAGTTTTCCAGCCAGCGTTTCTGCCAGCCCGGCGTTGCAATAGCGTTGAACCATTCGGGATCGATTGGCCGGTTGTCGCGCCGGTCCACCGATGATGGGGTGCGCTGGAACACGAACAGTTCTTTGGCCGCGTTGGCCAGATGGGGAACGCATTGGACTGCGGTGGCCCCGGTACCGATAATCGCGACACGCTTGTCGGCTAGGCCGTCCATCGGCGCACCTGCGGGATCGCCGCCGGTGTAATCGTAATTCCACCGGCTGGTGTGCATGCTTTTTCCGGCAAATGTCTCGATTCCTTCGATGCCGGGCAGTTTGGCAACATGAAGCGGGCCGGTGCCCATGCTCAGAAACTGCGCAGTGAACTCATCTCCGCGATTTGTCCGAATGATCCAGCGATGGTTTGCCTCATCCCATTTCAGTTCCGTCACTTCTGTCTGGAACAGGGCCTTTTGGTAGAGATCGTATTGCCGGCCAATCCGCTGGCAATGTTCCAGAATTTCCGGCCCATGTGCATATTTTTCGCTCGGCATGTGGCCGGTTTCTTCCAGCAGGGGCATGTAGATCATCGATGCCGTATCGCATTGCGCGCCAGGATAGCGGTTCCAGTACCAGGTGCCGCCGAAGTCACCGCCTTTTTCGATGATCCGCACATCGTCGATGCCGCGTTCGGCAAGCCGCGCGCCCGTGACAAGCCCAGCAAAGCCACCGCCGATAAAGGCGAACGTCACATGGTCACGGACAGGCTCGCGCGGTTTTACCGGCATGTGCGGGTCTTCGGCATAGGCAGCGAATTTCCCTTCCAGCCGTCGATATTGATCGTTCCCGTCGGGCCGGATGCGCTTAGCCCGTTCCTCCGCATATTTGCGGCGCAAGGCGGTCTTGTCGAAGCCTGTGGCTGCGGTTTCTGCATGGGTTTTTGTCGCCATGGGTCTGCCTTCTTTCGATGCCGATATCAGGAAACGCGGATCTTCAGCTCCTCGATCCCGCGAAAAAACGGTAACTGGCGCCAGACAATTTCGTCCTGCGCCAGTTCGATGGTGTCATACCGGTCCAGCAGCTTTTCCAGAACACGGCGCGCTTCGATCCGGGCGAGCGGCGCGCCGATGCACAAATGCTGGCCTCCGCCGAAGGTGACATGCGCCTTTTTCGCGCGCGTAATATCGAACCGGTCGGATTGCGCGAAAACCTCCGGATCGCGGTTGGCGCCGTGCAGCGAACAAAACACGGTTTGCGATTGCTTCATCGGACAGCCCGCGACTTCGTGATCGGCGGGCAATGTCCGCGACGTCGATGCAACTGGCGATTCAAAGCGCAGGATTTCGTCCACCGCAGGCCCGGTCAAACTGCGGTCGGCCCGCAGTTTGCGAAGTTCGTCAGGGTGTGTGAGCAGCAGCCACACGCCGTTGCCGATCAGATCGGTGGTAGTAAAATTGCCGCCGATCAGCAGACTTGCCAGATTAGTTAACAATTCCGCATCGCTCATCTCACCCCCGCTTGCCTGATACGATGCCATATCAGAAATCAGATCCTCGCGCGGGTTCCTTCGCCGCCGCTCCAGCAATTCGCTGAAATATTGCAGCAGGGCTTGGTTACCGGCCTCCATCTGCGCAGTCTGGTCGGGCGTGCGGACGGGGTTGAGCGAAAGGATGGCGGCTTCCGACCATTCGCGAAAGTCATCCAGCCGGCTTTCATCGACCCCCAGAATATGCGCAATCACCAAAACCGGCACGGGGATCGCCACGTCTTTCATCAAGTCGAAAATGCCATCCGCGGGGCATGCGTCGATCACCGTGTCGATCAGGCCCTCGATTTCGGTCTTCATGGACTGGGTGCGTTTGTACAGCGCCTTGGCCAGCGGTTTGCGCACCCGTGCGTGGTCGGGATCGTCCATGAACAGGATGCTTTGCGGTCCGTCTCCGTCATTCATTTGCGCAAAACGGCGACTGATCGAACCCTCTTCGGCGGCATGGGGACTGCGAAGCATCGCGGGATCGTTTATCAGCCCGCGAACATCCTTAAACCGGCTAACCATCCAGACCTTGGCCGCGTCATCGCGCATTGCACAGGTACTTTCGCACAGCTGCTTCAGCTTGCCGTGAGGGTTTTCGCGCGCCTCTGCGTTGAACGCGGTGAATTCGATAATGTTTCCTTTTGCGGGGGTCTGACATGGTTTATGCTCCTACTTCCTGTTCCGCTGGTCGGAATCTTCGGAGCCCGGCGGCTGGAATGGTACGCCAGCCGTCCGGGGCGGAGCACCATGAGATCGCAGAAAAATCGTCGCGGCGAAGGCGCCGCGACGCTGCTCGAGTGCGGACAGCGCGATACTGCCGTGATGGAAGGGACTGTGCAGATGCTTCGTTCCTTCCCGGTTCGGAGGACTTTGTAGGAAAGCATACAAAATGCAATGGCTTTGTTCACAATGCGAACATGACAAAGTCCGGCGGCGATGGCATTACTCGGGATCGGGAGGACGGATGACGGTCGCGGACGAAATACACAGCGCCAATGGTATGGATAGTCAGGCAGCACGGATCGAATTCAGCTTCCTACTGGGCGATGCGACGCGCCGATTGCGACGCGCCTATGACAGGGAAATGCAGCAGCTGGGCCTGACAAGGGCGCAGTGGCAAGTGCTGGTGCGCGTTCTAAGAATTGGGTCGCCCACCCAGACGGAACTGGCCGAATCCCTTGGTATCGGCCGTGCGTCGGCGGGTAGTCTGATCCGGCAGCTCGAGGAAAAGAGCTATATTGAGCGGCATGAAGACAAGGGCGACCAGCGGGTAAAGCGAGTGGTCGCCAGCCGCCGCGCGGTCGCATCGGCGGAAAGAATGACGCAGATCGGCAGTGATGTGGCTTACTCGGCTTTCGACGGGATCGAAAAAGAGGAGCTGGATGTTGCCGCTCGGGTATTGTACGCCATCCGCCGCAACATCGCGGACAGCTAACCGCTATTTCTTCGCCAGCGGTCCGCTACGCCTCCCGCCTACGCAATTCCGCCAGATTGGCTTCATGATCGTCCCGGCTGATCGTATAGGCCGATATGCACAGGAGCATGCCGAGCCACAGGCCGAAGATGGCGGGGATGAAATACAGGCCCACGCCATCGATCGCGGTTTGCGAGACCTCGCTTGGCTGCGCGCCCTCAGGGAATGCCGCCAGCGATAGGATCAGCGCGACCATGATCCCGCCCAGACCCAATGTGCATTTGCGCGAGAAGCTGATCGCCGCGAAAAAGACGCCTTCCGACCGTCGGCCCGTGCGCAGTTCGCTTTGTTCAACCAGATCGGCAATCATCGAGGACATCAGAATCTGCGATGCGATGATAAGAGCAACGTCGACCATCTGGAAGATAAGAATGAAATAGAACAGGGCATCTTCGCCGTTCTGCGGAAGAAGGTCCATGAACCGAAGGATATAGGGCAGCGGGGTCATCACCATTGCAATACTGCCGGTAACCAATGCGCCCGTTTTCTTCCCCAACCGGCGCGACATGATCTGCGACAGGATAAGCGCAGTCACACACGAAACGAACAGCGACAATTGTATCAACGACACCTCGTCCGGCGCAAACCCCCAGAAAAACCCCATCAGATAATGGTTCAGTCCGGCCGATACTCCCGTGGCAGCCGATCCGAACAGGACCGCCGCAAACAGGACCAGGAAGGATCGGTTCGCAAGTGTTTCGAAAATCTCGCCGAAAATTTTGCCTGCGGTTTTCTTCTGGGGCGGCGGCGGGGCTTTCATGTAAGGGATTCTGTGATGTGTTGCGATGCTGGACACCAGCACGCCTAACAGAATTAATGACGAGGCGACGAACCCGTAAGTGCGGTATCCCTCGACGTTGAAATAGCCATTGGCAATCGTATCGGTCGGGACCAGAAAGAATGCCAGCGCAATGACCGACATCGACGCCCCCCCCAGCCAGCCGAAGAAATAGCGGTAGCTCATGATGTCGGTACGCATGTCGTAATTGTCGGACAGCTCGGGGACCATAGCCGTCGATGGCACCTGGTAGAAGGTGATGAATGTTCGTGTCAGCACCGCCAGCCCCAGAAGATAGGCGAACAGCCCCCCCTGGCTGAGCCCTTCCGGCGGAGTCCAAACGAAGTAATACGCGACAACCAGCGGTATGGCGGAGACATACATGAACGGATGCCGCCTGCCCCAGCGCGAACGCAGATTGTCGGAAAAATAGCCAACCAGGGGATCGCTGAGCGCGTCGAGGATCAGCGCCAGAAAGATCGCCAGCCCGGCAAGACCGGCATCCAGCCCCATCACCGCGCTGTAAAAGAACATGAGGAAATAATTATAGCCCTGTTCCTTCACGCCATTGGCGACAGCACCGAACCCATATGCCAGTTTGGTCATAAGACCCAATGGAGGAATGCCTGTGCTGGTCTGGCGGGCGGTAGTGGCCACCAAGCCGGAGGCGGAGGGATCGGTCGTCAGCGGCTTGCGCGACGCTCCCCCAGACTGCTCGTCAACCAACACCGTCTCCTCCGCTCAAACCCTTTCTCTTTGAAAAGCAGAATGTATGGATGCCTACAAGTGAAAGCTGCACATTCGGTGATAGCTATTGCGGCGGAACGTTCACCTTCAGTAAAAACAGGTTACGAGGATGAGATAGGCAGAGCAGCCATGCCCGTTCCGGTAGCGTGCCCGGAGGAACCTTTTCTGGCGCGTTCCCCCGATCGACGACCGCATGAGTTCGAATGACCGGAATTTCGGTGCGAGCGACCTGTTCGATGAGGTCCATCGGGCAGAAACGCGCACGCCCCTTGCGGTACTTAATTTCCCGTCCCGCAATTTCCTGCGCATTGGTATCGTGCTGCTGGGGCTGCAAGTGACGTTCGGGTGTAGAGTGGGCCGCCATTTGCGGAACTTTCGTTCATAATGATCGCTGCCTTCGCCGCAGGTGTCAGCTCTGCGCGGAACACAAAGAAGGGGTGTATTCCCTTCGTGTCCCATCAACCGTAACCAGAGCAGGATAACGCTTCGAAGGCGGCAATGGCTTCAATGCATCGTTGATGACATCGGCGGGGTTTTCGAAGCATAGCCATCAGCGCGTAAGGCCTGTCTCTCGCGGTGGCCGCGCGCATCAGCCTTGTCTGTAATCATCCAAGACCCCCACCGCTGCCAATCCGTTTCCCCCGAATCACCCCCCGGTTGCGTTCAGTCAAGGGAAGCTCGGCTCGGACTTCATAGGACTGGCAAATATCAGAATGGTAAAGGATTCCGCACGATTTCGGATCGCGAAGGTTTGGCTGGATCAAGGTAATGGCGGAGAGGGTGGGATTCGAACCCACGGTACCCATAAGGCACAACAGTTTTCGAGACTGCCCCGTTCGACCACTCCGGCACCTCTCCGCACAAGGGGTATCGTGTCAGCGCTCTCGCGCACCCGGCCCTCGGGAGCGCGCCGGTTAGCCCAAGCGCATCACCTTGCCAAGCTCTTTTGCCCGGCCCCTTATCGGCAGGCACTCTACCAACAGAGAGGTATCCTCCAATAGGTGCGCGCATTGTCGGACGGGTTCCGCTCGCCTATATATCCTAGCATGGATCATACGGTTTATTTTTCACAGACTGCCGGGCGCGAAATCGAGACGCCGCGCGAGGTGCGCTCCAACTTTGCTATTGGAGATGTCGTGCGGCACAAGATGTTCGATTTCCGAGGGGTTATTTTTGATGTCGATCCGGTTTTTGCGAACAGCGAAGAATGGTACGAATCTATTCCGAAGGACATACGCCCCAGCCGCGACCAGCCGTTTTACCATCTGTTCGCAGATAACGACGAATCGAATTATGTCGCCTATGTCAGCCAGCAGAATTTGCTGCCCGATCCTGAAGGCGGTCCGGTGGAACATCCCGAAGTCTCGCATCTGTTCGATGAATTCAGCAAGGGCCGGTACAGGATGCGGCGCAATCTGACACATTGATGAAGTGAGCCGGACAGGCGGATCAGTCTTTGATCCGCCACCCTGACTTCAGCACGCGGTAAACGATAATCCCAGCCACAAGGTTGAAAAGGCCAAGTCCGATAGCGGCCTGAACCACAGCTCCAGCCCCATCGCCGATATCGCTTTCTCCGAGAAAGCCATAGCGAAAGCCGGAAATCACATAGAAAAACGGATTTGCGCGGCTGATAATCTGAAACACGGGCGCTAGATTATCGATCACATAGAACGTCCCCGACAACAGGCTTAGCGGGGCGACGACGAAATTGGTGATCATTGCATTGTGATCGAATTTCTCTGACCAGATAGAAGTCATCAGGCCCATCAACGCCAACATAGTCGCCCCCATCAAGCCAAACCATACAATTGCCCAGATGGAGTGCGGGCTGAGATCGACACCAGGCCAGAGCGCCATTGCCAGCGCGACCGCGCATCCAACCGCCACGGCGCGGGTAATAGCAGCGCCGATGATTCCAGCCATCATTTCCCCCTCGGACAAAGGCGGCATCAGCAGATCAATAATCGTGCCCTGAATCTTGCCCGACAGAAGGCTGAAGCTGGAATTGGCGAAGGAGTTCTGCATCATTCCCATCACGATGAGACCCGGCGCAACGAAACTGGCGAAGGATACGCCCAGTACTTCGCGCCCGCCCCGCCCCAGCGCCACAGTAAAGATCACCAGAAACAGGAGAGTCGTGACCGCAGGAGCCCAGATTGTCTGGGTCTGCACCTTGAGAAAACGTCGCACTTCCTTTAAATAAAGGCTCCACAATCCGATGCGGTTTATTCCGGTGATTACGGGAACTCCGCGCGGCGAAAACCGTGGGCTTTCCTGCGGAGCGGGGTCGACGAATTGGGTGTTGCCTGACGGGTCATTCATGGTTTCTGCGCCTAGGCGCACACACCGCTCCATGCAAGGAAGGCTGGCAAACACGAGCGCGCGCCCTATGTGGGCGTAAAGCACAGTCCGAATCCGGACGATATAATTATGACAGGGTACCGATGAGCTGGACCGAAGAACGCACTGCCACGCTGAAAGAGATGTGGGAAAATGGCTCCACCGCAAGCCAGATTGCCGAGAATCTCGGCGGAGTGAGCCGTAATGCCGTAATTGGCAAGGCGCACCGGCTAGGTCTGAAATCAAGGCCGTCACCGGTAAAGTCGAGTGATAAGAAAAAGGCTCCGGCGAAATCTGCCAAGCCCGTATTAAAAAAATCACCACCGCCTGAAAAACCGGCGGCAAAACCTGCTTCGACAGCAGCCAAGGCGGCACCTGCGTCTTCACCAACTCCCGCGCCCGCCGCTGCGGCGCAGTCCGGTGGTAGCAACAATCCGCAAACCCCAATGCCGAACAAGCAGAAGGATTTGCCCAAGATCGTCTCCGTCGGACCAGGCGGGTTCTTGCGTCAGGGCCCGGGCGATCAGCAGCCGCCGATTCCCCCCGCCCCTCCGCGCCGCCTCGTGCCGCAGAAACCGAGTCCTGACATCGAGGGAAAGACGACACTGCTTGATCTGTCGGAGAAAGTCTGCCGCTGGCCAATGGGGCATCCCGGTGAGGCCGATTTTCATTTCTGCGGCAACGATGTGAACCCCGGCTTCCCCTATTGCGTGGAACATTGCGGCCGGGCCTATCAGGCTCAACTTCCGCGCGGCGCCCGCCGGCCCCCTCCACCACTACCCTTCGGCGGCCCTCGTGTGCGCTGATCAGTTATTTTCAAAGGCCCGGCAGTCGCGCGACAGCCGGGCCTTTTTCTTTTAATACGAAGAGAGTTTGACCATGCCCCTGTCCTTACACGCCGCCTACATCCCCAGTGCTCTTCAGATGCTGGGCACCGCGCATCATCTGATCGACAAGGCAGAGGGCTGGGCCACCGATAGCGATGCTACCGAAGCGGACATGATCGGCGCGCAGTTGATCGAGGATATGCTGCCCTTCACCTATCAGGTGAAATGCGTGGCCGAACATACACAAGGATCGATCGAGGGCGTGCGCGCGGGACTATATTCGCCCAATCTCAATCCACCGCCGAGCGATTTTGCTACTCTGCGAGCCACGATCGACACGGCGATTGCCTTTGTGAATAGCGTGGACGAGGAGGAAATGGAGAGCTTTATCGGTCAGCCAATGCGCTTTGAATTCAAAGAGCGGGGAATGGATTTCACCGCCGACCAGTTCCTGCTTAGCTTCAGCCAGCCGAACTTCTATTTCCATTCGGCAACAGCTTACGACATTCTGCGCATGAAAGGTGTATCCGTGGGTAAAATGGACTTCATGGGCCGCGTGCGGATCAAATCCGCTTAAGTTCTGCGGGCAAACCAGATGGTGTGGCGCGGTCCCTTATTGTTGGGCCGCGCGCGCACAGCGCGCACTTCCACGTCGAAACCTGCATCTTTCAGCCGTCCTGTGAATTTGAAATCGTCAGCGGCCGACCAGATGGCCAGAATTCCCCCGGGATTCAGCGCGTCGCGAGCGCGGGCGATACCAGTGCGGGTGTAGAGTCGTTCATTCCCTTCACGCACAATTCCATCCGGGCCATTATCCACATCCAGCAGAATCGCATCGTATTTCGGCGTCGTACCATCCACTGCATCGTCGATTAGAGCCGCCACATCGGCAATGGCAATTTCGCCACGCGAATCTTCCAGACTGTCGCCGGTCAACTCGGCCAGCGGCCCCTTCGCCCAATCGAGAATTTCATGCACAACTTCGGCCACCACCACCTTACCGCCTGTCGCGGGCAAAGCCGCCAACGCAGCACGGTAGGTGAAGCCCATGCCGTATCCGCCGATCAGAATGCGTGGGCGTGTCTGGGACATCTGCTCCATTGTCAGCTGTGCCAGTTGTTCCTCGCTGAACTGCATCCGCGTTCCCATCAGTTCATCACGACCCAGCATGATTATGAAATCACGGCCGTGACTGACTAGGGTCAGCGTCTCCCCTTGCGGTATTTGCGCAGTAGCGATGGTTTCACGTGGTAACATTTACATAATCTCGTCTTCGTCGAACAATGGATCATCGATGGTCGCTTCTTCGATGGCGGTCAGTCGCGCATCTGCCGTATCCGGCACACGCACCCGCGCGATGTGCATCAATGCGTCGCCCTGATTGACTACTGGCATTACGCTTCGGCCAATGATGAGGCCAGTGAGCGGTGCAAGAACCGGCGTATCATGATCGCCGAACGGATCGCTGATATAACCAATTTGCTCGTTCTCCAGAACCATGGTTCCGGTGTTGCGCATCGCTCGGAAGATGCCTCCCTGTTCAGCCCGCACCCAACGGCTTCCTTCGCTACGAACTGCCGGTGCGGCCGGTACGGGCTGTTTTCGCACACCCATTTCCAGATGCGCCATGACGCGCAGTATGCCGCGGACCCCGATGCGAATGGCGTATTCGTCGAATCGCAACGCCTCGCCAGACTCCATCAGCAGCATGGTGCAGCCTGTCTCGTCAGCGGATTGCCTGAGTGATCCGGGCCTGAGGGGCGATGCAATTATGGCTGGCGCACCGAATACATCTGCCAAGGCTGAAGCGCGCACATTATCAGGGCTGTAGCGGATCTGGGGCAGGTTTTCCCGATTAATGCCAGCCGAATGCAGATCGATGCCATAATCGCTGCGTGCAAGAATTTCCTGTGTGAAGACATTGGCCAGCTGCGCCGCCAGAGAGCCGCGTTCGCTACCAGGAAACACACGGTTGAGGTCGCGGCCATCAGGCAGATAGCGGCTGTGAGCTGTAAATCCGTAGGCGTTGACTACCGGAATACACAGTAGCGTGCCTGCAAGCCGTTTGGCCGAGACATTCTTCAGCAAACGCCGGATCATCTCCACCCCGACAATTTCATTTCCGTGCACCGCCGCGCTGATGAACAGGGTGGGCCCCGGCTTCGCACCATGCAGCACGCGCACCGGCATGGTAATTTCCGTGCGCGTTGAGAGCCGGCTGATCGGGAGATCGATCGTATGCGACTGGCCCGCCACGACAGTTTCCCCGCCAAGCGAAAACGCCTCGCGCAGCGGTGTACCCTTCCGAAGGGATCTCGCGGGTTTTTCGCTCATCTGTCGTAATTCACTTTGCACAGCAGACGGGAAGAAAATTCCGCCCGCCGGTCAACCGTTCCAGATAAGCTGCCGAAGAACAAGCGAAGCGAGAACCGGCTGCATGATATTGCCTTCCAAAAAAAGGGCCGGGGAAACGCCCCCGGCCCTTCTCTTTGTTAGCTACAAAAGAGCTTAGTCCTTCAAGAAGTCCGGCACATGGGCTGCGCCATCGCCGGAGCCGCCATTATCGCCGCCGTCACGGTTTCCACCGCGACCGCCGCCGTTACCACCGCCACGAGGGCCGCGATCACGGCCACCGCCGCCACGGGGGCGACGATCACCGCCACCGCCGCCACGGGGCTTGTTCTCGCGTGGAGGACGGGTGTCTTCCAGCTCTTCACCGGTTTCCTGATCGACGACGCGCATCGACAGGCGAACCTTGCCACGCTGGTCGATCTCGAGAACCTTGACCTTAACTTCCTGTCCTTCGGACACAACGTCGGTCACCTTCTCGACCCGCTCGTTCTTCATTTCGGACACATGGACGAGACCGTCCTTGCCGCCCATGAAGTTCACGAACGCACCGAAATCGACGATGTTGACGACCTTGCCGTCGTAGATCTTGCCGACTTCTGCTTCTTCGGTGATGCCTTCGATCCACTTGCGGGCAGCGGCGATCTGGTCAGCGTCGGAGGAGCTGATCTTGATCGTGCCCTCGTCGTCGATGTCGACCTTCGCACCGGTTTCAGCCACGATTTCACGGATGACCTTGCCGCCTGTGCCGATAACGTCACGGATCTTCGACTTGTCGATCTGCATCGTTTCGATACGCGGAGCATGCTTGGAAACTTCGCCGCGGGCATTGCCCAGCGCCTTGGTCATTTCACCCAGAATGTGCGCACGGCCGGCTTTCGCCTGTTCCATGGCAGTCTGCATGATTTCCTTGGTGATCCCGGCAACCTTGATGTCCATCTGAAGGCTGGTGATCCCGTTTGCCGAACCGGCAACCTTGAAGTCCATGTCGCCCAGGTGATCTTCATCACCCAGAATGTCGGACAGCACGGTGAATTCATCACCTTCCAGGATCAGACCCATCGCGATGCCCGATACAGGGTTCTCGATCGGCACACCGGCATCCATCATGGACAGGCAGCCACCGCATACCGTCGCCATAGAGGAAGAGCCGTTGCTCTCCGTAATGTCGGACAGGATACGGATGGTGTAAGGGAAGTCTTCCTTCGAAGGCAGCACAGGGTGCAGCGCACGCCATGCCAGCTTGCCATGCCCCGTTTCGCGGCGGCTGGTGAAGCCGAAACGGCCCACTTCGCCAACCGAATAGGGCGGGAAGTTATAGTGCAGCATGAAGTTGTTGTACGAAAGGCCTTCCAGCCCGTCGATCATCTGCTCTGCATCCTTCGTGCCCAGCGTGGTGGTGCAGATTGCCTGCGTTTCACCGCGCGTGAACAATGCCGAACCGTGGGTACGGGGCAGCAGGCCGACCATCGCTTCGATCGGGCGAACTTCGTCAGTCTTGCGTCCGTCGATCCGCTGGCCGTCCTTCAGGATGGCTCCGCGAACGATTTCGGCTTCCAGCTTCTTGACGGCCTTGCCGGCAGCCATCTGGGTCTGGCCGTCTTCTTCGGCGTAGGCTTCCTTCGCCTTGGCGCGGGCTACGTTCAGCGCGTCCGAACGCTCCGACTTGTCGGTCAGCTTGTATGCGGCGGCAATGTCGTCGCCGACTACGCCGCGCAGCTTTTCCTTGATCGCCGAAGTGTCGTCGGAAGTGTTCACTTCCCACGGATCCTTGGCAGCCTGCTCCGCCAGATCGACGATGGCGCCGATAACCTTGCGGCTTTCGTCGTGCGCAAACATGATCGCGCCGAGCATTTCTTCTTCGGTCAGTTCCTTGGCTTCGGATTCGACCATCATCACAGCATCGTTGGTTGCAGCGACGACCAGGTCGAGGCGACCTTGTTCATCAAACACATCCGCCACACTGGGGTTCAGAATGTATTCGCCGTCGGCAAATCCAACACGGGCTGCGCCGATCGGACCCATGAAGGGCAGGCCGGAAATGGTCAGGGCAGCAGAAGCTGCAACCATCGCCACGATATCGGGCTCGGTTTCGCCATCATATGACAGAACCTGGCAGATGACGTTGATTTCGTTGTAGAAACCTTCCGGGAACAGCGGACGGACCGGACGGTCGATCAAACGGCTGGTCAGCGTTTCTTTTTCGGTGGCGCGGCCTTCGCGCTTGAAGAAGCCGCCGGGGATACGGCCGGCTGCAGAGAATTTTTCCTGATAGTGGACGGTCAGCGGGAAGAAATCCTGGCCTTCACGCACACTCTTGGCGGCGGTCACGGCGCACAGCACCACGGTTTCGCCATAGGTGGCCAGTACGGCGCCGTCAGCCTGACGGGCGATCTGACCGGTTTCGAGGGTGAGGGTTTTGCCGCCCCACTCAATCGATACGGTTTTCTTGTCGAACATGTATTTTCCTAAAATGACCCGCACGGCCATATTGCGATGCGGGGCGTACTTGATCCGGGAAATCCGCCCGGAGCGGTACGGGGCCTATTGTGCGCCCCTTGGGCCCGCGACCGGATGCCGCAGGCTCCATATGCGAAAAAGGCGGCCCGCCCGTTTGAAGTGGGGGGAGCCGCCTTTCACGAAACTCTTATTTGCGAAGGCCCAGCTTCGCGATCAGGGCGTTGTAACGCTCCACGTCTTTCTTCTTGAGATAGGCGAGGAGGCTGCGACGCTTGTTGACCATCGCAAGCAGGCCGCGGCGCGAATGATTATCTTTGTGATTGGCCTTGAAGTGATCGGTCAGGTTGCGAATGCGTTCCGTTAGGATCGCGACCTGTACTTCGGGGCTGCCCGTGTCGTTTTCTTCGCGGGCGTTATCTTTGATAACTTCGGCTTTTTTCTCAGCGGTAATCGTCATTATAAAATTCTTTCACTCAGCGGCATCGGATAAGTTAAATCCCCGGACGACTTTCGCCGATCCATCGACGATTTCCATCAGCGCCACCGGAACATTGTTCTGTGTCGCGCAATAGAGCCCGTCGGGTTGGGGCAACCCCGAAATGATCCGGCCCTGACGGGCCGCCTGCGCACTGTCGGGATCGAGGGAAAGAGCCGGGATGTCGTCCAGCCCTGCCTCCAGTGGCAAGATACGATCTTGAAGGCCCGCGCCCTTACCGATTTCGTTCAAACTGTCCAGCGAAATCGCCTGTGTTCCGGTGAAGGGACCGGCCTTTGTACGGCGCAGATAGGTCACATGTCCCACCGTGCCCAGCGCGCGCGCGATATCCCGTGCAAGAGACCGGATATACGTACCCTTGCTGACATGCGCGGTCAGGGTAACGGTCTCGGCCAAACCCTCCCCGATACAGGCAGGGGGACCATCTGCAGGATTGGGGGGTGATGCGACTGGTTTGTTCCAATCGTCGCCGCCCGAATTGCCCGAGCGCGCCTCTCCACCAGCTTCGCTGGTTCCCCTGCCTGTGCCGGGGAGGATATCGAGCGAGAATATCTCCACAGCCCTTGTCTTCAGCTCGACCGCTTCCCCTGCCCGCGCGAGATCATAGGCGCGCTTCCCATCGACCTTCAGTGCAGAATACGCAGGCGGAACCTGTTCGATCGGTCCGGTGAAATGCTTCAGGACCGCCGGAATGGCCGCCATCCGCGGGCGGTGGTTCGATGTTTCGACAACTTCACCCTCAGTATCCAGCGTGGAAGTCTCCTCCCCGAACTGAATGGTGAACTCGTAAACCTTGGATGCATCCAGCATTCGCCCGGCCAGCTTGGTCGCCTCGCCCAGTGCAATCGGCAGCACACCTTCCGCCAGCGGGTCCAGCGTGCCGCCATGACCGACCTTGGTCTTTGCAAAACCGCCCTCGCGCAAATTGCGCTTCACCGCACCTACCGCCTGCGTCGAGCCCAGCCCGCGCGGTTTATCAAGGATGATCCAGCCCGATAGCGGGCGGTTTTGCGCTGGGTTCTTGTTCATGTCGGCCAAGGGTGGGGTTCGCGGCGCCCGATAACAAGCCGCGTGCCGTGGCTGCACACCGGTTTGCCTATCAGCGGCAATGGGTATTTTGTGTGGCAATCTTTGAAAAACGATCCATCTATCGCGTTCTGATGGGCCGGGCGTTACAGCGCCCTTTTCCGGATGATGGTTCAGTCCTGGAAAACACCTTTGGGAACACAGCGATTTTCTTGCAGACGGGTCTGCGTTAACGGGAACTGGCCGGAGACGGTCCGGGTTAATGCAAATCAGCCCGGCCCTGCATTTCGAGGCGACAAATAGTTATGAGCGATCCTTACGACCTTCTTATCGTCGGGGGCGGAATCAACGGCGCGGGTATCGCCCGTGATGCTGCAGGCCGCGGCCTGTCGGTTATGCTGGTGGAAAAAGACGATCTTGCCCAGCACACCTCCAGCGCCAGTACCAAGCTGGTTCATGGCGGTCTGCGCTATCTGGAGCATTACGAATTCCGGCTGGTGCGCGAAAGCCTGAAGGAACGGGAGGTGCTGCTTCGCAACGCCCCGCACATTATCTGGCCACTGCGTTTCGTCCTGCCGCACGACACCGACCTGCGCCCTGCATGGCTGCTGCGGCTGGGCCTGTTCCTGTATGACAATATCGGCGGCCGCAAACTGTTGCCGCCCACGCGCCGCGTCAATTTACGCAAGGCACCGCATACAGGCGTGCTGGAACCACGCCTTACCAAAGGCTTCGAATATTCGGATTGCTGGGTCGAGGATTCGCGCCTGGTGGTGCTGAACGCGCTGGATGCGCGCGAACGCGGCGCGCGGGTGGAAACGCGCACTGCCTGCACTGCACTTCATCGAAACGGCAACCACTGGGTTGCCGCGCTATCCAGTGGCGAGACGGTGACGGCAAAGGCAATCGTCAACGCGGCCGGACCTTGGATAGACGACATCCTCGGGCGAGCTTTGCCGGCCGGGAACCATGAAAACCTGCGTCTGGTCAAAGGCAGCCATCTTGTCGTTCCGAAACTGTTCGAAGGCGAACATTGCTACATCTTCCAGAATGGTGACGGGCGGATCGTTTTTGCCATTCCTTACGAACACGACTTCACCCTGCTCGGCACGACCGATGTGACATATGAAGGCGATCCGGACGCTGTTCATATCGACGATGCGGAACGCGCCTATATCTGCGATGCGGTAAACGAATATCTGGCCACCGATGTTCACCCGCAGGACGCGGTATGGAGCTATTCCGGCGTGCGCCCGCTGTATGACGACAAGGCATCCAGCAATTCGACTGTAACGCGCGATTATATGTTCGAGCTGGATGGCGGCGGCGACGTTCCACCGATCCTGTCGATCTTCGGCGGCAAGATCACCACCTATCGCAAGCTGGCGGAACATGCCCTGAAACAGCTAAGGCAGGATGGACTGGAGATGGGCAGGGGCTGGACCCGGGATGTCCATTTGCCCGGTGGACGCATGGACCCGGGATATGTGGATGATTTTATAGTCGAATGGCAGCAGCGCCTGCCTGGCTTCCCGCAGAAGGGAATAGCCCGGATGGTCCGCGCCTACGGCACCCGTATCGAACGTATTCTGGGCGGGAAAAACGGCGTCGGCGATTGCGGGGCGCATATCGGCGGCGATCTCTATGCAGCAGAACTTGCCTATCTGGTCGAAGAGGAATTTGCCCGCTGCGCTGATGACGTGCTTTGGCGGCGCAGCAAGCTGGGCCTGCATCTGGATGACGCAGGCAAGCAGGCCGTGGCCGACTGGTTCGAACGAACGCGTGTCTCGGTCTGAAGGGCGAGCGGATGCCCGGCGGATGCATCGTCGCGCCGGTGCCTGAAACCCGGCGTTGAGGATGGGTGGAGGCATTGGTGCAGCGCCGTACCAATGCCGCACCGATGCCTGTTTCATGAACGGTGCCTCAGGACGGGCCGCAGCCCCTCAGCCATCGCCGGCAACAGCCTGCGCCAGTGCCAGATATTGCTCGAGCGCCCAGTTGACGGGAGGCCCGATGATGTTTTCCAGCACGCCGAGTTCGGGCGCGAACCATGTCAGTGCAATCAACCCAACGAACAGCAGCATTCCGAAGGGGCGCAATCTGTCATACGCTTTCGCCCAGCTGGGCGGCATCAGCCCTTCAAGAATGTGCGACCCGTCAAAGGGCGGGATCGGCAGCATATTGAACAGGGCCAGAAAGATATTGATCAGGATGAAATAGAGCAGGCCCTGCGTCAGCAATCCCTGCTCCTCCCCCACGGCGGTCAGTCCGTTTGCAGCAGCTATGCCCAGCAGAACTGCGCCGATGGCGGCCAGCACCAGATTGGTGCCCGGCCCCGCTGCGGCAACGGCCATCATGCCGAAGCGCGGATTGTCCAGCCGGTCCTTGCGCACAGGAACAGGCTTGGCCCAACCGAAGATAGGCCCGCCGGCCAGCGCCAGTATCCCGGGCACCAGCAACGTGCCCACCGGATCGACATGACGGATGGGATTGAGTGTCAGCCGTTTTGCGTTTTTCGCCGTGGAATCGCCCAGCATCAACGCCGTCCAGCCATGCGCGACCTCGTGGAAGACTATGGCGATAATCAGGGCCGGCACCAGCATGACGACCAGTGTCAGGGTTTCGCTCATCTCGCCCATCAGTATATCACTTTCATTGCGGCCGGATCGCTTCGCTGAAATGGCGGCGGCACAGCGCGACATAGCGCTCGTTTCCGCCGATTTCAGTCTGCGCCCCTTCGGCTACGGGTGTCCCGCTTTCATCGACCCGCATATTCATGCTCGCCTTGCGCCCGCAATGGCACACTGCCTTCAGTTCGACCAGCGCATCGGCAATGCCCAGCAGGGCTGCAGAACCGGGGAACAGCTCGCCCTGAAAATCGGTGCGCAAGCCGTAGCACAGCACCGGAATACCCGCCTCGTCCGCCAGCGCCGCGCATTGCCACACCTGCCGCTTGGTCAGGAACTGCGCTTCGTCCAGCAGAACGCAGTGGATGGGTGCATCTGCGTGGGTAAGCGTGACCTGTGTCCACAAATCTGTCGCCCCATCGAAACGGTGCGCTTCTGCCTCCAGTCCGATCCGGCTGGCAATCGGAAGACCCGCCGCCCGGTCGTCCAGCGCCGCCGTCCACAGCATGGTCTGCATCCCGCGTTCGCGGTAGTTGAAATCGGCCTGCAACAGCGTGGTCGATTTGCCCGCATTCATGCTGGCATAATAGAAATAGAGCTTGGCCATCTGGGCGCGACGCTAGCTCTGCATAGCGCCGGATGCCAGCATTCATCATGGGGTCAATGTTAACCGCTGTGTAAAAATTTGGCGTTATTATACTTGACGTACCCACTGCGAGAACGTAAGGTGAATCCATAATCGGAGTTCACCTAATGTCCAATCTTTCCAGCCCCCACTTCCACAACGAAGAAGCTGCTTACGCTTACATCGAAGCGCGTCTTTGGGCGGATGGCCCCGTGTGCCCCCACTGTGGCGGTGTAGATCGTATTTCCAAGATGCAGGGCAAGAGCACCCGCATTGGAACCTACAAGTGCTATCAGTGCCGCAAGCCGTTCACCGTGAAGATCGGCACCATCTTTGAGGGCAGCAAGGTTGCTATGCGCGTCTGGTTGCAGGCGATGTATCTCATTGCTGGCAGCAAGAAAGGTATCAGCAGCAACCAACTTCATCGCATCCTTGGCGTGACCCTCAAAACCGCTTGGTTTATGTCACACCGTATTCGTGAAGCTATGCGCTCGAATGACATGACCCCATTTGGCGGCAACGGTGGAACCGTTGAAGTCGATGAAACCTTTATCGGCCAGTTGAAGGGTGTTCCGAAGCGTCGCGCCTTCCACCACAAGATGAAGGTGCTTGCTCTTATTGACCGCGACACTCGCCAAGCGCGCACTATGGTGATCGACAATGTGAACGCCTCAACCCTGATGCCTATCGTGCTTGATAATGTCGCCCGGGAAGCCCGGGTTATGACTGACGAGCACAGCGGCTACCGCGACATGAAGCATTTTTTCGCGGGCCACGGCACTACCAGTCATGGTCGCGGCGAATATGTGAACCTTGAAGACCGCAGCATCCACAGCAACACTGTGGAGGGCTATTTTAGCATCTTCAAGCGAGGCATGAAGGGCGTTTACCAGCATTGCGGAGAGCAGCATTTGCACCGCTATTTGGCAGAGTTTGAGTTCCGTTATAACAACCGCGTTGCGCTTGGCTGCAATGACACCGACCGCGCCGATGCTTTGCTAGCCGGGGCCACTGGCAAGCGACTCACCTATGAAACAGCTTCTGCGAGGGCGTGATGCCGAAGAAAAAGCACAAAGAGAGCGCATCTGAGCAATCGGAAAGGTTCAAAAGGGAGGTCCAAAAGCTAATCGACGCTGGCGAACTAAGCCCCACCGAGGCCGATAGTGCCCTTGATGTACTTGTGCGTAAGTCACTTAGCCCAAATTAGGAGTCTCGACCGCGTCAATTTCCTCTGATTGAGTAACTTCAATGCCCATTTCATCCGTCAACGCAAAAAGCTTCCGCATGAAATAGGCGGCGCAGCGAAGAATATGGATGGCTTCATGTGGCTGGTAAGTGTTTTCAACATGCATAGTGGCGTTGCGCCAAGGACTACGAACTGCATCAAGGTGGGCATACAGGTCCTCAAACTTAGTCCCGTCAGTTTCTGGCAACCTACTTCCACTTGGCCATTTTTCGTCTATCTTATCTTTTATCTTTCTTAGAATGACCCCCCAATTTCTCTCTGCCGCCTTCACTGGGTCAGGAATGTTAAGCCGCTTAGCAAGTGCCTTAATTCCAATCTCCAGCATTCTCATGGCATGGAACACGGCTGCTGTAGATCTTCCGAGCGCGATACATTTTGCCGCTTCTTCCACCTCAAATGCGGCTCTAGGAAAGGCCGAAGAGAATCCTTCTATCAGAACTAACTCATCTGCTGGCAGCAGATACGTGGTTTCATGTGGATCAAGCACAACGAGCTGAATTTCTACAAGATAATCGGCAAACCGGCTTTCAATGTCGTTTATTCCCGCCGTTGCCTGGCCGACGGTTACGAGACAGGGTTCGCTTGCTATCGAATCAATTAGCCTTTGCCCTGAAACAACGGCCAATCTAGCGCCAAGTTTTTCAGCTTCTTCTTTGAAAGCTTCGACATAGCTGGTAATCCTTTCGACACTTGCCGGAACTAACGCCTCCTGATGCGCGTCCGAAAGCGCCACAAGCACTGGTGAAGTCGCGCCAAGTTAGCCGCAGCACCCAAAAATGCTCCCGCATTGAGATCAAGCATATCAAAAAGACTCACTATCCGATTAGGCGCTAGCATCTAGCACCCCCAATCGGGCTTGGGTATGCCTCGTATAATAACGCCAAAAATTTGCCCGGTGGATAGGCTGCCGGCTTAACTCTCGAACGTGAAAGCGTTGCCCACTTCGCCCATGACCGGGCGGTTGCCCGGCCGCAGGTCGCTCCAGCGCCAGTCATCGGTGTCATCGGCTATGTTGCCTTTGGCATCCTTGCGCTTGCCGGTCAGATAATTGGCGCTCACCCGCTGCGTCTCGCCAGAGCCGCGATGGACATCAAACCGGTCGAACCCGATCAGCGCCATCGCTTCCCCGTTCCAGCGGAAGGTGAAAGTCTGCGAACCTGCGCCCCAGCCCCCGGCATTCATGAACAGCCGGGTGCGCACACGCACTGCGCCGTTCGTAATTTCCAGACTGTCATAAGGGTCGGACATGGTCGGCATGTCGTGATCGGGGATCAGTTCCGGCGCACGCCCGGCTACCCTGTAACCGTTATCCGTACGCATAGCGAGGACCAGAACACGCGGATTGGCATCGAACCTGTCCACACCAAGGTTTTCGTTCTGCATCATTAAAGCAGGATCGTTGCGCTGGATGACGAGCACCGTGTCATCGCGGCCATCGCTGTTCAGATCGCCATCGATCTTGTCGAACAGTTTCCAGCCCCAAGGGACCAGATCAATGGGCCGGAAGACTGTCTCGCCAACAGGAGCGATGCTGGCGCGTGCAGGTGTTTCGGCAACAGCATTTGCGCTCTGGCACATTGCGAGGGCCGCGAGCACAAGACCAGCCCTCATACCTCGTCGGTTCCATCCAGATCACGCGCGACCTTCGGATCATCCAGAAGGCGCTCGATCCTGTCCGCTTCATCGAAGCTCTCGTCGGCCCGAAACTTCAGCTTGGGGGCAAATTTCAGGCCCAGCCGCTTGGCTACCTCGCGTTGAAGATAGGCGGTATTCTTGCGCAGCGCCTCGATAATCTCTTCCTCGCCCATGCCCAGCAACGGCTTCACATAAGCCGTCGCATTGCGCAAATCGGGCGACAGGCGCACCTCGGTAACGGCGATGTTGGCGGCGGACACGATCTCGTCATGCACCTCCTGCCGCGCGAGAAGCTCTGACAAAATATGCCGCACACGCTCGCCCACCTTCAGGACACGGACGGATTGCTGTTCAGCCGTGAATTGCTGCCGGGCCATCAGGCTGTATCCCCGGCAGGGGGAGCGCCTGACTGCGGCTTGGGCGTCGGGATTGCGGTGGAGGTTGCCCGGGCGAGAACCCGGCCTTCCTCGTCATGCAATTCCGCTTCCAGAAACAGCACCCGCCGCCCCGCCTTCACCACCCGGCCTGTGCCGGTGATGACCGCGCCGGTCGGGATCAGCCGGATCAGCGACATCGATAGCTCCAGATTGAGCGGGGCCTGCTTGCCACCTGTGGAGGTGATATAGGCGCAGCCCATCACATCATCGAGATAGCCCGCAACCAGGCCCCCCTGCACGCCGCCGCGCCAGGTGCACATCTGTTCCTGCACAGTGAAACGCATGGTCGCTGTTTGCGTACCCTCGTCCCAGTTCAGTAATTCGGACCCCAGCAGCGCGGAATGCGGCGAGCCGGTTTCATGCCCTGAATGTGCGTCTGCGCTCACGATCCCAGCCTCACCTGCGTCAGCACTCACAGAGTGCGTTCACGTTCCTCGATTTCAAACACTTCGAGACTGTCGCCTGCCTGCACATCGTTGGTGTCTTCCAGAACGACACCGCATTCCAGGCCGGTGCGGACTTCGTCCACATCGTCCTTGAACCGGCGCAGGCTGGAGATGGTCGTGGCAGAAACGATGACATCGTCGCGCGTAAGGCGTGCGAACAGGCCCTTGCGAATGACGCCTTCGGTGACCAGCAGACCGGCTGCCTTGTCCTTCTTGCCCGATTTGAAGACATCCTTGACCTCGGCGCGGCCGACCACGTTCTCGACTTTGAGCGGGCCGAGTTCGCCAATCATCTCTTTCGAAATTTCGTCGGTCAGGTGATAGATCACATCGAAATACTTCATCTCGACCCCGTCGCGCTTCACCAGTTCGCGCGCCTTGGCATTGGGGCGCACGTTGAAGCCGATAATCGGGGCCTTCGAAGCAGCCGCCAGCGTCACGTCGCTTTCGGTGATTGCACCGACGCCTGCGTGCAGCACGCGGACCTTGATATCGTCGTTCGACAGGTTGTGCAGCGCGGTGTTGATCGCCTCGACAGAGCCTTGCACATCCGCTTTCACCAGCAGCGGGAATTCCACCACATCGGCCTGCAGGTTGTTGAACATCGTATCGAAGCTGGTGGGGGCGAGCGCGGTGCGCTGTTCCGTAGCCTTTTCACGGCGATATTCGGCCACTTCGCGCGCACGCGCCTCGTTTTCGACCACGGTCAACTTATCGCCCGACATCGGCACACCGCCAAGGCCCAGAACCTCGACCGGCATGGATGGTCCGGCTTCCTTGATCTGCTTGCCCTGGTCGTTGACTACGGCGCGCACCTTGCCGCTCTGTGTACCGACCACGAACACGTCGCCGCGCTTCAGCGTGCCGCGCGTCACCAGCACGGTTGCAACCGGGCCACGGCCCTTGTCCAACTGGGCCTCGATCACGGTCGCGTCGGCTGGTCGATCGGGATTGGCTTTCGGCTCAATCAGTTCGGACTGCAGCGAAATCGCTTCCAGCAGTTTGTCCAGTCCGGTGCCATCCTTGGCAGAAATCTCGACATCCTGCACATCGCCCGACATCGCTTCCACGATGACTTCGTGTTCGAGCAGACGCTCGCGGATTTTCTGCGCGTTGGCTTCCGGCTTGTCGATCTTGTTGATCGCCACGATCATCGGGACGCCCGATGCCTTGGTATGTTTGATCGCCTCGATCGTCTGCGGCATGATGCCATCATCGGCTGCGACCACCAGAATGACGATATCGGTCACATTCGCGCCGCGCTGGCGCATCTCGGTAAACGCGGCGTGGCCGGGTGTATCGAGGAAGGTGATCGTCTGCTTGTCTTTCGTTTTGATCTGATAGCTGCCGATGTGCTGGGTGATGCCGCCGGCCTCGCCCTTGGTCACATTGGTGCCGCGCAGGGCATCCAGCAGGCTGGTCTTGCCGTGATCGACATGGCCCATGATGGTGACCACCGGAGGACGGGCCTTCAGGGTTTCTTCAGGGTCCTTGTCTTCCTCGACCTTGATTTCGACATCGTCGGCAGAGACACGCTGTACGGTGTGGCCGAATTCCTCGACCAGCAGTTCAGCAGTGTCAGCGTCGATGGTCTGGTTGACGGTTACCATCATATCCATCTGGAACAGGGCCTTCACCAGCTCGGCGCCCTTCTCGCCCATACGCTTGGCCAGTTCGCCAACGGTGATCGCCTCTGGGACGATCACGTCACGGAACTGCTTTTCGCGCGGCTTGGAGCTGCCGCCACCCTGCGCGCGCTTGTCGCGTTCGCGGGCACGTTTCAGCGCCGCGAGGCTGCGGGCACGGCGGCCTTCGTCCTCGTTCAGCGCCTTGGTCACGGTCAGCTTGCCGCCACGCCGCTTGTCGGGGCGTTCGGGAGTGCTGCGGGCCTTTTTCTCTTCCTTCTTCGCAGGACGCTTGATTTCAGGACGGGCAACGGGGGTGAACTTGCGCGCACCGGGCGCGGCTTTCGCAGCGGGCTCGGCAGCGGCAGGTGTATCTTCGCTCGCAGCTTCGGTAACGGCTTTCGCTTCTGCACCGGCTTCGGCGTTGGCCGCGTCCTTGGCATCCAGCTTGGCCTGCTTGGCAGCTTCTTCTTCGGCTTTGCGATTTTCCTCGGCGCGCTTCTTCTCTTCAGCAGCCGCTTCCTTGGATTTCTTGTCATCCCGCTTGCGGTTGTCTTCGGCCATTTTCAGGCGAGCCTCTTCGGCCTCGCGCTGCAAACGGGCGACGCGTTCCTGCGGCGTTTCGCCAGCCGGAGCCTTCTTGGCCGGGGCTTCTTTCGCCGCTGGTGCGGGTG
>OJAU01000100.1_pt1 | contig 54896 bp, 49 predicted proteins | sample 1589791 | NCBI WGS metagenome assembly OJAU01 (sample SAMN05416849, study PRJEB24817) | seawater metagenome | isolation source: Sea water | place: Canada:Atlantic | collected 2013-07 | reverse complement strand
CTCCAAGCCCTATTTGGATTCGCTCGATGCCAAGTCAAACAAACCTGGTGTTTTGAGCTTGTTAACAGGCTATGCCTTTAAAAATTCCTTTGAAAAATGGTCTGTTGGCTATGAAGGCCCGTTGCCCAACATAAATTTCAACACCATACAGGGCTGGAAGAGTACGGCGGGACTAACGTTTAACAAATGGTACGATGATAACCAAACCAATACCCTTTCGGCAGCTCTTCGTGCAGATTATGGCATTGCGGAAGATAGACTTCGGTTTACGGCAGACATTCTTCGGAATTTTAATTGGACCGATAAATTGCGTATTTCTCTTTCCGGAGGAAGCACAGTGACCCAATTTAACGCTTCCGAACCTATTTCACCACTTATAAATACTTTCGCCACCCTTTTCTTTGAAAGAAACTATATGAAGCTGTACGAGCTTAATTTCGGACGAATCGGCTACAGTCAGGAAGTTTTTAACGGGCTGCACCTGTATGCCGCTGTGGCTTATGAAAACAGAAAGCCGCTTTTCAACAATACCGATTATGTTACCATTCCTTTTGATGATGTAAGCTACACGAGCAACAACCCATTGGCTCCAAACGATTTCAACAACGCTGCGATTGAGGAACACAACATTGTAAAGAGCAAAATCCGCACGCGAATCAACTTCGCACAAAAGTATTTTTCGAACCCTGATATGAAATTCAACATTGGCGACAACAAATACCCTGAGTTAAATCTTTCGGTGGAAAACGGAACGGCGATTACTGAAAGCTATTATGATTACACCCAATTTGAAGCCAGTTTGAACCAATCCATTTCCTTGGGAAATAAGGGCCAGTTCTACTACAATTTAAAAGGGGGAACATTCGCAAATGGCGATGGAATCTCGTTTATTGATTACAAACACTTCAACGGAAACCAAACGCGGGTGGGCACTTCGCCGAATTATACCAATGTTTTTAACTTGATGCCCTATTACGATTTCAGCACCAACAAAAGCTATTTTGAGGGACATTTGGAGCATGATTTCCGCGGGTGGATTTTGGGGAAAATCCCCGGAATCAATCAAATCAACCTCAACTTGGTAGCTGGCGCACATTTTTTAAGTACCGAAGAAAGAAAACCATATTCAGAATTTTCCGTAGGTATAGATAACCTTGGCATTGGTAAGTTTAGATTGCTACGTGTAGATTATGTACGGTCGTACTACAATGGCGGAAGTGATGGGGCCTTCATTTTTGGATTGAAGTTTTTGGATTTGTTAGGGCTTTAAATAAAATTATTATGAAAACCATATTTAAATTAATACTCGCCTTTTCGTTTTTCACAAGCTGTATCCCGATGCAAAAAGTGCCGAAAGATGCAGTAATGACAGACTTTTTCCACTTTCAAAAAGCGAAGGATTACGACGCTTCCAAATGGGCGGTATTTCTTCCCGGAACCGGTGGCTTGCGGATTTTTAAGGACACAACGCATTATTATGACGTTGCCGAAAAACTCAACGCCGAGGGAATTTCGGTTTTGCTGGTTGATAATGCCGCAGCTTATAAAGCTTCCAAAAGAGACGTGGACGAAGAGGAACCCGCACAAATTCTTTGGACGCTGGAAGAAGCCTTAAAATGGGCAAAACAGAAAGGAAAAATTGATCCCAATTCTGATGGAAGTATTGTGGGGTGGTCGCGCGCAGGCTTGGGTTTAATTCCTTTGGCAAATGACGCTTCAGAACTTGAAAGGCTTAAAGTGAAGAGCATTGCAATGTTTTATCCTGCAAATGGTTACGAAATTCAACTTAAACCAAAAGTTCCAGTGCTCGTTTTGACAGGCGGAAAGGACAGAATCGTAAAAGTTGATGATATTTTGAAGTATATGATAGCCGAAAACGCAACCATTAAAGTGTATGACGATGCATATCACGGATACGATGTAGCAAGTTTGGAAAAAGGAAAGTATTATCGCTATATTCCCTTTATCAGCAAAAAGCATTACCTTTTGAAATACAACGAAGAAGCCGCAAAGGAGTCGACAGACGAATTAATTAAATTTCTAAATAAATAAATTTACTGCGCTTCTGCGATATTTTTTTCCGCAAAATCACAAAGTTCACAAAGAGAAATTATGGCAATACCCTTTCCTATTATAATTACCGAGCGGTTAAATCTGCGGAAAATAATTCCAAGTGATTTGGATAGGGTTCACTTTTTACGTTCCGACAAAGCAATCAATAAATACATAAAACGGGAACCACAAACTTTGGAAACCGCCAAAGCACATATTGAAAGATTGGATTCAAATCTAAAAAGGGATATAGCCATCGCTTGGGGAATTACAACCAAAGAATCAAATGTATTGATTGGCTCAATTTGTCTTTGGAATTTCTCTGAAGATAAAAAAAATGCCGAAGTGGGTTACGACCTCGACCCAAAATTTCAAGGCAAGGGAATTATGAGCGAAGCACTAAAAGCGGTTTTGGATTTTGGCTTTAACCAAAGAGGTTTTGAAACCATCGAAGCTTATACAGATTTTAGGAATATTCCTTCAAAAAAGCTCTTAAAACGACATGGATTTATTCCAAGTAGGAACAAACAAGATGCTGATAACCAAAACAATGAAGTGTATTATATAAACCGTTAGTTTTTGTCTTCCAAAAGTGGTACAAATCGGAATTCCCCATACTCTTCTTTTTCAAATTCGGTCTCAGATTTACGTAAAAACACGGTCATAATTTGCGTATTTTCACCTACGGGAATGACCAATCTTCCACCAATTTTCAATTGCGCCAACAACGGGTTTGGAACAAAAGGTGCTCCGGCCGTAACGATAATTCCGTCAAATGGAGCTTCCTCCTCCAGCCCAATATAACCATCTCCAAATATCAGGCGTTTGGGTTTGTAACCAAGTTTTGGTAAAAAAAGTTTTGTCTTTTTGAAAAGTTCGTTTTGCCTTTCAATTGTATAAAGTGTTGCACCAATTTCCAAAAGTACTGCCGCTTGGTAGCCACTCCCCGTTCCTATTTCAAGAATTTTATCGCCTTTTTTAACTTCTAAAAGTTCCGTTTGGCGGGCAACGGTATAGGGTTGCGAAATGGTCTGGTCTGCAGCAATTGGGAAAGCTTTGTCCACATAGGCATGGCCCACAAAGCCAGAATCCATAAAAAGATGCCGTGGGATCTTGCCAATGGCCTGCAGAACATTTTTATCAACAATCCCTTTCTCCTTAAGGGTTTCGACCAATTTTTTACGCATTCCTTGGTGTGTAAATGTATCTTTCACGGCTTGTTTATTTTAAACCACAAAGTAACCAAATTTGTTATCAAAGCACAATTTACATTTGCATAAATATGTATCAATAACTTGTAAACTCTAATCCCATAACCTTTTCAACTTTCCCCCGAAACACGTACATTTGTGAAAAACACACGCCAATGCTAAAAGCGGGAGTTCTGGGTGCCGGTCACTTGGGAAAAATACATTTGAAATTGCTGCAACAATCCACAAAGTATGATCTTGTGGGTTTCTTCGATGCCAGCAAAAAAGCTTCGGAACAAATAGAAACTGAATTCGGCTACAAAAGCTTTCCTTCCATGGAAAGCCTTATAAATGCTAGCGACATGGTGGTTGTAGTAACACCCACCAGCGCTCATTTTGAATGTGCTGAAAAAGTAATAAAAGCTGGAAAACATCTTTTTATTGAAAAACCAATCACACAAACTGTTGCGCAAGCTGAACAGATACGCGATTTGGCCAAAGAAATGAAGGTACGCGGACAAGTAGGACAAGTGGAACGCTTTAATCCGGCATTTCAGGCAATTAAGGATAAAATCCACAACCCAATGTTTATTGAAACGCACCGTTTGGCGGAATTCAATCCGCGCGGAACAGATGTTTCGGTGGTTTTGGATTTGATGATACACGACATCGATGCAATTTTAAGCGTTGTAAAAAGCCCTGTAAAAGCTGTGAGCGCAAGCGGAGTTTCGGTAATTAGCGAAACTCCAGATATAGCAAATGCCCGAATTGAGTTTGAAAACGGTTGCGTGGCAAATCTTACCGCAAGCCGCATTTCACTCAAAAAAATGCGGAAGGCACGTTTCTTTCAGCGAGATGCCTATATTTCAGTGGATTTCCTGGAAAAGAAATGCGAAGTTGTAAAAATGAAGGACGCTCCAAAGGAAATAGACGATTTCGCAATGGTTTTGACCAATGCCGAAGGTATTAAAAAACAGATCTATTTCGAAAACCCAAAAATAGAAGCCAACAACGCCATACTAGACGAACTTGAAAGTTTTTACGAAGCCATAAAAGCTGATAGAACGCCGGAAGTATCGCTTATGCAAGGCACCGAAGCGCTTCGGGTTGCAATGTTGATAATTGAAAATTTTAAGAAAATATAAATCACATAAAGTTCATTTTAATGAAAAACGTAGCAGTAATAGGCGCAGGAACCATGGGCAACGGTATAGCCCACACCTTCGCACAATTCGATTATAAAGTACAATTGATTGATGTTCAACAAACATCGCTTGACAAAGGTATTGCCACCATTACCAAAAATCTGGACAGAATGGTAGCCAAAGAAACCATTACTGAAGCCGATAAGCAACGAACCCTCAAAAACATAACCACCTACACCAATCTTGAGGAAGGTGTGGAATACGCAAGTCTTGTAGTGGAAGCAGCTACAGAAAATGTAGATTTGAAGCTGAAAATTTTCCGTGATTTGGATAAATTCTGTCCTGACGATACCATTCTTGCTAGTAATACTTCCTCTATTTCAATTACACAGATTGCTTCGGTAACGTCGCGACCGGGAATGGTTATCGGGATGCACTTTATGAATCCGGTGCCGATTATGAAATTGGTGGAAATCATTAAAGGTTACAGCACCAGCGAAGAAACATTCAAAATTGTTGAGGAGCTTTCCAAAAAACTGAACAAAGTGCCCGTAGAGGTAAATGATTACCCAGGTTTTGTGGCAAACCGCATTTTGATGCCGATGATAAACGAAGCTGTTGAAACACTGTACAACGGCGTGGCTGGCGTGAAGGAAATTGATACCGTAATGATGCTCGGAATGGCGCACCCAATGGGCCCACTGGCATTAGCAGATTTTATTGGCTTGGACGTTTGCCTTTCAATTTTGAAAGTGATGCACGAAGGCTTCAAAAACCCTAAATACGCCCCTTGCCCGTTATTGGTTAATATGGTAAGGGCAGGAAAACTGGGCGCCAAAAGTGGTGAAGGTTTTTACGACTACAGCCAAAACCGAAAAGCAGAAGACATTTCAAAGATGTTTTCAAAATAATTACTTGTAGGCTGTTATTGCAACTTCCACTGAATACTGAATACTGAATAAATGGCAAAAATTATCCCCTTTAAAGCCGTCCGCCCTACGCGGGACAAAGTGAGTCTTCTTGCAGCACGTTCCTATGACAGCTATACGGCAATGCAAGTAGAGTCGCGCTTGCGGGACAATCCGTTTTCGTTTTTGCACATTGTGAATCCGGGCTATAAATACCAAAAAGAAATTTCAGGTGAAGAACGTTATGGCTTGGTCAGAAACCGCTATCAGGAGTTTAAGGAGGATGGCATATTTATCCAGGATGAAAAGCCTTCATTCTATATTTATAAAATTGTAAACCGGGACGGACTTGAGTTTAGCGGTATTGTTGCCGCCGCAAGTGTTCAGGATTATGCAGATGATGTTATAAAAAAACACGAGGACACACTTGAGTTTCGGGAATTGATCTTTAAAGAATATTTAAAAACCGTGGGCTTCAACGCTGAATCTGTACTCCTCACCTATCCTGACAATCCTGAATTGGAGGAGATAATAAACTCTGTGATGTTGAGCCGTCCAGAATATGAGTTTACAACCACTTATCGCGACACGCATTATGTATGGAACGTAGATAATGAAGAAACCCTGCAAAAAATTCAAGAAATTTATAGTGAAATGCCTTCATTATACATTGCCGACGGCCATCACCGCTCTGCTTCTTCTTATTTATTGACGAAGGATTTAAAGGAAGAAAACCCAAACCATACAGGCGATGAAGCTTATAATTTTTTTATGAGCTACCTCATTCCTGAAAGCGATTTAAAAATATACGAATTCAACCGTTTGGTAAAAGACCTTAATGGTATGGAAAAAGAAGAGTTTCTAATAAAATTGGATGAATTTTTCCGAATAGAAAACCGTGGCATGGAATATTACAAACCCTCAAAGTTGCATCATTTCAGTATGTATTTGGATGGTGAATTCTATTCATTATACCTACGCAAAACAAAATATGAAATAAAAAACGCCTTGGATGCTCTAGACACACACATTCTATACGTAACAATTTTAAAGCCACTGTTAGGTATTGAAGATCTCCGCAACGATCAACGCATAGAGTATTCCCACGGAAAAAAGGATTTGGCATATGTTAAAACCGCTGTGGATTCGGGAACCTTCGCCGTAGGTTTTGGGTTGTTGCCCGTTACAACAGAAGAAATAAAAATGATTGCAGACGAAGGCTTAAAGATGCCTCCAAAAAGTACTTATATTGAACCAAAGCTTAGAAGCGGCGTTACTATTTACGAATTCTGAAAAAAGAAGAAAGAAAAAGAAAAAAGATGACTATTTCAGAGAATTTAAAAAAATTCAATAAAGAACTGCCCGATAACGTTACGTTGGTAGCGGTTTCCAAAACCAAGCCAACTAGTGATTTGATGGAAGCCTACAATGCCGGGCAGCGCGTTTTTGGTGAAAACAAAATACAGGAAATGGAGGCCAAATGGCAGGAAATGCCAAAGGATATAGAATGGCATATGATTGGCCACGTGCAGCGCAATAAGGTGAAATATATGGCACCGTTTGTGAGTTTGATACACGCGGTGGATAGCCTGAAGCTTTTAAAAGAAATCAATAAAGAAGCAGAAAAGAACGAGAGAACCATTAATTGTTTGCTTCAAATAAAAATAGCCGAAGAGGACAGTAAATTTGGGATGGAGGAAGCAGATGCCGTAAAAATTTTTTCGTCTGAAGAATTTAAAAGACTTCAAAACGTAAAAATTGTTGGCCTGATGGGAATGGCAACATTTACCGATGATGAAAAGCAGATTTCGGAAGAATTTCAGAAATTGAAAAAAATATATGACCAATTCAGAATTCAATCCCGAAACTTCGGGACAGAATTAAGAATTTTGAGTATGGGAATGAGTGGCGATTATAAGGTTGCAATTGAAAACGGCAGTAACATGGTGCGCGTGGGCAGTGCCATTTTTGGTGAACGGAATTATAATTAATTAGGGTAGTGAATAAAAAATTTGATGTACGCAATTTTAGACATAGAAACCACGGGCGGGAAATATAATGAGGAAGGTATCACCGAGATTGCAATATATAAATTTGACGGTCACAAAGTCGTAGACCAATTTTCAAGTTTGGTAAATCCAGAAAAACCCATTCAACCTTTTGTTGTAAACCTTACGGGAATTAACAATGAAATGCTTCGGCACGCGCCAAAATTTTATGAAGTGGCCAAACGTATCATTGAAATTACCGATGGCTGCATTATGGTGGCCCACAATGCGCTTTTCGACAATAGAATTCTTACAACAGAATTTGATCGTTTGGGATATCAATTTGAGAAAGAAACCCTTTGCACCGTTGAACTTGCAAAAAAATTGATTCCAGATATGCCTTCATACAGTTTGGGTAAATTGGTGCGCTCTTTGGGAATTCCGCTCAGTGACCGCCACCGTGCGCAAGGTGATGCAAAAGCTACCGTAGCACTTTTCAAGTTGTTGCTGGCCAAAGACACTTCAAAAGAAATAATAACAGAAACCTTACGAAAAGATCCAAAACGACAACTAGAGCCCAAGCTTCTTGATATCATTGAAAATGCTCCCTCCGAAACAGGCGTGTATTATATGCACAACGAAGCAGGAAACGTAATTTACATTGGTAAAAGCAAAAACATAAAAAAAAGGTTACTGCAGCATTTTACTAATGACAACCGAAAATCAAAAAAAATACAACTAGAAGTAAAGTCGGTTACTTTTGAAAAAACAGGCAGTGAACTGGTTGCCTTATTAAAAGAAACTGAAGAAATAAAACAGAACAAGCCTTTGTTCAATAGAACACATCGGGGCACTCTTTTCACACACCAGTTAACATCTTTTGTGGACGAAAAGGGTTATATAAACCTAAAAATTGAAAAGGCTGATGCCAGAAAAAAAGCCATTACCACTTTCAGCAATTATCAACAGGCAAAATCTACACTTTTCAAAATAACAGAGGACAACCAACTTTGCCAAAAACTTACAGGGCTTTACGATACCAAAAAACAATGTTTCAATTTTACTATAAAAGAATGCTATGGGGCGTGCGTAGGTAAGGAGTCGGTGGAAGAATATAATAACCGTGTAAAAGCATTTTTGGAAAAAAGCAGCTACGATAACCAAAATATGTTAATCATAGATCGCGGAAGGGAAATTGAAGAACGTTCCGTTATTTTAATAGAAAATGGAATTTATAAGGGTTATGGGTTTTATAACTTGAATTATCAGATTAACAATCCTGAAATTCTAAAATCTATTATTAACTCGATGCAGGGCAGTCGCGATGTGCAACACATTATCCAGAATTATTTACGAAGGAATAAAGTACTTAAAATCGTAAACCTTTCTGCCAATACAGTTAATTAAGCTAAAGTTGCTTATTTTAGTCCTTCAAAAATTTCATATTGAAACCAACCAATAAAAGATCCTGGCGTTACCGACTTCACGAAATCATTTATGAGGCCGATACACCCATGGGAAAGCTCTTTGATGTAATACTACTTATTCTTATTTTACTAAGTATTGTGCTTGTTATGCTGGAAAGTGTGCAGGGAATTGATGCAAAATATCACGAGATACTTTACATTGGAGAGTGGGTCATCACCATATTTTTCACTTTTGAATACATTGCACGCATTATAACAGTAAAAAAACCGAAAGCTTACATTTTCAGTTTTTACGGGATTATCGACTTTTTATCAACCATTCCTCTTTATATATCCTTTCTTTTTGCGGGCAGCAGTTTTTTATTGTCCGTACGTGCGTTGAGGCTTTTAAGAGTTTTCAGAATTTTGAAATTAGCCCGCTACGTTGGCGAAGCAACAAAATTGCGCAGGGCATTAATAAGCAGTAGGGCGAAGATTCTGGTTTTTCTATTTGCAGTGCTTGTAATTGCAGTAATTGCGGGTACATTGATGTACATCATAGAAGGACCCGAAAACGGTTTTAAAAGCATTCCCACAAGTGTGTATTGGTGTATCGTAACTCTTACTACAGTGGGCTTTGGTGATATAGCCCCCGTAACTCCTTTAGGCCAATTATTGGCAACGGTCATTATGATTTTGGGTTATGGAATTATTGCCGTTCCCACAGGAATTGTAAGCGCTGAATACACAAGGAGTACAGATAAGGACTATGTACACGTAAACACACAGTCCTGTAGAAATTGTGGGGCGCAAAGACATCGGGATGATGCAAAATATTGCCATAAATGTGGGGAAGAATTAAACCCTAAAAGTCACATAGAAACATAATGTCTTCAAAAAAACCATTGCTAATATGTGTAGTGGGTGCTACGGCTATTGGCAAAACTTCTTTAGCTATAAAACTTGCAAAAGCTTTTAATACCGAAATAATTTCGGCAGATTCACGTCAGTTTTTTAAAGAAATGAATATAGGCACTGCAGTTCCTTCAAAAGAAGAGCTGGAAGCCGTTCCGCATCATTTCATTCAAAACAAAAGTATTTTTGAGGATTACTCCGTTGGCGATTTTGAAAGGGACTCACTTGCATTATTAAAAATTCTTTTTAAAAAAAACACAGTGGTTGTAATGGTTGGAGGTTCGGGATTATATGTAGATGCCGTGATAAAAGGTCTGGATAATTTTCCAGAGGTGCCTTCGATAATTAGAGACCGGTTAAATTTTGAATTGGCTGAAAAAGGCATTGAAGCACTTCAAAGGGAACTAAAAAATATAGATCCCGAATATTATAAAAAGGTTGATATTCATAATCCACACCGATTGGTTCGCGCTTTGGAAATTCATAGAGCTACCGGCAGGCCGTATTCATCTTTTCTTAGAAAGGAAAATTCAAAAAGAGATTTCAATACTATTTTTATTGGCTTAACTGCAGAACGGGAGCTAATTTACAATCGTATAAATCTTAGGGTAGATATTATGATGGCAGACGGACTACTAGATGAAGCTAAATCCCTACTATCTTTTAGAGACAAAAATGCTCTGCAAACAGTGGGCTATCGAGAGCTTTTTGAATATTTTGACGGTAAAATTTCTTTGGAAGAAGCCATTTCAGAAATTAAAAAAAATACCCGAAGGTTTGCAAAACGCCAGAATACATGGTTTAAAAAAAACGAAGCTATCAACTGGTTTGGTTATGATACCCAACCGAACGAAATTATAGATTATATAAAAGAAAAAAACGCCCTATAAAGGCGTTTTTTTACACTTATCTTAATATTTACAATTAATTGTCCACTTCACTCTTCACTACCAAACGGAACCCTTCACCATGAATATTGATTATTTCCACACCATCATCCTTACTTAGATATTTCCGAAGTTTGGCTATGTAAACGTCCATACTTCGCGATGTGAAATAGTTGTCATCTCTCCAAATTTTTGTCAATGCCAGTTCACGTGGCATCAAATCATTTTTATGAAGTGCCAAAAGGCGCAGCAATTCATTTTCCTTTGGGGAAAGTTTTATTGGGGTTTCTTTGTTATAGGTCAAGAAACGCAGTTTGGAATTTAAGTGGAAATTGCCCACCTGAAATTCAAATTGCTTACTGTCTGCAATAGAATCAGTAGCTTTTCTTTGAATAATTGCTTTGATTTTCATCAAAAGCACCTCGCTATCAAATGGCTTATTTAAATAATCATCTGCTCCTACCTTATAGCCTTTAAGCACATCCTCTTTCATGGCTTTTGCAGTAAGAAATATAATTGGTACATCTTCGTTTTTCTCACGAATTTCCTTTGCAAGTGTAAAGCCGTCTTTGTATGGCATCATTACATCTAGTATGCAAAGATCGAAATCGTCTTTTTTAAATTTCTCAAAACCTTCCATCCCGTTTTTAGCGTGGGTAACGTTATAATCGTTCATGGCTAGGTAATCTTTCAATACTGTCCCAAAGTTGGGATCGTCTTCAACAAGAAGGATTTTTTTGTTTTCTGTTTCCATAATTTTAAGATATTAAGTGTAGTTTTATAATAAAAGTGCTGCCTTTTCCTTTTTCGCTTTCTACGTAAATTTCGGCATCATGATCGTCCAAGATGCGTTTTACATAGGCCAGTCCAAGACCGTGCCCTTTAACGTTGTGTATATCACCTGTGTGTTCTCGGTAAAATTTTTCAAATATTTTTTTCTGGACAGGCTTGCTCATTCCCATGCCTTGATCACGAATTTTGAGGATGATGCTATTTTTTACATTTTCTGAATAGATGTCAATTTTGGGCTCATCTTCAGAATATTTAATTGCATTGTCCAGAATATTTACTATTACATTGCTTAAATGTGATTCATTGGCCAAGACAGTTGATTTTAAAGCTCCGTAATGGGTGTTTATATATCCTCCCCTATCTTCTACAATAAGGCTTACGTGAGAAATGGCTTCTTCAACTATATCCTTTAAATCCAAGCGTTCCTTAGGAAGATCTAGTTCGTTCTTTTCAAGTTTAGAGATTCTAAGAACATTCTCAACTTGGGCATTCATTCTTCTGTTTTCGTCCCTTATCATCCCCAAGTAACGATCTAAAAATTCCCTATTATCCTTAACTTTAGGATTTTTAAGTGAATCCAGTGCCAGATTAATGGTTGCTATGGGAGTTTTGAACTCGTGGGTCATGTTATTTATAAAATCACTCTTTATTTGTGAAATTTGCCTTTGTTTGTAAATCTGTGATATTGCACTGGAATATGCCAAGATTATCACTGCCGTAAACACCAACGAAAGTATGGCCATCCCTAAAATACTATTTAGAACTAATTTTTCCTTTTCTGAAAAGTTTACATATAGTTCATAATTGTTTTTGTTTTCATTTACAAAAAGCGGTACTATATAGGTACTTCCGTCGTCAAATTTAAAACCCTTGGAGCGTACTTTAGTTTCTAGGTTGTTGCTGTAAATAGCAAATTCAAATTTAGATTTTAACCCTCTTTCTTTAAGCTCTTTAGCAATAAGGCTCCTTACCTCTTCTTCATTTACCCTTTTATAAATTGGCACCATTGCCGTTACATTGCTAACAAAGTCCTCAAACTGCTTTCGTTCATAATCTTTCATTCTAGAAAAAGACTCCACGCGTGTATCAGTCATGGTTATTCCATCCAATCCTTCAGAAATTTTAGTTTTTGTCTTCCTGCTGGTAAGTTTACGGAACTGAACGCTATCCATATCAGAATCAAAAAGCCCCGAAGAAAGTTTATAATCCTGTTCTAAAATTCCGTCGGTATATATATAAGTTTCATTTGTAGCTTTATTTTGAATTCTATAGGCCAGTTCTGTAAAACTTTGATTGTCTGGGATTTGAATGCTGTCTACATATGCACTATAAACCTGATAGTAAGCTTCGTTTTCTCTTAGTTGGATTTCTTTTGCAACCGATATCAACACTTGCTTTGAGTTGATTGTAAACTGTTCTGCTTTTGTACTATAAGCATTTGATATCCAATATCCTTGAACGAAAACTATTCCCAACAATGAGAGGCTCATGAGCGCTATAAGCAATACGAATAGCTTTTTGTTCATACCTCAAAAGTAAGATTTTAACATTTAGTGACTTGTCCATTTAACCAAATGTTAACAAAAGAAGAGAATGGATTTAAGAAGCTTTTAAAAGAAGTGTTTTATGTATTTCTGTAACTCGTTTTTTTGTGGCCTCAAGGTCTATATTATTTACTACAATATCAGCTAATTGTATTTTATCTTCATCGCTCCATTGATTGTCCATTCGCTGTTCTATTTCAGCTTTTGAAATTTTATCACGTGCCAAAATACGCCTTATTCTTATAGGTTTTGGAGCAGTTACAAGGATGACCGTATCGCATTCTTTATAACTACCATTTTCAAAAAGTATAGCAGCTTCTTTTATTACATATGAAGTATGCTGTTTTGAAACCCATTTTTTAAAATGTGCCGCAACCTTGGGATGGATTATTTCATTTACGGACTTTAGCAGGCCTTTGTCATTAAAGATTTTTTCGGCAACAAAAGCGCGATTTAGACCTTCTCCAGTATATGCTTCCTCACCAAGTAATTTTATCAATTTACGATGAATGACCTTGGACGAATTGGTCAATTTTTTTGCCTCTACATCGGCTATATATACGGGCACACCAAGCTTCGAAAACATTTTTGCTACTGTAGTTTTTCCACTCCCTATTCCACCTGTAAGACCTACAATTTTCATTTCTTATTATTTTGAACAGCCAAAAGCTAAATTATTTAAAGATCAGAAAATCAATCTTTTTTGGCTCAAAAACCACATTCCGAACATTCGGAGGCATTTTTTCCAGTATGGGAAGCATAAAATTTTCCTCCTTATTTCTTTTGGAATAATCACATATTACCCGAAAGCTATCTTTCGAAATTTCGGAAAAATCATTCACCGATACATCGTATGAAACCGTAACATTTGGGGAAACCAATTTAATATCCAAATCTGGAGGCAAATTAATTACCTCAATAGGAAGCGTAAATTTTCCTTGTGAAAATTCGGTTACTTTTAGGCTCACCACTATTTTATCGGGTTTTATAGAGACAATCTCATTGTTGTTGTTTATAATTTTTACAGTTTTGGAAATATCTTTTTCAATATTTTCAATTGAAATCACTTCTGTTTCTATTGCGCCTATGTTTTTTAGACTGCCGGAAGGACCAGATATAACAACAGAATCTGGAGATACATTAATACTGTCAATAGGTTTAAAACCATCTTTGAAGGTAAAACTATGCTTCGGAATTACCTTAACTTTTTTCAAAACAATTGGATCCAAAAAAACTTTTAGCTCTTCAACAGAAAGGTTTTTTATAGCCAAGTTTCTATTGAAGTTGGAAGAGACCATACGGTTTAATTCACTCTTTGTAATAGTAAAGTGATCTTTTTCCTTATTATAATATTTATTTATTTGTAGTTCAATAGTTGGCTTTTTAAATTTGTAAAATAATATTTCAAAACCATTTGCGGTAAGGTCAAAAGTAATGTTCTTTAAATTTCCCTCAGATAATGCAGCATTTTCAGGAACGTTTTCATATTGAATTTTAGCAACCATAGTAGCGGTAAATTCCCTACTAAACTTGGTTAACACCCAAAAAATAGCTGCGACCAATAAAAAGAAAAGAAAACGCTTTACTTTAAGATTTTTGTGCTTTTTAAAAAATCCTTTCGACATATTTTTATTATTGGGCATCAATAAATTTACTTAAAAAATAAAAAGGGAAATTGTTTCTGGGGATCTTTCTTTAGAAAATTTATAAAAATGGTTGACATAGCAAACGCTATTCCATAGCCAAAAAACTGAACAAATACAGCTTTTATTGAAAGTATACCTATATATATACTTTTATTCCTTAAAGAAGAATCTACAAGGAGAAGAATTAAATATAAAGTGACAGGAACTAAAAACAAGGGTGAAACAATAATTGAGAGCAATAACGTAAGCAATACGAATATCACAAAAATAGTAGGAAACCAATATGTTATTTTAGCCGCCGAAGGGTGCCAACTATTTAATATAGGACGTACCAATCCAAACTTTTTTACTTGTATATAAAATTTTTCCCAAGAAATTCTGCGTTTGTGATATACAAATGCCTTGGGAAGAAATGTAGTATTGTAGCCTGCTTTTAATATACGTTGTGAAAGATCAGGGTCCTCTCCAGGGTGAATTTTTGAATAACCTCCCGTTCTCTCAAAAGCTTCTTTTGAAATACCCATGTTAAAACTTCGGGGTTCAAAACTATTGATGCTTTTCACACTACCTCTTATTCCTCCTGTTGTAAAAAAAGAAGTCATGGCATAGTTAATAGCCTTCTGCAAAGGTGTAAAACTTTCATGGGCAGCATCTGCACCACCAAAACAATGATAATAATTTTGGTTTAGAAATTTATCCACAACAATTAAATAATGTGGAGGCAACAGGCAATCAGAATCAAGAATTATAAAATAATTTCCTTTTGCGCGCTTCATTCCATAGTTTCGAGACTCTCCCGGACCAGAATTATTTTTATAATAGTATGAAATAGAAAGTTTATTTGAAAATTCCGCTACTACACTTTCTGAAGTTTCAGTGGATCCATCTTCTACTAAAACTATTTCAAATTCATTTCCAAAATCCAAATTCACAAAACTCTCCAAAAGTTCCTTTACTTCTTGAGGACGGTTAAACACAGGGATTATAAAGGAATAATTTATTTGCATCGGGCAAAGTTAATCAAATAAAAAAAGCCACCCACTTTCGTGGATGGCTTTTCATATCAATTATGAAAATCTAGTTCTTCAACACTTTGTAAGTTCCGGTTTGTCCATCAACAGTCACTTTCATAATGTAAGTTCCCGCTGTAAGACCAGAAAGGTTGATGTCAGATGTGGTAGCACCAATCTCAGTGCTGATAACCTGCTGACCCAATAGGTTGAACAGAGATACAGATTCTATATTGCTGGCAGATTTCAAAGATAGAACCTCAGTGGCTGGATTTGGATAGTAAGAGAATCCTGCCAGTGCATTATCGCTAACGCCCAACGAATCGCAAGTACCGCTCCAAATGTAAACACCGTCCATTAGTGGATCTGGAATGCCCCAGGCCGCACCGTCAAACTGCGCTGTAGGATTGCCTATAGCTGTAGAAGAGGTAACTACCCAGAAAACACTTCCGGTAGCACCACCATCGGTAACAGAAAGCTCAATCCAGTAGGTGGTAGGAACACCAGCCTGACCGTTGAAGGTAAATGGCGTAACGCTCATCTCAACCTCGTTCACGTCAAAACCAAAGTTGCTGCCGATAACCGCCTGGTTGTCGATGGTAACAGAGGCCTCAGAACCAATTAATGATCCAGGAAGACCAGCTGCGTCATCATAATAGTTAACATCAACGTTAGAAATACCTCCGTTGGCGAAAATACTAGCTGTAATATTCTCCAGTGTGAAGTTCTCGTCAGCCGCTACGGTAACATCGTTAGCAGTCATAAAGGCCGCAGCAGAAGAACAGTTGAAACCATTCTCAAAAGTACCGTCGTTAGGGTTCTCCTCATCACAAGCGCCGCCACCGCCGCCGATAGGAGCACAATCACCTTCCCAAATGTAAACGCCGTCCATAAGTGGATCCGGGATACCCCAAGCTGCACCGTCAAACTGTGCAGTAGGGTCGCCTACAGCTGTAGAAGAAGTAACTACCCAAAATACACTACCTGTTGCACCGCCATCGGTAACAGAAAGTTCGATCCAATACTTAGTCGACATACCCGCTTGTCCGTTAAAAACAAATGGTGCAACGGTCATCTCAACTTCGTTCACATCAAAACCAAAGTTGCTTCCGATAACTGCTTGGTTGTCGATAGTAACAGAGGCCTCAGAACCAATTAATGATCCAGGAAGACCCGCTGCGTCATCATAATAGTTAACATCAACGTTAGAAATACCTCCATTGGCGAAAATACTCGCTGTAATATTCATTAGAGTGAAATTTTCATCCGCCGCAACTGTAACATCGTTAGCAGTCATAAAGGCCGCTGCAGAAGAACAGTTAAAGCCATTCTCAAAGGTACCGTCATTAGGGTTCTCCTCGGTACAAGCCGCCAAGTAAGTTGGGTTATTCATTCCCAATGCAGAAATGTCCATTGATGGAGATGCATTTTCAGAAATGGTAATAACTGGGTTTACATCAGTTCGTTCTTGTTCAAAAACAACAGGACTGTTAGTCCCTATCATTTTTATTTCTTGTTGGCTAAACCCAATAGCACAAACCAAAAAGAACATCATAAGAGTAATTTTCTTCATAATAATTTAAGTTTTAAGTTAATTTGGCACTAAGGTATTTAAAATATGTTTTGCCGCAAAACTTTAATGGTATTTAAAATATGTTTTGCCGCAAAACTTTAATGCAATATATTTAACAATATGAACATCTTTTTAATAGGATTAACAACTATTATTTTTAACAATACGTACACAATCATCGTTTTTATTAAAAAATCAATATTCCATCTAGTAACCTCCTAAAACCCGGAAGTGCCTTAAAGAACAGCATAAAAAAACCACCCGCCAATGGCGGGTGGTCCTGTTGTTATGGCCAAGTAACTTGCCCGGGGCTAGTCCTTGAGCACCTTGTACGTGCCGGTCTGGCCGTTCACCGTCACCTTCATCAGGTAACTGCCCGTGCTCAGCCCGGATATGTCAAGCTGCGTTGCGGCAGCTCCCACCCTGCTGTCCAGCACGCGCTGGCCAAGAAGGTTGTAGAGTGACACGTGCTCGATGTTGTCCACGCTCTTAAGGTTGAGCACCCCAGTGGTCGGGTTCGGGTAATAGCTGAACCCGGCTATCGAATTGTCCGAGACCCCAAGGTTCGTACCGTCTATCACGATGTCGGTAACCGCCCCAGTGTTCAGAACGAAAACATAGTAGGCCTGGCCCGCAAGGGTAAAGATCGACGCCGAGGTGCCCGGAACGCACTGGTTGGTGTTCTGCGGCACCAGCACAAGGTCGGTCTCCGTGGCGTTCTCGTCAGGAGCGGTATAGAAGGTCACCGAGCTGGCACCGCCAGGGGTAACGATCATCGCGTTGGCAGTCCCGTCGCCACCGGCAACGAAATTGTACCAAACGCCGTTGGCGCCCGTAAGGTCGCAGCCCTGTGGGTTGCCGTTCTCAGTGGTAGCGGCAGGCATCGCAACCGAAGGGTCCGTGTAGGGGAACCCTATCTCGTCGACATCGATCGAGTTCACGATCATATCGTTGGGCGGAGGCGTAGGCATACAGGTAACGTCCATCGTGAAGTTGCCGGTGGCACCGCCAAAGCTGTGGATCAGTATGTAGAACTTCGTGTTCCCATCAGTGGCGAAGGTAACCTCGCTCTGAAGGCCGCACGAGTCGTCGTTACCCACAACGCAGGTAAGCGCGGCGCAGGATCCGGTATAGACAGAGATCTTGGAGTCAAAGTCGGTGCCGTTGCACAATGAAAGGGTGATATCGCCCGGAAGGCCGCTGGTGTCGTCAAGGGTGTACCATACCCCCGGAGAGGTGATCGCGGGACCGCAGACAGGAGCACCGGAATCTACCGTGGCGCCCACGGTGGTGCCCGTTACGGAATCACCGCAGCTTACAGCTATCGCGCCGCCGCAATCGTCGTTCGGCAATGGCTCGGTACAGGTAACGTCAAGGCTGAAGTTACCCGAGCCGCTGCCAAAGCCCTCCACCATGATATAATAGGTAGACGTGCCGTCCGAAACGAAGGTCACCTCGCTCTGAAGGCCGCAGGAGTCGTCGTTGAAGGCTAGCTCGTTGGCAAGGTTGCAATCGTCAAAGACGCGAAGCACAGAGTCATAGTCCGTACCGCCGCCACAAAGCGAAATGGTCACCAACTGCGCAGAACCCGTGCCAGTGAACTTGTAGAACACATCAGGGGCTGCGTTCCCGCCAGAATCCGTCGCCGTCAGCGTCTCGCCAACTACACTGTCGCCACAAGCTAAAGCAATAGCCCCTGAACAATCATCATAAGTGCTACCGCCGCCATTATCCACACAGTATCCAATGCCTCCATTCCAAACACGTGGATCAAAAATAGGAGTTGTAAAAGGAACATTACTTGCTGATCCTAAATCTAAAGTTATATCGCCATTTGAATAGTTCTGATTTGTTCCATCGCCGTTAGTATATGTATGTGCATGCGTTGCATCAAAAACCAATGCAACAGCATATGTAGTACCTGCAGACATCATAATTGGAGTATCTAATGTAGCTGTTGAAGGAAGTCCAACGCCAGCTCCAGTTCCTGACCCCATCGCTACTGCAGCACCCCAAGGTGCAGGATTACCTTGATTGCCAACATAAGTACCTTCAAATACATATACATCCATAGTAAATGGACCTGATTGTGCCGTATTCATATCAATAGTCGACACTTCAATATCTGAGGCTCCAACTGTAATATCAAAATAAACAGCTCCTCCTGGGCTACCGTTGTTCCCCCCAGCATAAAGTGTTTCTATATTATCTGGAGTACAGCCACCGCCACCACCAATTGGCTCACAGTTTCCTTCAAAGTTATATACAATATCATTTCCAGCTATAATGAGCCAGGTTACACCGGCATCTGGTGAAAAATAGGCCTCAAAGCCTTCAATGCTTGCCGTAGTGGCACTGATATAACCGCTTCCTGCCGAAATAGTAGGTGTAAATACGACCCAATAGGTAGTTTCCACACCAGCTTGACCCGCAAGAATTTCAGGAGTAATATCAAAAACAACTTCAGAAATATCAAAACCAAAATTACTGCCAATGACGGTTTGGGAAGTTGGCATCACAGCTGTCTGAGTAGTTATTAAAGCACCTGGTGCACCACCTGCGTCACTGTAGAAAGAAATATCGGAAGAAGAGAGTGTTGAGCCTGGGTTCATCCAGATATCAACTGTTGCGGTATTTAAAGTAAAATCAGTATCTGCAGGTACTGTGATGTCAAAGGCGATTCGCTGAGCTTGGTCGGAAGAGGTGGTATACCCGTTCTCAAATGCATTCTCAGGGTTGTCCTGGCTACATACACTTCCGCCTCCGCCACCACCAGTGCCTTGAATAGCTACAACACCTAATTCTGCACAATCTGCATTAACAGAACCCAAAGGTGTGGCTACACCAGTTGTAGTGTCCACTGAAGCAAAAACATTAACTCCACCACCTAAATATGCACCCATATAAAGAGTATCAGTATCTGGATCAAAATCTGCATCTTGTGCAAAATTAATATTAATACCCAATGCACCTACAAGAGTTGCCGTACCAGTTGTCAAATCTACAGAGAAAAGACTGTCCAATCCTACATCAGCCATGAAAGCATTTCCATTGGAGTCTATTGCCAACCAAATAGGAAGCCATCCTGTAACTGTAGTACTACCCACCAAAGTAGCTGCACCACTTGTTAGGTCAACAGTATAAATAGAACCTACCTCTCCTTGTCCCGCAAGTAAGTACATTGTACTATTTGATTCATTCCACGCTATACCTCTTAAAGTTTCGGAAGCAAGCAATCCTGTTATATTAGCCACTGTAGTTTCAGCGCCTGTTGCAGTATCTATTGTTAATAAAGTTGCGTCTGTACCGTTAAAGGCATATAAAGTACCATTATCATCAAAATCACCTCCATAAATAGGGTTAGCATTTGAACTAATTGGCGCTATTGTATATGGACCAGGCAACGGGAAAGTACCAAAGTCATTTCCACAAGAAGCCCGTAGGTTAAGTCCAAATACTGTTGGATCACCACCGCCGCCACCGCCGCCAGCAGAAAGCACTTCAACTTCCCATCCACAAGAATTTACTACTGCAGTCGCATTAAATTCAAAAGTCAAAGCACCAGAAGTAGAATTAAAAACAGCCGAACCATTTGCTGCAATCATACCAGCAAGCGTGTCTGTATCTGTATTTAAGTTACTATCGTAAATTTGTGGAGAGCTGGTATCTGGACCATCATAAATATTTAACCAGTCAAAATTTCCAAAAACATTGAAAGATAAAAATTCTACTGAGAGATCAGTACCCGTTAACGTTGTTGTGGTAACACAACCGCAGTTAGGATAGTCTCCGGGATCTCCAGAAGATGTGGTAGTACAATCTCCACCTGGACCTCCATTAACGCCATCTGTTGGGTCATAAAAGAAATCTCCAGCAGTTACTGCAAAAGTTTCTGTTGCCCCAGCATTAGGTATTATTGCCGCGAGCGGATTTCTGTTCTGGACTACAGAATTGTAATTTAAATCAGTCTCAACCCGTTGTTGCTCTGCAGCTAAAATTTCAGCTTCATTTTCAGCTGTAAGTACATCTGGAGCTACAAACAAAGGTACTCTTTGCTTATAAGCGACTCTGTTTTCAGTAGAATAATCAATCCCTATATCCGTTGCAGATGAACCCTTATAATTGAATTCAATCTGTGTTTGTTGTACAGCTTGACTTTGTTTTTGCTGTTTCTTGATCGTGACGGGACTACTTGTTCCCATCGATTTTGCATCTATCTGACTATAACCTAGAGCACAGACCATGAGCAAAATTAGCATGGTAATTTTTTTCATAATTAAAATGATTTAGTTAACACTTTTAGTTTTAAGGAATTAAAGCTATTCCAAAAAAAGAACAATTCAAAGTTTTTGTTAATAATAATTTCTATTATCCACTTATTATTAAGGTTATAGAATTATAATCAAACAATAGGTTACACAATTATCATATTCATTGAAAAATCAACATTTCCATCCGCTGCCATCCCAAGGACAGGATATAACCCAAAAAAAAACCACCCGCCAATGGCGGGTGGCCCTTTTAGTTTAACCAAGTACTTTGCCAGTGGCTAGTCCTTGAGCAACTTGTACGTGCCGGTCTGCCCGTTCACCGTCACCTTCATCAGGTAACTGCCCGTGCTCAGCCCGGATATGTCAAGCTGCGTTGCGGCAGCTCCCACCCTGCTGTCCAGCACGCGCTGGCCAAGAAGGTTGTAGAGTGACACGTGCTCGATGTTGTCCACGCTCTTAAGGTTGAGCACCCCAGTGGTCGGGTTCGGGTAATAGCTGAACCCGGCTATCGAATTGTCCGAGACCCCAAGGTTCGTACCGTCTATCACGATGTCGGTAACCGCCCCAGTGTTCAGAACGAAAACATAGTAGGCCTGGCCCGCAAGGGTAAAGATCGACGCCGAGGTGCCCGGAACGCACTGGTTGGTGTTCTGCGGCACCAGCACAAGGTCGGTCTCCGTGGCGTTCTCGTCAGGAGCGGTATAGAAGGTCACCGAGCTGGCACCGCCAGGGGTAACGATCATCGCGTTGGCAGTCCCGTCGCCACCGGCAACGAAATTGTACCAAACGCCGTTGGCGCCCGTAAGGTCGCAGCCCTGTGGGTTGCCGTTCTCAGTGGTAGCGGCAGGCATCGCAACCGAAGGGTCCGTGTAGGGGAACCCTATCTCGTCGACATCGATCGAGTTCACGATCATATCGTTGGGCGGAGGCGTAGGCATACAGGTAACGTCCATCGTGAAGTTGCCGGTGGCACCGCCAAAGCTGTGGATCAGTATGTAGAACTTCGTGTTCCCATCAGTGGCGAAGGTAACCTCGCTCTGAAGGCCGCACGAGTCGTCGTTACCCACAACGCAGGTAAGCGCGGCGCAGGATCCGGTATAGACAGAGATCTTGGAGTCAAAGTCGGTGCCGTTGCACAATGAAAGGGTGATATCGCCCGGAAGGCCGCTGGTGTCGTCAAGGGTGTACCATACCCCCGGAGAGGTGATCGCGGGACCGCAGACAGGAGCACCGGAATCTACCGTGGCGCCCACGGTGGTGCCCGTTACGGAATCACCGCAGCTTACAGCTATCGCGCCGCCGCAATCGTCGTTCGGCAATGGCTCGGTACAGGTAACGTCAAGGCTGAAGTTACCCGAGCCGCTGCCAAAGCCCTCCACCATGATATAATAGGTAGACGTGCCGTCCGAAACGAAGGTCACCTCGCTCTGAAGGCCGCAGGAGTCGTCGTTGAAGGCTAGCTCGTTGGCAAGGTTGCAATCGTCAAAGACGCGAAGCACAGAGTCATAGTCCGTACCGCCGCCACAAAGCGAAATGGTCACCAACTGCGCAGAACCCGTGCCAGTGAACTTGTAGAACACATCAGGGGCTGCGTTCCCGCCAGAATCCGTCGCCGTCAGCGTCTCTCCAACTACACTGTCGCCACAAGCTAAAGCATATGCATTAGCACAATCATCATTTGTGATAACAGGAGGTACACATATAGACATTGAAAATTGAAGGACTTGCCCGGTGTCTCCACCTGCATCATCACAAACCTTCAAATTCCAGTCACCCATTATTTCTTCACCTGCAAAAGCAGCTGCAAAGGTTCCTCCCATTGGCTCATAAGGCCCCACACCGAATGGAGCAGTAGCCAGGGTAATATCTGCACCGCCATCTTCAAACATAGTTCCATTATAACCATCATCTGTTCCACCGCCAAGATCATTGGCAAGCAATAATTCCGTTCCGTTTGGAGAAACCAAATAAAGATCGAGATCTGCAGTAAAAGTATGTGCAATATCAATTGTTATGTTCTCTAAGGTCGCTCCAGAACCAATTGTTCCCATATCCGAAACAGTCACGGGAATTAGATTAGGGGCATTGGCACAATCTGACGTACTGGTTCCGGCACCATCAATATCAAATGGAACAGCAGTACTGTCATATGCTGTACTAGTACAAGCAGGTCCACCACTATCGCAGCTATACGTTCTAAAGGTATAGTCAAAAGTCGGGAATGGGTTATAGCCAGCATTTGCAAATACATTACCATCAGGATAAGGGTCATTTGTAGATCCTGAAATACAAGGCAATGCAGTATCTCCATCAATTACTATATAATATGTATTACCCACGGTAACGTTTACCACCGGATCCCAATAAACATCGGCCCAGTTGGTACCATCAGTTTGGGTAGTTCCGCTTGCCAGCATAGTTCCTCCAGCGTTTGGAAGACCATCCCATAATGAAAGGTCAACGTTCAGACCTGTTGATGGATCCCTGAACTTAATACCCGCTCCAGCAGCTTCTGCCTCAAGCGGAATGTAAGATTGCGCCAAACCTGTTTGTGTAATATTCGCCATACAGGTATCATCCACATCTTGGTTAATTTCCAAAATAGGGCTACCGCAAACTCCACCGCCTCCGCCAGTGCCTTCTTCAATGGTCAAGGTATCTATCCCTATATAATCTGAATTGTTACCTACTGGTCCAGCATCGGTAACCCAATATCTAAAGGCTACCCTTGTATTGGTAGCTCCTGAAAGCCCGGAAATGGTAATGGTAAATTCCGTCCAAACCTCTGGATAGCCTCCTTGGGTTAAGGTGGGGTTTATTTCCAAAAGTAGTTCTGTATATGAACCTACATCTGCAGGCCCAGAAGGGTCAGTATTGGCCCCTGTTGGGTCAAGCCGCACTTCCAATCTATCCGGAAAGGTGCTACCCGTTACTGATCGTGTCCAAAAAGTTACAACATCACCATTCTCTAATTCGAGTACAGGGGTTATCATAAAGTTATTGATTACGCTACCGGCAGTGTTGTTGAAATTTGCTCCAATATATGCCGTAGGAGCACCCGACTGTGCTGGAAAGACAGCATCGTTTCCTTGAAACCAATCTGTTGATCCTTGTGAATCACTAACATTTACAAAACTATAACCGGCACCTGGCAATGTGGTAATATCATCGAAGCCTTCATCAAGCAAAGTTGCTTGTGGGTTTCTATTATTTACAACAAAACTCTGTGATTGTAAATTTGCAGGTTGATTTGGATTGTAAGTTGCTGAACTTTCTATGTTTCTTTGCCGTTCAGTGGGCTCAATTGATTGTGATTTGTTTTCTACACCTAAGCTTCTAGATCCGTAGATCGAAGAATTTGGCTGGAGAAATTGTGCCTCTATGGTACTTACCATAGCAATCAAGGCAAAAATTAGCATTGTAATTCTTTTCATAATTAAATATTAGTTTAGTTAATAAGTGACTAAATGTACCTAAAATTATGTTAATCACAAATATTTACCACAACTAGTTTGTCCGTAAAAATAAAAAAATCCTATCCCGATAAATCTGGATAGGATTCAATTAAATTATTGAAAGAAAAGCCTTACTTTCCTTCTACAAAAGCTTCCATCACGGCATCACTAACCCCCATGTTAGAGAACCCACCATCATTGTATAGATTTTGAAGTGTTACCCGTTTTGTCAAATCGCTAAACATAGCTACTGTGTAATTAGCACAGTCTAAAGCAGTTGCGTTACCCAAAGGAGACATTTTATCTGCGTAACTGATAAAACCATCAAATCCTTTTACACCCTGGCCTGCCGTAGTTGGGGTGGGTGATTGCGAAATAGTATTAACGCGAACCTTTTTATCTCTTCCGAAGAAATATCCAAAACTGCGCGCAATGCTTTCCAAATAGGCCTTGTTATCTGCCATATCGTTATAATCTGGAAAAACACGCTGTGCGGCCATATAGGTCAATGCTATAATACTCCCCCACTCGTTCATTGCATCTTTCTGGTAAAGTACTTGCATGGTCTTATGAAATGAGCCTGCGGAAATATCCCAACCTTTATGGGTAAAGTCATAGTTCTGGCTGGTATAGTGATTGCCTTTGCGAACATTTACAGACATTCCAATAGAGTGCAATACAAAATCCAACTTGCCTCCTAAGATTTCGGTAGCTTTTGTTACTAAATTCTCCAAGTCCTCTATACTTGTAGCATCTGCAGGAATAACTTCAGAATTAGTTTTCTCGGCCAGTGCATTAATTTGTCCCATTCGCAACGCGATGGGCGCATTGGTAAGTACAAACTTTCCGCCTTCTTCGTGAACGCGCTCTGCGGTTTTCCAAGCTATTGAATTCTCGTCCAACGCTCCAAAGATAATTCCACGTTTTCCTTTAAGTAGATTATAAGACATGTTTTAATTTATTTTATGGTTGAATAGATTTTCTTATTAAAAATTTCCTTTGAAAAGTAAAGATACGTTTTAATTCAATAATTCCTTTGCATTGGCTATAGCCGCTTCAGAAAGATTTTTTCCGCCTAGCATTTGCGCTATCTCTACAATACGATCATTCTCATTCAAATGCTTAAGGTAAGTAGCGGTAACCTCATTAGTATCTTCTTTATAAACTTTTATATGGTTGTCGCCCTTGGCGGCAATTTGCGGTAAATGTGTAATGCTCAACAGCTGCATTTTTTTGCTCATCTGGCACATAATATCTGCCATTTTATTGGCTATTTCACCCGAAACCCCTGTGTCTATCTCATCAAAAACGATAGTAGGCAGTTTTTTATATTCAGCCAAAACTGCTTTAATGGCTAACATAATACGGCTCATTTCGCCTCCAGAGGCTACTTTTTTTAATGGTCCGAAAGCTAAGCCTTTGTTTGCCGTGAACAATAATTGCAACGTATCGGTTCCATTATTTTTAAATTCTTCCGAAGAGATAAGTTCAAACTGAAATTGCGCATTGGGCAACCCCAATGGAAAAAGCGTCTCTTCAAGCTTTTTCTTAAGTGTGGGGATTGCCTCCATTCTTTTTACATGAAGATTTTTGGCTGTTTTTAAAGCCATTTCACGCAACTGCGCTTTTTGTTTTTCCAAATTGCCAATCTGTTCTTCCAGGCCAAGGGTAGTATTTACTTTTTCCTCAAGATCTTCTTCTATTTTGATTAATTCTTCCGTAGAAGAAACCGCATGCTTTTGTTGCAATTTATAAAGCGCTTGTAGCTTTTCATTAACCTGAAACAACATTTCGGGATCTGCTTCAATGTTTTCAGCGGCATTGTTGATTTCTGCAGCAATGTCTTCCATTTCAATAATGGCGCTGTTCAAACGTTGCCATAAACCTTCAAATTTTTTTGAAAACTCCTTGATTCTTCCCAATAAAACTCGCGCTTCCTTGGCTGTTTGCAAGCTGCCTATCTGCTCTTCATCCAAAAGCTGGTTTGCATTGGCAAGCGCTTCTTGAATTGCTTCGGCATTATTAAGGGTTTCGTACGTTTCTTCCAACTCTTGCTGGTTCAACTTTTTTAGGTTGGCCTGTTGCAGCTCATTATAAAGAAAAGTGTTGTAATCCAGTTCTTTGGAAGCAGCATCTTTTTGATGTTTTAATTTTGAAAGTGCTTCAGAAGTTTTTTTGAAATCTTCAAATTGTGACTTATACGTCTTTAAAAGTTCGGCATTTCCAGCCAAGGCATCAATCACTTCCATTTGAAAAGTTTCGGAAACGATTTCTAAGGTTTCGTGCTGGCTATGAACATCAACCAAATACGGCGCCAATGCCTGTAATTGTGTTAAGGCCACGGGAGTATCATTTACAAATGCTCGTGATTTTCCGCCGGGCAATATTTCGCGACGGATTATAGTGTTGGGTTCATAATCAAGATCGTTTTCCTGAAAAATATTCTGCAGTTCGTAATTCTTTATTGAAAAATGTCCTTCAATAATGCACTTTCTTAAAGGATCTTTTACGCTGCTCAAATCTGCACGTTTTCCCAAAACAAGTGCCAATGCACCTAAAATGATGGATTTTCCAGCGCCTGTTTCACCTGTAATAATTGTTAGCCCCTCATTTAAATCCACGCGAATATCTTCAATAAGCGCATAGTTTTTTATGGCAAGACTGGTTATCAAAATTAAACGTTAGATTTTAGATATGAGACCTAAGATTTTTCAATAATCTATATTCAATATCCAACTTTGGACATTGAACTTCGAATCTATAAATTTAAAAGAAAGAAATTAACTGGTATACCCTTGTTGAAAGAAAAATTAAAATTTGATTTCAGTCCAGTTACTTCGTTTGGTAGGCGCCAACCTATTTAGGTTTTCGATCAGTTTTGTAATATCAACCTGTGGCCCACCGCTAAATATGGCTTGAATTTCGTCACTTTTAGCATCAAAGAACGTACGCACCAAAAATGAATTCGGCCTGCGATCGTTAATGCCTTTCAATTTATTGATAGCCTCTGCAACATTCTGTTTTGCCATCTTTTGGTCTGAGGCCATCATATCCATTCCTTCGCGGTGGTATTGATACATCACATCGTGAAATTCCTTATAAACCGACGACAATAAAGCATCGTTATAACGAAACCTGGACTGGTTGCCATCAGTTGCTTTCCAACCTTGAAAATTGCTGGAAGCGGCGGTATTTGTAATCTGTTTTGCAATTTCAAAATAAGGCGCTCCGCCATTTGGTGAATAAGTATCGGCATCCAAGCCTATAACTGTATACACGTGGAATGCAACTACAGATACGAGGTTTGAACCAAAACTGTTGATGTTAAAAGTTAACGGCTCATATTCTTTATAATTGAACCTAACTTGCTTGTCAAAATAATTGTAAACCGGGGTATCGTAAGTAGATTCAAAAACGGGACGGGAGGATTGTATTTGTAATGTGGCAGTAAAGGAATCGCCATCATATTCACTTACAACCAAAGTCATGTTGCAATCTATACGTTCTTGGTTTTTGTATTCCATATTGGTCCATTTCGTATTGTTCACAAATTCCCGCAATTGGGTTTCCAGCGTTCTGAAAATCTGCAAATTAGGTTGTCCGGTCTGTTCGGCGTCTATGGACACTGTGCAATTAAGTTCTTGGGCCTGTGCAGAAAACACAGTGATAGCACATAATAAGAAAAGTAAAATTTTACGCATTTGTCTGTTCTATAATATATTCTAAAATATCTTTTGCTACTTCTTTTTTAGGTTTAACAGGAAAAGGAAGCACTTTATTGTCTTTGGTTATCAAAGTAATTTTGTTGGTGTCGGTTTGAAAGCCCGCGCCTTTGTCCCGAAGCGAATTTAACACAATTAAATCTAAATTCTTTTTTTTCAGTTTCAATTTTGCATTTTCTTCTTCGTTTTCGGTTTCCAAAGCAAAGCCAACCAGAAATTGGTCTTTCTTTATTTCGCCCAGCGAAGCCAATATGTCTTTTGTTTTTGTAAGACGAAGCGTTAAATCTTCAGTTTTCTTTTTAATTTTTTGAGAAGCAACTTCCGAAGGGCGATAATCGGCAACTGCTGCGCTTAAAATAGCGACATCACATATATCAAAATATTCGTGCGCGGCATTGTACATTTCTTCCGCAGAAGTAACGCGAATGATTTTTACAAAATCATTTTCTAGTTTTAAAGCAGTGGGCCCTGAAATCAAAACAACTTCAGCACCAAGTGAAGTAGAAGCCTCGGCAATTGCATAACCCATTTTTCCGCTGGAGTGGTTCCCAATGAAACGAACGGGGTCAATGGCTTCGTAGGTTGGCCCAGCGGTAATCAAAAATTTCTTGCCGCGTAGCGGAAGTTTTTTCAGTAAATCATTTTCCAAAAAGGAAACAATTTCCTCAGGCTCGGCCATCCTGCCCTGCCCTACCAAACCGCTGGCCAATTCGCCAAAAGCTGCGGGAATTTGAATATTTCCGAAGCTTTCAAGTTTCTTAAAGGTTTCTGCCGTTGATGGGTGTTGGTGCATATCCAAATCCATTGCAGGGGCATAATACACGGGGCATTTTGCCGAAAGGTAGCACGCAAGCAAAAGGTTATCGCAGGCGCCATTTGCCATTTTGGAAAGTGTATTGGCAGTGGCGGGAGCAATCAAAAAGAAATCTGCCCACAAGGCCAATTCTACATGGTTGTTCCATTGGGGCTCTTTGAAGCTGTTCTCATCTTTTTCATCAGTGAAGGATGAAAAAACTTCATTTTTTGAAAGCGTTGCGAGGGTAAGTGGGGTTACAAATTCCTTTGCTGCATCTGTCATAACCACTTTTACGTTAGCTCCCTTTTTCACTAGAAGTCTAACCAAAAAAGCTGTTTTGTACGCGGCAATCCCGCCGGTAACGCCAAGCAAGATATTTTTCCCGTTCAAAACAGCCATTTTTTTTGTTTCCAGTTTCAGGTTACTTGTTTCAAGTTACGTTTTACCATTAACTTTTAACGAATAACTTATTACTCCACTACTTCATCTTTGGTGTTGCGGTAGTAGATTTTATTTTCTAGCCATTCCTGTACTGCCAAAGCATGTGGCTTTGGAAGTCTTTCGTAGAACTTTGAAACTTCAATTTGCTCCTTGTTTTCGAAAATTTCTTCCAAACTGTCGTTGTAAGTAGCAAACTCGTCAAGTTTTTCCAAAAGTTCTTTTTTGATGTCACCGTTTATTTGTGCGGCACGTTTCGAGATAATCGAAATAGCCTCATAAATGTTGTTTGTAGGCTCGTCAATTTTATTCTTGTCAAGCGTAACGGTATTGATTGGCGCATCTGAATTTTTAATATCCATAATAAAAATTAATTAAATAGTGGGTTCTGTTTCTAAAGGTACAATTCTGCTCTCTATATCCTGATAAAATTCCATTGCTTCAGGAGCTAAATCTGTATCCTTATAATATTTTATAAAATTATTGTAATAAACTTTTGCATCGCGCAGACGTTCCTGCACCAAAACCGGAATACTGTTTACGGCCAATTTATATGCAGCTACAAATCTTCCGTAAAAGGCATCTTTTCTATAAATAGAGCCCGGATTATCTGTAATAAAATTATCAAAGGCGCCAATGGCAGCTTTGTAATCCTCAACGTGCAAATATTGTTTTGCAACCTCAAACTCCTTCTTTTCCAATTTATTTCGCAACTCCGCTACCAACGTATTTGCCTCGGCGCGTTTGTCTGAATTTGGATATTGGTTTATAAATTCCTGCAATTTTTCAAGTCCTTTATCGGTATCTTTTTGGTCCAAAGAATATCTTGGTGAAAGCTGATAAAAACTTTTCGCAGATTTAAAAGCCGCTATTTCAACACTGTCGCTCTGTGGATAGGCTTGGGTAAATCTTTCAAATTGATATCCCGCAAGATAATAATCCTCTAAACTGTAGTAGGTATTTGCGTAGATGAACATCAATTTTTCACCTTGTGGTTTTCCTCGGTAGGCAGGCACCAATTGTTCCATCAATTTAAGGCCTTTCTTGTATTTCCCAATTCTATAAAGCGAATCGGCAAAGGTGTATTTTTTCCCCATATCATCCTTTCGCAAAACCTGTTGATATTGGCTACAGGATGAAAGAAGTATGGTTAAACAAAGTATAATAAAAAGTGGTAATCGCATGGGCTTAAAAAACATCGTGCAAAAATAGGAAATTAAACATGATTGAACAAAACTTATTCTTCGGCTAAAATATTGCGCTCAAGCCTATTATTTGCAAGCCTTTTGAAATATTTAACGCATAGCGGGAAAAGAACCTTTTCAGAAATTTTTTGTAAAAGAATCAATTTTGACCCGCAAACCATCGCTAACGCCCACCAGCGGAAGGCGCACTGTATCACCGCAAATTCCCAAAGATTTAAAAACAGATTTAATTCCGGCCGGATTTCCTTCCGCAAAAATATAATCGATTGCCGGAGCTATTTTATAATGAATTTCATAGGCTTCATCAACTTTTCTATCCAAACCTAATTTCACCATTTTTGAAAATTCCTTTGGAAAACCTTCGCCTATAACAGAAATCACTCCTGCCCCACCGGCAAGCACCATTGGCAACGTAACCATATCGTCACCTGAAATTACCAAGAAATCCTTTGGGCATCCAGAAATCAATTTCATAGCCTGAACAATATCGCCTGCCGCTTCTTTAATCGCAACAATTTTTTCGAAATCATTTGCCAAACGGATTACCGTTTCCGGCAACATGTTTGAAGCAGTCCTTCCCGGAACGTTATACAAAATTATAGGCAACGGAGCAGCCTTTGCAATTGCAGCAAAATGTTGGTAAATACCTTCCTGTGTAGGTTTATTGTAAAAAGGCGAAACTGAAAGAATAGCCGTAAAAGTGGAAAGGTCGCGCGTTTTCATTTCAGAAACAACCTCTTGGGTATTGTTGCCACCAATCCCTAAAACCAAAGGCAATCGCCCTTTGTTTGCAGAAACAATTGTATCGATAACCAACTGTTTTTCTTCTTTTGAAAGCGTGGCGCTTTCGGCAGTAGTTCCCAAAACCACCAAATAGTCAATTCCATTTTCAATATTGAAATTTACCACGTTTTTAAGACCTTCCACATCTACGGAAAAGTCACTTTTGAATGGTGTTATCAATGCTACGCCCGTTCCGATCAATTCTTTCATACTACTCTATTTTGTTTAAAATTTTCAAATATTTTTTCACTTCACTTTTAAAAGCTTCTGGTTTTTGAAGATCAACGGCTAAAAGTAAATCGAAAAGCCGTTCATCGGCCCCGTTAAAACCTATTTTGAATTTCGCTTTGCTCTGCGCAACCATTGCGCCCAGAAATTCATGTTTTCCTTTGTAAAAGCCAATTAGCACATCAAACGGAAAATCGAGAAACTCCTGTGCGTTTTGATTGTGTATTTCGCCACGCCATGTAAATTCCTTATTGGTTATTTGATTTTGTCGAAGCGAAGGAATTTTTCTTCGCGTTTCCACAAAAGTGAAAAGTTTTACATCTTTTCGCTGCAAACCGAGTTCCTTTCCAAACCCATAAAGCATTTCAAAATCATCAAAAAAAGCTTCGTCCACCAAAAAACCCAAATACTTTAAAGATGTATTCCTTTCTGAAATATCACGCTCCGTCAGGTTTTTTTCGGTGTGTTTTTTTAAGGAATGATGTTTTACTTTTTTCAACATGGAATGCCCAATTCTCGTGTGGCAAAAATAGCTATTTTCAAAATTTATTCTCTGCCAATTATGAAATCATTATAAAACAGTATTTTTTTCCGAACCCGAAGGGTTCAAATATTTATAGAACAATGAAACACGAAGAAGATTCGACCACGGGGTCGTATGTTCGCACAATAATATAATTTCTATAAATATTTCATTCCTTCGGAATGATGTTCCACTTTAAAAAATTCATCGGAGGCATCCTTTTCCCTATTAACATTTAACACCCAACCCTTAACTTTCCCTATGAAATCATTTGCAAAAAATCGTCTTCGGAAATGATGGCGACTCCCAAACTTTCGGCCTTGGTTTTCTTGCTCGGCCCCATATTGTCGCCCGCAACCACATAATTGGTTTTGGACGAAATGGAGCTGGAAACCTTGCCGCCGTTGTCCTCAATCAGTTTTTTAAGTTCGTCGCGCGAAACTTTTGTAAAAACGCCTGAAACTACAAAGGTATTTCCTTGTAAAACATCCGTTTGATTGGCGAGTTTTTCAGCGGAAATTTCCAACTGAACTCCATAACTTTTCAGCCGTTCTATGGTTGCAATATTTTCTTCGGAAGCGAAAAAGGAAACCACGCTTTGGGCGATGCGTTGGCCGATTTCATCAACGGTTGTCAATTCTTCTTCGGAAGCGTTTTTCAACGCATCTATTGTTTTGTAATGCTTTGCCAGCTTTTTGGCAACGGTTTCACCAACGTAGCGAATTCCCAAGGCGAACAGCACTCTTTCAAAAGGAATCGATTTGGAAGCCTCAATCCCTTTTATCATATTTTCGGCACTTTTTTGCGCCATTCTTTCCAAAGGAATAATCTGTTCTTCTTTTAAAAGATACAAATCGGCGTAATTATTTATCAAACCGTTGTTTACCAAAAGCGCGACGGTTTCGCCGCCCAAACCTTCAATATCCATCGCCTTTCGGGAAATGAAATGCTGGATGCGCCCAATAATCTGTGGCGGACAGCCTTCGGTATTGGGACAATAGTGCTGTGCCTCCCCTTCGGTTCGCACTAGTGTTGTTCCGCATTCGGGACATTCGGTTATATAATTTGTTGGCGAAGAATTTGGATCGCGCTGTTTAAAATCCACTCCGATAATCTTCGGAATAATCTCACCGCCTTTTTCAACAAAAACGGTATCGCCTTCGCGAATGTCCAACTTTTCAATTTGATCTGCGTTGTGCAGGGAAGCGCGTTTTACAATGGTTCCCGCCAATTCCACAGGCTCCAAATTTGCTACGGGCGTGATTGCACCCGTTCTTCCAACCTGATAAGTGATTTGATTTAAAACAGTGGAAACCTGCTCTGCCTTAAATTTATAGGCCATCGCCCAACGGGGCGATTTTGCAGTATAGCCAAGCTCTTCCTGCTGTTGCAGATTGTTCACCTTCACCACCACCCCATCGGTTTCGTAGGGAAGTTCGTGGCGGTGAATGTCCCAATAATTTACAAATTCCAAAACCTCATCCAGATTTTTGGCGAGGTTGGCGGCTTTGGGTACTTTAAAACCCCAGTCGCGTGCTTTTTCCAAGCTTTCAAATTGTGTTTTTATGGGAAGCCTTGCGCCTTTTAAACTGTATAAAAGACATTCCAATGGACGTTTGGCAAGTTCGGAGCTATCCTGCAATTTTAAACTGCCGGAAGCTGTGTTCCTTGGGTTTCGGTAAGGTTCTTCACCAGCCTCTACCCTTTCGGCATTCATTTTTGTGAAACCTTCAAAAGGCAAGACTATTTCACCGCGAATATCAAAAAGTGGTGGATAATCGCCCTTCAATTGCAACGGAACTGAACGTATGGTTTTTACGTTTGCGGTAACGTCATCGCCCTGAAAACCGTCGCCTCGTGTTACGGCTTTTTTTAGTTTACCATTTTCGTAAGTCAAACTAATTGAAGCACCGTCGTATTTAAGCTCGCAGGTGAATTCCACTTTGCCGTCCACCATTTTTTCAATGCGCTTTTCCCAGTCTTCCAGATCTTCTTTTGAATAGGAATTGTCTAAGGAAAACATTCTATAGGTATGCGGCACGGTCTCAAAATTCTTGGTGATCTCGCCACCAACTCTTAAAGTTGGGGAATTAGCATCATAAAACTCGGGGTGCGCTTTTTCCAGCTCTTGAAGCTGCTTTAGTTTTTGGTCAAATTCAAAGTCAGAAATTGTTGGAGCATCTAGTACGTAATAATTATAGTTATGCTCGCGGAGCTCGTTGCGGAGGGTAGTGATTTGCTGTTCGATGTTCATAGAACAAATATAAAATTTTAAACCTCACAGCTTTTTAAAAACTATGAGGTTTATTATTGAAATTTTCAACAAATTATTAGCAATTAATCATCAATAAAAATTTTACGAACCAGAGCGGCACAAAGTCCGCCAGCAATTGGGGCTACAATAAACAACCATAATTGTTGTAAGGCCATACCGCCTGAAAAAAGCGCAGGGCCCAAACTACGGGCAGGGTTTACGGAGGTTCCCGTAATTGGTATTACAACCATATGTATCAACGCCAAAGAAATACCTATTGCAAGTCCCGCCATCATTGGCGCATTGTGTCTTTCTGAAGTTGTACCGAAAATGACCATTAAAAAAAGGAAGGTAAAGACAAACTCAGCGATAAGCGCAGAGGTCATGTTATATTCACCTCCATAACCAGTGCCCCATCCATTAGAACCTAAGCCCCATTCGGGCATTACGAATCCTGCACTTCCTGTGGCGAGCAGGTATAAAAGTCCTGCGGCAGCAACAGCACCAATACATTGGGCAATTACATAACCCACCGTATCTTTGGCGGAAAGTTTTCCGGCAGCGAGCATAGCTATTGAAATGGCAGGATTAATGTGGCAACCAGAAATTGGCCCTATTGTATAGACCATTACCAGAACAGCAAATCCAAAGGCTAGGGCAATTCCTAAAACACCAATACCAACTGGACCAGATTGGGTTACACTTGCAATTGTGGCGGCGCCACAGCCAAATAAGACTAAGGCAAATGTGCCGAGTGCTTCGGCAAAGTACTTTTTTGAGGAACTCATAATCAATTATTTAAGAGGTTAGACAACTTAAATTTAAGAAAACGAGTCTATTAATAGAATTTTGTTAAAAAGGAAGGTTAAAATGTTGATAACGACTTATGTTCTGTCGGAATTTAGCCACTTTGGAATTTGGGGTGTTTTAAATTCCTGCATCTTTTTCAGCAATTGATTTGGATTCGAATCTACCAATAGTAGGTTGTAGTTTTCCATGGAAAGAAAACCTTTGCGAACCATGGTTTCAAGCATTTTTATAAGATCGTTGTAGAAACCGTTTATGTTCAAAAGCCCAATTGGTTTTTGGTGCAAACCCAATTGAAGCCAGGTTATTATTTCAAAAAGTTCTTCCAAAGTACCCATTCCACCAGGAAGCGCAATGAATCCGTCACTTTCCTCCTGCATTTTCAACTTGCGTTCGTGCATGTTTTGGGTGGTGATTAACTCTGTAAGACCAAGGTGGACTACTTCTTTTTTCTTTAAAAAATTGGGGATGATTCCAATAACTTTTCCGTTATTGTCCAATACGCTTTTTGCAATGGTGCCCATGACGCCTATTTTGGCAGCGCCGTAAACTAACGTAATATTTCGCTCGGCAAAGATTTCACCCAGTCTTTCAGCGGTATCGGTTATCGCGAGATCGTTGCCGTCGCTACTGCCGCAAAAAACGCATATTTTATCTAGCTGGTTCATTTAGGTTACATTTTATCATCCTATCCTTTCCAAAGATGTCCTTTTTTACTTGAATGTTTTTAAATCCTTCGCCTCTTAAAAGGTCGGTCAATTCATAAGCAAGATACTCATTAATCTCGAAAAAGAGTTTGCCGTTTGGGTTTAAATGGTTTTTTGCCAAGCGGGAAATGGTCCGATAAAACAGCAATGGGTCTTCATTGCCAACGTATAGCGCTGACTCTGGCTCGTGTTTTAAAACGTTCTGCTGCATCTGCTTTTTTTCAAGTTCGCGAACGTAGGGCGGGTTGGAAATTATGACGTCATATTTCTTCGGAAGTGTTTCCGCGGCTAAAATATCCTTTTGAAAAAAATCAATTTTCACTTTATTCATTTCAGCGTTTTGTTGTGCAATTTTTAAGGCTTCTTCGAAAATATCCAATGCCGAAACTTTTGAATTGGGTAAATACTTTGCAAGAGAAATAGCGATGCAACCACTGCCGGTGCCGATATCGAGAAATTGTTGCTGGTTAATTGTTGATTGTTGATTGCTGAATTCACTATATATCCATTCCACCAATTCCTCTGTTTCCGGGCGGGGAATTAAGGTGTGTTTGTTCACTTTAAAAGGAAGTCCGTAAAACTCTGTTTCTCCAATTATATATTGAATGGGTTCGTGGATTTTTAGGCGAAGGATTGCTTTCTGAAATTTTTCGTCTTCCATTTCTGAAACGGTTTTATCAGGGTTTAAAGCAATTTCTATTCGGGAAAGGTTTAAGTATTTTTCAGAAAGAATGTTGAAAAACGATTCTACTTCTTCCGAAGGATATAATCCTGAAAGAGTTTTTTTGAAATTGGATTTAAGTTCTGATATTTTCAAAAGTTTCTATTAATGCTGTGGATGCTGTGGATTCTTTGGATATTATGGATTCTATCGTTTGGGATTTGGAATTTGGGGTTTGTGATTTGGGGTTTACAAAGTCTTAAGCATATGCACCGGGCAGGAATAGTGGCCAGTGTCTCCCATTGCACAATCAAGATATTCAAAACCTGCCTGTTTATAGAGCTTTTGGGCGTGGGTCATGTATTCCATGGTTTCAAGGTATATTTTTTCAAAACCGAACTCGCGTGCTTTTGCCAAGCAGAAATCCATCATCTGTGCGCCCACTCCCCTGCCTCTAGCTTCGGGCAGGAAATACATCTTTTGGAGCTCGCAGACGTTGCCCTCATAATTGTCCAATTTTGCAACCCCGGCGCCCCCAATTATTTTGTTGTTTTCTTCCACCACAAAATAAGCAGCCTTCGGTTTTTGATAGGTTTCAAACATACAATCCAATGATTTATCGGCATAGGCGGTACCAACCTTTGGCACGTTGAAATCTTCCAAGACCCTGCGTATTACCTTGGCTATTTGCGGATTGTCCTGCTTTTCAATAAGACGGATAATTGGTGTGTCCATTCTAATTAAATCCTTGTATTTTTACGCGGTGAAGATACACGAAAAATATATGTCGCGCTGCATACAACTGGCCAAAAACGGGCTGGGAACAACCTATCCAAATCCGTTGGTGGGGAGTGTGATTGTTCATGACGGTAAGATTATTGGGGAAGGCTGGCACTACAAAGCCGGACTGCCACACGCCGAGGTATATTCCATTAAAAGTGTTGTGAGTCCCGAACTTTTAAAAGAAGCCACTATCTATGTAAGTTTAGAGCCATGTAGCCATTTCGGAAAAACCCCGCCCTGTGCAGATTTGATTATTGAAAACGAAATAAAAAAAGTGGTGGTTGGCAGTTTGGACCCCAACCCGAAAGTAGCTGGACGTGGCATTAAAAAATTAATGGATGCCGGTTGCGAAGTAATTGTGGGCGTTATGGAAGAGGAATGTAACGAACTAAACAAACGGTTCTTTACTTTTCATCAAAAGAAAAGGCCGTATATTTTTCTGAAATGGGCACAGACAGCCGATGGTTTTATCGCGCCAAAAGAAAATCTTCGCATTGAAACAAAACCCGTTTGGATTACCAATGAATTTTCGAGACAATTGGTCCATAAAATGAGAGCCGAAGAACAGGCAATTTTGGCGGGTACAAACACGGTTTTACAGGACAATCCATCGCTTACGGTTCGGGAATGGGCGGGAGAAAATCCGATGCGAATTGTTATAGACAGAAGTTTAAAACTTTCACAAGATTTTTCGGTTTTTGATGAAAGTTCAAACACAATTATTTTCAATGAAAAGGAAACAATAACTTCTGAGAATTTATATTTTCAAAAGATTGATTTTTCCGAAAAAATTCCGCAACAAATCTGTACTTCACTATTCCAAAGAAATGTTCAGTCCGTTATAATTGAAGGCGGTGCAAAAACCCTTCAAACCTTTATTGACGCAAATCTGTGGGACGAAACTTGGGTGTTTAATGGAAAAAGCAATTTTGAAGAAGGCATTAAAGCACCGATTTTTAAAGGTGTTTTTATTTCCGAGGAAAAAATAAAGGACGATACCTTGCGAATCTTTAAAAACCCCAACTCTTGATAGCACTGGCCCTCAGCATTCTTTCGTCCACAATGATTTTTGTGGTTTTCAAACTTTTTTCAAGGTTTAAAATCAATACCATGCACGCCTTGGTGGTAAATTATATAATCGCCTGTTTTTGTGGGGTTATTTTTCACGAAAGTGAAACAAATATCACTGAAATAACACAGTTTGCTTGGTTTCCTTTTGCATTGGGTTTAGGCGCTATGTTTATCACTGTGTTTAACTTGATGGCAATAACCACGCAACGCAGCGGACTTTCGGTAGTATCTGTTGCCACAAAAATGAGCGTTGTTATCCCTATTCTTTTTGGGCTTTTCTATTATAAGGAGAGTTTCGGTTTGTTTAAAGTTTTGGGAATTGCACTAGCGATGGCAGCTGTTTATTTAGCATCGATTAAAACACAGGAAGGATTAAAAATTAAACCCGCCAATTTCATTTTTCCGGTGCTGGTTTTTTTGGGAAGCGGAATTATAGACACAACCATCAAATATTTGGAAGGTGAATATATTGCAAAGGACGATACACCAATTTTTTCCGCAACCATTTTTGCGATGGCGGCATTATTGGGAATTGTATTTTTGATTGTTCAGGCGGTGCAGGGAAAGTTTAAATTTGAATTGAAAAATGTGCTTGGCGGCATTGCGCTGGGAATCCCGAATTATTTCTCGGTTTATTTTTTGGTACAAGCCCTTCGTAGTGATATACTTGAAAGTTCGGGAATATTTACAGTCAATAATGTGGCTATAGTTATGATATCAACATTATTGGGTATTTTATTATTCAAGGAAAAATTATTGCCCAAAAACTGGATCGGGATTGGCCTGGCCATACTTGGCATTCTGTTTATTGCTTTTGAAAAGGTGTAAAGTTTTAAAATTTGGAAATTGAAAAAGATACATACAAAACCATTTTAAAGACTTCGGAAGAAGTTCTCTTTAAGGAAAAAGGAAGCAAGTTTTTCGGATATGCTTTTCCGGTTACTTCGGAAGAAGAGGTTAAAATACATCTCGACAATCTTAAAAAACAACACCATAGTGCACGCCATTGGTGTTATGCCTGGCAATTGGGGAAGAGTTATGAACACTATCGCGCTAACGACGACGGCGAACCTTCAAACAGCGCGGGAATGCCCATTTATGGTCAGCTTCAGTCTTTTGACCTAACCAATACTTTGGTTGTGGTAGTTCGCTATTTTGGCGGCACCAAATTGGGTGTCGGGGGATTGATTCAAGCTTACAAAACGGCTGCTCAAATGGCTTTGGAAACTTGTAAAATAGTAGAAAGAACCATTGACGAAACCTTTCTTTTAAAATTTGAATATCCCGAAATGAATACTGTAATGCGCATCATAAAAGAAGAGGACATTACACTTAAAAATCAAACCATGGAACTAAATTGTGAGTTTGAAATTGCAGTTCGAAAAAAAGATGCCGAACGGGTTTTTGAACTATTTGAAAACACTTACAAAGTGGCAATCAAACGCTTGGAAAATTAACTATTCTTCTCTCAACTTTTCCATTAAATAATCCGGTGCTCTCATCAACTTTTTTGTAGTACTGTTTACAAAAACCAAAATTGTGGTTGCTGTAATCAAAAGTTGTTTGGACTCATTATAAATTTCATAGTAAAACTCAATTTTTACATTGGGCATTTGCTTCAAAGTAGTTTTTACGGTCAGCAAATCGTCATAAAAAGCAGGTTGCTTATAATCAATGCTTAAATGGACAACAGGCAAGTGTACATTGTTGGCTTCCATCCATTTATAAGAAAAACCGAGTTCGCGTAACCATTCGGTCCTGCCCTGCTCTAAGTATTGTGCGTAATTGCCGTAGTAAACCACCCCCATTTGGTCCGTTTCGCCGTAGCGCACTCTAATATGTGTAAGTGTATTCTTCAAAATTTTGTGTCAATTAAAGAAAGTTTTTTTGTAGTTTTATCGAAAGGGAAGTATGGGAAAAAAAAACTAAAAATTCAACCCTAATGTAGTTTTTTTTATAACTTTTTTGTTCACATATTTGCACTGTTAGGAAATAGCTCGGAAACTCTCCACCCCCTATTTTTTGGCCACACCTTTTAAAAAACAAAAAACAGAATTTTTAACTATGAGCAAAACTGCGGAATCGGTTTGGAACAATTGTTTGGCTTTTATCGAAGATAACATCACTTCGCAGGCATACAAAACTTGGTTCGAACCCATTAAAGCGGTAAAGCTAACCGATAATGCATTAAGCATTCAGGTTCCCAGCAAGTTTTTTTACGAATGGCTTGAGGAACACTACGTTAAGATTTTGAAAGTTGCACTTACCAAGGAATTGGGAGCTACCGCCAAGTTGGTCTACATTATTAGAATGGAAAACACCTACGGCAACAAACAGCCTTTTACCGAAAAAATTCCAAGCGCCAACCGAAGCAACCTGCAATCACAGGAAGTTGATGTTCCATTGAAGAACAAGAGCCCGGAACTTAAAAACCCGTTTGTTATTCCAGGGATTCGCAATGTGAAAATCGAATCGCAGCTTAACCCCAATTATAATTTTGAAAGTTTTCTTGAAGGTGAATCAAACCGTTTGGCCCGTTCCGCTGGTCTCGCGGTTGCAAACAAACCCGGAGGAACATCCTTCAACCCCTTGCTTATTTTTGGCGGTGTCGGGTTGGGAAAAACACACTTGGGCCACGCGATCGGTGTTGACATAAAGGATAAATATCCAGAAAAAACAGTTCTTTATATTTCTGCGGAAAAGTTTACGCAGCAATACATTGAATCGGTAAAAAAGAATAACCGCAACGACTTTATTCACTTCTATCAAATTATAGATGTGCTAATTGTGGACGACATTCAATTGCTTTCCGGAAAGGCTGGCACGCAGGACGTTTTCTTCCACATATTCAATCATTTGCACCAAAACGGCAAGCAGGTTATTTTAACCAGCGACAAGGCGCCTGTTGATATGATTGATATTGAACAACGCCTATTATCACGATTTAAGTGGGGACTTTCTGCGGAATTGAACCACCCAGACTACGACACGCGTGTTGCAATTATAAAAAACAAACTATATCGCGATGGCGTGGAAATGCCGGAAGATATTATAGAATTTTTAGCAAACAACATTAAAACGAATATTCGTGAACTTGAAGGCGCCATCATTTCATTGATTGCCCATTCTTCCTTTAACAAAAAGGAAATCACGATTGATCTTGCCCGCAAGATTGTCGATAACTATGTAAAACATACCAAACGTGAAGTTTCCATAGACTACATTCAAAAAGTAGTGAGTGATTATTTCCAAATGGATGTTGACACCTTACAGTCAAAAACCCGAAAGCGACATATTGTGCAAGCTAGGCAATTGGCAATGTTTTTTGCAAAGAAGTTCACCAAAGCATCCTTAGCTTCCATTGGGTCACAGATTGGGCAACGCGATCATGCAACCGTACTTCACGCCTGCAAAACCGTTGATAACCTTTCTAGTACAGACAAGCAGTTCCGCAAATATGTGGAAGACCTCAGCAAAAAGTTGACGCTTTAATTTAGTCTTCAAAACAACGCGGCATTATACAGTAAATAAATCTTCTGTATTTTTACTGAACTTTTAAACTTACAAAAATCGTTTTGAAAAAATATAAAATTCTTATGGTCTGCCTTGGCAATATTTGTCGTTCGCCCTTGGCAGAAGGTATTTTAAAATCCAAAGTCGATACTTCAAAAGTCTTTGTGGATTCCGCTGGAACGGGACATTGGCATGTGGGCGATGAACCCGACCAACGAAGCATTGCTGTTGGAAAAAGATACAATATAGACATTACCACTCAACGTGGGAGACAATTCAGCGCAAAGGATTTTGAGGATTTCGATTTGATTTATGTGATGGACAACAGTAATAAGGAAAACGTTTTGGCATTGGCCGAAAATGATTTTCAAAAAGAAAAAGTAAAATTGATTCTTGATGAAATTTTCCCTGGTGAAAACGTTGATGTGCCAGATCCATATTTCGGTGGAAATTCAGGTTTTGAAAATGTTTTCAAAATGCTCGATGAAGCCTGTGAACAAATTGCACAACGCCTTTAACGCAAATTAACAGTTGGTTTTCTTACATTTAGTAATTCACTAAATAAAAAACCATGAAAAATTTACTCTACTTCATTCCTTTTTTTCTTTTTTCAACCCTTCTTAGTGCACAAGATGTATCCATCGAATTCTTTAAAGGAAATTTTGACAGCCCTCTAAGTCTTCAACACGCTAATGATGACCGTCTTTTTATTGTAGAAAAAGGAGGCGAAATTCAAATAATACAGGGAGATGGAACTGTTAACGCTACACCTTTTTTAGATATTTCAGGCATTATTTCAACAAACGGCGAACGGGGTTTATTGGGCATGGCATTTCATCCCGACTATAGTAATAATGGTTATTTTTATGTCTATTATACCGATACCAATGGCAATACCCAGGTTTCGAGATTTTCAGTTGATAGCGGCAACCCCGATTTGGCAGATCCTTCTTCAGAATTATTTCTGCTGGATTATAACCAACCTGAGACAAACCACAACGGCGGCAATTTAGCATTTGGCCCTGATGGCTATCTTTACATTGCTTCTGGCGATGGCGGTGGCAGTGGCGATCCGAATGATAGAGGACAAGATCTTGGTTATCTATTGGGAAAAATATTGCGGATAGATGTTGATAATCCTTCAGGGGGCAACAATTACGGCATTCCCTCAGACAATCCATTTGTGGGAGACCCGAATGCGCTTGATGAAATTTGGGCATACGGCCTGCGAAATCCTTGGCGGTTTTCATTTGATTTTACCGATAATAACATTTGGATAGCCGATGTGGGCCAAACCAGCAGAGAAGAAATAAATCGCGCCAATGTGGGAGAAGCTGGATTGAATTATGGTTGGAGATGCTACGAAGGAACACAACCGTTTAACACTCAGGGTTGCCCACAACAATCTGAGTTAACCTTTCCATTAACTGAATATACCCATGCAGGTGGCAATTGCTCCATTACGGGCGGTTATGTTTATAGAGGTTCAGTATTTTCTGATATTCCGGGACTGTACTTTTTTGCAGATTTCTGTAGCGGGCTTATTGGTACGGTTGATAATTCTGGAAATTTGGTAGAGCACGGTAATTTCTCAGGAAGTTGGGTTTCTTTTGGTGAAGATGTCAATAAGGAACTTTACATCATAGATTTTGGCGGAGACATTTATAAGGTTAAAGGGGGTGAACTGGCCAATACAGAAGATTTTTCTTTGGAAAATACGCTTACAATACTCCCAAATCCCGCATCAGAGAATGTTACTTTTAGTTTTATAAACGGTACCCTTCAAACAATTAAGTTTTTTGATATAAGAGGAAGCTTGGTTTCTTCCGAAGAAAATATATCTAGCAATAATAAAGTTATTGATGTTTCAAATTTGAACCCAGGAATTTATTTTGTTAAAATCACTTCTGAAAAAGGAAATACAATTGTAAAAAAATTAATCGTACAATAATTAATGAATTCAAAAAAAGGAAATTTATACCTTATTCCCTGCCCTATGGGCGATGTTCCTCCCTTGGCGGTGCTTCCCATTTCTGTTAAAAAATCAATTGAAAAAATAGACCACTATATTGTGGAGCATGAAAAAAGTGCTAGAAGGTTTATAAAAAGTATTGTTCCCGAAAAAACACAGCCCAGCTTGAATTTTAAGGAAATAAACAAATTCACAAATCCCGAAGAAATACCACCTATGCTAAATCCCTGCCTAGATGGTTTTGACGTGGGAGTGATTAGTGATGCAGGTTGTCCGGGCATTGCTGACCCCGGAGCTAGAGCGGTACATTATGCACACGAACTTGGAATTAAGGTTGTGCCCTTAGTGGGTCCTTCTTCAATTTTATTGGCAATGATGGCAAGTGGGTTTAACGGTCAAAATTTCGCTTTTAACGGTTATTTGCCTATTGATAAAGGGGAACGAAAAACCGAGCTGAAACGACTTGAAAAAGTATCTAAGGATTTTGATCAATCCCAGCTTTTTATTGAGACTCCTTACCGCAACAATCAGATGCTACAGAGCCTGATTGAAAACCTCAACCCACAAACAAGAATCTGTGTAGCTTGTGATATTACCTTGCCTTCAGAATATATAAAAACTGCTCCTGTGAGTTTGTGGAAAAAAATAAAGGTGGACCTTCATAAAAGACCCACCTTATTTATCATTCAGGGATAAAATTTAAATTACCCTCGGTTTTTTATTTGGCACAATATGCGAAGTATCATACCCAGAAAACTTTCGCAAATAATAACGAATGGAGGCGCCATTGGCATCCTCAAAACGGTTTTCGCCCGCGCTTCTCAAAAATTTCTTCACATTACCGGCACCTGCCAAATGCGCAGCGGCCAAAATTCCCGATTCGGTAACTTTCACACCGCCAATGGTTTTGCCTGCGTAGCGCTTTATATCGTTCCGAAGCACCCACTTATTCAAAGAAGTGTATGCTAGGAAAGCAGCCTCCTGCTGACGGGTATCATATAAAAAATTATCTGTATTCTTAAAACCAATCATTCGTAAAGTGGCGCGGGAAAACTGATATTTCCCCATATATCCATAATCGTTTACGATATGGTAATTTCCTCTGGATTCCTTAAAACCAAGAGCTTCTTTAAAACCCAAATAGGATTTTCCCAAAAACAAATAAAACTTTGGGGTCACAGGAGCTATTATTGGAATAAGCTCAGCTTCTGTGGGAACGTTATAGTCTAACTCTAATCCTTCCGTACTAAAAGTAGAAAAATCGTAGCTATCTTTTGAAATGAAACCTGTCCCTACTATTACGGTAACAACAAGTAATACTGCAATTAGATATATTCTTTTTTTCATTAAGTTTTAAAATTCGGATATAATAATACATCCTCGTTTCAGCGCGCAAAGATACAGCTTTTTTTAAAAATCTGATTTGTAGGCTGTTAAATAAATATTAAATAAAAAAGCCAGGCTTGTCATCCTGGCTTTTTTCAATAATTATAATGTCGCTCTGGCATTGTTGTCTGGGATTATTTCAGATACATCGTAATCTACAAAGCGTTTCATATACTTTGTTATTGGTACATGGTTAGCATCTTCGAAAACCACTTCACCATTACTTTCCAGAAATTTCATAACATTTCCGGCACCTCCCAGATGCGCCGCGGCCAAAAGACCGGATTCGGATATTTTAACACCGTTGATTGTTTGACCATTGAATCTGTCGATATAATCCCGAAGCACCCATTTGTTTTTGGAAATTAAGGCCTCGAAAGCCTTTTCCTGTAACAAAGGGGAATTTAAGAATCGGGACGTATTGTGAATCCCAACCCAATTAAGGGTGGAACGGCCAAACTGGTATTTGCCCAAATAACCTAATCTGTTCACGGCTCTGTAATTGCCACTGCTTTCACTGAAGCCGAGGTCGTAACAGAAACCCAGAAACGACTTCCCAAGAAAGGGAACACTATCTTGGGAACTCATATTCACTTCATATTCGTAGGGCACATGGGCAACGTTCCCTACAATATCTGTAGCGAATATAGAACTGCTGTAGTCTTCTCTTTTTGAAGAGAATGCTGTGACAATAAAAATCGCAACAGCCAGCAGCACAGACAATTTCATAAAACGTTTTGTCATGTTTTACTTAGTTTTAAAAGTTATAATTATTGCGCCACCGCCTTATGCGGCGCGAAATAAAATCTTAAAAAGTAAACACACGTTATGGCAAACGCATGTTCGCCGCGCTGTATGAAAAAATTGTGCCAAAGAACGATTGATCACCATTATATTGACTGATAACCAATTATTTATAAATAGAAATATAGAAAAAAAGAGAGTAACTCCCGAAGGGTTAACACTATTTAACCCAGTATTATCGGTAATTTTAACAGAAAATAAAAAAGTAGCTTTACCTGTTTAACCCTTGACTATTCACCCACCGCACATATTCGGCTTTATTTACATTGTGCTGGGACAAACTTTTTGCAAACTTGTGATAACCAAAGTTGGTTACATCTGCCACAAAATAATAGTAATCATGCTTTTCGGGATTCAGCACCGCGTCTATGGATGAAATATCAGGCATTGTAATGGGTCCTGGAGGAACGCCAGCATATTTGTAGGTATTATAGGGAGAGTCCAATTCCAAATCTTTATAAAGCACCCTTTTTATTATTTGGTTGTAATCCCCACTTTCGCGTTTTAGGGCATAAATAACCGTGGGATCGGCTTGAAGCAACATTCCCACCTTCAACCTATTTATATACACACCGGCCACCCGTGGACGCTCATCTACTTTAGCGGTTTCTTTCTGAACAATGGAAGCCAAAGCCATTACTTGTTCCTTGGAAAGATTTATTTTTTTTGCTTTCTCAGTTCTCGATTCGTTCCAAAAGCGTTCGTATTCGGTCTTCATCCGGTCGCGAAATGTTTCCGCAGAACTGTTCCAGTAAAATTCATAAGTATTAGGAATATATAATGAAAGAGCAGTCGCTTCATTTAAACCTACTTCCTTTAAAAATTGTTGATCGCGCATAGCATTCAAAAGCGAAACACTGTCCGCCTCAATTTGGTTTGAAATATGCCCGGCCAAGTCCTCCAACCGTTCTTGGTTATTAAACTTTACGTTGATGGGAATATTTCGGCTTCGTAGCGTGTTTACAATATCATTATTGGTCATTCCCTTGGTAATAATGAAATGTCCCGGTTTTATATTTGAAGTATACTGCTTTTGATTCGCTATAGTAACAAAGGTTTCCGTATCCCTTAAAATCGGCTCCAGTTCAGCCACTACATCATCAATTGTAGCATTTGTGGGAATATATACGTGCGCTTCTTTATTATTGAAAGCTGTATTGCCCGAAAAAGCAGTATTGTAAACATACCAAGCGAAAGCTCCCATCCCAACGGCTCCGAGCAAAACAATAATTATCAATATTTTTTTTATGTACATTACTTTAATTAGGATTTGGGGATTAGTTGGTAAAAATATTCACTTTTAAATTTTCCTTCGGAAAAAATCCAGTCTTTTTTAAAGCCACTTTTTTCAAAACCCGCTTTTTCAAAAAGTTTGATGCTACCGTCATTCTCTTCAGTGATTCCTGCAAAAACTTGGTGTACATTCAAATGTTTAAAAGCATAGTCGCAAATCATTTTTAATGCTTCCGAAGCATACCCTTTTCTTTTTTCCCCTTCGGAAAAAATAACGATGCCAACCCCAACTCTACTGTGCTTCGGGTCAAAATCGAAAAGGTCGATAAAGCCCACAGCCGTTTCGTCGTCATTTTTGCAAATTACCAAACGTAATTGCTTTACATCATAAATATCACGGTGGCTGTTTTCAAGATATAGTTTTAAAATATATTTTGAATAGGGCGTGGTGGTATTGCTCACTTCCCAAAGCGATTCATCATTTTCAAGCTTATATAGAAAATCAAGGTCTGAAAGCTCCAAGGCACGTAAAAAAATATGTTCTCCCCTTAGTGTTTTCATTTCCAGATTCCTTTAAAAACTTGTGTTGCCGGTCCTTCCAAATACACATTTTTATAGCCACTACCCGCTTTTTCAAAACGAACCTGTAATTGGCCGCCCGGGGTCTTTAATATCACTTTATCTTCAGAAGTTTTACCGTTTTCAAACATTGCGATAGCAACGGCTGTTACGCCCGTGCCGCAGGAAAGTGTTTCATCCTCAACGCCCCGTTCGTAGGTGCGGACTGAAAAATTGGCAGCATCATTCTGCTCCACAAAATTCACGTTGGAACCTTCTTTTCCGTAAATTTCATTTCGAATATTTCTTCCATTTGTAAATACATCATAATTCTCTAATCCCGAAACCATTTCAACGTGGTGCGGCGATCCTGTATTTAAAAAAGTGAAATTTTCAGAAACCTTTACTTTTTCAACGTTGTTCATTTTCAGGGAAACCCAATCATCGCTAACCATAGCTTCGTGCATACCGTCAACGGCTTCAAAAGTTGTCTTTTCTGAAATGATTCCCAAAAACTTGGCAAAATGCGCAATACATCTTCCGCCATTGCCACACATAGAACTTAGATTGCCGTCACTATTGTAATACACCATCATAAAATCTACCGAAGGATGATTTTCCAACAAAAGCAAGCCATCAGCACCAACACCAAAACGGCGGTCACAGATTTTAGCCACGAGTTCAGTATTCTCTTTTGGAAAAAATTCCTCGCGATTATCGATTATCACAAAATCGTTCCCGGTACCTTGATATTTGTAAAAAGTGAATTCCATACGCGCACAAAGATATAAAAAGCCACCCCAGCTTTCAGGAAAGTTATCACGTTAAATACAAGTTAAATACCACTTCTTGGCATACTTTTTTCTAACCATGATTGTTAAATTTGTTGGAGTATTTAAATAATGTTTCTTCAAAAAAGTGTTTATTCTTGATTTCTCAGGTTTGAAAATACTTATAGCAATCTAAAATGCTAATCTTGAAAAAAGTGTTTTGCAACATAATTTTTTTATTAATCATAAAATTCAATATAAAATGAAACAGACATTCCGTTTATTTCTGGTAGCGCTGTTCGCGGGCGCAGTTACACTTGGGGGTTATAAATTTTTTGAAAAAAAGGATTATATTTCCTTCGAGTCCCAAAAAACCTCAAACTTTATCCCCACTAGCTTTTCTGCTGAAGCTGCCGAAATGAATACAGATTTTACCGATGCGGCGGAAAAGACAGTACACGCAGTAGTACACGTTAAAAATATGAGTGTGAGCACACAGCCCACCAATATATTTGAATACTTTCAAGGGGGCGGCCAACCCCGGGCTCGCGTGGGTAGCGGAAGCGGCGTCATCATTTCACCCGATGGCTATATTGTAACAAACAACCACGTAATTGCCAACGCTACAAATCTTGAGGTTACCTTAAACAATAACAAAACTTATACTGCAAAATTGATCGGTACCGACCCAAATACTGACATCGCCCTTGTAAAGATTGATGGTAATGAAGAGTTTCCTTTTATACCCTTTGGCGATTCAAATAATGTGAAGATTGGCGAATGGGTTTTGGCCGTAGGTAATCCTTTTAACTTAACCTCAACGGTTACCGCTGGAATTATTAGTGCAAAAGCGCGCGATTTAAATCAGTTTGACGGCAATCCACAATCATTCATTCAAACCGATGCCGCGGTAAACCGTGGTAATAGTGGTGGTGCCTTGGTAAATACCCGTGGCGAATTGATTGGAATAAACACTGCGATCACCTCGGAAACGGGAAGTTATGTGGGCTACTCCTTCGCCGTTCCTTCCAATAACGCCCGAAAAGTGATTGAGGATATTTTGGAATACGGAAACGTACAGCGTGGCATTTTGGGTATTCAAGTAGGAAATATAAACCCACAGATTGTGGAAAAATATGGAATCAACGACACCGAAGGCGTTTTTGTAGGTGGAATTGAAAAAGGTAGCGGCGCAGATAAAGCCGGAATAAAAGAAGGTGATATCATCAAGCAATTGGATGGCTATAAGGTTTCAAAATTTGCGGATCTTTCTGGTTATTTAGGCTCCAAAAGACCAAACGATGTGGTGGAAGTAACTATTCTTCGCAACGGCAAGGAAAGGAAAGTACCGGTAACTCTCGTAAAACTGGAAACTTTCTCAATCGACGATCTTGGGTTGGAGGTAAAAAACACTTCTCCTGAAGAACTCAAAGAGCGTGGCCTTAAAAACGGTGTAACTGTTACTCGCGCCCTCACACCAGAAATAGCACAATACAAACTTGAGGGAATTATAATCACCCAAATTAATGACGAAACCGTTAATGACATTGATGATGTTAAGCGAATTATGACACAACGAAACTATCGTTCGCCAATTAAAATGACTTTTATGGACACTGCCGGGAATATCAACTCTTTTATATTTAGATAGTGAATAGTATGGCATATTATAAATAAAAGCTCTGAAGTAAATTTTTGAGCCACGAATTCACGAATAATTATGCAAAAATATTCGTGAATTCGTGGCTTTATTTTTTCTAATATATTTCATCAAAACGATGAAAAAGAGTACTTTTGCACCAAATTTTAAACCCTTTAAAAATCCTTCCATATGAGTTTTGATGACGTTTATGAAAAAGAACTTTCTTTTCAAACTGACCGCCGAAAAGCTTCAGTAGAATTTATTAAAATCGTTAGTGACCTTTGGTACGACAAGTCCATTGAACTGGTACTTTTTCGCAACCAACTTATAGATCGCAACGTAAGTGAAATTTTGAACCTTCACGAATATGCTGGCGAATTTGTTCAAAAGCCAATATCAATCTTTGACTCCGTTGAAATTGCGCAGGCCATCAAAACCTTGGATCTTCCACCCGCAAAATTGGATATCGGAAAACTAACCTATGAGTTCCATTTAGAGGACGATAAATATTCAAACGCCCTGTCATTTGTTTCAGACAAATTAAAGGATGCCAAGGAAAGCAAAAACATTGTTCCTAAAGACGTCGTTCTTTATGGTTTCGGAAGAATTGGTCGCTTGTTGGCTCGTGAGCTTATGACCCGCACCGGTCAAGGAAACCAACTTCGCCTTCGTGCCATTGTAGTTCGTGGAAAAATGGATCAAACGGTGCTCGACAAAAGAGCAACTTTGCTTCAATATGATTCTGTACACGGCGATTTCCCCGGAACCGTGCGTACCGACCTTGAAAACAGCGCATTGGTTATTAACGGGACTACCGTACATATCATTTCAGCAAACAATCCAGAAGATATTGACTACACCCAATACGGAATTGAGGACGCATTGGTTATTGACAATACCGGAGCTTTCCGTGATGATGCAGCCCTTAGCCGTCACCTAAAAGCTAAAGGAACTTCAAAAGTTTTGCTTACCGCTCCAGGAAAAGGAGTGCCGAACATCGTTCACGGGGTGAACCAAAATGAATATGACCCGAACAAAGTAGATATCTTTTCTGCAGCATCTTGTACCACAAACGCAATCACTCCAATCTTAAAAGCTGTTGAGGATTCTTTCGGGGTGGTTCGCGGACATTTGGAAACCATACACGCATATACAAACGACCAGAATTTGGTAGATAATATGCACAGTAAGTATCGTCGTGGCCGGGCTGCCGCTTTAAACATGGTAATTACTGAAACCGGCGCTGGAAGCGCCGTTGCAAAAGCATTACCTTCACTGGCTGGAAAACTTACCAGCAACGCAATTCGCGTTCCTGTTCCAAACGGTTCTTTGGTTGTTTTAAATTTAGAAGTTGCAACCCCTACCACACTGGATGGAATTAACAGTACCATGAAAAAGTATGCTTTGGAAGGGGATCTGGTTGAGCAGATAAAATATTCATTGAGTAACGAGCTTGTATCCAGTGATATTGTTGGCTCATCTGCCCCTGCTATTTATGACAGCAACGCAACTATCGTTACCGAAGATGGTAAAAATGTAGTACTTTATATTTGGTATGACAATGAATATGGGTACAGCCACCAAGTAATTCGTTTGGCTAAATATATTGCTCAAGTTAGAAGATATACTTATTATTAATAGTAACTCGCTATAATTAAAAAATCCCGCTACGATTGTAGCGGGATTTTTTTTGCATTTTTACTACTCTTTTAAAAACAAAGCCGCTTAAAGCGGCTTATATTGTTTAGGTGTTTAATGGCTAAGGGATGGTGCAACGGTTACCACTGTTGGCAGTAATGTTTTTATTTTTAATCCCATATTTCAGGTCGATTAATTTTCATTGCTCTTAAATATGATAGAAATTGTCCCGCGTGAACAGATTCGTGATATCCAATTCGCAATAAATATTTTCCGAGGATTTTCTTTTCTCCATTTCCTGGGTGAACGATTTCGGTTTCGTTTAATTCTGTATCTGAAAATTGGCGAACACTTTCCAAAAATTTTTCTCTATAAGGTTCGGCAAACTCAAGTTCACTGGTTACACTAATTAAGGGTCGATTTTTCCAAGGCGTTTTGTAATTTGTCATATCTCCTTGGTTGATAATAATATTCCATCCATAATCGGCCTCTAATACGTGCCTAATCATTTCTATTGCAGACATCGCTTTTTCGTCAGGTTTCCAATTATAATGGTTTTTTGGTAGCCCATTCCATAATTTTATACTCTTTCTCCTTATTTCAATAAAATTTAAAATTATGAGTTCAGATTGGTTCATTTTTTTTGTTTAGAGATGTGGCTGCAGATTACTGCTAACATTTAGTATAAAAGAAATAGGCCTGTAAATAAGCAATTTCCTTTCGGATTATCCACAAGCCAAATCTTTTGCATTTATTTTATATTATTTTTGAAGAACGGGATTAGTGCTTTTCATAGGATACGGTGTTGTGTGCAGTTTTTTTTCTTTGTTTATATTTTCGTTTAGTTCGGATTAGTTTATATCTCAAATCATCATAAAACAAGCTTATTAATAGAATTATTGCTCCAAAAATCAGAGTGTTTAATTTAAAGTCAAGGCGTGAGTATAGAAATCCACCGACTATTCCACCAAGAAAGAAGAAGCAAATTATATAAATCCGCAGTTTTATAGTGGCTTTAATTTTTTCTCTATTCGGATGAGATTCAGGAAAGAAGAGTTGCGATAGTTCAATTCCTAAATCGGTAAAAAGTCCTGTAAGATGTGTTGTTCTTACAATAGCATTTGAAATTTTAGTCACAAATGAGTTTTGAAGTCCCATAGCAAATAGAAGCGAACAAACAATTAAGTCAGGATATTTAATTTCTCCAGTATTACTTATGATTGCAATTGATAATAAAATCAAACATTCAATTATTGTTGGTAAAACAAAAACATTGAGCTTTCTGTTTTCCTTGAATTTTTCGATTAGGAAACTTGATAAAAACGAACCAAAGAGAAAGGAAAAAATATAAAGAAAATAAACTGTTCCTTTCCAAACCTCAAAATTAGCAACATCACTTATAAAAAGAGCAAAATGTCCTGTTACATTTGTTGTCAATTGTGTAAAAGCCAAAAATCCTGTTACATTCACAATTCCAGCAACGAAGGACAAAATCGTGGCAATTCGCAGATTGTGTTTTAAAGTTCTGCTTTTACCTTGATGTCTAAACATTTTGTTCCCATTTAGTTCGGTTTTTCAAAATTGCACACAACGGTCTCGGGTATGAAACGTAGGGCATTTCGAAGCACATAACTGTCCGCCCGAAACCAAGCTTGCTAAGCGATGGAAACTTGCGGAAAGCACTGTCCGCCCTATGTTTTATACCCATTGTTGGCGTGTCGTTTTTTTTCTTTTTTCCTTTAACACATCCAATATTTTTCTTCTTTAAAGTCAATTATTGCAGGTCCACCTGTGCAACCACCAACTTCTTCTAGTTCTTTGTCTTTTGGTTCTGTTCCGATTATCCATTGTCCCGATTTATGTTTCATTATAATTCCTTCGTCTATCACTTCTCCAATTTCAGCTGTCAATGCCCCGTGACCTTCATAGACAACTTTAGCTGAATCTCCTTTGATAATTATGGTCAATTTAACTCCCATTGATTTTCCTTGCCATTCTGCAAATGCGACATCAAATTGATATGTCCCATTTGGTGGAATTTCATTTTTGTCGCTGTTTAAATGAGAGAACTTTGACCAAGGAATTAATGAGTCATTTGGTAAGTCATATTCATAAATATCCTTAGATAAACTGTCAATGAAAATCCATTGGTCTGTGACGTATCTGTGCTCAAAACTGTGTCCGATTTTAACCATAGCATATTTTCGTCCTTGTCTTGTTGTGGTTTCTTTTATGTAAGAGATTGGGTAGCCATCAACTTCGGTCAATCTTTCAGAATTATTTTCTAAGTAGTCGATGATATAGTCGTCCGCCCAAATTGCCATTTCTGGTAAGGTGTCGTTTACCTGGTCGGTTTTGCTTTGTTTGTTACTCAGAGATAGCTCTGTTTCAGTCGTATCTTTTTTATCCGTGTTATTTGTCGAACAGGAGCTCAGAAAAAATATGGTCAATATGATTGTAAAGTGTTTCATTTCAAATGCACGCCAACGGTCTCCTTTATGGCTCGTAGCGTGCAAATTAGCGATTATTTTTCGGTTGAGCCACAAGCCAGATTTTTAAATTTTACTATTTATCTTTTTTCTTGGAAATCGTCAAATTTAAAAATTTGGCGACTTTCCAA
>OJAU01000097.1_pt1 | contig 55566 bp, 48 predicted proteins | sample 1589791 | NCBI WGS metagenome assembly OJAU01 (sample SAMN05416849, study PRJEB24817) | seawater metagenome | isolation source: Sea water | place: Canada:Atlantic | collected 2013-07 | reverse complement strand
GTAAGTTTATGGCTATGCTTGGGCTTTCATTTATAGCAATGTACATCACAATGTATCTTAACACCTATGAATGGGATCATGTCTGGTTTAGCCTTACAAGATTTTATATGGTTTGCCTCGGAATAGCTGCAATGGCAGTAATTATGTTGTCATTAATGCTAAATATGTACAAGAACAAAAAAAAGAACATAGCCATTTATTTGGGAAGTTTAATACTCTTTGTGAGTGCATTGGGTTTGGTACGCGAACAAAAATCAACAGTAGGTGACGTTCTCTGGATGAAAGCAATGATTCCACACCACTCTATCGCTATCTTAACGAGTAAAAGAGCCGATATAAAAGATCCGGAAGCCAAAAAACTTGCTGAGGAAATTATAGAGGCACAGTTGCGTGAGATTGCTCAAATGAAAAAGATAATATATAGATTAGAAAACCAAAAAGAGGAATAGTAATTGTACTTATTCTTTTAAAAGTAAAGCTTGTCCGCAACAATACTTAAGACTTAATTATTTAAGATTTAAGCAGTCTTAAGAACAAATAATAAATTAGATGATATGAAAAAGAATGTAATATTCATAGGTCTTGCTCTTATAGTAGGCTTATTAGGAGGGTGGCTCATATTTGGAGGCTCAACGAATGATGGAAGTCCAGTAAATGACTTATCGGATATGTCTGATCAACACAATCATTCTGAGGAAAGCACTGATCAAATGTGGACCTGCTCGATGCATCCACAGATTATGCAACCAGAACCTGGAGATTGCCCGATATGTGGGATGGACTTAATCCCTGCGGAAGCTGGTGCAGATGGCCTCGCAGCAAACGAAATAAAAATGACCAAAAATGCAATGGCATTGGCAAATATCCAAACCACTGTCGTGGGAAATGCACAAGGCAGTGATGATGGGATTATATCCCTTTCGGGAAAAATTGCCGCAAACGAAGAAAATAATACTGTGCAAGCCAGTTATTTTAAGGGAAGGATAGAACGACTCAACGTTAACTATGAAGGTCAGCAAGTAAACAGTGGTCAGCTATTGGCAACCATTTACGCACCAGACCTTGTAGCGGCACAGCAAGAATTGATTACCGCAGCATCATTAAAAGAATCGCAACCCGCTTTATACAAAGCCGTGCGCAATAAACTCAAAAACTGGAAACTTTCAGATACTCAAATCAATGCTATTGAAGAAAGTGGAGCGGCGCGTGAGAATTTCCCAATTTATGCGACTGTTTCAGGTACAGTTTCAGAAGTGATGGCAGCTCAGGGCGATTATGTAAATCAAGGACAACCTATTGTGAAGTTGAGCAACCTAAATTCCGTTTGGGTAGAATTTGATGCTTATGAAAATCAGATTGCACAATTTAGCGTTGGGCAAAAAATTAACATCACGACCAATGCCTATCCTAACAATGATTTTGAAGGAACTATCTCCTTCATCGATCCTGTTTTGAATAATACCACACGAACAGTGACGGTTCGTGCAACCCTGCAAAATCGAGACGACTTATTTAAGCCAGGAATGTTTGTGACAGGTAAGGTCAAAGGCGTAACACAAACTATGGAAAATACACTTAACGTGCCTACAAGTGCTGTGCTATGGACGGGCGAGCGCTCTTTGGTATATGTTAAAACTAATCCTAATGAGCCTGTGTTTGAAATGCGTGAAGTGACCTTGGGCAATCGCTCTGGAGAATATTATCAAGTATCGGCTGGATTAAATAATGGCGATGAAATAGTAACCAATGGAACCTTTACGGTAGATGCAGCAGCACAACTCCAGGGTAAAAAATCAATGATGAATCAGCAGATGATGCAAGATGAAAAAGTTTTGATGGGCGAAATGGAAATGAATTTTAGTAATACTTTTAGTTCTAACTTCAATGAAGCACTACCATCGTATCTCAAATTGAAAGATGCATTTGTGGCGAGCGATGTTACGCAGGTTTCCACGTTCGCAAGAGCAACAGCGAAAAAATTAAAAACAATATCGACCGAGGATTTAGACACGATGGAAAAGCAACACCTAACCAAAAGTATTGAGATGCTGGATGCTATTACAACTAACGACAACCTGGAAAACCAGCGAGCTCATTTTATAATTCTAAATACGAATATCGTGCCTATCGCAATGAATATAAAAAGCTCATCCAATTACTATGTCCAAAAATGTCCGATGGCAAATAATAACAAAGGCGCGGTATGGTTAAGTAGGGAAAAAGAAATAAAGAATCCATATTACGGCGATTCAATGTTGACTTGCGGAAGTGTGATTGATTCGTTGAAATAAATTATTTGGGGTTATCTCAGTAACTACGTAAATATAAGTATAGAGAATGTTAACATAGATTATTAAATTACTCGATTCCTAACCCCATTTTTAAAGATTTAAAGTTATAATAGAAGAAGGGTCGGCAATTGCCGACCTTTCTTCAAATAACAAAAGCTACTCGTTGAGTTCCTGAATTTGTTTTTCAAGAACTGTGATGCGCTCTTTCAAACGTACCTCACGCTTGTCTCGTTTTTCAGCATATTCCTTTTCAATGCCGGCAATCTTGGATTTGTAATATCCTTGCATTGCATTGTAGAATGAAATGTTCGTTACATTATTGACGTGATTGCTTTCGCCAAAATGCACTTGCTTTGTGAGCATAAAGCGTATCAACTTGTGAAAGATTTCCTTTTTGAACTTCTTCTTGAAATTCTCGACCAATTCAACTTTGGTCATCTTAGAAGTGTCGCCCAAGAACTTTGAGAAATACTTTTGCTGGCTCATATAGTCCACATTGTTCTCAAATAGCGATATCGAGAACGCCACCATTTCACCTGTTGAAAGTGTCTTCTTCGTATCAATGTATTTCGTCCCACGAATCATTTCTACAACTTCTTCAAACTGCTTGTTGTTCTCAATTTGCTTCTTCCGGACTTCCCTTTCGTTGATTTTTACGATTTGTTCTTCAGGCGTACAATCTGCCATTTTTCTGTTGGCCAATGGTGCTGAATATTCCGTAGAATCATTCTTTGATTTTTCAACAATCTTTACAAAGATTTCCTTGTGCTGGAATGAATCTGGATGGAACACGATGCCGTTTTTAAATCCATCTTCTTTTGCTGAATTGAATTTTTCCAATGCTTCTTTATAATTCTGCATTGCTTCATCCAATTCTGCCTTTAATTCATCTTCAGAATAATCGTAATGCTGATACTCTTTCTGAATAGCTTCGATTGTTGGCTCAATCGGATTCTTTATAATTTCAACATCGTCTAGCAGATATACCGTCAATCCATTCTTTTCCAATTGCGATATAATGAGCAGATTACTTTCGTCATCTGCCCAATACTTTCGAATTTCAGGGATTAAAAGGATGTTCTCTTTCTTGGATTTTTCAATCAGGTTCAAGAGCGATTTGTTTTTCTTCGTTTCAAAACAAGCTGCTTTAGTACAGACCATTTTACCATTGCCAAAAAGATTTCCTTGATTTGCTGCATTAAATGGACATTCTACACAAGACCCAGCTTTTGGAACCAATTTTTTATCGGCTACATCAAAAGATGCTTTGTCCAAGTCATAAGTCTGGTCTTTTATCATCCTGTTTATCTGGTGCGCATTAAAATCCTCGCCCATTGTTTCCAACATCATTTGCTGTTCTTCCGGCTCGAATAGTGCTACACCAACACCCAAGGAAATTGTCATTTCGCCATTACGTACAAATTGCTTGAAACCGTCAATCAATCCAGCCAATTTTAGACGCTGTCTGATAAAGTTATCCGTTCTGCCCAATCGCTTTGCAATTTCTGATGGCGAATACTTTTCACTTAAATAAGCAATTGCTTCAGCCTCTTCTGTAGGCTCAACGTCCTGTCTTTGTAGATTTTCGATTATCTGAACTTCAAGCACATCATTGTTCTCATAAGTTCTCACGATACAGGGTACAGTCTTCTTTCCTGCCAATTTACTTGCACGATATCGGCGTTCGCCCATCACAATGACGAAATGGCCATTTAGTTGCCTTACCGTGATTGGCTGCAACACACCGTGTTTTTCAATACTTTCAGAAAGTTGCTTCAATGCATCTTTGTTAAAAGTCTTTCTTGGCTGTTCTGGATCAGGCTTAATTTTGCCCAGTGGTAAATTGTGAATTTGAAGTACAGATGTTTTCTTTCCGTTCACTTCTTTTTTGACAGCTACTTTTGTTCCGCTGCGCTTCTTTGTGGTACTCGCTTTTGTTGTCATAATACTCAAATTTTTGATTAAACAATATTTGAGCAGAAACCAAACGGAAGATAAAATCTTGGCTCAAAAGGAAACGGAATAAATGAGTAGGGGAAGAAGAGGTGGCTTTATGCCGTAGTCTTTTGATGGAAGTATTTTACGAGTTTACCTTGCGTGTATATTGTATGATAATAACCTATTAATATTTTTACTCCTCTCTAAATAACTTCAACCTTTTAAGATACCTGTTGTAGATAGGTTTTAGCCCTTTAATCGTATCTTTTGTATTAAGCCAATCGATGATGGTATACATCTCTCTGTATTCTGCAGTGGTAAGCTGCTTATACCTTTTGGAAACACTAATGGCAACAGATCTTGATATACCACTTGATATCAAGTTTTTTACATCTTTATCCCTTGTTCCTAATTCTAAAGCTGTAGGAATCCCCAATGTTATTTTGTATTTTTCCTTTTCTTCTGGACTAAGTATATCGTCGAGGATATCCACTAACAGTTTCGTGTACTTAACAAGTAAGTATGTTACGACCGAAGAGTTAATTTTTATAATCTTGTTAATTAACTTATTAACTTGGTGCTTATTATTAGGATCTAATCGTTCATCTTCTGACACCCTTTCATCTGTTGAATAAAATCGAATATCATTATCAATAAGTTGTTTGTAGCTTAACCCTTGTAGCCACGTGGTCGCGTGAATTGCTAAAACAGTCGGGTTCATTCTTTTTATACTATATCTTTCAAAAGCCTCTTGGCTGAGATTAAAGATGTTTTCCAAACCTTGAAATATAGTGAGTAGCTGCCAAAAAAAAGGTCGGTCGTAATTCGGTTTGTCTTCGACATCCTCTTTGCGCTTCCTTTTTTCTAAAATTGGGTTAGGACTGATAACCCAATTTGAAATATCGCCATTCTTTACCGCTATATAAAGCTCATTTTGCAATAATGGGTCAATGGACTGGTTTTCAACAACTATTGCTCTTGGGATTTCAATATTGGCCAATGTTTTTTTAAGGACATCTATATGCTCTCCAACATAGACTTCTGGAACTCCTTTACCAATTAGGTACTGACCTACGCTATTTGGATTCTTTATATATCGGTTTCTAATAAATAACGTTAGCTGCTTTTGCCGTAATATGGCATCTCTATCCCTTTTCCCATCTTCCCTTAATATCTCTATGTCATTAATGTTTACTTCTAAATATTTAAAATCATATTCCGGAATATTCTTAGTTGAATAAGTTATTATCTCTTTATCGTAATCTGCATCAAAATACTCGTTGGGATGCTTTCCTTTAAAATCTGGTTTTTCAATAAAATAAATAGTTCCATATAGAGATTCACTTAATCTTCCTGCCCTACCAATCAAATTACCAAACTCAAAATCAGTAAGGTCTTTCAGATTCTTTCGAGGGGTAACAATAAATAAATTATTAGCTGGTAAATTTACTCCTTCGATGAGGGTAGATGTACAAAAAAGATTGTTTATTTCTCTATCTTGAAATAATTCCTCAACTTCTTTTCTTATAATATCTGGCAACTTACCGTGGTGAAATGCAACTCCTTTTTCCAAACAGTCAATTAAGTAATAATCTTTATTGAATTCATCTTTTAGAAAATCTATAAGCTCCCTTACCCTTTCAGAATTTACAACATAACTTATAGATTCTTGGTATTCCTGAGCCCATTTTTCAGCATAATCACCCCTGTTGCTGTAAATAATATTTGATTTATCAGGAGCGACCAGGTTTACAATATTTTGTAGTATGCTACCGTTTGTTCCATTTTTCAGTAATGTCTCCGCATTAAAGTCTGTTTTGGCTTCAATTAGGATGGGCTTGTTTATTCCATCTCTTACTTCTATTTCTACATTTTGAGCTTCGTTGAATCGTACAATTTTTTTAAACTGAATTACAGGTGAAAGCTGTGTCACAAATGCTTGGGCTTCTCTACTAAAAAGTTCTCCATAGGTTTTCTGCGGGTTCAAAATGTGTGGTCCGGCAGTTATAAGTTGCGCCCTAGGAAATTGAATGGAAAGATCTTCAAATACGTTTTCAAAAGTTGCGCCACGACCTTGTTCATTCTCGACACCTTGTATTTCATCAATGAAAATAAAATCTAATACAATTTTTGTCTCTAAGTCGGCAGACAACAATTTGATACAACGCTCTGGAGTTAGAACATATAATATTTTAGGTTCACGATGCACTTCTTTTTGTAGAACTTCTCTATCCTCATTGATCTCATCGTCATTTTCAATATATGCAGTGCGTATTAAAGTATTAGAATTTTTAAGCACAATCCTAAATTCCTCACTCACTTGATTTATTAATGCTCGGCTGGGAACAACGTACAGTGCGTGATAGCTTTCTTGAACGAAAAAGGTTTCAACAAGAAATTGTTTAATTATAAATGACTTTCCAGAAGAAGTGGGAGCTGATACCGCTAAATTTGGAATTTCGTTTAATCCATTCCAAAGACCTTTTTGAAATGTTGTGAGCAATACTGAACCCGTATTAGTTATAATAGTATTTTTTTGCCTTTGCAAGCTTAACTCTAGTGAAAGAACACCATCATATCCAAAAACTGGAAAAGGACTATCGATTTCGTTGTTAAATTGGAGTTTTTTAAAGAAATGTGTTGCAGTAAGATTGCCTAATCTAGAGAATAAGATATAACATACTCCAATTATGTAATCATTATCATTCTTATCCGCATTGGTCAGGTAAAGTAATGAAGCAAATCGTTGTGCTCTAATCCGATGCGCCTCCATATCACTATCTGCAAGTATAGAGCATAGCCAAACTGCTTTTTTCAATACTTGAAAGTCAATTTCAATCTGCTTATTTTCTGTGTAGGCAAAATGAGGACTATGAAGAAAATTTAAATTAAATATAGAAACAACTTCAAATAAGGTTACGTGAGTATAAGCTTGATGTGATAGACTTTGATTTTCTTCCATCACTAAAGTATTTTATCATCCATAGCCGTCCTAAACTTAGAAACATTATCTACAGGAAATAGAAAAAAATCTAAAAAGCTGTGCTCAAGATTTTGTTTTTTGAGATGATTGGTTATAAGATCAAAAACTTCTTGCTTTCGTTTTAAACGTTTTAAAAGTTCCTTAGCTACCAGTTCTTTGAATTCATCATTTGTTCTTGCCTTCCTTTGTATTCGTGTAATGTAGGCACGCTCGTACATCAAAATAATTGGATGTACCAAAAGTTGTGATTTGTAAGTTTCTGTAGTTGGGTCTAAGCGGTCATAAATAGTATCGATATCAACACCATCTACGTCATATTTATGAATATCCTCTCTTGCAATTAAAAGCTCGTGACTTCGATTGTGCGCATTTTCAGCATCATTATGGTATCTGTTTATAGACTTTAAGGCATCCACGACAGAATCAGACATACTTTGCATAATCTTAGACTCCCCAAATAATATTGCCTTTTCTCCATTATAATCACCTAAGAAAACACCATCACTACCTTTAACTTCATCATTCACATTAGTAAGGTGTTTTATTTTGTGAGCCATCATTTTACAATCCAACACGCTTTCAACAAGAGCAAAAAGAAGCAATTCACCATATTTTCCACCTATATAACTTTCTCCTTTTTTACGAAAAAAAATACGGCTCTGATTAAAAATTTCTGACCACGTATCCCTCTCAACACGCTCACTTTCATTACTAATTAAACTTAAAATTTCAGGTTCTGATAGCAATGGATTAGCTCTTCTAATTGCAACTTCATTACGCTTTTGTTGTCTTTCAATATCTTTCTCAATCTCTTTAATACTGAAAACGTAATGCGGTATAATTTTGGTCAAAAAACTACTAAGTGAGACATAATCCATCTGTGTAGAAGATGGCATTACCGTATATACTCGCATTTGAACCTTATCGCCAATTTTTTCTGTGAGGTGTGAAATAAGTTCTTCATCAACCCATCGCTTATCAATTTGAATAAGATTGTTTTTTCTCATAAATACCTTAAAGCGACGAAAGATACTAAGATTTAAATAAACAAAAGACCTGAAAAAGACATAACTAACTGTCAGAGATGTAAAAAGGAAACAATTAAATATAAATAAAATGAACCTCCGCGAAATTCTAAATATTCTGTACCTATTCTGTACCCATTGCAAAAAAGAAAGGCTTCACATTTCTGTGAAGCCTTGTCATTCTTAGTAGCGGGAACTGGACTCGAACCAGTGACCTTCGGGTTATGAGCCCGACGAGCTACCTACTGCTCTATCCCGCGATGTGGACGGCAAAGATACAAAGGATTTTTAATCTAACAAGTAATTAAACAACAAAATTTAACAGCTTTTCATAAAGTTTTCGTCTTCAAGATACTGTTTCGTATTTTTAAGTGATGACAAAAAAAATACGGGTCTTTATAATCGTCTTAGTTTCGGTATCAATACTCTTTATTGGTGGAATTATTGCAATCAATTATTTTCTGAAAAATAAAGTAGAAAATTTTTTGGCAACGCGATTACCAGAAAATATTATTCAGTCGTATGATGATCTTAGACTCGATATATATGAAGGTACATTGACACTCATCAACCCCTCTGTACAAATTCAGAATAAAGAAGACCGTAAAACGCACACAAGCATTTCAGTAAAGAAATTGGTTATTGATGATATTAGTTATTGGGATTACTTGCTTAATAACAAAATTCATATCGATGAAATATTGATTAATAAGCCAGACATTGTGTATTATAAAAACAAGCTAAAGAAAAGCCAGGATAGTGCACAGTCTGGTGTTATAACGATGAATAGGCCTGTTTTTCTGGATCGTTTAAAAATTGAAGAAGCTAGAGTAAGCATTTTTGATGGCAAAAAAGATTCATTAATGCTTTTTACAAATCATTTTTCTCTTGAAGTTGACTCTATTACCACTAATAAAAAAATCATTAAACAACGGTTGCCAGTTGCTTTTGGAGACTATAGAGCCCAAACAGATTCTGTTTTTGTAAAAGTGAGCGATTATGAAAATGTAACGGTGAAAAATCTACGGTTAGAAAATAAAAATATAGCCATTGCCGATATTCACCTATACACCAAATATTCCAGAACAGAACACGCACGCATTATTCCAGTGGAAAAAGACCATTATAATTTGAAAATAGATTCATTTTTAGTTAAAAAAGTTGATTTTGGTTTCCAAAACAGAAAGTTGTTTATTTCTGGCAACTCTGTAAAATTAAACAACCCTTCATTGGATATTTACAGAAATAAGTTGGTTGCAGATGATAAAACCATCAAACCGCTCTATAGCAAAATGCTAAGAGACATCCGGTTTGATTTGACTTTAGATTCAGTAAACATCAATAACGCAGCAATCGTTTATACCGAAAAAGTAAAAAAGGAAAACAAAGGCGGAACAATTAATTTTAAAAACCTAAATGCTAATATTAGCAACGTTAGTAATACGTACAAGGATTCAAAAAAGACACACATAAGGGTAGATGCCATTTTTATGGACAGTACACCTTTTACAACCGATTGGAGCTTTGACGTGAATAACACAAACGATACATTTCTTTTTAAAGCCGATGTAGGAAGTTTGCCCGCGGAAGATATTAATAGCTTTACCGTGCCAAATCTTAAGGTGCAATTAGAGGGTGAAGCCAATAAAACCTACTTTACTATTGATGGAAATAATACAGCGTCACAAGTTGATTTAAAGATAAATTACGATAAGTTTAAAATAAACGTATTGAATAAAAAAGGGGATAAAAAGAACGGCTTTTTATCGGCAATTGCTAACATTTTTATTTCAAAAGACAGCGATAAAAGTGAGGGTGATTTTAGGGAAGGCTCTGGAGAAGTTAAGAGAGATAAAACTAAATCTTTCTTTAACTATTTGTGGCTTAATGCGGAAAAAGGACTTAAAAGTAGTTTAACGGGTGGGAAAAATTAATTAGTGCTCGGCAATCCAAGCTATGGCTTTCATACGTTCTTCTGAAGTAAAATTCTTAGTGTTAGAATTTGTAAAAAGAGACACAATTTCGCCACAAGAATGAATCCATTTTCTATCACTTACTACAGCAACTTTATTAAAATGGTCTGCATGTTTTATTTTAAACATCACTTCTTTAACCACTGCCGGCAAGGAAAAGGTTTCTATGCCTGTATCTTCAATGTATAGGTTGATTTTATCGAATTGCTCTAACTTAGCTTTAATTTTTTCGATAAAAGTATCCACAGTCTCCGAGTTAAAGTTTCCTTCAATTAGAAATCCAACTGTGGTATCTGAAAAACTAAAATCTGATAGCATATAATAAGCAATAAGTTAGACCTATTAAAGGTACTGAAAATATTATTGTTCAATACTTTCTACTGAAAAGGCTACCAATTCACCATTTTGAAACGTTGCTGAAACTTCTATTGGGTTACAGCAAATTTCACAATCTTCAACATAAGTAGTAGATACCGAAGGGTCCAACAGCATGGAAATCTGTTCCCAACAATAGGGGCATTGAAAAAAATGCTCTTCCATCGGTTAAGTTATTTTAGTTCTTCTAATTTTAAAGTTACTGACTCCCAATCTTCCATTAAACTGTTCAACTTTTTCTTTTTTGCTTGGTAGCTATCAAAAAAGTTGGGTTTGGCAATGGTTTCGTCATAATTTACAGCCAGTTCCACATCAATTTCCTTGATTTCTTTTTCCAGCTTGCTAATTTTGCTTTCAGTATTGCTAAGTTTATTCTGAAGCGATTTCAGCTTCTTTTGCATTTCATAATCTTCTTTTCCAGAAGTAGCTTTTTGCTCCTCTTTGCCTGCCTTAGCGGTAGACTTTTTTTCTGTAACGGTCCGCTTTTCGGCTTCGCGCAGGTTTTCAAGATTACGTTGTTCTAAGAAATAATCAATATCCCCTAAATATTCTTTTATTTTTTGGTCTTTAAACTCGTAGATTTTATCGGTCATACCCTGAAGAAAATCCCGGTCGTGTGATACTAATAGCAATGTGCCTTCAAATCTCTTTAATGCATCTTTTAAGACATTTTTCGACTTAATGTCCAAGTGGTTGGTAGGTTCATCCATTACCAACACATTAAAAGGTTCTAATAGTAATTTTGCCAAAGCCAACCGGTTGCGCTCCCCACCTGAAAGTACACGGACGTATTTATCAACTTCTTCACCTCTAAATAGAAAGGCACCCAATATATCTCGAACTCGAGGACGGCTTTTCATATCGGCAGCATCGATCATTGTTTCTTCAACTGTTTTTGAACCGTCCAAGTATTCAGCTTGGTTTTGCGCAAAATAACCTATCTGAACATTGTGGCCCAAGTTGAGCTTTCCTTGGTGCTCAATTTCGCCTACAATAATTTTGGCCAACGTGGATTTACCTTGACCATTTTGCCCAACAAAGGCAAGTTTACTATCGCGATCTACTTTTAGATCAATATTACTTAATACGTGGTTGTCGCCATACGTTTTCGAAATATTTTCAGCTTCTATAACTACTTTCCCTGGTGTTACTGAAATAGGGAACGATAAACTCATCACGCTGTTATCGTCTTCATCTACTTCAATGCGGTCTATTTTGTCAAGCTTTTTAATTAGCGATTGTGCCATGGTTGCCTTACTGGCTTTGGCCCTAAATTTTTCAATAAGTTTTTCAGTGGTTTCTATTTGTTTTTGCTGATTTTTCTGTGCTGCAAGTTGCTGCTCTCTCAATTCGGCGCGTTGAACTAAGTATTTCGAGTATGGATAATTGTAATCGTAAATTTTTCCGAGGGAAATTTCAATGGTTCTATTGGTTACGTGATCTAAAAACATTTTATCGTGCGAAACTACCACAACTGCTCCAGCATAGCCGTTTAAAAACTCCTCCAACCAAAGAATGGACTCAATATCCAAGTGGTTGGTAGGCTCATCCAGAAGCAAAATATCATTGTTTTGAAGTAGCAATTTGGCCAATTCAATTCGCATACGCCATCCTCCAGAGAAAGTTTCAGTAAGCTTGCCGAAATCTTCTCGCTTAAAACCTAGTCCCTGTAAAATGCGCTCGGTTTCACCTTGATAATTATACCCGCCGTGAATTTCATATTGATGTTGTACATCGTTTAGGTCTATCATTAGCTGATTGTAGCTGTCGCTTTCATAATCAGTGCGCTCTGCCAATTGCGTATTGATGTGTTCTAGCTTCTTTTCAAGCTTTTTAATTTCGGTAAAAGCTTCATAAGACTCTTCAAGAACGGTTTTCCCTTTTGTAAAATCGATATCCTGCTTTAAAAAACCAATGGTAACCTCCTTATCGGTAGCAATTTGGCCTTCATCATACTCTTGCTCTTTAGAAATGATACGAAGCAACGTAGATTTACCAGCACCGTTTTTACCCACAAGGCCAACGCGGTCCCCAGGCGTAAGTTGAAAGGTTATTTTTTCAAAAAGGTACTCACCTTGAAAAGAAACAGAAAGATTGTGAATGTTCAGCATGTATGTAACAATTGTGACGGTAAATTTTTGCAAAGATGCTTAAATTTGTAATGGTAAAAAAATAACTATGAAAGGCTCTAAATTGTACAGCATATTTACAGGAACGTGTCCTGTGTGTCAAACTGGGAAAATGTATAAAACCAAAAACCCATATATTTTTTCTGAAACATTAAACATGCACGATAACTGTCCGCACTGTAACACCAAGTTTAAAATTGAACCTTCTTTTTTCTACGGAGCAATGTATGTGAGTTATGCAGTAGGTGTGGGGTTTGCGGTAGCTGCCTTTATTATTGCCTACTTCTTTATAGGCTTAGGACGGTTAAACACCTTTTTTGTTATTACTGGAACATTGTTCGTTTTTTTCCCAATAATATTACGGTTATCGAGAAATATTTGGATTAATTTTTTCTTCAAGTATAATAAGGAAAAAGCAAATTAATTTTTGAATCGGGCAATGTTAACTTCGGAAAGTAAATTTTCATTTTTTTCTGAAAAATCATACAGCCATTCAGATAGGAGAGGAGCCATTAAAATACCTCTAGTTCCAAGACCGTTAAAAAACAGAAGGTTTTCGTGTTCTAAATTTCCCAAAAGTGGTTTACGGTCTTTTACCGTAGGACGCACGCCAGCTATTTGATCGATAATTTCATAGTCGCAAGAAATCATCTTTTCTAATTTTGAAACAATCGTTTTTCGAGCTTCGTCGGTAGCATCTTTGCTGAAATCATCTCGGCTGTATGTAGCGCCTACTTTATAAATATCATCACCTTGTGGGATTATAAACAACGGGCCTTTTAAAATAGCTTCACTCTGAAGTTTGGGTGCTTTTATAATAATATATTCTCCTTTGTTTCCCACAAAATTATCCGTTGGAAAAAATGGGTTTTGTACTACTGAAGCCCCTTCAGCAAATACAATTTTTGTTGACGAAACACCTTTGTAAATAACAGAATCAGTTTCTAATTGAAGTTGTTTGTAGTCAAAAGTTTCAGTAATCAATTGATTGTTTTTCTGAAGATAATCGCGATATGCTGAAATTAATTTGGTTGGATTTATTTTACCACATTCCAGCACTTTTCCGAAACCGTAAGGCGCTTTTATAGCAGTGTTATCGTTCTTTATTATTTCCGTAGAAAGAAAAGGGGAAAGGGCTTTTTTATCACTGGCAACCATCCAGTCGTTTTGTTCTTCAATGCTGTTTAAAACTCGGTAAATAGGCGTGTTTTCCAACAAATCAACCTTCAGTTGTTTTGAAATTTCTTCGTAAAAAGGAATAGCTTTTTCTAAAAACTCGCTTCCTTTCCAAACGGCAGTAAATCGTTTTAAAACCACTGGATTAAAAACCCCGCCAGAAACTACCGTAGAATGATTGATACCAGTATCATACACCACGAAATTCTTTTTGTTTTTGCGCAATGTCTTACAAAAAGCGATTCCGGCGATTCCTAGTCCTACGATAATGTAATCAACTTCTTTCATACTGCAATTTAGGTATATTAGTGGTTGCCAAAGCTACAAAACATAAAGTGCCACAAACTTAATTTGTGGCACTTTATAAATACTTCAAATAGGTTTTTAAATTTCAGCTTTCTCAGTCGTTTGACTACGATCAATTTTCTTAACCAAACCTTGTAATACATTTCCGGGGCCTACTTCTATAAAGTGATCAGCACCATCTTTAATCATATTCTGAACACTCTGCGTCCATTTTACAGGGGCTGTTAATTGAAAAATAAGGTTTTTCTTAATTTCTTCAGGATCGGTTACGGCAAACGTACTTACGTTTTGGTACACAGGGCAGGTAGGTTTTGAAAAATGAGTGTTTTCAATAGCTGCGGCTAATTCTTCTCGAGCGGGTTCCATTAGAGGGCTGTGAAAAGCACCACCAACAGGAAGCATTAGTGCACGACGTGCTCCAGCTTCTTTTAAAGCTTCACAAGCGGCTTCTACGGCTTTTATCTCACCTGAAATAACCAATTGCCCGGGACAGTTATAGTTTGCGGCAACCACGACGCCATCTATATCGGCACAAATGGCTTCTACTACATGGTCTTCTAGACCTAATACGGCAGCCATTGTCGATGGTTTTAATTCGCAAGCGTTTTGCATCGCCTGCGCTCTTCTAGAAACTAAAATCAAAGCATCTTCAAAAGCTAAAGCTCCATTGGCTACTAACGCAGAAAATTCACCCAAAGAATGTCCTGCAACCATATCAGGTTTAAAGTTGTCACCCATTACAGTTGCTAAAATGGTTGAATGTAAAAAAATAGCAGGCTGTGTTACTTTAGTTTCTTTCAGTTCTTCAGCTGTACCTTCGAACATGGTTTTGGTAATATCGAAGCCTAATAACTCGTTGGCGCGATCAAATAATTCTTTTGCTTTATCTGAAGTTTCATATAAATCTTTACCCATTCCCGGGAATTGAGCTCCCTGACCGGGAAATACGTATGCTTTCATAGTTGGTTGTTTTATGCTGTAAAAGTAAAAATAAAAATCCCCTTTTCATAAATTGAAAGGGGATAGTATAAAGTTAATTATAAATCCATTTTACCAGAAGTGCCAATGTCTTTATCATCACCAGTTACGGCCGCTGCTTGTAGCTTTAAAAAAGTAACTAATTGGTTGCTGTCATTGTTCCAGTAAGCGGCTTCTTTGGGATGAAATTTAATGGCGGTTAAGTTTGGGTCTTCTTTGCCATCAAACCAAGCGTTGTCTTTTTTGTTATATAAATCGTCTAAAACAGCTTGATCGGTAATGATTTCTGCGTCACCATATACGCTTACAAATTTCATGGAACCTGGGTCACTGTATAATAGTTGAGTTTCAGATTGTTTCAGTAAGTCACTGTTATGGTCACTATCATTTCGGCTTAAAAACCAAATGTTTCCTTCTTTGTCTACTTCCTTGGTGTGCATTGGCACCACGCTTAAAGGCTGTTTGTTTAATCGGGTGGCGAACATGGCAACTTTAATATCGGCTACCATGTCTTTGAATTTCTTTTTTGCTTCGTCGTTGCTTACATTTTCGGTACTCATATCTTTTTCTTTTCAAGTTACAAGTTTTAACCGCCTTAAAGCGTCAATTTTTTATTAAAGTATGTCCAATAGTTTGTTAATATGCTATTGATATTTTTTCACAATACTTTGTACACGAGATAGATATCCTGATCCAAAAATATTGAGATGAACCAATAAATAATACAATTGCCATAAGGAAACACGTTGCTTCCAATTGTTTTCTAGTGGAAAAATGGAATGATACTGAGTAAAAACTTCTTCTGAAAACCCACCAAATAGTTGCATCATGGCCAAATCCATCTCACGAGGTGCAAACGAAACAGCGGGATCGATTAAAGTAGGTATTTCATTTTTTGAAACCATATAATTTCCGCCCCATAAATCGCCGTGGATTAAGGCTGGTGGTTCGTCTGGTATTTCTGAAGAAACATTTTTATAAAATACGTCCAAATTTGAAAAATCGAAACCTTGTTCTTTTGCCATTTTAAACTGTGGCGCTAACCGCTGATTGATATAAAAATCGGCTGCTGAGGTTTCTGTTCCATTATATTGGGGAAGACTACCTATATAATTGCTATGATCTAAGCCAAAAGTTGACTGAGTGGTTTTGTGTAGTGTGGCTAAATTTTCAGCAAAATGCTTCCAAAAACTACTGGATGTTGAACCTTCGGGTATATATTCTAACAATAAATATGAGGTATTTTCAATAACTCCATAATTAATTACTGAAGGGATTTTAAAACTGTTTGAACTTCTCAGGAAGTCTAAACCTTTGGCTTCGGCTTCAAACATTCCGGGGAATTTTGAAGCAATATTTGTTTTAACAACAAGTTTTTTTGAAACACATTCCAGTAAAAATACATCGTTAATATCACCACCAGAAAGAGGTGTAGATTCAAGTAAATTCAAGTTGTTTTCTTCGGCTATTTTGGTAAGAATATTCAAAATTTATTTCCGTTCGTAGGTTAAATATGAAAACGAATAATTATGCTTTTCGTCTTTTTCGTGTTTCACTTCAGAAATTAATTGCCATTTGTCCATATCAATTTCAGGAAAATAGGTGTCGGCTTCAAAAGTTCCGTGAACTCGGGTTAGTTCAATTTTGTCGGCAGTGTCTATGGCTAAATTATAAATTTCGCCACCACCAATAACAAAAGGTTGTGGATCATTTTGGGCCTTTAATAATGCTTCATCTAAGCTATGCACAACAATAGCACCTTCTTTTTGGTACTCTTTGTTTCTGGTAATGACCAAATGCGTTCTATTGGGAAGTGGTTTTGGGAACGACTCAAAAGTTTTACGACCCATGATAATATGATGGCCGGTGGTGAGCTTTTTAAACCGTTTAAAATCATCCGGCAAGTGCCAAACAAGGTCGTTGTCCTTCCCTAACTCATTGTTTTCACCAGCTGCTGCAATTAAAGTAATCATTGTACGTCTGGGGGTAAGGGGTTGTTGTCCTCCTTTTTTTTTACTTCCTCTTTTTTGGGAAGTTGAACATCTTTATTCACCTTTTTTTCGAGCTCTTTAATACGGTCTGCTTGTTTGGCTTTTAGCTTTTCAAGTTGACGGTTCTCCCATTCTTTCCCCATAAACTTGCTCATTACAAATACATTAAATACGTGGATTAACAGTATAAATGCCCAAATAAGTACCACCCAAACGGACCAATTTGGGAAAAGAATATCGGCTCCTTTTTTAAGCACTAAATCAATTACTAAAAGAAAAACAGAGCCTATTAAAAAGAAAATAAAATGCCGCATTAAATTCTTTTTCTCTTTAATACGTCTACGCGCGTATTCGTATTGTTCGCGTTGTTCCGAGTCGATTCTTTCGGTTTTTTTGGATTTTGAAAACATAGTTAGTTACTTTTATGTCTAAAGTAAAAATACCTATTTTTAATTGTTTAATCCAACTTGATGCAAGATTTTAAAAAACACTTTCCGGCTTTACAAGGGCGCACGTATTTAAATACACCTGCTTCTGGGCTTCTTTCAAAACCTGTATATAACTGGCGCAAAGAACAGGAAAAGAATTTTTTAGAAAATGGCAATGATTACGGCGCTACTCTTGAAACGCTTGTAGCTATCCGAAAAAAAGTAACTGATTTTTTTAGGGCTTCGGAAGAAAATATTGCTTTGGTTCCTAATTTTTCATTTGGGTTAAATACGTTGCTGGAAGGATTGCCACAAAAACAGAAAATCCTACTGCTAAAAGATGATTACCCATCAATTAATTGGCCAGTACAAATGCGTGATTTCGATATTTGTTTTACTGAAACAACTGGAAATGTTGAAGAAAATATAGAAGCTGCAGTAACTAAATATCGACCAACGGTTTTTATTTTCAGTATTGTGCAATGGCTTAGCGGGGTAAAAATAGATTTTGATTTTTTAAAAGAATTAAAAGCGTATCACCCAGACCTTTTATTGATAGCGGATGGGACACAATATTTAGGTACTGAGAAATTTAATTTTGAAGATAGCCCTTTCGATGTTGTAGGAACAAGTACCTATAAGTGGTTGCTTTCGGGTTATGGGAATGGCTTCTTTTTGTTTAAGGAATCTATGAAGGAAAAAATATTTCCAAAAACCATTGGTTTCAACTCTGCTGCCAATTTTAATAGTAACCCTGAAGAAACATCGTTCGTAAAACATTTTGAACCGGGACATTTAGCTGTCTTAAATTATGGTAGTTTACAGCAATCGCTTCAGTTTATGGAAGAATTAGGGGTTGATACCATTCAAAATAAAATTGAAATGTTATCAAAAAAAGCAAAGTCAGCTTTTGTGGAATTGGGGTTGTTATCTGAAACAATTGTGAATAGAGAAAACCATTCAGCTATATACAATATACAAGGGGATGATGCTCTATTTCAGAAATTAAAAAAGAATAACATTATTTGTTCCCAGCGGGGTGGCGGTATCCGGGTGGGATTCCATTTTTACAATTCAGAAGAAGATTTGGAAAAACTTTTAGAAGTTTTAAAAAAATAATTACTCAACTACTTCAACGCCTTTCCAAAAAGCGACATATCCTTCTATCGACTTGGCAGCGTGAGAAGCTTCTGGGTAAAACCAAGCGGCATCTGGATTTTTTTCGCCATCTACTTCAATTGTGTAATAAGAAGCTTGCCCTTTCCACGGACAATGGCTATGTGATTCACTTTTTGTGAAATATTCTTCGTTTATAGTATTTGGCGGAAAGTAATGATTGTTTTCAATAACAATCGTATCATCACTTTCGGCTACTATTGTGTCGTTCCAAATGGCTTTCATAGTGTGTTCTTATTTTTTTCGAACTCCCCGCGTGGTAAATGACAGTCCCTGTTGCCCAGCGGTCGATATCATTACAGCTTCAAATAACGGTTCGAGTTTATTTTTTTTAGTTGCCCAATCAAACACAAAGTTGGCACCGGTACCACCACCTTCATCTTCTTCATCTACTACTATTTCTATAGTTTCCATAGGCTGTACATAAACAGGGTGATCTAAATATTGCCTTATTCTCTTTCCGTAGGTGTCATAATAATCGGCTTTGTAGATGTAGATAGTATCTTTTAAACTTATATTTCTAATACTGACAGTTGTAGTTAAGCTGAAGGTAAAACTCTTGTTTTGTTGGTAGATTTCAGAATAAACAGGCAAGTATGTGCTTCCTTTGGTTAAAAGACTATCTGGTGTACTGATTTTTATTTTTCTGTTTTCCCAATCATGGGTGAGATCAACTTCTGCCAACTGCTTTTTCATTGGGTCTTCGCAAGCAGACAGTGATAATAAGAGAAGGAAAAGGCCTAGGTACTTCATTAGTTTGGTTTTGCTGAAAATTACGCATTTTTTCGCTTAAACACATAGTTTTTATAATACCCTTTGCTATCGGTAAACGAAGTTTCAATTTCGAGTCCAGATTCATCGGCTAACCAATCTACCACTTTATCTGTATATTTTTGTGAAATTTCAGTGTGTATTGTTTCCCAAGGGTTAAACTGAATGGTAAGGTCTAAACCTTTGACATTGACCTTCATTTCTTTTTTTGCGACCAAAAAACTTTTTGCAGTTCCTGTTTCAGGATTATAGGTTTCCCAATGTTTAAAGTTATCAATATTAAAATCGGCGTCTAATTCGTGATTGATTCGTTTTAAAATATTTTTGTTAAATGCGGCAGTAATCCCGGTTTCATCATTATAGGCATTGAGTATGGTTTCTGGTTCTTTTTTTTGATCAAAGCCCATAAAAAGCATATCATCTTCCTGCATCGTGTCTTTTAGTTTTGAAAGAAAATCAATAGCGCGCGGATGTAATAAATTGCCAATATTAGAACCCAAAACGACAATCACTTTTTTTCGGGTGTTATATTGTTTAAGGCGTTCTAAGACTTCAAAATATTCGCCTTTTTCAGGGTCAACAGCAACGTTAGGTAATTCTTCTTGTAGTTTTTCTGAAAGGCTATCGATGGCATTTTGGCTAATATCGATAGGTTTGTACACAAAGTTGAAGTCGTTTTTTGAAAGGTATTTCAGTAGTATCTTCGTTTTCTTACCGTCACCAGCACCTAATTCAATAAGGTCAAACCCATTTTCTTTTCCACGGAAATATTCTGCAATGGGTTTTGTGTGAGTTTCTAAAATTTCAAATTCACAATCAGTTAAATAATATTCTGGCATCGCCATAATATCTTGAAATAGTTTATCTCCAGCTTTATCATAAAAGTATTTTGAAGAAAGATATTTAGGAAACGCAGTTAGTCCTTCATACACCTCTTTTTTGAAAGAAGTGTCTAGTTTAGTTTGAGTTTTTGTTGTCATATATAAGAAGTCGGAATTATCTGGCTAACCTTAACCCGGTAAACTGCCAACGTAGATTAGTTTGAAAAAAATTGCGATAAGTTGAGCGGGTATGTTTAGGTGATGTGGCTACCGAGCCACCGCGTAATACTTTTTGGTTAACCATAAACTTCCCGTTGTATTCACCAATAGCTCCCGGTGCTTTTGTATAACCGGGATAGGGAAGGTAGGCGCTTTCTGTCCATTCCCAGCGGCTCCCCCAATTAAATTGATTTTGTGCCACTTCCCATTCAAATTCAGTAGGTAAGCGGCAGTCTTTCCATTGGGCATATGCAAATGCTTCGTAGTATGAAATATGTGATACAGGTGCATCCATATTTAATTTTTCCAGTCCTTGCATGGTATATTGATGCCATTCCCCATCAATAACATGCCAATATTGTGGTTGTGAAATACAGTTTTCATTAACCCAATCCCAAGCTTCGGCATGCCAAAGGTTATGGTCTTTATATCCGCCGTCCTCAATAAATGCTACATATTCAGCATTGATGATTAACTTATTCGAAATTTCAAAATCGTGCAAATACACTTTGTGCCTTCCCAGTTCATTGTCGTAGCAAAATGCATCAGGATTATCGTGGCCAATTTCATAAACATCTTCTGAAATGGGAATCCATTTCTGTTCAAATTTCTGAATCGGGTTTTCAGAAAAAGAATCATTGTACTTTGGTAGTAATGGGTTGTTTCCGAGGATATATTTTATATCGGTTAACAAAAGTTCTTGATGCTGCTTTTCGTGATGGATACCAATGTGTAATACTTCTTCTATTTCTGAAGTGACAGCATTAGATTCCAAAAATTCTTTCAATTCATTGGTAACATAATGGCGATAATCATACACTTTTGCAACGCCTGGTCTTGTTAGGTTACCACGATTATTTCTTACAACACGTTTACCAACAGTTTCGTAATAGCTGTTGAAAACAAAGGCAAAATCTTCATGAAACAACTGATAATTGGGTTTATGTGGTTTTAAGATGAATTCTTCAAAAAACCATGTAGTATGGCCTAAATGCCATTTTGGGGGAGAAACATCGACTATGGGCTGAACCACATAATCCTCAATTTCTAGAGGTTTGCATATAGTTTCTGTATGTTCGCGGGTTTCCAGAAAAAAGGAAACGAGGTTTTTGGTTTTAATCATAACAATAAAGTGTCGGGTTTTGCCGACACTTTAAAGATACCAATTCTTTTTTGTGAAAGATGTTTAGGGTTTGTTAAAGGAAATGATTTCCTACTTCCCAGTTTTAAACGTTATAGGAACCGTAAACTTAATAGCACGTGGCTTGCCGCCCATCATACCTGGTTTTGTCATTTTAGGCATAGCCATAATATTACGTTTGGCTTCTTCTTGCAGAGCGGCGGTTCCACCACTTACATTTTTAATTTCAACCAATCCTTTTTCATTGATTATAAACTTTACAACAACCCGACCTTGATCATTTTTTTTGTAGGCTTGTGGCGGATATTTAAAGTTTTTGGCAATGTGTTGCGCCAGCATATTATTGAAACAGGCATCACGTTTTGCAACGTTTCCTTTTTCACAGCCTGGCCAAACCGGTGGAATTTCTTTTAGGGTTACTACATTTTTCTGTACATCTCCCCATTCTTCTTGGGCAAAAAGTGCAGTTGAAAATAAAATACAAAGTACTAGTAGGGCATTTTTCATATTAATAGGTTTTAAATAGCTACCGCCCCTTTAATATGTGGGTGCGGATTATAATCTTCTAGGGTAAAGTCATCAAATTTAAAGCCAAAGATATCTTTTACCTTCGGATTTAGTTTCATTTTTGGTAATGGTCGTGGCTCTCTGGATAATTGTAATTCAACCTGTTCCATATGGTTGCTGTAAATATGGGCATCGCCAAAGGTATGCACAAAATCTCCTGCTTGGTAACCGCAAACTTGAGCCACCATCATAGTTAATAAAGCATATGAAGCAATATTAAATGGAACACCCAAGAAAATATCAGCACTGCGTTGGTATAATTGACACGATAATTTTCCATCCGCTACATAAAACTGAAAGAAAGCATGACACGGTGGAAGCGCAGCTTTTCCGTTTGCTACATTTTCTGAAAAAGGTTTGCTCGTGTTTGGCATCACACTAGGATTCCAAGCGCTGACCAACATTCTACGACTATCTGGATTAGTTTTTAGGGTTTCAATAATTTCTGAAATTTGATCAATCTCTTCACTGTTCCAGTTTCGCCATTGATGTCCGTAAACAGGTCCAAGATCACCTTTCTCATCAGCCCATTCGTTCCAGATTCTAACGCCGTTTTCTTGTAGATATTTTATGTTGGTATCACCATTTAAAAACCAAAGCAATTCATAAATAATTGATTTTAAGTGTAGTTTTTTTGTGGTGACCATTGGGAATCCTTCGCTAAGGTCAAATCGCATTTGGTAGCCAAAAACACTTTTTGTGCCAGTGCCGGTACGATCGTGTTTTTCTGTTCCGTTTTCTAAAACGTGTTTTATAAGGTCATGGTATTGCTTCATCGTCAAAAATTTAAGTCGTTAAATGTAAAAAAACGAAGCTGTATTTTAAAACTGGCAGTCGTTTCACTTATTAATAGTTATTAACTATTCAGAAAAAATTATCCAATTATCATTCCTGCAATAGTAGCAGAAATTAAAGAAGCTATGGTTCCTCCAATTAAAGCTTTCATTCCAAATCTTGATAACTGTTTACGTTGTCCCGGTGCTAAAGAGCCAATTCCTCCAATTTGTATCCCGATAGAGGCAAAATTGGCAAACCCACATAGCATATAGGTGGCCATAATGATTGACTTTTCGTATTTTAAATGAAGGTCGTTCGTTACATCTTTTAAATCAGCTAGCTGAATGTAACCTACAAATTCACTAGCGGCGAGTTTTATTCCCAGCAATTGTCCCATTAACATCATATCTTCACTGGAAACTCCAATAAGCCACATAAGTGGTGCAAATAGATATCCTAAGATAAATTCTAAAGAAAGCTTATCGTAAGGGGTGTACATAGCAATTACTTCATTTAAAGAAGTAAAATGCCAATCTATTTTTAAAGATTTAATAGCAAAGCCATCAAAACCAGCTATTCCGCCTAAAACCCCGTTTACTAAAGCAATCATTGCAACAAAAACCAGCAACATCGCTCCAACATTTACGGCTAAACGCAATCCTTCTGTAGTTCCGTTTGCGATGGAATCTAACAGGTTAGAGCCTATTTTTTCAGAAGAAACTTTTGCGTCCGTATTAACTATTTCGGTTTGAGGATATAATATTTTTGAAATTACAATAGCTCCAGGTGCTGCCATTACCGATGCTGCTAACAAGTGTTTTGCAAAGGTAAGCCTTAAAAGAGGATCGTCACCTCCCAAAAAGCCAATATATGCAGCGAGAACAGCCCCTGCTACGGTTGCCATACCGCCTATCATAACAAGTAGTATTTCCGACTTGTTCATTTTTTCTAAATAGGCTTTTATTAAAAGTGGGGCTTCAGTTTGTCCTAAAAAGATGTTTCCGGCAACACTTAAACTTTCCGCGCCAGAAATTTTTAATAATTTGGATAATAACCAAGCTAACGCCCGAACTACTTTTTGAATAATACCTAGATAGAATAACACTGAGGTTAAAGCTGAAAAGAATATAATGGTAGGAAGCACTTGGAAAGCAAATATAAATCCAAAGGTATCCATATCCACCACTAACCCTTCGAACAAAAATTTACTTCCTGCTTGGGTATATTCTAATATACTAATGAAAACATTCCCGATGGCTTCAAAAATACTTTGTATAAAAGAAACTTTTAATACTCCAATTGCAATTACAAGCTGAAATGCTAAACCAATTCCTACTGTTTTCCAGTTAATTGCCCTGCGGTTAGAGCTAAATAAAAAGGCTATGAATATTAATGAAATCATACCTACCACACCTCGCCAAAGGCTATTAAAAGAAAAACCTTGTGCAGGCACTATCTCGTCTGTGTCTTTAGTGATTGTTGGTGTTTCAGTTGTTGTAGCTGTAATTATTTCGTCGTTTCGCTTACTTTTAAAATTATAAATCACTTGATTTTTAGAAAAAACGAGTGACGAGTCTGTTAAGGTTTCTACTCGGTAGCGGCGTATGATGTTTTTTGGGGTATCATAAAAAAACACCAAAAGGTTGTTTTGGTAAATATAATCACCAGAGGCTTTTATAGAGTCCTTGGTCTGTAAACCATATTCAAACCTCCCATTTTCTATGTTTAAATAATCTTGATTAGGGTCTAGGTTAACTAAGGAAGTACTTTTTTGATTTTCAACTTTTTGAAACAACCAGTTTTTTTCAATAGTTTGTGAAAAAACGGTAGAACAGAAAAAACATAAAAAAGCAATCAATAAAAAATTCCGCATAGAGTTTATAGATTATTAATTACTTCTGAAAAAGGTTAGGATACATAATAATATGTTTACTGAAAGTCTTATTAAAAGCTTATTCTCGTTTAGAAATTTCATCCCTGATGCTGGCCGCTCTTTCATAGTCTTCGTTAGCAACAGATTCGTCCAGCATTTCATTTAATTCTTTTAAGGAAAATTTACTGAAATTCTGTTTTGAAGGTGCAATAGACTCTTTGTCTTCTCCGCCAATTAATTCTTCTAACACAGACTCTTCATCTTTTGAGATCTTATCTTTTTTCTTTTTAGGTGTAGTTTTTAAAAAGATACCAGCCTTGTCTAAAATATTTTTATAAGTAAAAATAGGTGCGTTAAACCGAAGTGCTAACGCAATAGCATCACTTGTTCGTGCGTCTACTATTTCTTCCAACCCATCACGTTCACATATAATGCTTGAGTAAAAAACACCATCCACTAATTTATGAATAATCACTTGTTTGATGACGATTTCAAATCGATCTGCAAAATTTTTAAAAAGATCGTGGGTGAGAGGGCGAGGGGGTTTAATTTCCTTTTCCAAAGCAATGGCAATGGATTGTGCTTCAAAAGCTCCAATAACAATTGGCAGTTTCCGTTCTCCATCCATTTCGCTCAATATTAAAGCGTATGCACCATTTTGCGTTTGGCTATAGGATATTCCTTTTATGTTTAGTCTTACAAGACTCATTAAAGAAGTATAATTTCAATGTTAAAGGGTATAACGTATTAATGTGAAAACCCTTATAAAAAATAAAGCTGTTTAAAAAAGGAAGTTTCCTTAATTAAACAGCCTTTTATATTAGGCACAAAGTAACAAAAATTATGCGTTCTGTGCTTTGAATTCTTTTAATTTTTCATTCAGCTTCGGCACTACTTCAAATGCATCGCCTACAATACCGTAATCTGCATTTTTAAAGAACGGTGCTTCTGGGTCGTTATTGATTACAACTTTTGTTTTTGAAGCATTAATACCAGCCAAGTGCTGTATCGCTCCAGAAATACCAATTGCAATGTAAAGATTTGCAGCTACTGGCTTACCAGTTTGTCCTACGTGTTCACTGTGAGGTCTCCATCCCATATCACTAACGGGCTTAGAACAAGCGGTTGCAGCACCTAGAATATCCGCCATTTCTTCAATCATTTCCCAGTTTTCAGGTCCTTTAAGTCCACGACCTCCCGAAACTACAATTTCGGCATCGGCTATAGTTACCTTATCGGTTGCTTTGTCCACAGAAACCACATCTACTGAAAAGTCTTCAGAAGAAAGTTCTGGTGCAAAATCTTCAGCAGTTCCAGCTGCTTCGTTTTCTTTAACACCGTAGGCGTTTTTTGCTAACCCTATTACTTTTACATCGGTTTTAAATTCGGTAATAGAAAACGCTTTGTTAGTGAAAACACTGTGTTTTACTTTGAAAGGCTCTGTGCTTTCTGGAAGTTCGCTTACGTTTGGCACGTAGCCTGCATCTAAATTTACAGCTAATAGCGGTGCCATATATTTACTGTTGGCACTACTAGAAACCACAACTACTTTGGCGTCTTCCTTTTTTGCTGCTTGTGCTACTGCATCTGCATATGCTTCAGCATTAAACTTATCTAATTTGTCATTAGAAACATTCAGCACCTTATCGGCACCGTATTTTCCTAATTCACTTGTGTCGCCACCATTAATAGTAACGGCTGTTACTGGAGTGCCCATTTTGTCTGCAATTCCTTTAGCGTAGGAAACAGCTTCTTGAGCTATTTTTTTAAACTTTCCTTCTTCGGATTCTGTATATACTACTACTGACATATTTTAATTTTTTTTGAATTCTGAAAAAAATCAGATTGTAATTTTAGTTTGCTTTAGATTTCAAATACTCCCGAAATATTCTTCGGAAACACAATGTCTTTAGATTACTTTAGCTTCGTTATGAAGTAAATCAACTAATTCGTCAACGGTTTCAACCAATTTGATGTCACCTTTTGGAGCTGGTTTTTCAAATTGTGCCGTTTGTGTTTCAGCATTTGCGTCTACAGCATCTTTTACTGTTAATGGTTTTTTACGGGCTTGCATAATACCACGCATATTCGGGATACGAAGATCACTTTCTTCTACAATACCTTTTTGTCCCCCTACTACTAAAGGCAATTTAGCCTTTACAGTTTCTTTACCTCCATCAATTTCACGGATGGCGGTTGCTGTATCACCTTCAATTTCAAGGCTTATGCAGGTGTTTACAAAATTAGCACCAGTTAATTGCGCAATCATTCCAGGGACCATTCCGCCATTGTAATCAATAGATTCACGACCTCCAAGTACAAGGTCGTAACCACCTTCTTTTACTACATTGGCCAATTGCTTAGCAACTGAAAAACCATCGGTAGCTTCAGCGTCTACTCGAATCGCTTCGTCTGCACCTATGGCAAGAGCTTTTCTTAGCGTAGGTTCAGTTTCGGCACCGCCCACATTAACAACATGTACGCTAGCACCTTGCTTTTCTTTAAACCACATAGCGCGGGTAAGACCAAATTCATCATTAGGATTGATTACAAACTGTACCCCGTTTGTATCAAATTTGGTATCGTTATCGGTAAAATTAATTTTTGAAGTAGTGTCCGGTACGTGACTTATACACACTAAAATTTTCATATAATTTGTATCTTTTTGAGTAATATTTTTTTTGGGTAATTCAATGCTAAATTTGCTTTGAATTACTCAGGCACGAAGATAGGGATATATTTCCAAAAAATGCTATGCACGCATAATAAAATTCCGTTAAATGTTAATAAAAAGTGCGTTCACACATTCAGAATATACTATTTTTGTCACCTTGACAAATTTTTCAGAATAGAAAAGAAGTACTACAGATGAAAACACTACAATTCCGTGAAGCGATACAGGAAGCCATGAGCGAAGAAATGCGTCGCGACGATACTATATATTTAATGGGTGAAGAAGTGGCCGAATACAACGGCGCTTATAAGGCCAGTAAAGGAATGCTCGATGAGTTTGGGGCAAAACGAATTATCGATACCCCAATTTCTGAACTTGGTTTTTCGGGAGTTGGTGTCGGTTCTGCCATGAATGGTAACCGTCCTATTATTGAATTTATGACGTTTAATTTCTCGTTAGTAGGAATTGACCAAATAATAAACAATGCTGCAAAAATGCGCCAAATGAGTGGCGGGCAATTTAATATTCCTATTGTATTTAGAGGGCCAACCGCTTCTGCAGGGCAATTGGCGGCAACACACTCGCAAGCTTTTGAAAGCTGGTACGCAAACTGCCCAGGATTGAAAGTTGTGGTGCCTAGTAATCCTAAAGACGCTAAGGGACTGTTGAAAAGTGCCATCCGTGATGACGATCCAGTAATTTTTATGGAAAGTGAGCAGATGTATGGTGACAAAGGTGAAGTGCCTGAAGGGGAATATTTAATCCCATTGGGCGTTGCTGAAGTAAAACGTAAAGGAGCTGATGTGACAATTGTTTCCTTCGGAAAAATTATCAAAGCCGCATACAAAGCTGCCGAAGATCTTGCAGAGGAAGGAATAGAGTGTGAAATTATTGACCTTCGTACCGTGCGCCCTATGGATCACGAGACGATTTTAGAGTCGGTTAAAAAAACAAATAGATTAGTAATTTTAGAAGAAGCATGGCCTTTTGGCAATATCGCAACCGAAATTACGTATCAAGTACAAAGCCAAGCTTTTGATTATCTGGATGCACCTATCGTTAAAATAAACACAGGTGATACTCCGGCGCCATATTCACCAGAATTATTAAAAGAATGGTTGCCAGGACCAGCCGATGTGGTAAAAGCAGTGAAAAAAGTGATGTACAAATAAAAACGTATAAAGTGGCATCGGCTTTGATGCACACTTATTTATAAAACCTTCCTTACTTTTGTAATGTAAGGTTTTTTTATCTACTAAACGTAGCAGATTTAAACCTATATGAAGCATTTTCTTTTTTTGTTTTTATTCTTATCCACTTCAATTTTGGTAGCTCAAACCAAAGTTAGCGGGCTTGTCAAGGATGCTTCTGGTGAACCACTGCCTTTCGTTAACGTAATTTTTAAAGATTCAAACGAAGGAACTATTTCTAACGAAGAAGGTCGGTTTTATATTGAAAGTGATTCAAGTTACGATGCAGTAGTGTTTTCATTTATAGGTTATAAAACCAAGGAGGTTACTTTAGGGGCTAAGAACACCTATAAAATGGAGGTGGTTTTAGAAGAAGAAGCTGCCGCCTTAGATGAGGTAGTCCTTATAAGTGGTAAACAGCCTAAAGAAAACAATCCAGCGATTGATATTCTTCGTAAAATTTGGGAAAACCGACGCGAAAATGGGGTTAAAAAATTTAAGCAATACAGCTACGATAAATATGAAAAGCTAGAATTTGACTTAAATACTATTGACAGTACCCTCATTAAAAGCCGAATTTTTAAAGGGATGGAGTTTATCTGGGGCCAGATTGATACTTCAAACGTTACCGGGAATTCATACTTGCCTATTTTTATCAACGAGGCGTATTCTAAAGTGTACGGGGATAATGTTTTAAATGAAGAAAAAGAGGTTTTAAAAGGAAATAAAAATTCTGGTTTTGAAAACAACCAAACCTTAATTGCTTTTGTAAAAGACTTGTACAAAGAATATAATGTCTATGATAATTACCTGAAATTTTTTGATAAAGCCTTTACTAGTCCATTGTCCAGAACGGGAATTGATGTTTACAATTACAAGTTGTTAGATAGTGCTTATCGTGATAATAAGTGGTGTTATAATATTGTTTATTATCCACGTAGAAAAAACGAGCTTACTTTTAAAGGTGATTTTTGGGTTAATGATACTACATGGGCCATTAAGGAAATTAACTTGCAGGCTTCAAAAAGTGCTAATATAAACTGGGTGCGTGAAGTGTATATAGAGCAAGAGTTTGATGTTTTAAACGATAGTACTTTTTTAATAACCCGTGATCATTTTTTAAGTGATTTTAGTCTTCAGAAAAAAGAAGAAGCCCAAGGAATTTACGGTAAAAGGACAACGCTTTATGACAATTACGAGTTTGACATAAAAAAAGACAAAAGTTTCTACGGCGAGCAGACAGATCCCTACAACGAAGAAATATACAATCGCCCAGATAGCTTCTGGGATCAAAACCGAATGGAGGGATTGAGCAAAGATGAAAAAGGTATTTACACTATGCTCGATACCTTAAAAACCATCCCCCGTTTTAAGGCATTATACAATATTGGGGCAACCTTGGCAAGTGGCTATTACGAAGTTGACAATTTTGACGTTGGTCCCGTGTTTTCCATATTCGGATTTAATGAAGCCGAAGGATTGCGTATTCGTTTAGGAGGACGAACGTATTTTAGTCAGAACGATCCTTGGCGAATTGAAACCTTTGGGGCCTATGGCTTTAAAGATAAACGATTCAAATTCGGGGTCTCAGGAAAACTGTTGTTAGATAGAAAATCACGATTAACCATTTTTAGTGGGTATCGAAAAGATGTAGAACAAACGGGAGCGACTTTAACTACGAGTAATGATGTTTTAGGGCGAAGTTTAGCTTCTTCATCTTTAATTTCAGTGGGAGCCAACGATCGGCTTACACGAATAAAATTAGCCACTGCTGGATTTTCGGTTGAACCAGCAAAAAACTTTACAATTCGGGTAACTGGATCCCACCGAAAATTAATATCTGCTACTGATACTTTCAGTCTCGATTATTTTACTGAAGATGGAAGTATAAAGAGCACCATTTCGCAACCTGAAATTGAACTAGGCCTCTTTTACACGCCTAGTAGAAAAACCTCTGGGTACGGAGTAGAAAGGACCATTATAAACGATGGTGATTTCCCTAGCTTTTATTTGGGCTATACCTATGGTTTAAAAAATATACTGGATGGTGATTTTGAATATAAAAAACTACAAGCTTTTTACACCCAGCCGTGGAATATTGGAGGTTTTGGCCGACTATATTCAACCATTGAGGTAGGAAAAATTTTCGATCCAGTTCCGTTAGGGTTATTAAGTCCGGTGCCTGGTAATCAAACCTACTTTAGCTTATATAATGCGTTTACAAACTTAGATTATTATGAGTTTGTAACCGATACTTATACATCATTACACTTACAGCACAATTTTGGAGGCCGAATTTTTGGTCGTATTCCTGGACTTCGCGATTTAGACCTTCGTGAAATTATTGGGTTTAGAGCTGTTTATGGTGAAATATCCGATGAAAACAGAGCGTTAAATGCTTCAAATATTGTGTATCGTGCACCCGAAGACATTTACTGGGAATGGAGCGTGGGTGTTGGAAATATTTTCAGAATTTTCCGTCTTGATTTTAACTTCCGAGGAAATTATTTAGGCAATCCCGATGCTCGTGAGTTTGGAGTTACTGGTATTTTTGGCTTTTCTTTTTAAAAAAAACTTTTCAGAAATAAAAACATACTAAATAAATATTCTATATTTGTTTCATTATGAAGTCAATGGATATTGCATAACGACACATTCTATTAAAAAGCGTAGTTAATCAAACTCTTTTTTATTAGGAATGTTCCCTCTCTTTTTAGAGAGGTTTTATTGTATGTACTAACCAACATCTTCAACAAATGACTTCATTAAACAATACCCTAGTAAATTTTATAAAACTTTTTAAACAAGCTATTTCAGGAAAAGAAATAGACTATACCAAAGGAAGTATTCGCAAAGCTATTTTCTTGCTTTCTGTACCCATGATTCTTGAAATGTGTATGGAATCAATTTTTGCTTTGGTTGATATCGCTTTTGTTTCACAAATAAGTACCAACGCAGTTGCAACTATTGGTCTCACCGAATCGGTAATAACCCTTGTATATGCTGTGGCTGTGGGTCTAAGTATGGCGGCAACTGCTGTTGTGGCAAGACGTATTGGAGAAAAGGATACTTCTGGCGCCAATAGAGCCGCAGTGCAAGTAATTATTTTGGGTGTTTTGGTAGCTATTGTCGTATCGGTATTCGGGATTTTATATCCAAAAGAAATATTGGGTCTTATGGGTGGCGAACGCGATTTAATTGAAGAAGGCTATCGGTATACTCAAATTCTTTTCGGTGGAAATATTACCATCGTATTATTATTTCTTATCAATGCTATTTTTCGAGGAGCTGGGAATGCTTCTATGGCGATGTGGGTGTTAATTCTTTCCAATGGATTAAATATTATGCTCGACCCGATATTTATTTTTGGTTTGGGGCCTATACCCGAATACGGAGTCGCCGGAGCTGCAATTGCTACTACAATTGGTAGGGGTGTGGCTGTGTTGTTTCAGTTGTTTATTCTTTTTTATGGAGCTACGCGAATAAAATTAGCTTTTAAAGATATAGTGATTAATATTTCAGTAATGTGGAACCTCATAAAGGTTTCGTTGGGTGGAATAGGCCAATTTATCATTGGTACGTCTAGCTGGATATTTTTAATGCGAATTATGAGTGAGTTTGGCAGTGAAGTACTAGCAGGTTATACAATCTCAATACGTATTATGATGTTTACCATGATGCCCGCTTGGGGAATGAGTAATGCTGCGGCAACTTTAGTTGGTCAAAATCTTGGAGCTAAAAAACCAGATAGAGCAGAAACTTCGGTTTGGAAAACCGGAAAGTACAATGCTTGGTTTATGTTAATTGTTTCCGTTTTTTATTTTGCTTTTGCTGAAGCTATAGTCGGCTGGTTTAGCCCACAACCGGAAGTGATTAAATACGGGGCTCTAAGCCTGCAAATTATTACGGCTGGGTACGTTTTTTATGCCTATGGAATGACGATTACGAATGCTTTTAATGGTGCCGGAGATACTAAAACGCCTACTGTTATTAATTTCTTTTGTTTTTGGGTGCTTCAATTACCTTTCGCATATATTGCAGCCATTTGGCTTGATTGGGGCCCCACGGGAGTTTTTTGGGCTATAACAATAGCAGAAGTGCTTATAGCCATCATAGCCATAATTTGGTTTAAAAAAGGGAAGTGGAAACTGGTCGAAGTGTAATAAAAAAGGTTGCTTAATATTAAGCAACCTTTTAAAACTTATCTTAAAAAGAAATTAAAAATCTGCTCTTAATGATAGGATGAAATTCCTTCCTGTACCTGAAATACCAGAACTATATGGACGGTACCTTCGGTCTGTAATATTTTCAAGTCCGCCAGTAACGGTAAACGTATCGTTTAGTTGGTAACTTGCTTTGTAGTTAAGTGTATACCAACCTGCAGCGTATGGGTTGCCATTTTCATCAATTGCATAGATTTCCGTTTTACCTTGTTCAGACTCTGGTAAATCTTCGAAGTCACGTTTGCCGCTGTAATTCATATACAATTGCATATTCAAGTTTTGGGCTCTATATGTTAGTCTTGAAACCCCAAACCAAGGAGCGGCGTGCCGGGAACGGCTTGTAGTGCCGTCATCCAACTCTTCTTCACCATATTGGTAATTAAAATCTGAAGAGAAGCCAAAACCACTAGGCAGTTTTACTTCTACACCCGCCTGCACACCATATACATTTGCTTCAGCAGCGTTTTGGATGGCTTGCACTTGACTTAATTGACCATCATAAACAATACTGTCTTGACCGTTTAGTTTAAAATCACGACGAACCAATGCATTTTTTAAATGCGTATAATAACCAGTAACATCTACTTTTACAACATCGTCAAACACCTTTGCAATCCCTAAATCGATATTATAGGCATATTCAGCATCTAAATCAGGGTTTGGAACTACTACCGAACCTGGTTCAGAATCAAACACCTTCCCAACATCATCCACATTGGGTGCTCTAAAAGCTGTAGAAGCATTAGAACTAATTACCCAATCGTCACTTGGACGGTAAACCACACCTAAGCTTCCGGTAAGGTTGCCGTTTTCCAAATCTGCTTTTTCAAAAGGAAATGGATAAAACTGCGTGTCAAACTCGGCATCTAGCTTGATAAAATTATACCGAAGACCACCTTGTAATAATATTTGATCGTTAATAGTAAATTGATCTGAAACATAAGCTGCATATGATGACCAAGTTGCTTCTGGATAGCGGCTTGGCCCCGGTTGGCTAAGGCCAGTTTCAATATTAAGGTCAATTCCTGTTGAGTTCACCTCGTTAGTAACAGCTTCGAGGCCGTAATATAATTCATGTTTCTCGCCTAAAGCCTTTACAAAATCTACATTGGCAGAATACGCATCTACTTTTTCAACACGTGTTTCACGATTAGGATCATTAAAGTTTCGGCTTATACGGCTTTCTTCAAAATTTTGAATCGCTAAACGTACTGATAACTGATCATAAATAGTACTTTGTTTGCTATGAGTAATATTTAAATTATTCATCATCCATTTTTGTGGACCATATTTCCACTCACCATAACGAGGTGTACCATCGCGAGTTCGTAAATGACGGTCATACCTTCCGTATTCAGAGGTTTCAGAATAATGTAAACCATACTGGAAGTCCCAGTTTTCGTTAGGTTGAAAACGTACTTTTTGCATCAAGTTAATTTGAGAATAAGCCGAGGGTGTTTGTACACGAGGATCTTCATTATTAACCACTACATCCATACTGTCTTGGCGTTTTACAAAGTAAGGGCGTAAAAATTCATCGGGACCTTCGCTACCTTGTTTTAAATCTTCATAATCGTACGAAGTTATACTGGTGGTGAAAGCCCATTTTTCCCAACCCACATTAACATCTAAATGCGCAGTTTTTTCATTGTTAGCCGAAGCATATCGCGTCACCGCTTTACCTGTAATAAAAGGTTTATCATCTAATGAAAACTGTGGTGTAAGAGTTTTAAAGCTCATAACTCCACCAATGGCATCACTTCCGTATATAACTGAGCCCGGACCAAAAAGTACTTCAACGTTTTCAGTGGCAAAAGGATCTAGTGAAATTACATTTTGCAGATTTCCACCTCTAAAAATCGCTGTGTTCATCCGTACACCATCGATGGTGTAAACCAAACGATTGGTAGCGAAACCACGAATCATTGGGCTTCCACCACCTTGCTGACTTTTTTGGATGAATACTTCCCCCGAAATCCCTAACAAATCGGCAGCAGTTTGTGGGTTTTGCAATTTAATTTCTTCCGAGGAAATAGACGTAACTTTTGAAGGGACATCAGATGAAGATTGGTTCCATCGTGTTGCCGAAACAATCACCTCATCCATACTTATGTTTGAAGCCTCCATTAATAAAAGAAAGTCTGCAGCTTGCAATTCCGCATAACTTTTAACTTCAGTTTTATAACCGAGGGTTCGTATTTCAATTTTTTCAGCATCTTTTAAAGCCGAAATATTTGCCTTTCCTTTAGAATTAGTCGTGGCATAGGCATTCGTACTTTTACTGATGAGGGTGACCAGTTCCAGAGGTTGTTCTGTTTCCTGATCTTTTATGGTAATTACTTGGGCGCTTGCTGTATAGGCAAAGCCTAATAATACCATCAATAAAATAATTTTTTTCATTGTTGGGTAATTAAGTTTTAAAATAAAATAATGTAGTACAGTTGTAGGTATAACTGACTAATTCACCTAGTGTAAGGTGAAAAATATATAGTTGAATGTGTTCTTAACTTACCCGGGGAGGTGTGTCTGGTGGTGGAAAAGAAATAGACCTATAATGTATTGCAGAGTAACTAATTTCTTCTTTAAGATTATTTGTTTTTAAAGCATTAGGGTGCCAAGTATGTTTCTTTTGAATAAATAAAGTAAGGTAAAAAGTATTGAGTCGCTTTTGTTTTTCTTTGGTTTGATTGTCTTCACCTAAAACTCCTATAAATATTTTATTTAGCTTTTTATTCAATTTGGTTTCTTCATAATCCCACCAGCACCAATACGCAACACTGTCTTTAGTGATTTTGGTTTCAACAATGTCGTACATTTGTCCATTATACTCAAACTCTTTAGCGTGTTCCCACCTTAGTTTTTTATCTACTTCAGCTTTTGAAAATTTCAGTAAAACAAGCTCTTCTTTGTCAATACCAGCGATAAGTTTCCACTTAACCTCTTTTTTAAGGTTTTTTTTATGAAAAGTTAACCATATGTAGGTGCCTGCTGAAGGTAGCAGTAAGCAAACTAATAGAAATATGCCTATGTATTTCTTCATACAGGTTAAAGGTATAGCTAGCAAATGTAATTAATTTCATGCTTCTTCTATCCCGTGCTAAGTTGAGTTTTGAAAACGCTCCTTTTTTTAATGTAAAATTAAAGTTGTTTTTGCTGTATTAACCGTCTAAAAGAGTTATTTTTGCACCCCCAAAGTAAACTGGTTTTACAGTTAAAAAAGAAGATAATAATAAACTGAATAAAATGACTGCAGACAAAGTACAGACTTTCGATGTATTGATCGAGATCCCGAAAGGAAGCCGAAACAAGTATGAGTACGATTTTGATTTGAAGAAAATACGCTACGACCGTATGATCTTCTCATCTATGATGTACCCAGCAGATTATGGCTTTATGCCAGAAACATTAGCTTTAGATGGTGATCCATTAGATGTATTGGTTTTAGTAACCGAGCCAACCTTCCCAGGTTGTGTAATTGAAGTAAAACCTATTGGAGTATTCCATATGGCAGATGAAAAAGGACCAGATGAGAAAGTAATCTGTGTGCCCGTAAGTGATCCAATTGCAAATAATGTGAAAGACCTTAATGAGTTAAACCCACATTTAATTAAAGAAATTGAACACTTTTTTCAAGTATATAAAGACTTAGAAGAAAAGAAAGTTGACGTTGGCGGTTGGGGTGATGTTAATGAAGCAAAAGAAATTGTTGCTAAGTGTGTAGATCGTTTTAGAGAAAGTGATATACCTTTTCAAGAAGTAAGTATTCGTTAATATTTTTTTCCTTTAAGATACTATTACCAAAAATTAGAAAGCAATAACCAACTTGGTTATTGCTTTTTTGTTTTGTCCTATTTTGTTACTTTAGCATCGCTTTAACAAAATCTTTATAAAATTATGGAACAAAACATTATTTATGTGCCTATAGTATTGGCTATTTTAGGTCTTCTTTTTATGCTCGTTAAAATGAGTTGGGTAAAAAAACAACCAGCAGGAAGCGAGCGTATGCAATCTATTTCAAAAAGTATTAAAGAAGGCGCACTCGCATTTTTAAGTGCAGAATATAGGCTGTTGGCCATATTTGCAGTCATAGCAGGAGTGTTGCTTTTTATTATTTCTACATTGGTGCCATCTACTAGTTGGATGATTGTTCCTGCCTTTTTTATCGGTGCTATCTTTTCGGCATTGGCTGGAAATATAGGAATGCGCGTTGCTACCGAAGCAAACGCACGTACTGCTGAAGCTGCTAAAACTAGTTTGCCACAAGCACTGAAAGTTTCTTTTGGAGGTGGTACAGTAATGGGACTTGGTGTAGCCGGACTTGCGGTTTTAGGCCTTAGTTTGTTCTTTATGTTTTTCGCCAGTCAGTTTATTACTGAAGGCGGTGATTTTTATGGGGATATGACTATTGTTTTGGAAGCCTTAGCAGGATTCTCACTTGGTGCTGAAAGTATCGCACTTTTTGCTCGTGTGGGTGGTGGAATTTACACCAAAGCAGCCGATGTAGGTGCCGATTTGGTTGGTAAAGTAGAAGCTGGAATCCCGGAGGATGATCCGCGTAACCCAGCTACAATTGCGGATAACGTTGGGGACAATGTAGGTGATGTTGCAGGGATGGGTGCCGATCTCTTCGGAAGTTATGTTGCAACCGTTCTAGCCGCCATGGTATTGGGTAATTACCTAATTCGCGATATGAGTGTAGATGGACAGTTTACAGATGCCTTCGGAAATATGGGGCCGATTTTGTTACCTATACTAATCGCTGGTGTTGGAATTTTAGCCTCTATAATCGGAACCTTTTTAGTCGGAATTAAAAGTAATGATGCCAAAGAACCACAAGTACAAAGAGCTTTAGATATGGGTAACTGGACGTCGATTATTCTTACCTTAATTGCTAGTTGGTTTTTAATAGACTGGATGTTGCCAGAAACTATGAGCATGGCATTCTTTGGCGAGGGTGTTAAAGAAATACCTAGCATCAACGTATTTTGGGCCGCTTGTATTGGATTAGCGGTAGGAGCACTTATTTCGTTTGTAACAGCACATTATACTAGTTTGGGTAAAAAACCAGTTATGGATATTGTTCAAAATTCATCTACAGGTGCTGCAACCAATATTATTGCAGGGTTGGCTGTTGGAATGAAATCTACTTTTTGGAGTGTGCTACTTTTTGCCGCTGCCATTTATGGATCATATGAGTTAGCTGGATTCTACGGGGTAGCGTTAGCTGCATCTGCGATGATGGCAACTACTGCAATGCAATTAGCAATCGATGCTTTTGGGCCTATTGCCGATAATGCTGGTGGTGTTGCCGAAATGAGCGAACTAGAACCCCACGTTCGTGAACGTACTGATATTTTAGATTCTGTAGGAAACACAACAGCAGCAGTAGGTAAAGGATTTGCGATTGCCTCAGCGGCTTTAACTGCATTGGCTTTATTTGCGGCTTACGTTACGTTCACAGGAATTGATGGTATTAATATTTTCCGTGCGGATGTGTTGGCAATGTTGTTTGTAGGTGGAATGATTCCAGTAGTATTTTCAGCATTAGCGATGAAATCGGTAGGAAAAGCAGCGATGAAAATGGTGCAAGAAGTTCGCCGTCAGTTTAAAGAAATACCTGGTATTATGGAAGGGACTGCCACGCCAGAATATGGAAAGTGTGTAGATATTTCAACTAAAGCTGCATTACGGGAAATGATTCTTCCAGGTTTATTAACCATTGTAACCCCTGTTGTTATCGGACTAATATTCGGTGCAGAACCTTTAGGGGGGTATATGGCTGGTGTTTGCGTAAGCGGTGTAATGTGGGCGATATTTCAGAATAATGCTGGAGGAGCTTGGGACAACGCGAAAAAATCATTTGAAGCTGGTGTTATGATCAACGGCGAAATGACTTATAAAGGAAGCGATGCCCATAAAGCTGCTGTTACAGGTGATACGGTTGGAGATCCGTTTAAAGATACTTCAGGACCATCGATGAACATTTTAATTAAATTAACGTGTTTAGTGGGTCTAGTGATCGCCCCAATTTTAGGTGGTCACGGAATGGATGAAGAAATAAAAGGCGAAAATGTTTCAGAAGAAATGTATATGATCGATGAAGATGGAAACCAAACGTTGTTAACCGATAACCAAGCGGAACAGGTGAAAGAAGTTTCAAAAGAAATTATGGTAAGCTTATCATCAAATGATACCTTAACAACTGCAGATGTGACCATCAAAACAACAAAAGATGGAGAAACAACTACCGAAAGTAAAACCTTTAAAGGAACAGAAGAAGAGGTAAATGCTCAAATTGAAGCGCTAAGAGATCAATCTCAAGAATAGTGCTTCTTTGTTAAAATTAATGTAAACCCTGATTAACAGTCAGGGTTTTTTTATGTTTTTATAGTATCTTTCAGATAATGAACTACGACGATTTAATAACATTGGGGATAGCTTTTGGCTTAGGAATGTTGGTTGGCTTACAGCGTCAACGGACCGATAATAAAATGGCTGGCGTTAGAACGTTCACGCTTATTTCCATTCTTGGTGTTGTGTCAGGTTTTTTAAGTAGGGATTTTGACAATCCATTTATACTTCCGGTTATGGGGTTGGCTGTCACAGGATTACTAATCACCGCCAATATAATAAAGCTTAAAAAGCTAAATGAAGCTGATATAGGTCAAACCACTGAGGTTGCTGCCTTGCTTATGTTTGCTATTGGGGGCTATTTAGTACTTGGTGATCAAGTAATAGGTGTTGTGGTCGGTGGTGTTATGGCTGTACTATTATACGTAAAGGAGCATCTTCACGATTTTATTGAAAACTTAAAAGACAAAGACTTAGCAGCAATCATGACATTTGCCGGGATTTCATTGGTTATTTTACCAATACTACCAAATAAAACCTATGGCCCTTTAGATGTTATAAACCCTAAAAATATATGGTTAATGGTTACACTTATTGTAGGGATAAGTGTAATAGGTTACTTTATTTACAAATTTGTAGGTAAAAAAGTAGGTGTTATTTCAAATGGGGTTTTAGGAGGCTTAATTAGTAGTACCGCTACCACAGTAAGCTATGCACGAAAAACTAAAGATGCCAAGAACATTGGAAAAATGGCTGCTTTTGTTATAACCGCTGCCTCTGCCATAGCATTGGTAAGGGTATTGATAGAAGTAGGGGTGGTCATCCCTGAAAAACTTCCTCAAATAATGCTACCGATTATAGTTGAGCTTATAATTATGATAGTGTTGTGTGTAGGCTTGTTTTATTTGTTTAATAATGACGAAAAAGATGACGAAATGCCAGAGCCTAAAAACCCAGCTCAATTTAAAAGTGCACTAGTATTTGGACTTTTATATGGACTTATTTTATTAGCTGTAGCATTTACAAAAGAAGAATTTGGCAACGAGGCTTTATATATTGTCGCAATTATAAGTGGTTTAACAGATGTAGATGCTATCACACTTTCTTTATCACAAACTATGAAAGGAGGAGGGTTGAATACTGAAACAGGATGGCGTTTAATCCTCTTGGCATCCCTTTCAAACTTACTTTTTAAAGGTATTATGGCGGCTGTTTTGGGAACCAAAGAGTTAACTAAATGGATTGCAATCTCATTTGGTATATCCATTGCAGCAGGTTTATTATTAATGTGGTTGTGGCCAGAAACTTGGGTGTTGTAATATGGGGCTATTCAAAAAAGATCCATTACAAATAATTACTTTTCACAGTTATGGAACGGATTCTCATTTGTATTTACGTGGAAGAGCGTTAGAAGATGAAAACATCGACCTTTCCAAAAACGGAATTTTCAGCTTGATAAAAAATACCTATAAACGTTTTGAAACCGACGAAATCCCATTTTCAAAACTTAAAATAACATTACCGGATGATTCAGTTTATTATACTGAAACCGATAAAAGAGGTTATTTTAAATTTAAGGAAACCATTCCGGGCTTAGATAAACTCACAAATGAAGAGGGTTGGTTGCAATATGAAATTTCTTTTGAAGAATCATTCCCCAATAGAATTATAAATAATCAAAACCGGTTTCCTGGTGAGATGCTTATTCCTTCAAGAAAAAGTGAATTTGGTGTGATTAGCGATATTGACGATACCATAATCCATACAGGTGTTGCTTCATTTTTAAAATTAAAATTAGTTTTTAATACTTTTTTCAGAAATGCGGAAAGTAGATCACCTTTGGAAGGTGCTTCAGATTTTTATCAGTTATTGCATCAAGGAAAGACTGGAGAGGAAGTAAATCCATTATTTTATGTTAGTCACAGCCCTTGGAACTTATATCGATATCTGGAATTGTTTTTAAAAGCAAATACCTTCCCCAAAGGACCTATTTTATTGAGAAGCCTTCCTAGACCTTTCAGAAGAAAAAAAGAAGAAGAGAAACCACAAAAACAGAAAGAAATTCTCAACATTCTAAAAACTTACCCAAATAAAGGCTTTATTTTAATTGGCGACAGTGGCGAGCACGATGCTGATATTTATATAGAAATAGCCGAAAAGTATCCAAAACAAATTAAGGCAATCTACTTACGGAGTGTGAGACACAAAAAGAAAATGAAGCGTATTAAAAGCTTGTTCTCAAATTATGATACAACACCTGCTTTATTGGTAGAAGATAGTAAAGAGGCAATTAAACACGCAAAATCACAAGGATTTATAAAGTGAATTAGGACAGGTCTTTAAAATAGTCATACGTATCATATTGTGCCCGTACGGCTGGGTTGCCGTGTTTTACGTATTCATTTTTTTGGTCGGGATCAATTATTCGTGCTTTTACATTATCGTTTAATTGTATTTCTATTAATTCCCTAATTGTATTGTGGTGGTCTTGATCTAAAACAGGAGTAACTACTTCTATACGGTGGCTCAGGTTTCGTTTCATCCAATCTGCGCTACCAATGTACATTTTTTCATTGCCATCATTCCCGAAAATATAAATACGGCCGTGCTCTAAAAACCGATCGAGGATACTAGTAACTTGAATGTTTTCACTTTGATCTTTAATGCCAGGCACGATTGAGCAGATACCGCGTACTAATAATCTAATTTTTACACCTGCATTGCTAGCTTTATAAAGCATTTTTATCATGCTTTTATCTTGTAGGCTATTCATTTTGGCAATAATGTAAGCGTCTTTACCTGCTTTAGCCAGTTCCATTTCATTTTCTATTAAATCTTCAAAAGTATCTCGTAGTGTAAAGGGTGAAACTAAAAGCTTATCAGGTTTTGGGATAATCATTTTTCCTTGAAGAACTAAAAACAGTTTGTTAAGGTCTTCTGTAATGGTTTTGTTGGCAGTCATGATGCCGAAATCAGTATATAATTTAGCCGTATTCTCATTAAAATTACCCGTTGCAATGTATCCATACCGTTTTGATGATTCGTTTGTTTCACGCTCAATACATAGTATCTTTGAGTGGATTTTTATAGCTGGAAAACTATAAATTACGTGTGCACCATTATCTTCAAATAATTTACCCCACTTTAAATTGTTGTGCTCATCAAAACGAGCTTTTACTTCTATAAAAACAACAACTTCTTTTCCGTTTTTTGCCGCTTTTGCAATGGCATCGTTTAACCTTGACTCACTGGCAGCCCGATAAATGGTCATTTTAATAGTGGTGACTTTTGGGTCGTCTGCAGCTTCTTCTAATAGTTTTATTACCGGTTCGAAATTTTGGTAAGGGTAATGTATAAGTTGATCCTTTTCATCAATAGCTTTAAAAACGGAATCACAATCTGCCAAAACGGGATGTGGTAACGGAGGTAATTCTTCAGTAGATAAGTTTTTTGAAGTTGGGTTAGGAAACCCAAAAAAGTCTTTGAAGTTATGATATGTTCCACCCTTAACAATGTCAGTGTTATAAACCTCTAAAGCGTTCTTTAAAACTTCTTCAAATTGCTTAGGCATTTTATTATCAATCAATAAACGGGTTGCCTGCCCTGTATTACGCTTAGGAAGCGATTTTTTTATCCGTTCCATTACGTTGCCAGAAAACTCATCCTCTATATACAATTCAGCATCTCTAGATTTTTTGATGGAATAAAAGATGATATTTTCTTCCTTTTGAGGAGTTTGTTTTAAACTATACTTCAAAACATCATCAATAAAGGTTATAAAATATTTCCCGTTATGCTTCGGAAATGTAAAAAACCGAGGTTTATCATCAGGGATTTTAACCAACTTAAACGTATCGTTTTCTAACTGAGCAGCGAGATACAATGCTTCATTTTCAATAAAAACAGTATCGCTATTTGAACATGGATTGCAACTTATCTCTAACTTATCTTTTAGCGAATCTTCAAAATACGATTTAGCGATTTCTTTTTGAGTAGCAGAAAACTCTTTGTAATCAATTAAATGAATGTTTTCTTCTTTTAAATCTGGAATAATCTGTTTTTTGAAAATATCGCCAAACTCTTCCTGTTGCAATTCAACCTGCTTTTTTATTTCTTTTAAAACCTTATTGGGCTTGGTAATCAGTTTTTTTCTGAAAGGTTTTTCAATCTCTTTAATTTGTCGAATATCGGACACGCGAACTCTAAAAAACTCATCCAAATTGGAAGAGAAAATTGCTAAAAACTTGATGCGTTCGTATAGAGGGTTTTCCCTATCTGCTGCTTCTTGTAAAACCCTGTGATTAAACCGAAGCCACGAAAGATCGCGGTGATAATATTTTGTGTTGTATAGTTTTGCCATAGTAGTTAGACTGGCAAAATAACCATATTGCTACATCTTTTGTGTGAGCGAAATGTTAACTTTTATAGCAATAAAAGATTGTAATGTTGTTTTCTTGTTAAAACAACCCGTGCAGCTCAGCATCAATTTTACTAATTACTTGTCCTAAATGTTCAGGGTCATCTACAAAATCAAGATTGTCTACATCTAAAATGATGAGGTTTCCTTTGTCGTAATCGTGTATCCAGGCCTCGTAACGCTCATTTAACCGGCTTAAGTAGTCAATACTTATAGAATTTTCATACTCACGGCCGCGTTTATGTATTTGGTTTACCAAATTAGGAATAGAACTGCGTAAGTAAATTAATAAATCGGGACCTTCGGTTACACTTTCCATCAAATCAAACAGAGAGCGGTAATTTTCAAAATCACGGTTGGTCATCAACCCCATGGCGTGTAGATTGGGTGCAAAGATGTAAGCGTCTTCATAAATAGTACGATCTTGAATAACATCCTTCCCTTTTTCGCGAATTTCGAGAATTTGGCGAAACCGGCTGTTCAAAAAGTAAATTTGCAAGTTAAAAGACCACCGTGCCATTTGGTTGTAAAAGTCATCTAAATAGGGGTTGTCTTCAACGTCTTCAAACTGGGGTTTCCATTTGTAGTGTTTTGCCAGTAAGCGGGTTAAAGTCGTTTTTCCGGAGCCAATGTTTCCTGCAATTGCTACGTGCATAGTGTTTACTTCTTAGGTGCGGTTAGTTTAAGGATGTGGATGTTTTTTCCGTCATAAATATACAGGAATTCCTGTGTAAGGTGCAAGTCTTTTATGGTTATTTCGGGCAATGATATTTTTATTGCTTCAGGGTAGATTTTGGTTTTTCCTTCACTTATATCGGCTAAATAATAAAGTGAATTTTCTTTTACGCCCATTACCTTTTCATCTTGCTGAATTACTTTAGTATAGCCTTCCACGGTTATTTCAGAAAGTAAACTTCCATAGACATTAAAAACTCGTGCTTTGTTTTCGGTTAGTAGGTAGCAGTAGTTAAAATTACTGGTCTGCGATACCAACGTGCCCGAAAAAGGTTGTGAAACTACAGTGTTGGTCAATGATCTGTAATTGAACAGCTCTAATTGTTGTGTATCTATGTTAAAAATCCAAAGTCTATTATTACCGGCATTGGTTGCTGTGTTAATGTTCAAAAACTGGGGAAGGTTGTTAAAATTAATACGTTCTATTTCGTTTAATTTATTATCGAGTAAAACAACGGTGTTTGTATCTTCATAAAAGAGAACAACATTTAACGGGTTGATTATATCTACTGATGTTATTGGCCCTAACTGAAGATCGTTGAAAACAAAATCACCATCTAAGCCTGCTTTGTGCAACTCCATATTAGTGGTGAAATAAATATTTTCAAAGGCATCAATGCCTATAAACTCGTCTGCTTTCAAAGGTGTTTTTGAAATAGATTCAACCTGTTGCGCCAGTAAAACTGGTGTAAATAATAAAAAAAAGAGGTACACGGCTTTCATAGGAAGTTCAAGATACAAAAAGCGTGCTATATATTATGGGCTTTGTTTTAAAGGCTTCGAGCCTGAGTATATTTTTGACTGGCTTTTTTGGCTATCTTCAGATATTTTTCATCTATTTTCTCAGTCCTTATTTTTTGCTTTTCTTGTATACAAGCAATAACACGGAAGGTACTCATATATTCTTCCTGTAGATCGTAAACTGTTTCAGCAAGAGAAAAGAGTTCTTCATTCTCGCTTTCAGAAAGTTTTTCCTTGATTTTTTTTGCTAACACAAGTAATTCATCACTAAGCGCATCAAATTTTTCTTGATTTTTTAAAAACCGAGATAAAATAGCGTCTATCTCATTGCTAGTTTCATTGGCGTTTTGTGCCAATTGCTTTACTGTGTTAGTGGATTTATCCTGTTGGTTAGTTGAAAAAAATCCCATTGATTAGTTAATTTGTTCGAAATATACACAAAAACCTCCTTGTAGCATAATTCTTACATAAATTTACGTATTTGTACGTAGTCCAAAAAACAACTATATAATTCCGTATCTTTAATGAAAAATTGAGATATGCGAAAGATACTTCTAGGCGCGGTTATAGCCGTTATTATCGTATTTGGACTACGTTACTGTGAGCACAATAAAGACCAAAAGGAACAATTGGAAGCCAATACGGCACTCATACAAAAAGAGCTGAAAAATGTAGGAAAACTGATTGTCACTGAAGGTAGTTACGCTCAAGTTTTTACCTACGAAGATTGGAAAAAATTCTACTTAGATGTTTTTTCAGCCCGTAAAAAAGCACTGGTTGTAGTAAATGCAAAAGCAACTATTGCATATGACCTTAGTAAAATTAAAACGGAAGTAAATCAAGAAACTAAAACGGTTACAATAACCCATATTCCAGAACCAGAATTAAACATCAACCCAAATATTGAGTATTACGATGTAAAACAGGATTATCTAAACCAATTTAAAGCGGAAGATTATAATAAAATAAAAAAGCAAGTTGAGTCTTCTCTTCGGAAAAAAATAGAAGCTTCAGAATTGGTTACTAATGCAGAAAACAGATTAATTTCTGAACTTCAGAAAATTTATATTCTTACTAGCTCTATGGGGTGGACGCTTCAATATCAAAGTGAAACAATTGAAGACGAAGCGGATTTGGAGAAGATTAAATTATAACTTCTTTTCAAGAGACTTCCAGCCACCACCATTAATCGCTTCAATATTATTTTTGTTTAATGTTTTAGCAGCATTGCCACTGCGAACACCACTGGCACAATAGGTAATTACAGGTTTGTTCCATTGTTTAATTTCTGAAATTTTAGCGTCAATTTCATTGACGGGAATATGTTTAGACCCCGAAATAGCCCCAGCATCGTACTCTTTCTGTGTGCGAACGTCTAAAATTACGGCATCCCGATTTTTAAAATCTTGGATTTCCTTAGTGTTACTTCCGAATAAAAAATCTAATAATCCCATAGTTAGTTAGTTGCTTGTTTGGTGTTCTTTTCAATTAGTAGTAACCCGTCATCAATTAAATGAGCAACGTTCGGGCGTTCCTTTTTAAGCGCTAATAGATGTTTTAAAACCTTTTCAGAAAAAGTACTGTTTTCTGAAGCAACGAGTTCAAATATTTCTAAAGGAAGCAACCAGTCTTTTGGATAATCATTCTCTAGAGTTTCAAATATGTTTTTTAACTCAGGAAGTTTTTCTTCAAAGGATTTATGTTCTTCTTTATTCCGAAGTAAACGTATCTGTTTATAAAAATTATTCAACTTAATTTCTTTTTCAGAAAGGTTAGAACGATTGGTTTTTGTATCACTTAATTTATGAAGCGAAATAGGGAAAGATAGATAATCGGCGGCGCCTGTAAAAGCAGATACAATTTCTTTACCAACGGCCATGTCAAAATCACCCATTTCAGGTGTAAATAACACTTCGTCCTTATACGTAACCGTACAATTTGTAAACTGAATAAGCATCAACTCACCTCGTAAATTTCGCATTCCGGTAACGTTTAAACCTTCGACGGTGATGCCACTTTCAAACTCGAAAGCAATAGGTTTACCATCGTAAAAATTATAAGCCTGTAAGTCGCGAGGTCCCATATTTTCGATAGCGAGATTTATTTTTTTAAGTTTTCCCAGTGGTGATCTAAAACCGTTAGTATGACGGCTAATTCCGTGGCCAATTACTTCTTTTTCGCGGTATGCGAGCGCAGTTCTACCTTCGGTTTCAAAATAAACAACCTCATTGTCTTCATTTTGAATCATTCGAGAAAAATGACCGCTTACTTGAAGACCGGTACTCAATTCAATCGTACCAATTTGTTTAGAATTTATTAATTTTTTTAATCCGCGCCAACCACCTTTTCTTATGGCCATTGTATTTGCAAATTCTTCCAAAACTTCTTGTAAGTATGCAAAATCTGGGGTTACATATAATTGTGGTTGTGGTTTGGTGATATCAAACTCTTGGTAAGCTGCATCGATGGAATACGGTATTTTCTTTACTTCATCTTTCATACACCACGTACTTTCCCCAATAGAAGAAAGCAAGCCAGCACCATAAATTTTAGTTTTTTCAACAGTGCCTACCAGTCCGTACTCAACAGTCCACCAATGTAAATTTCGTATAAGTGCAATTTCAGAAGGTTCTACTTTTTTATGCTGAAGTTCTTCTACTCGTTCTTCAGCTGCTTTTATGATGGTTTCTGAAATACCATCCGCTTCTTTTAAAATAGAAAGTTCTCGTACGGCTTCATACATTTCCATATCATGCGCACTAGAAATCGCTTTCGCGCCAATCTCGCCAAAACGGCGTAGGTATTCGGCATAATCGGGACTAGCAATAATGGGTGCGTGTCCGGCACCTTCGTGAATAATATCTGGGGCAGGAGTGTATTCAATATTTTCAAGCTGACGAATATCGCTGGCAATCACCAAAACTTTATACGCCTGAAATTCCATAAATGCATTAGGCGGAATAAACCCATCAACGGCAACGGCTGCCCAGCCAATTTCTTTTAAAATACGGTTCATTCCGTACATAGAAGGAATAGTATCGATTGAGATACCTGTTTTTCTAAGGCCGTCCAAATAACTTTCGTGTGCCACTTGGCTTAAATAATCTACGTTTTTGCGCATTACATACCGCCAAACTGCTTGGTTTATTGGTGTATATTGATCGTAATCCTGAGGTTTTATGTACTGCTTTAAATGCGGTGGTAACCTTTCCAGTAGTTCGTTGGTCTCAATGCGTTCTTCCATAGTGGTCAAAAATAACGAAATTAGAAATACTTAAGTCGTAATTAATAATACCTTATAACAGATTTATGAATGAGTTTGTAAAAACTGTATCTTGCAGAATACTATGAAACCGGCTTCCCGAAAAACCGAAATAATAACCACAGCGTCCCGTCTTTTTAAAGAAAAAGGATACAATGCTGTTTCTATGCGCGACATTGCACAAGCTATGGGGATAAAGGCTTCTAGCTTGTACAATCATATTTCGGGGAAGCAAGAGATTCTTTCAACCTTAATATTGACGGTGGCTCGCGAGTTTACTAGCGGAATGGAGCAAGTGCTTTCAAAAAAGCTGAATTCAGTACAAAAGATTGAAAAGATTATTGAGTTTCATATTGATATAACCGTTACCTATTCCGAAGCGTTAGCAGCACTGAACAATGATTGGATGCACCTACTAGATGACGACTTAAAGCAATTTGTAAAAATGCGGGACGATTATGAAAATAACGTCCGGATTATTATTAATGAAGGAATAAAAGCCGGTGAAATAGAAGCTAGGCATCCTGAAGTTATTTTGTTTTCGATGCTTTCTACCTTACGAACGTTGTACTTATGGTATGAAAAAAGAGGAAAACTTGATGTAAACGTTTTAAAAAGAGATATGGTTGCCGTTCTTTTAAAGGGGATTGTATAGTATTGCCATTGTTAGAAGTTCTGTACTTTTGCAGCTATGCAACCCAATAATTTCACTACAGAATTCTTCGGAATAGGAATCCAAAACGGGAAAACACCTGAAAATCTCGGTGTGCTTTGGCGAACCGCCCAAAATATGGGGGCTAGTTTTATTTTTACTATCGGTAATCGTTACGCAAATCAATCTAGTGATACGCATAATGCCGTAAAATCGCTTCCGTATTTTCATTATGAAACCTTTGAAGATTTTTATAAACATTTACCAAAAGGCTGCCGTATTGTTGGGGTTGAAAAAACAGAGAAAGCCGTTCAATTAGAAAACTTTGAACACCCAAAACGTTGTGTTTATTTGTTGGGAGCCGAAGATCACGGATTGTCCAACCAAGCTATTGATAAGTCACATTTTTTAATTCAATTTCCTTCAGAAAAAAGTTTAAATGTCGCTGTGGCTGGCAGTATTATTTTGTACGATCGAGGGCGTACCAAACCGAAAGTTTAGAATATTCAAAAAGAAAGCAAGTATAATTTTAAAAATACCCGCCGCAGTTTATATTGAGCGGCTTCGAAATACGGGCATTGATATGAGTAGAGGATTTGTAAGAGAAGGTGATCAAGAAGAACCACCTATGATTCCGCCACGGGCAGCGTTGCCGGAAGGAGTGACAAATTATGTTACACCAAATGGCATGGATCAGTTAGTGCAAGAACGGGAAACATTACAAACTGAAATTAAAGAATTAACCATTACCGATGAGCGAGAACGAAGACGAACGTTAGCCGTTATTGAAGGAAAACTTAAATTGCTCAATGAACGCATTCATTCTGCGCGAGTTCTTGACCCAAAAGATCAGGCGAAAGATGAGGTGCGTTTTGGTGCCACGGTAAGTCTTCAAAATAAAAGCAACAATACCAAGCAGCAATTTACTATTGTGGGTGTAGATGAAGCCGATGTGACGAAAAGTAAAATTGCTTTTGTTGCCCCAATTGCTAGAGCAGTAACGGGAGCTAATAAAGGAGAAGAGGTAGATTTTAAACTGGGAAATGAGATACGTGTTCTCAAAATTTTAGATATACAGTATCAGTAGCGTATTATAAGCTTGATAACACCAAAAACACGTACCTTTGCCAAAAACTTATACATGGCACATAAAGCAGGATTTGTAAATATTATTGGTAACCCAAATGTTGGGAAAAGCACGCTTATGAATGCTTTTGTAGGCGAACGGCTTTCTATTATTACTAGTAAAGCACAGACTACGCGTCATCGTATTTTAGGAATTGTAAATGGTGAAGATTTTCAGGTGATTTTAAGCGATACACCTGGTATTATAAAACCAGCGTACCAATTACAAGAAAGTATGATGGGTTTTGTGAAATCTGCTTTTGAAGATGCCGATATTTTACTGTACTTGGTTGAATTAGGTGAGAAGGACCTTAAAGACGAGGCGTTTTTTGAAAAAATAAAAAATGCTAATATTCCCGTGTTACTTCTTATCAATAAAATAGATAAAGGAAACGAAGAAAAATTAACCGAAGCCCTACAGATGTGGCAAGAAAAAGTTCCTAATGCGGAAATTTTTGCTATTTCAGCTTTGGAAAATTTTGGGGTGCCAGAAGTATTTAAACGAATCATCGAATTATTGCCAGAATCACCTGCTTTTTATCCAAAAGACCAATTAACCGACAAACCAGAACGTTTTTTTGTAAACGAAACCATTCGGGAAAAAATCCTGATGCACTACAAAAAAGAGATTCCCTATTCTGTAGAAATTGATACCGAAGAGTTTTTTGAAGATGATGATATTATCCGTATCCGAAGTGTGATTATGGTAGAACGCGAAACCCAAAAAGGAATCATCATCGGCCATAAAGGTTCGGCACTTAAACGGGTAGGAGTAGAAGCGCGTAAGGATTTAGAGAAATTCTTCGGAAAACAGATACACTTAGAAACGTATGTGAAAGTTAATAAAAACTGGCGTAGTGATGATAGACAATTAAGACGCTTCGGATATAATCAGAAATAATTAGTTCACTACTTATATTTTATAAGAAATACTTGAAATTTGTATATTAGGGTATTTCAGAAAAACATATTAACTACCATTAAAATGCAGTACTTTTGCATTTTTAAAATAAACAGAAAGTCATGAGCATAGTTGCTATCGTAGGAAGACCAAATGTAGGGAAATCTACTTTTTTTAATAGATTAATCCAACGACGGGAAGCTATTACCGATGCAGTAAGCGGTGTTACCCGTGATCGTCATTACGGAAAAAGTGACTGGAACGGCAAAGAGTTTTCATTGATTGATACTGGTGGGTATGTTAAAGGAAGCGATGATATTTTTGAAGCCGAAATCGATAAACAAGTTGAATTGGCCATTGAAGAGGCCGATGCTATCGTTTTTATGGTCGATGTAGAAAGCGGCTTAACCGGAATGGATGAAGAGGTTGCTACCTTGCTTAGAAAGTCTAAAAAACCATTTTTTTTAGCTGTAAATAAAGTAGATAGTGCCACGCGTGAAAATGATGCGGTGGAATTCTATTCTTTGGGAGTTGAAAAATATTACACCCTATCCAGTATTAATGGAAGTGGAACAGGGGAGTTGCTGGATGATTTAGTAAAAGCCTTACCAGAAAAAGAAGAAGAGGAAGAAAGTGAATTACCACGTTTTGCTGTGGTAGGAAGACCAAACGCAGGGAAATCATCCTTTATCAACACGCTAATAGGTGAGGAACGGTACATTGTAACCGATATCGCCGGAACTACACGTGATAGTATTGACACTCGCTACAATCGTTTTGGATTTGAATTTAATCTAGTTGACACCGCTGGAATTAGACGAAAAGCAAAAGTAAAGGAAGATCTAGAGTTTTATTCCGTGATGCGAAGTGTCCGTGCTATTGAGCATTGCGATGTGATGATCTTGATACTTGACGCCACTCGTGGTTTTGACGGACAAGTACAGAATATTTTCTGGTTGGCACAGCGCAATAACAAAGGGGTTGTGATTCTGGTAAATAAATGGGATTTGGTTGAAAAAGAAACCAACACCGTAAAAGACTTTGAAAAACACATTCGTCAAGAGTGTGAACCGTTTACCGATGTCCCAATCGTATTTATTTCCGTATTGAACAAACAACGTATTTTCAAGGCAATTGAAACAGCGGTTGAGGTTTATAAAAACCGAAGCAAACGGATTAAAACAAGTAAATTGAACGATGTATTGTTACCCATTATTCAAGCTACGCCACCGCCACAATACAAAGGGAAATACGTGAAAATTAAGTTTATAACGCAATTACCAATGCCTTACCCTACTTTTGCGTTTTTTGCCAACTTACCACAATATGTAAAAGACCCATACAAACGGTTTTTGGAAAATAAGCTTCGTGAAAATTTCGACTTTACAGGAGTACCGGTTAAAATTTACCTTCGGAAGAAATAAGCTGAATTTTTTCTTGATTGTTTTTAAAGTTATACGAAAAGGGTGTTATCTTCGTTTCGATTATAACTAACATCAATCAAATCAAAATTCTTATGAAGCACCTATTACTAGGAACCTTGCTTTTGCTTTCTTTTGCATCTTTCTCACAAACCAAAGACTTTGAAATTTCCGGACAGCTTATTTCCGAAGAAAAAAAAGAACCATTAGAGTCGGCTACCATATACCTTCAGCGAGTTAAAGACAGCTCGTTGGTTACGTATACCATTTCAGATAAACAAGGGGATTTCTTTTTAAAAGGTAGAACCGCAGATGAGAAGTTAAACTTATACATTTCATATGTTGGCTTTAAAACCTATTTTAAATCTATTTTTATAGATAAAGAAGAAATTAATTTAGGGGAAATTCCACTCGCTGAAGACGATAATGTATTAGATGAAGTGCTCATCAAATCGCAAGCACCGGTTACGGTTAAAACAGATACGTTAGAATTTAATGTAGCTTCTTTCAAAACTAAAAAAGATGCCAATGTTGAAGATTTACTGAAAGAACTTCCAGGTGTGGAAGTAGATTCCGAAGGAAATATCAAAGTAAATGGCAAACCGGTAAATAAGATTTTAGTGAACGGAAAACCCTTTTTTGGCGATGACCCTACCATTGCGACTCGAAATCTTACCAAAGAAATAGTGGATAAGATACAAGTTACCGATACGAAAACAGATTCTGAAGCTTTCACTGGTGAAAAAGGAGATGAAGAGAATAAAACAATTAATATCACCATCGATGAAGAGAAAAACAAAGGAATTTTTGGTCGGGTAGCAGGTGGCGCGGGTACCGATGAGCGTTTTGAATACGCAGGGCTGCTTAATTATTTCGATAACGACCTACGAATAAGTGCCCTAGCTGGAGGTAACAATATTAACTCACCTGGGTTTAGTTTTGGTGAAATTCAAAAAATGTTTGGTAACGCCCGTTATATGAGTGTTAACAGTAATGGTACTTTTAATATTGATGGTAGAATGTTTGGTGGCGGAGATGGAATTACAAATTCCAGAACGGCAGGTGCCAATTACGCAGATGATCTTGGAAAAGAAACCGATTTAACAGCAGATTACTTTTATTCCGCAGCCAACTCATTTAATGATGAAATACGCAATCGTGAGAACATTTTACCAGACGATCGTTACTTTTCAAATACCACTTCAAGTTCAAAAACTAATTCCGATAGCCACGCAGCTAATTTGCGTTTTAAAACCCAAATAGATTCAACCTTTCTTATCAATATTCGTCCGCAATTTCGATATAATACGGGGGAATCGTATTCCAATAACAATGAAGAGACCACACGTTTAAATGGCGAGTTGACTAACCAGTCTACTACAGAACGAAGTTCAGAAAATATTCAGAAATCGTTTGAAAATCGATTTAACTTAACTAAAAAGTATGGTGATAAGGGTGGTTTTTTTAAGCTAACAATTACGAATGAAATTGAAGATTCAGAAATTGAAAATAAAGCAAATTCGAACACTGAAATTTTTGGTGATGAACCGGAAACTATAATTAGAAATCAATTTACCGATGGCGAGCAAAGCTCGAATCAATATGAAATTACCCCAGAATTTAGACTTCCTATATTGGCTAAAAAACTTTATTTAGATTTAGAGTATTCTTACCGAAATGATAAACGAAAAGACCGCCAGAGTGTGTTCGATTTTGATGAAACTTCTCAAGATTTTTCACTATTCAACCTTGATCAAAGTACCGATTTTACAAATACAGATAGTAGGTCACGTCCAGAAGTAGGGCTGCGTTACAATGATGATAAATTACGAACCGGGATTAATGTGGGTTATGTAATGAGAACGCTGGAAAGTGAAGATGTGTTGCGCGACATTAATTTTGAAAACGATTTTAATGCGGTAGAACTTTCAGCAAATTTAAGTTATAAGTTTAGCCAAAAGTTTAGAATGTATTCTGGCTATTATTTGCGTAATGATGCACCGAATGTTTCACTATTATCACCGTATGTTGATGTTTCAGACCCATTAAATATTGTTCAAGGAAATCCAAACTTAAGTCCATCAAATAATCACAGCATTTATATGGGTTTCAATAATTATGATTTTCAAACAAAATCTGGGTTTTATAGTAATTTCAACGGAAACTTCACAAACGATAGAGTAGTTTCAAAAACAACTATTGATGAAAATTTTGTTCGGAATACAACCTATGCAAACGTAGATGGATATTACAGTATAAATGCAAGTGTTGGTTATAATAAGTCCGTGAAAATTGATAGCGTAAAAAGTGTTAAGTATAGAGTTGGTGGTTATGTAAATGGAAACCGAAATGTAAACTTTAATAACGAAGTACAATATGCGAGTAGAACGTTTACGTACTCACCAAATGTAAGTGTTGGCTTTATATGGGATGATTTATTTGAGATAGAACCCTCTTACGAAGTGTCTTTCAGTAAAAACACATTTAATTTAGACTTGTTTGAAGACAGAACGTATGTAGTACACGATTTACAGTTAGAGACCACCACAACATTTCCTGAAAAGCTTGAATGGAATAATGACATAACGTATAGTTATAATTCGAACATTGCACCTGGTTTTCAAAAGGATGCTTTATTCTGGAATGCATCGCTTTCCTATTCTGTTATGAAAGATAAAGGATTGATAACTTTAAAAGCCTACGATTTATTAAATCAAAATACCAACGCTCGCCGAACTTCTACTCAAGATTACATTCAGGATATTCAAAGCACCGTATTACAACGCTATTTTATGGTTGGCTTTAGTTATAAATTCAATACGTTAGGTAAAAAAGGGGAAACAAGAGGTGGCAATTTTTGGTTTGATTAATTTTTAGATGCTAGATGCTAGATGCTAGATGCTAGATGCTAGATGCTAGATGCTAGATGCTAGATG
>OJAU01000085.1_pt1 | contig 59968 bp, 48 predicted proteins | sample 1589791 | NCBI WGS metagenome assembly OJAU01 (sample SAMN05416849, study PRJEB24817) | seawater metagenome | isolation source: Sea water | place: Canada:Atlantic | collected 2013-07 | reverse complement strand
TGCCAGGAACCTGGTCGCTCTCCTTCACGATCGCGATGTCCGCGCTCTGGCAGATAACTACAACCGTATCCCCGTCCGCCGTGGTAGAGGTCGGGTGCGAGTCATCGGATACCGGGGTATTGGATGGGTTCATCGCAAGTCCGTTAACCGTAGCCTGGTTGGTCACCTCCCCATCGTCAACGTCGTCCTGTGTTACCGTATAGGTTGCAGTGTATTCCCAAATTTCGTTAAGCCCAAGGATGCCGTCTGAACCTGTATCGCCCGTTGGGCCGGTGATGGTGGACAGGCCTACCAATGGATCCGTTACGACCACATTGTCGATGGACACGTTGCCCTCGTTGGTCACCCTGAAGGTATAGGTGATTACATCGCCTTCCGCTAGCTCAACACATCCGTTGTTGCCAGGAACCTGGTCGCTCTCCTTCACGATCGCGATGTCCGCGCTCTGGCAGATTAATACCGTAACTGTATTACTGGTAGCAGTATCAACAGTACCCAATACTGAGCTACCATCTACTTCCGCAGTATTTATAACAGAACCAGTATCTATATCATTTTGAGTTATTGTATAAGTTGCATTAAACGTCCAAACTTCACCAACATTCAAAATACCGTCACCATTATCCCCAGAAACGAGTACTATAGGAACAACTGGGTTTGGTGCCAAAAATAATGGATCGCTTATAACAACATTTGTAATATCAACATCACCTTCATTTGTTACTACAAACTTATAATCAATTGTATTACCAGCCTCAAAGTTAATACAATCTCCTGTTGCACTAGTACTGGACTTTACAATTGACATTTCAGCATCTTGGCAAAGATTTACTGTAACAGAAGATGAAGTAGAAACTGGGTAAGGATTTCCTGAGGTTTGAACTAGTCCGTTTACAGTAGCTGTATTTTGAACTTGTCCATTTGTGATATTTTGTTGTGTTACTGTATAAGATGCAGTATAAATCCATTCCTCGCCTCCTTCTAGAATACCATCTCCATCATCTCCACTTACATAAACAATAGGAACCACTGGATTCGGCGCCTCCAATAACGGGTCTGACAACTGCACATTATACACTGGTGAGGCTCCTACTGGAACGGACACTTTAAATGTATATGAAATAGGCTCTCCTGGAGCTATTGGTGTACAACCCTGTGGATTGTTTGGACTTGCTATTTTTTCAAGTATAATACCACAGTTGTTCAAAGTCAAAGTAACTGGTGTACGTGTCGAACTTTTACAACTTGTTGTATTATTTACAGCTTCAGCATAATATGTTTTTGAACCTATAGAATTCCATGTAGGAGTAACTACACTTCCACCAACAGCAAAATCATACCAAACTATGGATTGTCCTCCGGGTACAGTAGCTGTTGCCGTTAAAGTTTGTATTGGATCTAAAGCGCATTCCGTTTGGTTTCCACCACTCACAGGAGCTGAGGGCGCTGTATTTACCATGATATTTGCAGTGTCGCTGTTAGAGCAGCTGTTGCCATCGGTGTAGCTGTAGGTAACGGTAATGGAACCGGTTAATCCTAATGGATTGAAACTCGCTGTTCCGTTGCCGTTGTCCGTAACCCCTGTGCCGCTCCAAGTTCCATTGGAGTTGGTAGGGGTCCCCGTCAGGGTGATTGGGCTCACGTTGTCACAGAGTGGAGCATAATTGCCTGCGTCCACGTTAATTTGATTAGGTTGAGTAATAACAATAGTTTCCTGAGTAGCACAAGTACCATCACTTACTGTTACATTATAAGTACCTGCAGTTAGACCTGATTGATCTTGGGATGTTGGATTTAATCCACTTCCATTACTGGTGGTCCATGAATAAGTATACGAATTGGATCCGCCGGTTACAGTTAAGTTAATCGATCCGTCATTTCCACCAAAACAGGTTACATTTTGTTTCGTATAACTTGAATCTAAATCTGTATTTGTAAGTGTAAGTTTTCTTGACGGTGAAGTACAACCTAAAGCAGGATTATAATAAAATGCGTACCAAACTCCCGGAGTTGTAACAGTAGGATTGTTTGGTAAATGATCTCCAGTAACTGTTAAATCTGGATTAGTCGTCCACTTTAAAATAGCTCCAGGGGGTGTAGTAGATGTCACAAATGTATTTAGCGCAACTTGTGTTGGCTGGCAATATTCTTTAGATGTCGGGTTAACCGTTGGCGAATTTGCATATCCTTCTACAGACAATCTTAAACCATCCACTAATACTACTGATCTTCCCGGATTTCCAGTTTTATAAAAAACTTCTACCGAAGTAGCACTTGGACCAGCCTTAAATGTTATACATCTATTCTCCCAATAAGGGTTAATTTCTGTCCATCCTCCTGGATTCTGATCTCCATTATTACCACTCGTAGAAAATGATAATCTTGTTGGGAAATCACTTTGAGGATGTTGAATTAAATCGTTATGAGTATAAGTTAATGGGTCAGTAATTTGAACGGCACCATTTCTTACACCAAATTGCAGGTTAGGTGCATATTCCAATATTCCTCCACCTTGATTACTACTATTAACAGTAGCGTATCTTGGTATTACAGCTATTTCAAAACACACAGTATAAACCGTGTTTGGGATAACCGTTAAAGTTTGACGAATCGCTTCATTTTGATAAGAAAATATGGCAAAACCGCCACCATCAAAAGTGGATGGCTCAATAATACCTGGATATACTGAATTAGAGTTTGTGGTTGAATAAGAAATGTATTGGCCTTCTGACCAATCCACAGTACCATCATCATTCCAGCAAGTATATTTTGCATCAGCCTGGTACTGACCATTGGTACCGCCTATGGCAGTTCGGAAGGTGCCCCCATCAACATCGTCCTTTTCAAAAGATCCGCAAGTAATGAGATTACAAGCTCCAACAACATTTCCTTTCTGACCATTATCAAAGGCTTGTGCTTTTGATTTAGAACGAAACGTTGCATTATATTTTGCTGCTTTTTTATCTAGATCAGCATTATATTGATCCAAGTATTCTTGCGAATATGGCAATATTACTTCTCCCTCATCTGAAGAACCTATCGCTTGAGAATAACCTTGGCTACTCAAGCAACCTATTAAAATGAGACCTATTAAGAACCTCTTATCAGAAGCTAATAATTTAGTAATTATTTTAAACATAAGTTAGAATTTTATTAATACCGATATCTTTTGATAATGCTATAAGTAACATTTCACCACAATTAATGTTCAAATATACAGTGTAAAAATTGTTAAGGAATTACTAACAAACAAGTATTAGTTGAACTGTAAAAAATAGTCGGCAAACGACCTAAATTGATTGAAAAAACAAGAAATTTTGTAGGAAAAAGACATACGTGTTAGTACGTATATACGCTGAATATAAGGCTTTTGGAGAGTAGTTTGGTAAGAAAAAAATACCAGTTTTAAATTTCTAATTGCATTCTAATATTCAAGTAAACCAATAAATGCAAAACAATATTGTATAATTAAAATCCTTCTAGTAGGTTTATAATGTAGTAAGAAAAAGTATTTTCAAAAGTTATATAGGTTGAAAGAAAAAATCCAATATAATTCTAAGCATTTACGGCTTAAATCTAAATAAACAACGTTTATCTTTGCAACCAATTTAGATTTAAAGCATGTCCTTAACAAAAGAAATAAAACGCCGAAGAACGTTCGGAATCATCAGTCACCCAGATGCCGGAAAAACCACTTTAACGGAAAAACTTCTTCTTTTTGGGGGAGCTATTCAGGAGGCTGGGGCCGTGAAAAGTAATAAAATAAAAAAAGGTGCTACCAGCGATTTTATGGAGATTGAGCGGCAGCGAGGAATTTCCGTGGCTACTTCTGTCTTGGCGTTTGAATATGAAGGAATTAAAATCAACATTCTCGATACCCCCGGCCACAAAGATTTTGCTGAAGACACATTCAGAACGCTTACCGCGGTAGACAGTGTTATTGTTGTAATTGACGTAGCAAAAGGTGTTGAGGAACAAACCGAAAAATTGGTTGAAGTCTGCCGAATGCGAAACATCCCGATGATTGTTTTCATCAATAAAATGGATCGCGAGGGAAAGGACGCTTTCGAACTTTTGGATGAAATTGAGCAAAAGCTAAACCTCCGCGTAACACCTCTCAGTTTCCCTATTGGGATGGGTTACGATTTTAAGGGAATCTATAATATTTGGGAAAAAAACGTAAATCTTTTTAGTGGTGATAGCAGGAAGAACATAGAGGAAACTATTGAAATAGAAGATGTAAGCAGCCCGGAACTGGAGAAATTGGTTGGCGACAAAGCAGCCAAAACCCTTCGGGAAGAGCTTGAATTGGTCTACGAGGTTTACCCCGACTTTGATCGTGATGAGTACTTAGAGGGAGAACTGCAACCAGTCTTTTTTGGATCTGCGTTGAATAATTTTGGAGTGCGCGAGTTGTTGGACTGTTTCGTTGAGATAGCTCCTACCCCACGCCCAAAGGAAAGCGATACACGTTTGGTAAAGCCCGATGAAAAAGAATTTTCAGGTTTTGTTTTCAAGATTCACGCAAATATGGATCCTAAGCACCGAGACCGTTTGGCGTTCGTGAAAATTGTTTCGGGTACTTTTGAAAGAAATTCACCTTATTTACACGTTCGAAATGGTAAGAAACTAAAATTTAGCAGTCCAAATGCGTTCTTTGCCGAAAAGAAACAAATAGTTGATATTTCCTATCCTGGCGATATTGTGGGGCTTCACGATACCGGAAACTTCAAGATTGGCGATACGCTTACGGAAGGTGAGGAAATGCGATACAAAGGTATTCCCAGCTTTTCTCCGGAACATTTCAAATATATCAACAATGCCGACCCAATGAAGAGCAAACAGCTTGAAAAAGGAATTGACCAATTGATGGATGAAGGAGTGGCGCAACTTTTCACTTTGGAACTAAATGGCCGAAAAGTGATCGGGACTGTTGGTGCGCTTCAGTTTGAAGTAATTCAATATCGACTGGAACACGAATACGGTGCAAAATGCAGCTATGAAAACCTGAACGTGCATAAAGCCTGTTGGGTAGAAGCGAAAGACCCAAAAAGCGAGGAATTTGCTGACTTTAAAAGAGTAAAGGCAAAGTTTTTAGCCAAAGACAAACGCGGCCAATTGGTGTTCTTTGCAGATTCTGCTTTTACACTTCAAATGACACAATCAAAATATCCGAATGTGAAATTGCATTTTGTGAGTGAATTCGAAAAAGCTAAAAAGTAAACGTTTCAATAAATAAAAAGGCCCCGATATTTCGGGGCCTTTTTTTATGCTTCGCCAGTTGGACCAAAGTTTAAAGGAATAGGCGGCTGCTCGTAATCCTTTATTTCACCGTGGGCGTTTTCAAATCGTTTCACGTTATCGCCCAATGCTTTCAGAAATCTTTTTGCGTGCTGTGGTGTCAGGATAATTCTTGACTTCACTTTACTTTTTGGGATTCCCGGCATAATGGTTACAAAATCTACAACAAATTCAGAAACAGAATGGTTTATGATGGCTAGGTTACTGTAAATACCTTGTGCCACAGTCTCATCAAGTTCAATATTTATCTGCCCTTGTTTGGGTTGTTCTTTTTTTTGATCTGCCATATCTGATTTACAATGTACGATTTACGATGTACGATTTAAAAATCTAAAATCGTACATCGTATATCTAAAATTACTAGTTATAATTTACTTCTTGCTTTACGCGGTTCATCTCCTCAAGCTCTTCTTTAGAACCTACAATGATAGTGTCATATCTACGCATACCGGTACCGGCTGGTATTTTATGTCCTACAATTACATTTTCTTTCAAGCCTTCCAAGGTATCAACCTTACCTGCAACTGCAGCTTCGTTCAATACTTTGGTGGTTTCCTGGAAGGAAGCCGCAGAGATGAATGACTTGGTTTGTAACGACGCTCTCGTAATACCCTGAAGTACTGGAGTGGCCGTTGCAGGAACCGCATCGCGCGCTTCCGCAAGTACTTTATCGTTTCTTCTCAATAAAGAGTTCTCATCGCGAAGCGTACGTGGAGAAAGGATTTGGCCTTCCTTCAAGTTTTCAGAATCTCCAGCGTTGGTGACAACCTTCATTCCAAAGATTTTATCGTTTTCTTCGATGAAATCATCTTTATGCGCCAATTGGTCTTCAAGGAAAGTTGTATCTCCCGGATCTTGGATCTGTACTTTACGCATCATCTGGCGAACCACAACTTCAAAGTGCTTGTCGTTGATCTTCACCCCTTGCAGACGGTACACCTCCTGAACTTCGTTCACAAGATATTGCTGTACTGCAGATGGGCCTTTAATGCGAAGGATATCTTCCGGAGTAATGGAACCATCAGAAAGTGGCATTCCTGCGCGAACGTAATCGTTTTCCTGAACTAGGATTTGGTTTGAAAGCTTCACCAAATACTTTTTCAATTCACCCAACTTGGACTCAACGATAATCTCGCGGTTACCACGCTTAATTTTTCCGAAGGAAACTACACCGTCAATCTCGCTAACTACTGCTGGGTTTGATGGATTACGAGCTTCAAAAAGTTCGGTAACTCGTGGAAGACCTCCCGTAATATCACCTGCTTTGGCTGATTTACGTGGAATTTTAACCAGTACTTTACCAATCTTAATCTTGTCGCCATCGTCTACCATCAAGTGAGCACCAACAGGTAAGTTATAGCTACGGATAACTTCGTCTTTCTTCCCTAAAATTTGAAGGGTTGGAATACGCTTTTTATCTCTCGATTCGGAAATTACTTTTTCTTGGAAACCAGTTTGCTCATCAATTTCTACCTGATAGGTTAAACCTTGAACAATGTTTTCGTATTTAATTTTTCCAGCAAATTCTGAAATAATTACACCGTTGTATGGATCCCAAGAACAAACCACATCACCAGCATTCAGGCTATCGCCATCCTTTACATAAAGTGTGGAACCGTATGGAATGTTATTGGTACTTAATGTAATACCGGTTTTCTTGTCAACCAGTTTAATTTCAGAAGTACGTGAAATTACAATATCAACTGTTTTGCCTTGGCTATCTTCACCTTTAACGGTTTTAAGATCCTCAATCTCTGCTTTACCGTCAAACCTGACAACCAATTTGTTCTCTTCGGAAATGTTCCCCGCAATACCTCCTACGTGGAAAGTACGGAGTGTAAGCTGGGTTCCTGGTTCCCCAATGGATTGTGCAGCCACAACACCCACGGCTTCTCCGCGCTGAACCATTTTATTGGTAGCAAGGTTACGACCGTAACACTGTGAACAGATTCCTTGTTTAGCCTCACAAGTAAGTGCAGAACGAACTTCAACACTTTCCAACGGAGATTTTCCAATGGCATCTGCTATTTCTTCTGTAATGTGTTCTCCAGAAGCAACAAGCAATTCCTTAGTCAATGGGTTAACAATATCGTTAAGTGCTGTACGTCCTACAATTCTATCGCGAAGGGATTCTACAACCTCTTCATTTTTCTTCAAGGCAGAAACCTCAATTCCACGAAGGGTGTAGCAATCTTCAATATTGATAATAACATCTTGTGAAACATCTACCAAACGACGTGTTAGGTAACCCGCATCGGCTGTTTTAAGAGCCGTATCCGCAAGACCTTTACGCGCCCCGTGGGTAGAGATAAAGTATTCAAGAATTGAAAGTCCTTCCTTAAAGTTGGAAAGAATCGGGTTCTCGATAATCTCGCCACCACCAGAGTTTGATTTTTTAGGTTTTGCCATCAAACCACGCATACCTGTTAACTGACGGATTTGTTCCTTAGAACCCCTCGCACCAGAGTCAAGCATCATATACACAGAGTTGAAACCTTGCTGGTCCTCACGGATTCGTTTCATCGAAAGCTCGGTAAGCTCAGCGTTGGTTGCAGTCCAAATATCAATTACCTGGTTGTAACGTTCGTTGTTCGTAATAAGTCCCATGTTGTAGCTGTTGATAATACCGTCAACTTGTTCGTTGGCGTTATCAATCATACTTTGCTTTTCAGCAGGGATAATGATATCACCCAAGCTGAAAGACAATCCACCTTCAAAAGCGAATTTATACCCAAGGCCTTTAATTTCGTCAAGGAACGCTGATGTTACAGGAACAGAAGTTACTTTCAAGATTTTTCCGATAATATCACGAAGTGACTTTTTAGTCAATACTTCATTTATAAAACCAGCTTCTTCAGGAACCTTTTCGTTAAAGATTACTCTTCCCAAAGTTGTGGTGATGATTTGGTTAACCAACTCACCATTTTCGTTGAAATCTTTCGTTCTAATCTTTATTTCAGCATTTAAATCTACTTGCCCTTCATTGTAGGCAATAATAGCCTCTTCAGCTGAATAGAAAGTAAGTCCTTCACCTTTAACTACAGTATCACCCATAGTTTTCTTAAGCTTGGTCATATAGTATAGACCCAAAACCATATCCTGTGAAGGAACCGCAACCGGACTACCGTTTGCAGGGTTCAAAATGTTGTGTGAAGCAAGCATCAAAAGCTGGCATTCCAAAATTGCTTCTGGCCCAAGTGGAAGGTGAACCGCCATCTGGTCACCATCGAAATCCGCGTTAAATGCAGTACAAACCAATGGGTGAAGCTGAATCGCTTTTCCTTCAATCAGTTTAGGCTGGAACGCTTGAATACCCAATCTGTGCAAAGTTGGGGCCCGGTTAAGCATAACTGGGTGACCTTTCAATACATTTTCAAGAATATCCCAAACTACGGGCTCCTTTTTATCTATAATTTTCTTTGCAGATTTTACTGTTTTTACAATTCCTCTTTCAATCAATTTACGGATTACGAAAGGTTTGTAAAGTTCGGCAGCCATATCTTTTGGAAGACCGCACTCGAACAATTTCAATTCCGGTCCCACGACGATTACCGAACGTGCAGAATAATCCACACGCTTACCAAGCAAGTTTTGACGGAAACGCCCTTGTTTACCTTTTAAGGAATCTGAAAGGGATTTCAATGGACGGTTACTATCAGTTTTAACTGCGGAAGATTTACGCGTGTTGTCAAACAATGAATCTACCGATTCCTGAAGCATACGCTTTTCGTTACGAAGGATCACTTCTGGAGCTTTTATCTCCATCAATCGCTTCAAACGGTTGTTACGTATAATTACACGACGGTAAAGATCGTTCAAATCTGAAGTTGCAAAACGGCCACCATCAAGCGGCACCAATGGACGTAATTCTGGTGGAATAACCGGAACTACTTTCATAATCATCCACTCGGCTTTGTTTTCGCGGTTTTTGTTTGCATCACGAAGTGCCTCCACAACTTGAAGACGCTTTAGCGCTTCAGTTTTACGTTGTTTTGAAGTTTCGTTGTTTGCTTTATGGCGAAGATTATATGAAAGTGTATCCAAATCGATTCTTTGTAAAAGATCGATCAAGCACTCTGCTCCCATTTTCGCGATAAATTTATTTGGATCTGTTTCTTCCAAATATTGGTTTTCCTGCGGAAGTGAATCAAGAATTGCAAGATATTCCTCTTCAGTAAGGAAATCCATTTTCTTCACATTCTCACCACCTTCATATTTTGCAATACCTGGCTGAATTACTACGTAACGTTCGTAGTAAATGATCATATCCAATTTCTTGGAAGGCAACCCGAGAAGGTACCCAATCTTGTTTGGAAGGCTTCGGAAGTACCAAATGTGCGCCACGGGAACTACCAAATTGATATGGCCTACACGGTCACGACGTACTTTCTTCTCCGTTACTTCCACCCCGCAACGGTCGCAAACTATACCTTTGTAGCGTATTCTTTTATATTTACCACAGGCACATTCGTAATCCTTTACCGGACCAAAGATGCGCTCACAGAAAAGACCGTCACGCTCAGGCTTGTGCGTACGGTAGTTTATTGTTTCGGGCTTTAATACTTCGCCGCGTGATTCCGCCAAAATGGATTCAGGGGAAGCCAAACCAATAGAAATCTTGTCGAATTTCTGTACTGTGTTTTCTTTATTTCTGTTCATCATGATTTAAAAATAAACTTTGTTGTTAAATGAGGTTTTTACTTCCTCGGAAGAAATTTATGATTCCCCACCGGAGCGGGGATTATCATTATTCCTCTAATCTAATGTCAAGACCCAATCCTTTCAATTCGTGCATAAGTACGTTGAAAGATTCTGGTAATCCTGGTTCTGGCATGGTTTCCCCTTTTACGATTGCCTCGTAGGTTTTCGCCCTTCCAATAACATCATCAGATTTAACAGTCAATATTTCTCTAAGCGTGCTGGATGCACCGTATGCTTCCAAGGCCCAAACTTCCATCTCTCCAAAACGCTGACCACCAAATTGTGCTTTACCACCAAGCGGTTGTTGCGTAATTAGTGAGTACGGACCAATGGAACGTGCGTGCATCTTATCATCTACCATGTGGCCTAGTTTCAGCATATAGATAATACCTACGGTTGCAGGTTGATCAAAACGCTTACCGGTGCCACCATCAAATAGATAGGTGTGTCCAAATCTTGGAATTCCAGCCTCATCGGTCAATTCATTTATTTGGTCAATAGTTGCACCGTCAAAAATTGGGGTTGCATATTTGCGACCTAACTTTTGTCCGGCCCATCCAAGAACGGTTTCATAAATCTGCCCAATGTTCATACGCGATGGTACCCCAAGTGGGTTCAACACGATATCTACAGGAGTTCCGTCTTCAAGGAAAGGCATATCTTCCTCACGTACAATACGTGCTACAATACCTTTGTTTCCGTGACGTCCCGCCATCTTGTCCCCTACTTTTAGTTTACGCTTTTTAGCGATGTAAACTTTGGCAAGTTTCAAAATTCCGGATGGAAGCTCATCTCCTACAGAGATTGTAAACTTCTCACGTCGCAAGTTACCTTGAAGGTCGTTTTCCTTAATTTTATAGTTGTGCATTAAATCTGCCACCAATACATTGGTTTCATCATCTGTCGTCCAAGTACCTCCAGTTAAGTGAGTATAATCATCAACCGCGTGAAGCATTTTTAATGTGAACTTTTTACCTTTAGGGAAAACTACTTCGCCAAGATCGTTATTTACACCTTGAGCAGTTTTTCCACCTACAATTGCGAAAAGTTTTTCAACCAAAACATCTTGCAGTGCTACGAATTTTGCTTCGTATTTTGCTTCAAGTTCAGCGATGTCCTCTTTATCTTTTGCACGCTTGCGCTTATCTTTTACGGCACGGGCAAACAATTTCTTGTCAATCACCACCCCGTTCAACGATGGCGAAGCTTTTAGCGAAGCATCCTTAACGTCACCTGCTTTGTCACCAAAAATGGCACGAAGCAGTTTTTCTTCCGGCGTTGGGTCGCTTTCTCCTTTAGGCGTAATTTTTCCGATAAGGATATCGCCAGGTTTTACCTCGGCTCCAATTCGGATCATACCGAATTCATCCAAATCTTTTGTAGCTTCTTCAGATACGTTTGGAATATCGTTTGTCAATTCCTCGTTACCCAATTTGGTATCGCGAACCTCCAAAGAGTATTCATCTATATGTATGGAAGTGAAAATATCTTCGCGAACTACTTTTTCAGAAATAACGATCGCATCCTCAAAGTTATACCCTTTCCAAGGCATGAAGGCAACCTTCATGTTTCGGCCCAAGGCCAATTCTCCTTTTTCAGTAGCATATCCTTGACAAAGCACCTGTCCTTTTTTCACTCTGTCGCCTTTGCGAACAATTGGCTTCAAGTTAATGGAAGTACTCTGGTTTGTCTTTCTGAATTTTACCAGTTGATATGTTTTTTCGTCAGAATCAAAACTTACCATACGTTCGTTCTCGGTACGGTCATATTTGATTGTAATTTCATTAGCATCAACATACTCTACTACACCGTCTCCCTCAGCATTTATCAAGACACGACTATCGGAAGCAACTTGTCTTTCAAGACCAGTTCCCACGATTGGTGAATCAGCAATCAACAAAGGTACCGCCTGGCGCATCATGTTTGAGCCCATCAGTGCACGGTTCGCATCATCATGCTCCAAGAATGGAATCAACGATGCTGAGATAGATGCAATCTGGTTTGGCGCAACGTCAGCATAATTTACAACCGTTGGTTCCACAAGCGGGAAGTCACCTTCCATACGTGCAATTACCTTATCGGTTTCGATTTCACCTTTGTCAGACAATGGAATGTTTGCCTGTGCAATGTGTTTTTCTTCTTCTTCTTCAGCAGAAAGATAAACAGGCTCATGTTTCAAGTCGATTTTACCATCCGTAACTTTACGGTATGGTGTCTCGATGAAACCAAGATTGTTCACTTTCGCATAAACTGCAAGTGAAGAGATAAGACCAATGTTTGGTCCTTCCGGAGTTTCAATCGGACACAATCTACCGTAGTGCGTATAATGAACGTCACGAACCTCGAAACCTGCTCTTTCACGGGAAAGACCACCTGGCCCAAGTGCCGAAAGACGACGCTTATGCGTAATCTCTGCCAATGGGTTGGTCTGGTCCATAAACTGTGAAAGCTGGTTGGTACCAAAGAATGAGTTGATTACCGATGAAAGTGTTTTCGCATTAATCAAATCGATAGGTGTAAATACCTCGTTGTCACGAACGTTCATACGCTCGCGAATGGTACGCGCCATACGGGCAAGACCAACGCCAAACTGTTGTGACAATTGCTCACCCACAGTACGTACACGACGGTTACTAAGGTGGTCAATATCATCAATCTCAGCTTTAGAGTTGATAAGCTCGATAAGATATTTCACAATGGTGATGATATCTTCCTTGGTAAGCACTTGCTTGTCCATTGGGATATCAAGACCCAGTTTCTTGTTCATTCTGTAACGCCCTACCTCACCAAGATTATATCTCTGGTCACTGAAGAATAGTTTGTGGATAATACCACGAGCCGTTTCCTCATCGGGTGGTTCGGCATTACGAAGTTGTCTGTATATGTGTTCTACCGCTTCCTTTTCTGAGTTGGTAGGGTCTTTTTGCAGTGTATTGTGGATAATGGCGTAATCTGCCTGAAGGTTATCCTCTTTATGCAACAAGATTGTTTTTGTTCCTGAATCGATAATTTCGTCAATATGCTCTTTTTCAAGAACAGTATCACGGTCCAAAATAATTTCGTTACGTTCGATGGAAACTACTTCACCTGTATCTTCATCCACGAAATCCTCATGCCAAGTTTTTAGCACACGTGCCGCTAGTTTGCGGCCAATATATTTTTTAAGCCCCGTTTTTGAAGCTTTAACTTCTTCCGCAAGGTCAAATATTTCAAGAATATCCTTATCCCTTTCAAAACCAATGGCACGGAAAAGTGTAGTTACAGGTAATTTTTTCTTACGGTCAATGTACGCGTACATTACGCTGTTAATATCTGTGGCAAACTCAATCCATGAACCTTTAAAAGGAATTACACGGGCAGAGTACAGTTTAGTTCCGTTTGCGTGGAAGGACTGGCCAAAGAAAACACCTGGCGAACGGTGAAGCTGCGAAACAACAACACGTTCGGCCCCGTTGATGCAGAAAGTTCCGCTTGGGGTCATATAAGGGATTGTACCTAAGTAAACGTCCTGTACTATTGTTTCAAAATCTTCGTGCTCGGCATCTGTACAGTACAGTTTTAAACGCGCCTTCAGAGGTACGCTATAGGTAAGACCGCGCTCAATACATTCCTGGATGGAATATCTTGGTGGATCTACGAAATAGTCTAAAAACTCTAAAACGAATTGGTTGCGGGTATCGGTAATCGGGAAATTTTCCAAAAAGGTTTTGTACAATCCTTCTTGGCCTCTTTCTTCTGATTTGGTTTCCAACTGGAAAAAATCCTGAAAGGATTTAATCTGAATGTCCAAAAAGTCGGGATATTCCGGCTTATTTTTTACAGAGGAAAAATTCAATCTTTCAGTTTGCGTTGCTGACATCTATGGACGGAATTTTAATTAAAATGAAAATGAAATAATCGTATAAAAAGGCATTAACCATTATATACGCAAAATGGTTTAGGTCTTTCCGCCGAAACGGAAGACCTAAACCTTAAGGTTTGGAACGTAAGGAGCCTACTTAAGCTCAACCTCAGCTCCAGCTTCTTCTAATTGAGCTTTCAAAGCCTCAGCTTCGTCTTTAGAAACGCCTTCTTTAATTGGAGAAGGAGCGTTATCTACCATTTCTTTTGCTTCTTTAAGACCAGCACCAGTTAATTCCTTAACTAGTTTTACAACTGCAAGTTTAGATGCACCAGCAGCTTTCAACATTACTGTGAATTCTGATTGCTCTTCAGCGGCGTCTCCACCACCACCAGCAGCACCACCAGCAGCAACAGCAACAGCTGCAGCAGCAGGCTCAATGCCATACTCGTCTTTTAATATTGTAGCTAACTCATTAACTTCTTTTACTGTTAGGTTAACCAATTTTTCTGCGAAATCTTTCAAATCTGCCATTTCTATCGTTTTTAAAAATAATTGTGTTTATATAAATTAATTAGTGCTTAATGAAATTTTATCCTTCTCTTTCGGATAAGGTCTTAACAATTCCTGCAAGCTTTCCACCACTTGATTTAAGTGCTGAAACAACATTTTTAGCAGGCGATTGCAACAACCCGATAATTTCTCCAATAAGTTCGTCTTTAGATTTAAGTTCAACCAGACTATCCAATTGATTGTCGCCAACATAAATTGACTCTTGGATGTAGGCTCCCTTCAAAAGAGGCTTATCAGATTTCTTTCTGAATTCCTTAATTACTTTGGCAGGCGCATTTCCTGTTTCAGAAATCATCAAAGATGTATTTCCTTTCAGGATATTTGTAAGCTCACCAAAATCCTTATCTGAACTCTCCATTGCTTTTTTAAGCAATGTGTTCTTAACAACTGCCAACTGAACACCTGCTTTGAAACAAGCCCGGCGAAGGTTGGAAGTATTCCCTGCGTCAAGTCCTGAAATGTCTGCCAAATAGATATTGGCATTATCAGACAACTGCGCAGTCAACGTTTCAATTACTTGTGATTTTTCTTCTCTTGTCATAATTTCCAGTTTTTACTGCTCAGTAAACCTTTTTGTATCCACTTCAACTCCGGGGCTCATTGTGCTTGACATGAAGATACTCTTAATGTAAACACCTTTTGCGGCCTGAGGCTTAAGTTTAACGAGGGTTGTTAATAATTCTCTTGCGTTTCCTGCAATTTTTTCGGCGTCAAAAGATGCTTTCCCGATTGCTGCGTGTACAATACCGGTTTTATCAACTTTAAAGTCAATTTTACCAGCTTTTACATCAGAAACTGCTTTAGCAACGTCCATTGTTACTGTACCTGTTTTTGGGTTTGGCATAAGGCCACGAGGACCTAATACACGTCCTAAAGGACCTAATTTACCCATAACGCTTGGCATAGTTACAATTACGTCAACATCTGTCCATCCTCCTTTAATTTTGTCGAGGTACTCATCAAGACCTACGTAGTCTGCTCCTGCTTCCTTAGCCTCGGCTTCCTTATCTGGAGTTACCAATGCCAATACTTTTACGTCCTTACCAGTTCCGTGTGGAAGGGTAACAACGCCTCTAACCATTTGGTTCGCTTTACGTGGATCCACGTTAAGACGTACCGCAAGGTCAACGGAAGCATCAAACTTTACGCTGGTGATTTCTTTTATTAAAGCAGAAGCTTCGGCTACTGAATAGGCCTTGTTAGGCTCTATTTTTGAAGCGGCTTCCTTTTGCTTTTTAGTTAATCGTGCCATTTTATAGATTCTTTTTTCAGATTAAAAAGGTGCGTCACCTTTTACTTTAATTCCCATAGAACGTGCAGTACCGGCTACCATTTTCATAGCAGACTCTACGGTAAATGCATTAAGATCGGGCATTTTGTCTTCCGCGATCATTTTAATTTGGTCCCAAGAGATTGTGGCCACTTTTTTTGCGTGTGGTTCACCGGAGCCTTTTTTTGCTTTAGCAGCTTCAAGTATCTGCACGGCAGCGGGTGGGGTTTTGATAACAAAATCAAATGATTTGTCTTTGTAAACCGTGATCGCTACTGGCAATACTTTTCCCTGCTTATCTTGGGTTCTTGCATTGAATTGCTTACAGAACTCCATGATGTTGACACCGGCAGCACCAAGAGCAGGTCCCACTGGTGGTGATGGGTTAGCAGCACCTCCACGAACTTGCAACTTAACTACTTTACTGATTTCTTTTGCCATTTCTAATTTTTAATGTGGTATTTCAAAAGTGGAAGCCTCCGAAAGACCTATTAAGCGTAACAATTAAACTTTTTCTACTTGCATATAGCTCAACTCTAATGGTGTTTTTCTTCCGAAAATTTTCACCATTACTTCCAGCTTGCGTTTCTCTTCATTTATCTTTTCCACGGTGCCGTTAAATCCGTTGAACGGTCCGTCTATTACTTTTACGGTTTCGCCAATTGTGTAAGGGATGTTAACACTATCATCTTTCACAGAAAGTTCATCAACCTTACCTAACATTCTGTTTACTTCAGATTGTCTAAGCGGCACGGGATCTCCTCCTTTGGTTTCACCCAAAAAGCCGATTACTCCATTGATAGATTTTATGATGTGTGGAATTTCTCCCCCCAAATTTGCCTGTATCATTATGTAACCTGGAAAGTAAACACGTTCTTTGTTTACTTTTTTACCGTTACGTATCTGTATTACTTTTTCAGTGGGTACGAGCACCTGATCAATATAATCCTCAAGTTCCAATCGTTTTATCTCATTTTCGATATACGATTTGATCTTGTTCTCCTGTCCACTAACTGAACGGACTACATACCACTTTTTTGCACTTGTTGTTTCGGTCATTGCTTACGACTTGATCCAATCAAAATATAAACCAACCACTTTACTGAAAACGGTATCTACGCCCCAAACTGCCAAGGCCAATAAAACAGAGAACACTGCTACAATAACAGTTAACTTCTGTGCTTCTGCCCAAGTAGGCCAAGTAACGTGATTTTTAAGTTCTTTATACGATTCTGTAATATAGTTTACCATTTTGTCGCAGTTTAAGATTTTATAGATGTAACAAAGGTTTTCATCTTTTGCACGGGTTGAGAGACTCGAACTCCCGACACCTGGTTTTGGAGACCAGTGCTCTACCAACTGAGCTAAACCCGTCTATAAGGATTAGCACCTTTTAAAGGCCAATATGCTAAACCCGCTATAAAAGCCAAGGTATCCCGAAGTTAATTCGGGACACCCAGTGCTTTTTATAATAATATAATTAGTCTAAAATTTCAGTTACCTGACCCGCACCTACAGTACGTCCACCTTCACGGATTGCGAAACGAAGACCTACGTTCATTGCAATTGGTTGAAGCAACTCAACGTGGATAGTCAAGTTATCACCAGGCATAACCATTTCAACACCATCAGGAAGCGAAATTGTTCCAGTTACATCAGTTGTACGAACGTAGAACTGTGGACGGTAGTTGTTGTGGAATGGAGTGTGACGTCCACCTTCTTCTTTCTTAAGGATATAAACCTCAGCTTTAAATTTAGCGTGTGGCGTTACAGATCCAGGTTTAGTAATAACCATACCTCTAGAAATCTGTGATTTTTCAATACCTCTTAATAGGATACCAGCATTATCTCCAGCCTCACCTCTATCAAGGATTTGACGGAACATCTCAATACCAGTAATGGTAGAAGTTAATTTTTCAGCACCCATACCGATGATTTCTACAGGATCTCCAGTTTTTGCGATACCAGTTTCAATACGACCAGTAGCAACAGTACCACGACCTGTAATAGAGAATACATCTTCAATAGGCATAAGGAAAGGCTTATCAACATCACGAGTTGGAAGTTCAATCCAAGAATCAACTTCTTCCATCAATTTCAAAACTGTATCAACCCATTTTTGTTCTCCGTTAAGAGCTCCAAGAGCTGAACCTTGAACTACAGGTCCATTATCACCATCATATTCGTAGAAGTTAAGAAGGTCACGAATTTCCATCTCAACTAATTCTAATAATTCCTCATCATCAACCATATCTACCTTATTCATAAATACAACGATACGTGGAATACCTACTTGGCGACCAAGAAGGATGTGCTCGCGAGTTTGCGGCATTGGTCCGTCTGTAGCAGCAACAACTAGAATAGCACCGTCCATTTGGGCAGCACCTGTTACCATGTTCTTTACATAATCCGCGTGACCAGGACAGTCAACGTGCGCATAGTGGCGGTTAGCTGTTTGGTACTCTACGTGTGAAGAGTTAATTGTTATACCTCTTTCCTTTTCTTCTGGTGCGTTGTCAATCTGATCGAATGAACGTGCTTCAGAGAAACCAGCATCCGCCATTACTTTAGTAATTGCAGCTGTTAAAGTTGTTTTACCGTGATCTACGTGTCCAATTGTACCAACATTTAAGTGTGGTTTTGAACGATCGAATGTTGCTTTTGCCATTTTGTATTTATTTTAATCTTAGTTATATATTAGTGATCTATTGTATTCTAAATTTGAGCCAATGATGGGAATTGAACCCATGACCTCTTCCTTACCAAGGAAACGCTCTACCCCTGAGCTACACCGGCGTTTTTGGTTTCAGGTTTCAGGTTTCGAGCTTCAGGTTACTCCAACCTGTAACTTGCAACTTTACAACTTGTAACTCATTTAGAGCGGGAGACCGGGTTCGAACCGGCGACATTCAGCTTGGAAGGCTGACGCTCTACCAACTGAGCTACTCCCGCAATTCTTTGAATAAATTCCAAAATAATAAATCCCAAATTCCAAAGAATTTAAAAATGACTTTAGAACTTATTCAAAATGTTTTCAATATTGTAAAGAACAATTTTCAAATTTCCAACCAATTCTTTTGGAATTTGGTTTTTGTAATTTGAAATTTTCAATTTTTGCTTGGGCAAAAATTGTTCGTGGGGAGAGCAGGATTCGAACCTGCGAAGACGTAGTCAGCAGATTTACAGTCTGCCCTCGTTGGCCGCTTGAGTATCTCCCCAATTTTAAAAGAACTAATTTCTTTTGCTTTTCAAAGAGCCGATGGAGGGACTCGAACCCACGACCTGCTGATTACAAATCAGCTGCTCTAGCCAGCTGAGCTACATCGGCTTTGAAGCCCTTTTTTATGTCAAAAATTCAGCATAAAAAAGTCCGCTATTTCTAACGGACTGCAAATTTATATAAATTTATTATTTAAAAAAATATTTTGCTAAAAAAGTTTAAGAAAATGCTCTTTGTTTTTGTTTTCTCTTTTTTAATTGTCGTTGTAAAGCATGCACACACTCATCTGTTCCTTCTTCAAAAGACTTAGCCTCTTTTTTTGCAATGAGGTCATCACCGGGAATACTCAAGAGTATTTCTACATTTTTATTTTCTTTTTCGCTGGTTTTTTGAACCTTTAAAAATACATCGGCATAAATAATACGGTCATAAAATTGTTCTAATTTGGAAAGTTTCTTTTCAATAAAGTTGATAAGCTTACCATCTGCGACAAAATTTGGAGTTTGCACATTTACTTTCATAAGCGAAGTTTTAAAGTTAATACTTATTTTGAGTTGCGAGGATGTGAGTTTTGGTACACTTCCTTTAGCCTTGCTATACTACTGTGCGTATAAACTTGTGTAGAAGCTAAGCTGGAATGCCCCAACAACTCTTTTACTGCGTTTAAATCTGCACCTTCGTTTAAAAGATGCGTGGCGAAAGAGTGCCGCAGAATATGCGGACTTTTCTTCACCTTTTCAGACGCTGTACTAAAATAAGAATTTATCACCCGATAGACAAGTGTTTCATATATTTTAACGCCCTTTGTGGTCAACAATAAATAATCACTGTCTTTTATCTTTTCCAACTTTAAACGTTCAGCCTTGTATTGCTCAATTGTCTTGATTACCGTTGCTAACAAGGGTATAATACGCTCTTTGTTGCGCTTTCCCAACACCTTAATCGTTTTTGATGCTTCAGAAACAGAGCTCATTTTTAAATTTACCAATTCGGCCCGGCGCATTCCTGTTGTGTAAAAAAGCTCGACAATGAGTTTATTGCGAACACCCTCAAACCCTTCGGCTTCTTGAAGCAACTCTAACACTTCGTTTATTTCTTTTTCTGAAAAAGGAACTTGTACTTTTTTTGCAGTTTTCAAAGCTCTATGCTTAACCAACGGACTTACTTCTATTTGCTTTGTTTTCAGCAAAAACTTGTAATAGGTTTTTAAGGAAGATATTTTACGGTTAACACTTCTATTAGAAACACCATTGTTTACCAGTGCAATAATCCAACTACGGATAACGGAATAATTTACCGTAGCAATTTCAGTGTATTCAAATTCAGCTAAGGCAAATTCCAAAAAACTTTCCAAATCTTTTTTATATGCTGTAACGGTATGAGGGGAATATTTTTTTTCCAAAGAAAGGTAATCGATGAAGGCTGAAAAAGGCATTTTAATTATAAGTTCAGAATTGTAGATTATGAAGATACTGAAATTCGATTTAAAGAACCAAAATGAGGATTTGTTTCATAAAAAAATCCGCTGGAAAATGTTTCCAACGGATATATAACTATTGATCGAAAGGAATTTGTTAAATTTCTTCCTGATCTCTTAAGTGCTGAATGTATTCGGCTTTTTGAATTTGCGCTCTGCGCTTAACAGATGGCTTCGTAAATTGTTGTCTTTTACGTAGCTGACGCATCGTTCCTGTACGGTCAAACTTACGCTTGAAACGCTTTAACGCTCTATCTATATTTTCGCCGTCTTTTACTGGTATTATTAACATAGTGTCATCACCTCCTCTCTTTAGGTCGGCAAAGATACTATTAAATTTTAAATTGACGAATTACAAATTACGATTTTTTTACTGCTTAAACAACGAAGCCCTTTTGCTTAAATCTTGGATGAGCTGCTCTTCTTCATTACTCTCTAACAATACATTGTAGTTTTTCCAGAATGTTGCGTTATATGGTCTGGACACAAAAATATCAGAAGACCAATCGTTTTGTTTTGCCTGTTGAACCAATGATGGGTCTTTAACAATTTCAGTAAAAAGTATTTCTTGTACGGTGTAGTAAAACTGTTCTTCTTTATCAGCTTGAGCTTTTTCTTCATCTATCTTGTCGGATGAGCGGTTTCCAACCTGTACCAATTTTGGGGTTTCATAGTATATGTAACTAGGGTACATTTTATCGTTGTATTCTTTATAGGTGAGTTCTAGTTTATGGTTTACCAACGTGTCAAAAAGGCTTTTACTTCTACGTTTTTGTGCGGTAGAAGCAGCTACCAATTCATATTCTACCTTTTTAAAAGCGTAATTGTCCCAATAAATATAGAGCCACCCTTTTGGCTCAAATCCTTCATTATATATGTTTTTGGTATTCAGGCCAACATAATCTTCACCTTTTAAAATTTCAATTTTATATAGTTTTCTGTCATTATCCACTAAAACCGTATCAAGCGTAAATTGATGTGTTTTTAACACGTCTTCCCCAAAAAGTGCTCCAGTGGCATTTGCATTTCTAATTAAACTGAGCTTTCCTTTAAACAACTTATCCAAGCCGTTTACGCGTTCGTCGTTCCATTTAATGGCTTTGACCAAAGAGGCTGTTTCAATAGTATCTCTTCGAAGTGTCTTTGATTTTATATTTACTTTATGTTCGTGGTACTTTAAATACGATGTATAAGCGAACAGGCTATCCACATCTCTAAGGTCATAACTTTTTCTAATTTCGTCTATGTTTACTTTCAGGTTATCCTTAGCACCGGAAGCATAACTGGAATCGTATAAGGTCAATGCTGCTTCAATAAGCCATTTGAACTCTTTTTTGTTACGCTCTTTATGTCTTAAAAATCCTTTCTGCAGATAAGGCTGTTCTGGTAAATTATCAGGTAATTCCTCGATAGCTCGCAACACAATATCGTTTCCTGTTTTAGGCCTAGTTTCAGCAATGATCATTACTTCATCTAACGAAGCGATATCTTCTTCCAAGAAAATATCCATAGAACCATCAAATTCCTTAACTGGGGTTTTATAGCTCTTAAAACCTATGGATGATATTACGAGCGTATCGTTTACATACTTTTCAGGAACAGTCAACGAAAATTTCCCATCGGTATTGGTAATAGTTCCAATGGTTGAATTTTGCACATAGACACTGGCACTTTCAATGGGTAATAGCTGTGTAAAATCAACTACTTTTCCTTTAATTTCTGTTTGGGAAAATAGCTGCAAGCTTAACAAGCACAGAGTTACACTAAAAAAATATTTTAGAAATGAAAAACGCATGATTGATGTTTCAGTAAAGATTAAGTAGCCGGTTTATATTCCTTGCCGTCCATTACCATTTTGGCAATAATTTCACGTAGTATCTCTGAAGTTCCCCCACCAATAGGTCCTAATCTACTATCTCGTGCTAAACGTGCCAATGGATAGTCTTCCATATAACCATAACCTCCTAAAAATTGAAGACAGTCATACATCACCTCATCTGAAACTTTAGTGGAAATCAGCTTAGACATCGTGGCTTCTTTCACTACATATTCGCCATCGTTAAGCCGTTTTGTGGTTACGTAGTTAAACGTTTTACAAACTTCAACTTCGCTTGTTAATTGCGCTACTCTGTGACGGAGCGCCTGAAACTTTGAAATAGATTTACCAAAAGCAACACGGTCTTTCATGTACTGTTTGGTATATTCTAGGGCAAATTCACTACGGGCGTGAGCATTTACACCCATTATCAAACGTTCTAATGCAAAATGCTGCATAATATAAGGGAAGCCTTTGTTTTCTTCCCCCATTAAGTTTTCGGCAGGAATTTCTACATTATCAAAAGCTATTTCACCTGTATCACTAGCTCTCCAACCTAGTTTATCCAGTTTTGTAGATGATATTCCTTTGGTATCCCGGTCCATTACAAAAATACTGATGCCTTTATTACCAAGCTCTGGTGATGTTTTCGCAGCGACTACTAGGTAATCACTATACACACCATTAGTTATAAAAGTCTTAGAACCGTTGACAACATACTTATCTCCTTTTTTCACTGCTGTGGTTCGCATTCCGCCAACATCACTTCCACCAAAGGGTTCTGTTATACAGAGACAACCTATCTTTTCACCTGCAATACTTGGCGCAAGGTATTTTTCTTTTTGTTCGTGGTTTCCTTCTTTGTTTAGATGCGTTTGAGCCAAGTAGGCGTGGGCCCACATCGCTGCTGCAAAACCACCAGAATTTATTTTCTGAAGCTCTTCCAGGAAAATTACCGTATAAAAAAGATCGAGGTCCAATCCACCATATTTTTCAGGGTAGTTAATGCCGAAATAGCCCATTTCACCAAATTTTTTCCAAATAAAGCGTTCTATATCTCCGGTTTTTTCCCACTTATCAATGTGTGGTACGACTTCCTTTTGCAAAAAGTCCTGAAAGCTTTTTCTAAAAAAATCGTGTTCTTCTGTAAAATACATGCTATTCATAAATAGTGGTTTCGGTTTTTATTATTTTTTTGAAATGTGTAACAACACAGCACTTCAAGTTGTAGAAATCATTGATTAATCAGCATACAAATATAACTGAATTAGCTGTAACTTGCTTTTTGAGAGCCCTTCAATTTTCTGTAATTCTGAAATATCCTGTATTGTTTCCCGTAGTTTTCTAAATTCCCAGATCTTTTTTGCCAATTCAAATGAAATATTAGGAATGGTTGCAATATCAGATGCCGAAGCAGTATTGATATTCATTTTATCAATCTGTTTTGGGGTTTTAACAGTAAACTGAAGCAAAGCTCTTTTTACTACAGCGGCATCAAGGCCATATACATTATACAACTGTAGGTCGGCTGTGAATCCGCCAAGCGTTTCCCTATATTTTATAATCCGGTCGCTATAGGCCTCCCCTATTCCACTTATCTGCTGCAATTGCTCCCTTGTTGCCTTATTTAAATCTATTTTTTGAGCAAAGTGTCTTTCAGTGTTATAATTGTTGTAATTTTTCTTCTTCGCTTTTGGATTGGTAACCCACGCTGGGAACTTAAAATATGGACTTATTTCTTCTAATAAAGAATCAGAAACCTTTGTTACTTTCTTAAAGTCTGCTACAGAATTAATCCATTGATCTTTACTTTGGAAATTTTGTAAACGGTCATATTCTTCAGTAGAAAGTCCCAAAGTATATGCTTTATAGTCAGTTATAAAATTAGGATTAAAAGGATAGATTTTTGGTTTCTTAGCTGCTATTTCAGAAACACGTAACGAATCTAACTCTTGTTGTAATGCTGTAATTTCTTCTGAAGAAGTATCGAATGTAGACTTTTCAGAAAAATCTACAAAATAGTATATACATACTAAACCAAGTATAAGCAGTACTAATAATAAAATCCCACTCCGTTGAGTCCTATTGAACGTGAAGTGGGATTTCGTAATTTTCATTCCTCCAATTATAAATTGAGGAAATTACATTTTATTTGTGAGATCTTCTGCCCCACTATCTAATGCATCTTCCTTTTTGTTTATTGCTTTCATATACTTTTTAAGTTCTTTTCTTACTATAGGTGTTAATAGTATTACACCAATAATATTAGGAACCACCATTGCAAAAATCATCGCATCTGAAAAATCTATTACAGAACCAAGGCTTATTGATGCTCCTACTACTACAAATATTAAGAATAAGAATTTGTAAACCATGTCTGTGATTTTTCCTTTCCCGAATAGGTACTTCCAACCTTGCATACCGTAGTATGACCAAGAGATCATTGTAGAGAATGCAAATAATATAACAGCAATAGTTAACACAATAGAGAAGTGTGGTATTACCGTATCGAATGCTGTTGCGGTTATTTCAACACCTTCGGTAATTTCAGTTCCGTATTCCATAAAGCCTGCTTCATAATTTGTAATAATAATTACTAAGGCTGTCATAGTACAAATTACCACTGTATCTACAAAAGGTTCTAAAAGTGCAACAATACCTTCACTGGCAGGATATTTTGTTCTAACCGCAGAGTGTGCAATCGCAGCTGACCCTACTCCGGCTTCGTTTGAGAAAGCTCCACGACGAATACCTTGAATCATAACACCAATTAATCCACCAGCTATTCCTAAGCCAGAGAAAGCACCTTCATAAATAAGTCCGAAAGCATCCCCTATGTGATTATAGTTTGCAACTAATATTATAATTGCAGCCAACACGTAAACACCAGCCATAAATGGAACAATCTTTTCAGTTACAGATGCTATCCTTTTAATTCCTCCTATTATCACAATGGCAACTAAAACTGCCATTCCTAATCCAAAATACAAACCTGCATTAGGGTTTGAAAATTCAAAAAGCTGTACAAATTGTGCGGCTGCTTGATTGGCTTGGAACATATTTCCACCTCCAAAAGAGCCACCAATTACAAAAATTGAAAAAATGACGGCAAGCACTTTTCCTAGTCCACCCATTCCTTTTTCGCCTAAACCTTTTTTCAAGTAATACATAGGTCCTCCATACACAGTCCCGTCTGGCCCTACATCTCTATATTTTACACCAAGTGTACATTCAGCAAATTTTGAAGCCATCCCTAAAAGACCAGCTAATATCATCCAGAATGTTGCCCCAGGTCCTCCTATGGACAATGCTACAGCTACACCGGCAATATTCCCTAACCCTACTGTAGCAGAGAGTGCTGCAGTAAGTGCCTGAAAATGCGAAACCTCTCCTTCAGCACTATCATCTCTAATGGTCTCAATTATATTTTCACCCTCATTTGGTGTAGAATCACCATATAAAGTATCGGCACCATGTTTTTCAATATCTTCATATTTGCCCCGAACTACTTTAATTGCTGTCCAAAAGCCTGTAAAGTTTATTAACTTAAAATAAATTGTAAAATAAGTTGCTCCACCTATAAGTACGATTAATACCCATGGAATTTGAAACTCTTCAGAAAATGGGATTTCATAAAAAATAAAATCTACAAACCACCCAGTATATTTTTTAAAAGTAGCATCTATGTTCGCTGATGTACTAGCGTCTTGGGCATATGTTAATAAAGGTGTTAGAATTGAAAATAGGGAAAGAAGTAGCTTCTTCATTGTAGTTTTTAGTTAATTACTATTCGCTTGAAAAAATTTGTTTTGGCAATATGCTAAAAAAATTAGGGTATTTCAAACATTTATACGTTAAAAAATTAACAGTTTCTTAAACGTTGTATAACTTTTTTAGGTTTTTAATTTGATCTGGTCTTCCAATAAGTATTAAACTAGAACCCTTTTCAAGTTTCATGGAAGGCTCTGGGTTAACTACATAATTACCATCTGAGGCTTTATAGCCAATTACCGAACAGCCTGTTTTATTGCGAATATCTAGCTCTAAAATTGCTTTTTGAATGCCATCTGGGCATACATTCTCAAAAGGTATCTGTTCTACATTGATACTGTCTTTTTCCCCTGAAACGGAAAGGTTGTCCAAAAACTCAACTAAATCTGGGGTCACTACCAAGTTTGCCATATGTGCCCCGCCTATTTTATCTGGCATAATCACGTTATCGGCTCCGGCAAGTTTCAATTTTTTATAACTGGTCTCCTCACTGGCACGGCTTATTATTTTTAATTTTGGATTCATCTGTCTTGCTGAAAGTACTATAAAAAGATTATCAGCATCACTCGGTAAGGCGCATATTACCGTAGCAGCTTTTTTTATACCAGCCCGCGACAAAACTTCATCTTCATTGGCATTTCCAGTTACATATAAAATATCGGTTTCAGAAAAACGTTCTACTACTTGTTCGTCAATTTCGATAACTACAAAGTCTTTTTTGTAATCTACTAACTTCTCAACAGCTTGCTGTCCATTACGGCCATAACCACAAACTATGACATGGTTTTGCAATAAATCTACTCTTTTTTGCACTCTTTTTTGTTTTAAATTTCCGATGTTATTTTTACTTAAAATATACTCTGTTATTACTGAAATGGCATAACCCACTATAAATATACTAGAAAGTATAAGAAGAGAGGTAAACATTTTTTCGAAAGGCCCCAACGGACGCACTTCTTGAAATCCAACCGTGGTAATACTTATCACGGTCATGTAAATGGCATCAATCCATGTGTAACCAGAAAAAAACCTAAAAGCTAATATCCCAACTGAAAAAACGAGAATCAACAAAAAGATTGCTCCGTAAATTTTTGAATTGACTAATCTTTTCATCTGTATAAAGTATTTGAAAAAGCGGAAGATAGATGATTTATTATCATTAGGTTTTCAGTTTTTAGAAGACACTTTACAAATCGAAAACCGAAGTCCGTTTAGCATACACCAAATCTTTTAACCGCAACCAAAAAGCGAGTGTTACGTATATGGCAAACCCCACGCCCAATGTTGCAAAAGACAGGTAGATAAAAAAAAGACGAACATTTTTTACTCGCATCCCTAAGCGATCTGCCAAGCGTGAACTTACATAAAAGCCTCTTTTTTCAAAAAAATACCGGATGTTGTACACCAATTGTAACATACTTGCAAATTACTATTTTTTCACAACAAATTTAAGATGGGTATAAATCAAAGTAAATAACAATCAGTTTCCCTTTAAAACAGCATTGCCAATTGCACAATGCAAACATTGTTTATTATCACAGTATTCATTTTTAAGCTGAAGGAATCCCTGCGAATGCAATGCAGTATTGGCAACTGGTTTTAATTGATTAAATTTATTGATAATACTGTTTTCTTCTTTATCTATCGAAGAAGTAAGCCGGATAAGTTCTTCTGAAATGTCACTTTTAATAAAATTAGCGTAGCAAAACTTTAAAGGAATGACCGTATTGATGAGCAATAAATCGATAAACGCTTTGGTCAATTTCTTTTTCCGTTTTGCTGAAACCACGCCAAAATTATAATGTGTATCCCAATATTCTGATGCATTAACATTAAAGAGGTCGTAGAAAGCTTCTTTTTCATTAGTTGAAATAATTTTAGAAAACAATTGCTTTTGTTCTCGATACAGCATTGCCAATTGTGATAAGCGGATTGTCGGGAAATTTGGTGGCCGTAACCTAAAGTATTTGGGTGCAACTACCGCATCATTTAAAAACTGAAATTTATGCGACACATAATTATATTTTTTCTGAAGCTCTTTAAAATAACCGTCTTCTAGTGTTTCCTCTAATAAACCTGACTGTCCCAAAAACAATGCTTCTAACTCTAACGGTTTTTCAGCACACTTTTTCACTATTGAAAAATCCAATGATTGCGCCATGCTATAAAAGGCGGCACCATTCACTTTTAACCCAAAGTTCTTTGCCAATAAGTTAAATAAAACTGCTTCCCAATGGTTATTAGAGGTTTCCAGTTCTTTTAAAATAAGTTTAGATTTTTGCTGAAGCCTTTCAAAATACAGACGTTCTAACCAATTGTGTATAGTAAACTCATCAACATTCGAAAATTCTTGTTCACACGGTATCCACTTTTGTTTTTTAGAAAACAGCTTGCGGTACGTGTTCAGGGTTGCTGTATTTATTATATTCTTTACTTCTACTGTAGGAATACGCGAATTATCATTCGTAAAAACCTCAGCATCATGTTCCCAGACCACATGTAATATCACTGAATCGTAAGCGGTGTCTTCTTCATGATGATGCGCATACCAATCTGAAGATTTTAGATGAATCTCTACATTTCCGGCCCATAATTGATCATCTATAGATACTTTCGCATTAAAGAAATCAGGCCCAGAATCATGATTATGCTGTCCAACGGAAAGTATCTTTACCAATGCTCCTTCCGTAGTTTTTAATTGGGTTGTGGTAAATTTTTGAAACTTCCACACGTAATGCAGAAAATCTTCTTTCATTTTTAGAAAAAGTTACGGGGAGTTTCAGTAACGAAGATACATTTTATTTTGAAGTCGTAGTGTCTGTATTTTTCTCATTATCTTCAGGTATGGTGTCGGTAAACAATACCCTGTGCCATTTATATAACCTCCTATTTAAAACAATATACCGCATAATCCCGACGCCTAAAAAAACGATACAGACCACCAAAGCTACATAACCCAACCAGCGTATTCTTTGAAAATCTTCCAACCCTAATAGCGCTAAACCACCTAATAATAAATATAAAGATGCCTTAATGTAAGCTAACAAGGTGCGTTCGTTTGCCAGTTTGGTTCGTTCCAAGGCCAATATTTCCCGTGTATTAACAGGCACTGGTTTGGTACGTAAATATTTGAACAGTTTTTGTGCTTCGCGCTTCATGACTCTCTAAAAATAGAAAAATCCCGCTCCAAATGCAATGGAACGGGATTTATTAAATATTATTTCTGAAGAATTAATCAATAAACCCTTGCTCACGCATCCAATCGTCATTATAAATTTTGGCCACGTAACGGCTTCCGTGATCGTGAAATAAAACAACCACCACATCATCTTTGGTAAAGTGTTCTTTTAACTGAAGTAAGCCTTTCATAGCTGCCCCAGCAGAGTTACCTAAAAACATTCCTTCTACTTCGGCCAATTTTCGTGTATAAACCGCTGCATCTTTATCGGTCACTTTGGTAAAGCCATCAATAATATCAAAATCTACATTGGCAGGAAGAATATCTTCGCCAATTCCTTCGGTGATGTATGGGTAGATTTCGTTTTCATCAAACTCACCTGTTTCATGGTATTTTTTAAAAACACTTCCGTAGGTATCGATACCCCAGATTTTAATGTCAGGATTCTTTTCTTTTAAATATTTACCAACACCACTAATGGTTCCTCCAGTTCCAACTCCAACTACAAAGTGTGTGATTTTCCCTTCTGTTTGTTCCCAAATTTCAGGGCCTGTACTTTCGTAATGTGCTTTTGCATTACTGGGGTTATCATATTGGTTTACGTACCAACTGTTCGGGGTTTCTTCTGCCAGACGTTTTGAGGTTGAATAATACGAGCGCGGATCATCTGGTTCTACATCGTTTGGACACACCACTACTTCACTACCCACGGCACGTAAAATATCCATTTTTTCTTTACTCTGCTTGTCGCTGATTACGCAAACCATTTTATAGCCTTTAACGATTGCACCAAGCGCCAGGCCCATACCTGTGTTACCACTAGTACCTTCAATAATAGTCCCTCCGGGCTTTAATCTTCCGTCAGCTTCAGCCTCTTCGATCATTTTTACTGCCATTCGGTCTTTTACCGAGTTACCAGGGTTAAAAGTTTCGTATTTGGCTAGTACCAAAGCTGGGATTTCTTCGGCTAGTTTATTTATTTTAACCAACGGCGTATTACCGATGGTCTCTAACATGTTTTTTGCGTATTTCATAGCTATTTTTTATGCGGGGCAAAGGTACGGTTTAGCCTAAAAAACTACAAGGTTTTCTATTATTCAAACCGAATGGCCTTCACTGGGGAAATTTTGGCAATTATGTAGGAAGGAATAAGTAACATTAATAAACATAAAATAAACGTTCCGGCATTAAGCAGTAAAATATACCCTATATCAATATATACTGGTGCCTCGGTTACATAATACGTATCTGGGTTTAATGGGAAAAGCTTGAAATATTTCTGAAGAAATAAAAGCCCTAGCCCTATTACATTTCCCCAAAACAAACCTACGCCAATTAAGTACATAGCGTTATAAATAAATACTTTCCGGACGCTCCAGTCGTTGCTACCCAAAGCTTTGAGTATCCCAATCATTTGCGTACGCTCTAAAATTAAAACCAACAAAGCGGTAATCATATTAATACCTGCGACTAAGATCATAATCCCGATGATAAGCGCAATGTTAAAATCGAACAAATCGAGCCATTCAAAAATAGCCCCATATTTTTGACGAATGGTCTGGGTATCCAGTGTACTGGGAGTTTCATTATAGACTGCATTGCCGACCGCTTGAATGTTATCAAAATCGTCAACAAATAATTCAAAAGCCCCTATTTGGTTATCGTCCCATTTGTTTAGACGTTGAATGTGACGGATATCCGCTATTAAATATTGTTCATCAAATTGCTGAAAACCGCTATTGTAAATCCCTACGATTTTTAAACCAAGACTTCTCGTTTTTTTATTTTCAGCATCTTGTAAAAAAAAGGTGTTTACGCGATCTTCTACATTAAATTGCAGGCGGTTGGCGAGATATTGCGAAATTAAAATCTCGTCATTTAAATTTTCAGAATAATCGGGCAACCTACCTTCAATTAAAAAATCACTGAAAGTTTCCCAGTTATAATCGTCCCCAACGCCTTTTACCACAATCCCTTCAAAATCTTCTGCCGTACGGATAACACCACCTTTTAATGCAGTCACTTGAATATGGTTAACCCCTTCAACACTTGAAAAGTTAGGATAGAAATCTTGTTCTTTTGAAATAGGGATTTGCGAATCATTAGAGAAATTTGTGTCAAAATTGGTGATTATAATATCCCCGTTAAAAGCCGAAACTTTATCTCTAATTTTTTTCTGAAGCCCAACCCCCGTAGCTATCGAAACCAACATCATAATAATACCTATAGCAATTGCCGTGATGGCAATTTTTATTATTGGTGCCGAAATGCTACTTTTATAGTCCTTGGAGGCAATTATGCGCCGGGCGATGAAAAATTCGAAATTCACAAATTTGTTTATGCAGTTACTTATCTTCAAAAATACAGTTTTCATTCTGCTTTTCAGTTTTTTTTCCTGCGGAACTTCGGTTACCGAAAAAGAACCTGTAAAACAAAGTACGCTTGATCAATATATTGAAGCGGGAGCCGATATAAAAGAAGATAACGATCGGGATTTAGAACGAAAGAGAAAAAGAGCTGAAAATAATAAGAAGTATGAAGTAGAAGTTGGAAGCCTAAAAACAGAAGATGGAATTGTAAAAGAAAAATCTATCGAAGTTGGTGCAGATCAATTTTCATTGTATTCTAAATTATTACAAAACAAATCAGTCGGTGTGGTTGCCAATCAAACTTCGAGAGTTGATGACAATTCAAAACACTTGGTGGACTTTTTAGTTTCTGAAAATATCAATTTAAAAAAAGTATTTGCACCAGAACACGGCTTTCGCGGAAAGGCAGATGCTGGCGAAGTAGTTAAAGATGGTGTTGACACCAAAACAGGTTTGCCTATTATTTCGCTTTACGGAAAAAACAAAAGGCCATCGACAGAACAATTAGATGGAATTGACATTATGATTTTCGACATACAAGATGTAGGCGCGCGGTTCTACACCTATATTTCCACTTTACATTACGTAATGGAATCCTGCGCCGAAGCAAATATTCAAGTGCTTATTTTAGATCGACCAAATCCAAATGGGCATTATATTGACGGTCCTGTTCTTGAACCAGAACATTCTAGCTTTGTCGGGATGCACCCTGTACCGGTTGTACACGGAATGACCATTGGCGAATACGCTCAAATGATTAACGGACAAGGTTGGTTAAAAAATAATATAAAAGCAGACATTAAAGTAATTAAGGTTAAAAACTACAACCACCAAACAGCCTATTCATTACCTGTAAAACCATCGCCTAACTTACCCAACGACACTGCTATTAACCTCTACCCAAGTCTTTGTTTTTTTGAAGGGACTATCGTTAGTGCAGGTCGTGGTACAGATATGCAGTTTCAAGTTTTTGGAGCGCCATCGTTACCTTCTAAATTCTATCCCTTTACATTTACACCGCAAGCCAATGAAGGAGCTAAATACCCAAAATTTAAAGGTGAAACTTGTAATGGATTAGATCTTCGAAAGAATAAAAACCTAGATAAACTAAATCTGGAGTGGCTTATTGAAGCCTACGTAGGGTATGGAAAGAAAAAAGATTTTTTCAACAATTTCTTTACCAACCTTGCCGGTACGACAAAACTGCAAGAACAAATAGAAAACGGTTATACATATCTTGAAATAAGGGCTACTTGGTTACGTGATTTAGAAAAGTATGATGCTATGCGACAGAAGTACATGCTTTATGAGTAATATAAATATAACTAAGGCAACCGTTTTTTCATTTCTTCAACAATATTGAAGGCCGCCGGGCAAATAGCTACATTTTTCAACGTTAAATTTGAAATTTGCTGAAACTTCCTTCTGTCTGTATGTGGAAATTCCTTACAGGCTTTTGGACGCATATTGTAAATACTACAGTAATTATCTTCCCCTAAAAAAGTGCACGGAACACTTTGCAGCACGTAATCATTTTCTTCATCTAACTGTAAATACGCTTCAATAAACTTACTGGGCTTCATCTTAAAATGCTTGGCAATACGCTCAATATCTTTTTGGGTAAAAAGCGGCCCAGTGGTTTTACAGCAATTGGCACACGTCAAGCAATCGGTACGTTCAAACTCTTCGGTATGCAACTCTTGCATCAAAGAATCTAAATTTTTGGGTGGTTTGCGCTTTAGTTTTTTAAAGAACTTTTTGTTCTCGTTATGCGTATCTTTGGCGCGTTGTGGCAGTTGTTTTAGAATCTCTTCCATAGCAACGCAAAAGTACAATTATTAACACTAGCATCTTCTACTATTAAAACAATGACCGATATTTTAGGCAACGCTTTACTTGATTATTACCACGGAAATTATACAGAGGATATCCTAACCGAAACCAATGTTACCGAAGAAGATGAGATGCCCCTTCCTTATTTATTCCGAAGTTATTCTGAAATGCCACAAGTTGAACAGAAAGCACTCGATTTGTCATATGGAAAAGTGTTAGATGTTGGTTGCGGTGCAGGGAGCCATTCGTTGTATCTTCAGGAAAAAGGATTACAGGTTATGGCTATTGATACTTCAAAAGGGGCTGTAGAGGTTTGTAAATTAAGAAGTGTCAATCATGCAGAGCATATTGATTTACTGTACCTGGAAGATAAAAAATTTGACACCATATTATTGTTGATGAACGGCACCGGTGTTTTTCAGAAACTGGAATTTGTTTCAAAATACCTTCAGAAATTAAAATCGTTGCTTACCCCAAAGGGACAAGTTTTAATAGATAGCAGTGATTTAAAATACCTTTGGGATTCAGCTAAAGAAGAAAATATTTTCCCTCCCGAAGAACACTATTATGGTGAGTTGGAATTTACAATAAAATACAAAGGAGTAAAAAGCGAGCCCTTTAACTGGGTTTATTTAGATGAAACCATTTTCAAAAAATATTGCTATGAAAACGGATTTGATTTTGAGGTAGTCTGTGAAGGAGACCATCACGACTATTTAGCAAAACTCACAATTAAAAACAGATAAATATATTGAAAGGTTTGCCAATATATTTCGGCTATATACTGAAACCGCGTAAAAAGCGTTAAAATAAAGCTACCCATTTTTAATTTATCCTTGTAAAGGGTATGTTTGCTAAAAATATAATGATTGCACTATGAAATTTCCCCCTGCTTCCCTACTTTTCTTATTATTTTCAATTTTATTGTTTACCGGTTGTAAAGACGACGATTCTGATGATGCAATAAACGACCCAACGTCTGAAAACAAAAAATCTTTGGGGGCATCGGCAGAAGATATCCTATCAAACGATATTTACAACAGCATGACCATTGAGTTTGTATATTCATTTGGTTTTGAACCTGAAGAAGAAACCAAAAACTCACTTGTACAATTTTTAAATAATCGTATAACCAAGCCCGGAGGTATCTTAATTAAAGAAACTGTTATTAATGCACCTCAAGATGCACCTTTTGATATTGATGAAATTAAAGAAATTGAAGAAGAAAACAGAACCGCTTATACTGAGGATGATAATATAGCTGTCTATGTTTTCTTTTCAAACGGAAATTCAAGTAAAGACACCGATACTTCAGTTACGTTAGGGACAGCCTATTTAAACACATCGATAGTTGTTTACAAAAAAACAATGCTAGATTTAATAGCTAATAATCAAAGTTCTGATATTGAAACCCTCGAAGCTACTACGCTTCAACATGAGTTTGGTCATATTTTAGGTCTTGTAAACATTTCAGACGATGATATTCACCCAAAAGAACATGAAGACCCTGACAATGCTCGCCATTGTGTAGTAGAAAATTGCTTAATGTACTTTGAAGCCAACAACATTAACAAACGTGAAGTTGCACGGTTTATAAAAAACAGAGCAAACATCCCGCAATTGGATTCTTTATGCTTAGCAGATTTAGAAGCTAAAGGGGGAAAATAGTTTTTAAATAAATATTAGTTTTCTTTTTCAAAAGAAAACTCTTTTTTACCATTTATAAACGTCGCTAACACTTTTGTATTCGGGATACTATCTTCGGCTATTTGCATAATATCTCTGTCTAAAACTGTAAAATCTGCAAATTTCCCTTCTTCAATGCTTCCTTTTTCATCTTCTTCAAAGTTCGAGTAGGCTGCCCAAATAGTCATCCCTTTTAAGGCCTCTTCCCTAGATAAAGCATCTTTTTTCTGAAATCCATCTTCAGGGTAGTGTTCCAAATCTTTACGGGCTACAGCAGCATAAAACGTGTACATCGGGTTTACTTTTTCAACGGGAAAATCTGTTCCCAACACAACAATCCCTGCGTTTTCCAGTAGCGTTTTATATGCGTATGCGCCTTTTATTCTTTCTGAACCTACTCTGTCTTCTGCCCAATACATATCGCTTGTAGCGTGTGTAGGTTGTACAGACGGAATTATATTTTTTGAAAATTTATCAAAATCTTTTTCAGTTACAATTTGAGCATGTTCTATTTTCCATCTAGCATCTGTTTTTCCTTTTAAAGCTGTTTCATAAGCTCTTAAAACTGAAATATTAGCCGAATCGCCAATCGCATGAGTATTCATTTGAAAGTCGGCTGCAGCAATTTTATCGGCAAGCGCTTGTAAACTATCTGCTGGTGTGATCATAGCGCCAAAATGTCCAGGCATATCACTATACGATTCACGCATAGCAGCCCCCCGAGATCCTAAAGCCCCATCGGCATACACCTTTACCGAACGTACATTCAATCGGTCGGTTTTTATTTTTCCGTTATTTAGATAATAATCTAAGTTTTTAGGTTTATTACTCACCATAGCATATACGCGTAATGCCATGCTATCTTTTTGTTGTAAACTGTCAATCAATTCGATTATTTCTTTATCTAGTCCTGCGTCGTTGATAGTTGTCAATCCCATCTCTAAACAAATACGCTCAGCATCCAGTAAAGCCTGTTTATTATAACTTCTATTCTGTTTAGGGAAAGACTCTTCAACCAAGCTCATTGGGCTATCTACTAAAATTCCAGTAAGTTTCCCATCTTCTACTCCAATTACGCCACCATCCATTTTAGTTTCAGCTGTAATTCCAGCTCGTTTTAGTGCTTCACTATTTACGATCATCGCATGACCATCTATTCTGGTTAAAGCAACAGGTGTTTCGGGAAAAAGAGAATCTAATTCTTTTTTAGTAGGAAATTCTTTTACCTCCCAATCGTTTTGGTCCCAACCACGACCTATGATATAGTCTTTGTTTTTTTCTTTCTGAAATGTTATTACCCGTGCCAACACCTCATCATAACTAGTTGTTTCGGTTAAGTCTACATCTTGTAAGTTTAAGCCTAAGCCATATAAATGAGCATGCGCATCGATCAATCCAGGTACAATTGTTTTTCCTTTCGCATCGTAGGTTTCAGCAATATTGTATTTTAATTCTAGCTCCGGTTTCACACCTATTTCTAAAATTTTTCCATCTTTGACTACAAAAGCATTTTCAGTATCAAAATTTTCATTCACTGTATAAATAGTGGCATTTTTTACCAAAAGGTCTGCCGGTATTTTTTCTGGGGCACACGAAATTAAGAGACTTAAAAGAAAGAGAGGGAATAATTTTTTCATAACCTATTTTTAAAATGTGATGCAAAAATAAAGAAAGCAACCGTAAATACAGTTGCTTTTTTAATTGTGATAATTTATACTCTTATAAAATAAGAAATCATCGTTAATTATATAACTGGTAGATTCTGTCTACAGCTTTTTCAAACTCAGGAATACTCATGTTTTTCCCTTCTCGTATCGCTTCTTTCCCATCGAAAAAAACCAACGTAGTAGGATTTGTAAATACCATATAATTAGCTGCAATATCAGGGTGTTGTTCCAGTATGATTTCAAAAAGAAGAATATCCTCAAAGTTTGAAGTAATCGTTGTTTCAACTTTAGGTTTTAAGGCTTTGCAGACACTACACCGTTCTCCTGAAAAATAGAGCATAACAGGTTTACCAGATTGAATAAACTGTTGGATTTCTTCGAGGTTTTCAGGGTGTTGCATGTTGATTTACCAATCAAATTTGTAGGTAGCACCTAATAACGCTTGAATGCCCTGCACCGGATAATCCATCCATTTTTCATAGTTATCGCTTAACAAATTACTCCCTTTTGCAAAAACAGATAGTCGCTCATTAATATTATAACCTACATGAACGTTAGCATCTAAATATCCATCTAATATTATTCGTTCTTCAATAATAGGTCCAAAAGGCAATGGAATATTTTTAGATATATCTTCTCGCTCGCCTACATAGAATAATGAAGCACCTCCATACAGTTGTTCGGTAATAGTAAAGTTTGAAAATAAGGATGCTTTTAGTTCTGGAAGATTCCATGGTTGTGCTTCGTTGGTAGTATCGTAACTAAAATATTCTCCAGTTACCCCTAACGTAAATGTATTAGAGACATCAACTTTTAATTCACCAAAAACCGAAAGCGTATTCACATCGTCATATACGACATTGAATGAATTTCCATATTCATACCCTTCTCCAGTGGTTGCTCCGGTTGAAAATTGATTTGATTTAAACAGCGCTTTATTTTCATCTTTTCCATAAGAAGCGCGCACGTTATAACCTACCGAATTGGACAGTTTCCCTTTTAAACCGGCAAACCCTTCGTACAACTGACTCGTTGGTGCTATAAATAAAGTAGGCGACACATACGGGTTGATTTCCTTGAAATCGTAATACGTATTTTGTTCTAAATCGCCTTCTGCTCCACCATAGACAATTAATAATTCATCGACTAGACGATACGAAGCGTTGATTCGTGGATATAAAAAGAAGTCCGTTTCACTGTTTTCAGTATCCAAACTTACATAAGCAGCTGCCCCTAAGGAAACCGATAAATCTTCATTTACATACACTAACGAAGGAATTACTCCTGCGTTTAAATAGCTATAATCAATTCCTTCGGAAGAAAGGTAGCCCTTATCAAAACTTCCCGTTAGATAATCCACATCTCCATCTACTTTTAAGGTTAAGTCGGTTAATGGGAATGAAAACTCCGGCTGTGCATTGATATTGATTTCAGAAGAAGAAAACGCATCGCCTGCATATCTAATATTTGCAGTGGCTTTTTCAAAAAAGGAATCATCTACCGAAATACTTCCGCCTACATATCCGCTATAATACTGCTGTTGTGGATCTATTTCCGAACCGATTGTTTCAAAGTTTTGTGTATAAAAGTCGTTTAACCCATACCAATTGAACAGTTGGTGTTCTACTCCTGCATTCAATTTATAACTTGTATATCGTTGTCGGCTGCTGTAATTAGCATCTAATTTTGTGTCGTAGTATTTGTTTTCCAATAAAACCCCATCTATATCACCTTGTGAAGAATTATGTCGAAAATAAAACCCAGCATTGTCCGTACGGCTTATTTGAAAGTTACTGTACAGCTCTCCTAAAATAGATGTGTAATTTCCAAACCCTAATGTTGCGTAATTATCATAGAGTTTAATCGGATCAGCTTTTTCAACCGTTTCTGCTTTTCCTTTAGCAGGTGTAAAAGTAGACGCTACGGGAACTGAAAAAATCTCGTATTTCACCTCTTTTTTCTGTGTATTAACCGAATCATTCAGCATTGGTGTTTCTTTTACCTTAAAAGCATCGGAAATTGTTGGCGTGTATGGTTTTACAATGTTTACCACTTCTGTGTCCAAATCATCTTCTTGCTCTTCACCGTCTTTATCTTGGGCTAACAAAGAAAGGTTAGAAAATAGCATGACTAAAACAAGGAAAAACATCCCCCTCAATCCCCCTTCAAAGGGGGAGTTTGTTCTTTGAAAGTTATTTAAAAATGAAACACTTTTTGTGTTACTAGAAGCTATTTGCATAGGTAGCAATTTTTTTTAATTGATTGATGTTATTAGTTTTCTTCGGCTTCTACCGAAGCGTTTGTTTTTGCCTCAGCATTTTTTATTTTGGATAGTTCTGCTTTCGCTTCGTTTACTATTTCCGTGAAATCACTGAAGTTTTTTATCAGGCTATCTAAAATATAAGTGGCTTGATACGCATCTTTTAAGTCGTAAAAATTCTTCGCCATTAGCAATAATCCTTTTGCACCGTATAATTTGTAGCCCGGATAATCTTTTGCCAATCGTTGCACCGATTCATTCGAAGCTTTCAAGCTTTCTTCTTTTCTTTTGAAATAGGCATCGTAATACAATGCTTCAGCAGCCAATTCTCCTGTTGCTATTTTACCAACCTCAGCATATGCTTTCTTGGCTTTTGCTTCGTCATTGGTTTTCATGGCCGAACGGGCAATAATTACTTGTGCATCACTTTTAATACTATTATCCACTTTTGAATTCTGAAGTACTTTTTCAGCATACCCAACCGCTTCAGTATATTGTTTCAACTCGTAACTAGCTTTCATACTGTTGGTCTGTGCGAATATGATATTCTGTTGTGAATCGGCACTTGTTTCCAAGCGCTTCAAATAACTGAGAGCTTTCTCGTAATTATTCTTTCCTAAATACAGTTCTGAAACTCGGGCCAAAGCTGGCTCTGTAAATTCATTCTGCTCTCTAGACACCACATATTCATAATGCGGAATGGCTTTCTCTTTTTCTGTTTCAGCAAAATATAACTGACCTAAATAAAAGTGTGCATCTAACGCATTCTTTCCATTTGGAAATTCTTTTAAATAGGCTTCAAAACGGCTAATCGCTTGACTGATTTTATTTTCCAAATACGGCTTTTCGGCAGCTTGATACGTAGCATCGTCCAATTCGCTATCTTCTACTGAAACGTAATCTAACGTATTCACCCAATTGGCATATTGATCTACTTGCCCTTGATCTATGTAAATAATTTTTGCTGAAGAAACAGCTTGCACAGCTTCAGGTGTCGAAGGATACTCACTGGCTACCTGCTTAAAAATAGCCAACGCTTCATTACTATTTCCAGTATTGTCTAAAATCAACGCCTTTTTCATTAACGCCCTTGGTTTATAAATACTTTTCGGGATGTTTTGAACCAAGTTATCGTAGATTCTTAACGCTTCGTTGTTTTTATTTTGAGATACGTAGGTGTTTCCTAATTCATATAATGCATCATCTCGGTACACCGATTTCACATACGTGCGTAAGAAGTTTTGCAACCCTTCAATTTTATCTTCGGTTCTATCCACAAAACCATAACTAATTGCTTTTTGAAACGCGGCATAATCTTCATCCGCAGCACCAACTTCAATGGCTTTGTTGTAATTTTCCATCGCTGGCCAGTATTGACTCGTCACAAAATAACTGTCTCCCAATCGTAAATACGCATCCTGTTTTCGAGCGCCATTTGCAGATGAACTTTCCAAATATCCTTTAAAATTGGTAATGGCTTCGGAATAGTTTTTCAACTTGAATTGGTTATACGCTAAGTTGTACCGAGCATTGTTATATTCTGGTGTGGAAGCTGCTTCCGGTAGTTGTAGATATTGTTTATAACCAATTAATGCTTCGTCAAAATCAGACAATTGGTAATCGCTTTCAGCTTTCCAATAGGTTGCTCTTGCTGTATATTTTGCATCGCGAGGTTCTTGTAACGATTTATTGAACAATGTTTTCGCTTCGGTATAATTCCCTTCATTATATAATTCTACACCACGGAAAAAAGCCACTTTTTGATACGCCAACTTATTTTCAAACGCTTTGTTGTTTTCCAACAACTCCATTGCGCCTTTATAGTTTTTTGATGTGATGTATGAGTCGATCAACAAGTTTTGCAGGGCTTCGTTATTTTTATTGTCTGGATAAGCTTCAATAAACGACAGTAAAACCTGCGGTGCACTTTGGTAGCTGTTCCCTATTTCGTAGCTCAGTTTTGCATAATTTAAAAAAGCGTCTTCTTTTATTTCTGCGGAAAAATTCATTTCCGAAGCATTTTTAAACGCATTCAGCGCTTGCTGTTTTTGATCCAACTTTAAATAGCTTTCCGCTAAATGATAATAGGCATTTTGCGCTACGGAATTATTTCCGTCGATAATTTTATTGAATTCGTTAATCGCACTCTGGTAATCGCCTTGCTTGTAATACGCATACCCCAATTGGTAGTAATCCGTATTGTTCCATTTACCGCGTTTTCCTTTGTATTCCTTTAAATAAGGAATCGCCTCAGCATATTGCCCTAAGTTGAAATAACTTTCGCCGATGATTTTGGAAAGTTCGCTGCGTTCCTGCGGACTGGAAGAGTCGTATTGTTCTTTTCCTAAATCGATCGCTTTTTGAAAATCCCCTAGTTTGAAGTTCATATCAGCTTGATAGTAGGATAAGTCTTCCGAGTAGCGTTCATCGCCTTTAATTTCTTCAAACTGCTGATTTGCTTGCTCATAATCGTCGCCTTCGTAAGCAATATACCCTAAGTAATATTTAGCTTGCGAACCATATTTTTGAGAAGTGGAAACACGATTCAAATATTTTTTTGCTTCGTTATACCGCTTACTTTTAAAGTATGCATAGCCGTTATTGAAATTATACTTTTCCATTTCGCCTCGGCTCAAGCTACTTTCATCCACTTTGTCGTACCATTTGCGAGCATACGAGTATTTTCCGTTTTCAAAATAGTAGTTAGCTACATTAATGTACGCATCGTTTCGTTTGATGCTAGTTGGGTAGTCTTCTACAAACTCTTCCATTAATTGATCAGCATTCTGCTGATTTAAACGCACGGCACAATTAGCGATGTAATACGCACAATCACCTTCAATGGTTTCTTCTTCAGCAGTTGATTTTACTTTAGAAAACAACGTTTGAGCTGCCAAAAACTGGTTGTTGTTGTACAGTTCAATCGCTTTGTTATAATCCACTAAATCATTGGTTAACGCAGCAGTTTGCTGTGAAAAAGCATATGTGGAAATGAATAGAAAAACAGTAAATGCAAACAAGGTTTTGCGCATGGGCTTGAGGTTTTTGATAACAAAATTACATTATTGTCTTAATCTGTAACGAAAGATGGATGCGATAATTATGTTTTTAAGAAACCTTTAGCAACCTCTCAAAAAAATCAAGTACATTTATGTTTCATTTCAGAATTTATAATAAGATGAAAAAAACAGTTTTTGCACTCCTAATGCTATTCATAACGTTTAGTTTAAGTGCGCAACGTAACCCGTTTAAAAATTTGAGCGAAAAAAATGGAAAAATAGGCATTGGCACCGAACAACCGGACGAATTATTAACCGTTAAAGGCAAAATACACACCCAAGAAGTGTTAGTCGATCTACAAGGCGCCGTTGCTCCCGATTATGTGTTTGAACAGTATTTTACTGGTGCTTCGGAAAAAATGCCAAACTATAAACTTATATCGTTACCTGAATTGGAAGCCTATTTAAAAAAGCACAACCATTTACCGGAAATCCCTTCTGCTGAAGCAATGGAAAAAGAAGGAATGTCCTTAAAAGAAATGAACTTGTTATTACTGAAAAAAATTGAAGAGCTTACTATTTATACGCTTCAACAACAAAAAGAGATTGAAAAGTTAAAAGAAAAAGTAAATACACAGCAATAATCTTACGTTTTAAACATTACTTACTTAACTATTGCAGTTCGTTATATTTCAAATTACATTTGAAATCTCAACCTAAATAAACACAACACATTATTATGTCGCAACCGGTTTTAGAATTAAAAGACGCCGCTATCTACCAACGGGAAAACCTTATCTTATCTGATGTTTCCGTACGGGTTGAAAAAGGCGAATTCGTGTATTTAATTGGAAAAACCGGAACTGGGAAGAGTAGTTTTATGAAAACACTTTATGGTGACCTACCCTTGCAAGAAGGAAAAGGGGAAATTGTAGGTTACGATTTACCTACGTTAAAAGAAAAAGACATCCCGTTTTTACGAAGAAAACTTGGTGTTGTGTTTCAAGATTTTAAATTACTGAACGACCGTACGGTAAAAGACAACCTTCTTTTTGTATTGACCGCAACAGGCTGGAAGGACAAAAAAGAAATGGATGCTAAAATTGACCAAGTTTTAGGAAAAGTAGATATGAAAACCAAAGCGTTTAAATACCCGTATCAACTTTCTGGCGGTGAGCAACAACGTGTAGCTATTGCAAGAGCTTTGTTAAACGATCCAGAGTTAATTTTAGCCGATGAGCCTACCGGGAACTTAGATCCACAAACTAGTGTAGAAGTAATGGAGGTGCTGCAAGAAATTAATAAAAACGGCAACACCATTTTAATGGCCACGCACGACTATGCGTTATTGCTAAAGTACCCTTCTAAAACCTTGAAGTGCGATGAAAATCAAATTTTTGAGGTGGTACAGAAAACGGTCTAATTTTCTGGAAATCCTTCTCTAAGTTCTAATTCACATTCTTTTTGTAGTGACGGATTAATTTTAAGATGGATATTTCCTTCTTTATTTGGTTTAAGGACCGTGTTTTCAGAAAGGACTATTTGGTTTTTCGACGTTAGATTAAGCGTTGCAGCATCTGTAAATTGTTGATTTTTCAGGATGGTTTTTTCTGAATACGTAGTCAGTTTAAAATCCCATCGTGAGAAGTTTTGATTATCAATCGTTACTCTTTCATCTTCAGCAACCATTTGATATACCATTTCTACAGCATCTCCCGTTTGCAAAGCTCCCGCTCCATAATTTCCTTTATATTTCTTGTTATCTCCAATAGAATCTATATTCCACGTGGTAAGCTTTAAAATGCTTTCTATTTCATCTGTTGGTAAGCAAGGGTATAGAGAATACATTAGACCAATAGATCCAGTCACCAATGGTGCCGTAGGCGAACTGGCTTGCCATATATATTCTATTTCATCTTCCAGCATCCATTTTGAATAACGAAACTGTCCTGTTGAAGGCGCTAGTAAATCTACCTTTGGGTTAAGTGTGGTAATAGATACAGGATAATTAAATCCTCCAGTTAAATTTTCTTTATCACTAAACCCCAATGTTCTTGACAAATAACCACGAATGTTTTCACCGTAATAATCGCCTTTTTTGGTTTTAAGTAAATTATCTTTAGCTTTTTCGTGCTTATAACTTAAGGAGGCCACTGATATTACGTTATCATACGATGCTGGATAATATAGTTTTTCCCCTTTACCTTTAATCCAATCTAGGTTTCCGGCTGCAGCAACAATGATAGTGCCATTATTATACATTTCATTTATTACATCTTGAGCAGTTTGATAATAATTACTGCTTACCCAACTGCAATTTATAACTTTCGCTCCTGCTTGAGAAAGCTCCAACAATTGATTTAGGTCTTTAAAATGTCCATAGTCTGTTGTGTAAATAGAACAATCGTAACAAACCCCTGGCACCCCATAACCATTATCGCCTTGTCCAGCTGCAATTCCTGCCATCCCTAATCCATGACCATTTGAAAATGGCGACTCTTTAAACACAGTGGTTTTACCCTTAAACTCCATATTGGTCGTGTCAACACTGGCATCAGCAATTCCAACTATAGATTTGTGCGAACCAGTTGTATAATACCAAGCTTTGGGCACTTTTAAAAAATCATAGTAATCTAAATTAACCTGAATACCTTTATTAGCACCAATAGTACTAGTCAAGCCATAGTCGTTGGGTTCAAAAATTTTTTTATCCTCTGGAGAAATTAATTCGCCAGAGTCAAATAAATGAGAAGCACTTTGAAGTAAATCTTCTAAAATAAATTCTTTATCAGCTATTACAAAAAAGGTTTTTTTTAGGTTTTCCTTCTTTGCTTTTTTAAAGGTTTTTTTGAATTCAAATATTTTATATTTCTGAAGTATATTTTTAAACTTTGTATCATTTCCGTTATAAACTAAATGATCACCAACTTTTGAAAATTCTGGCGCAAATGTAGTGTCTATTGCCCGAAGGTACATCCAAGATTTTTCTTGTGCAGACATAGAAAAGGTTACCAAAATAAAACAAATACAACTTACCTTTTTAATAGCAAGTTTTATTTTAATATTGGCGATTATAGTTTGTATTATATTATTATGCACTACGTTTCTTTTAAATATAAAGATAGTATGTTTTAATCAAAGCGTATATTTGTATTGAGCAGCAAAAATTTCGCTGGCTATTAATTTACCATTAAATTCACAAACAGTCAATGTAAGAACTCTAAACTTGTTCAACTAAACAATGCTCTCCATCCTTATTCCTACATATAATTATGATATTACGGAACTTGTAAATACATTGCACCAGCAGTGTTTACAAGCTAAATTAACTTTCGAAATATTGGTGTTGGATGATGCATCTTACAACGAAAAAGTCAAAAGTAGCAACTCAACTATCAATAGCTTAGATTATTGTATATATACTGAAAACACAGAAAACAAAGGCCGTACTGCCACAAGAAATAAACTAGCAGAAAAAGCGAATCATAATTGGTTGCTTTTTTTAGATGCTGATGTTATGCCTAAATATAAAGACTTTATAGAGCGTTTTATTTCAAAAAAAAAACAAGCAGATCTCATTTTTGGCGGAATCATTTATTCTGAAAAAAAACCCGAACACAACAAAATGCTTAGATGGAAATACGGCCACGAGAGGGAGTCTTTAACAGTAGCACAAAGGAATAAAGAACCATATTTAGCTGTTAACTCGGGATGTTTTTTTATTGAAAAAAATATTTTTTTGCCGATAAGTAAAAAAATAAATTTCAATGAGTACGGTGTTGACAACCTTTTTAAACAATTTTTAGAAGAAAGGCAAGTTACCATTCTTCACATTGATAATCCTGTATACCATTTGGGGTTAGAAGACAACGAAACATTTGTGAACAAAGCTCTTAAAGCGGTGGAAACCACCGTTCTTTTTGAAGAGAAAAAAATAATGTCTGCCGAACGGCCATTACAAAAGGCTTATTTGAAATTAAAAAAATATTATCTTACAAAACCCTTCTGTTGGGGAATCACTTTTTTTGAAAAACCGCTCCGAAATAATTTTATATCTGCCAATCCATCGCTGTTTTTATTCGATTTATATCGCTTAAAATATTACGCTAAACTAAAAAACAATGCCTAAGTTTTCAGTAATCATACCGCTTTACAACAAAGAACAAGACATCCAAAAAACATTGGATAGTTTGTTAAAGCAATCATTTACAGATTTTGAAGTGATTATTGTAAATGATGGATCGACCGATGAAAGTGAAAAGGTAGTTCAAACTGTAAATGATGCTAGAATCAACTATTTCAGTAAAAAAAATGAAGGTATTTCGCTTACTAGAAATTTTGCCGTAGAAAAAGCTACAACTGACTATGTTTTCTTTCTAGATGCCGATGACTATTGGTATCCAGGCCATTTAGAAAACATGCATGAAATGATAAAAAAGTTTCCCAACGCTAATTGGTTTGCTACCGCTCACAACAAAAAATACAATGACAACCTTATCACACCTATGATTTCACCTATCTTAAAAAAAGGGGAAAACTGGATAGGGTTGGTTGATGATTACTTTAGAAATAGCTTGGTCGATCCTCTTGCTTGGACCTCTGCCGTTGGAATGAAAAAAGACTTTTTCACAAAACTTAACGGTTTTGATATTTCCATTGACCGCGCTGCCGCTGGAGAAGATACCGATCTTTGGATCCGGGCTGCATTAGAGTCACCATTAGCTTTTTCAACAAGAATATCTGCTACGCATAATCTAGATGGAAATAATCGTATTTCGCACACCAATGTATTAAACCGTGCTTATATGGACTTGAATAAATATGAAAAAGAGGAAGAGGAAAATCCATATTTAAAGCAGTATTTAGACCTAAACCGATATTCGTTGGCTATTCAACATAAAATGGCTGGAGATATGACTTCTTATAAAAAATACGCAGCTAAGATAAACCTGGAGAATTTGAACAGTAAGCAACGAAAGCTGTTAAAACAACCTAAACACACTTTAAATTTGTTGCTAAAAAGCAAAGCCTTGTTTGAAAAATTTGGACTTCGAATAAATACTTACAAATAAACTTTAAGCAGAAATCACAGCTTGCCTAATCTGTTAATTTGCTAATAATTTTATTGAACATCTCATCGTCGATCAACACATCTTGTTCTGTGTTATACGAATTATAGAATATAACTTCATGTTTAAATTGTAAGGCTGAAGTAATCTGCGCAAAGTAAAAAGCATCTCTAATTTTTCGTTCTTTAGGGAATAATTCAATCAATAAAGGGTTTTTTCCGTAAATAATGTTTGTTATACCAGCCCCGTGTAAAACTATAACATTTTCTGCCCCATAAAACAATGAAACTTGCTCAACAAAAGTGAGCTCTTCAAGATACACGGCATTAAAGTCGAATTTCTTTAATTTTTGTAAAAAATCATCCTCATTGACAATACGCCTTTCGATTGCGTTTTTACGAGAAACCAATATGTTTTTAGGCATATTGGTTTTAATGTTTTTAATATTTTCCTGTAGCCTTTTATGTGCCAGTTGATTGAACTTTCTTATTAAATAAGGATAATATGTATTCGTCATCTCTGTTCTTTCATCCCGTATATGTGGAAAAGAAACTACCATAGCTTTATCTGCCTTAATATTTTCAAGTAACCGTTTTGTTATAATTCGTTCTTTCGGAAGTTGAAAGAGGAATTGAAGCGAATCGAACATAAACCGAGAACCTCCGTCTTTTATCAATACGTTATATTCCTGAAAAGCCGGGTTCTCATAAATCACTAAAATACGAAACAGTGACTCCATCGTCCAATGGAAATAGTTATTATCAAGTTTGTTTTGAAGCGAAAGCACCTTGTGTTCCTTTCTACTTGGAAGAAGCTTATTGAAAACGACAAAATGATTGCTGTACAATTCATTTAAATATTCCTTTTGAAAAATGGTGCTCTCAAGTATCACTTGTTTTTTAGAAGTAACCACAATACCCTTACTAACAATGGTCGCATCGGGGATTTCGGCATAAAAAATAGGGTCGCTTTCTATGTTTTTAAATTGTTTCCAATATGGTGATGAGGCAATGTGATAATTTGATAAATCGATGTTAAACTCAAATGTATCTTTTAACGATACAACATCCTCTGGGTTTTTCCGTAAATTTTGAATGTCTATAAAACGCAGAAAAAAATCACTAATGTATTTATTGACTTGTAAAATACTTTTGATTTTTTTTAAGTAACCTTCCATGTAAACGCCAGTCTTATCTATTTAAATAAGAAGTAAAATCGTCATACTTTCTTATATAGTCTGCTTCATCAAATTCGCCAGAAGATAGAACAATACACACAGAACCAGATGAGAAATTTTCTAATTCCCGCCATGTTTCTGTTGCTATCAACAAGCCTTTGTTTGGTTTGTTAAGGGTTACTTTTCGTTTTTCAGTACCATCATCGAGAATAACATCAAAACTACCGCTTACAGCAATTAAAAACTCTAACTGTACTTTATGGGCATGTCCTCCCCTGCTAGAATCACTCGGAACATCATATAAGTAATAAACACGTTTTACTTGGTACGGTAAAACATCTTTTTCAATTACGGAAAGGTTTCCTCGTCCTTCTACATCAACTATTTTTGGTATGTCAATCAATTTACTTTTCAAGATCGTGTTTGTTTATTGTTCAATAAATTAGCCCATTGTTCGCCAATAGCGTCCATTTTTAAGTGTGAAATACTGTCTTGGGCATTTGCTTTACATGTTTTATACAGTTCAGTGTCAAAAGCTAGACTATTCATAGCCTCCGCCAATTCCAGCTCATTATGGTTTTCAACCAACAAGCCATTTTTTTTATGCGAAACAATTTCTTCTGGTCCACTTTTGCAATCTACTGAAATTACAGGAGTGCCTACAGAAAGCGCCTCTATTAAAACCCTTGGAAATCCTTCATAATAGCTTGTCAACGTTAAATATAAGGCGTTTTTTAAATACTGGAATACAATGGGCGTAAAGGAATTAACAGAAACAGTTTCTGAAAGTGACATGGTTTCTATTTTTTGTTTTAGCCAATCAACATCAGGACCATCGCCCACTATTTTTAAATGAATTGAAGCTTCTGGAAGCTTGGATTTTTTATAAGCGTTTAGCAATAATGTAAAGTTTTTTACCTGCTCTTCAATTCTGCCCAAATAAAGAATATATTTTTCGTTAGATAGGTTTTTATTACCTGTTTCAGATAAAGGCTCTACAGGATTATATATCGTTTTTGCTTTATTGGTTTTGTATTCAGCGTTTATTTTTTCAGAAATCGCTTTTGAAACTCCTATAACCAACTTAGAATTATTAATCATTTTTTTTGCAATCCATTTTTCCTTCGGAAAATATTGCAACAAATTAAAGCTACGCACTACATATATAACATGCTGGTTTGCATATACATATTTTAAATAAAATAACTCTTTTGGTCCATTGCTACGTGTTCTATTATCGAGTATAAAATCAAAACTTTCTTGTTTTAAAAACTGTTTCAGTTTATTTAACCTTACCAAGCGCTTATTAAAAGTGTCCCCGTCTTTTTTATGTTTTCCAAGATTTAACAAGTTTCCTTTATAGGGGTAATCAACCACATCATACAATATTACTATGGTCACATTAAACCCTTTTTCGGTAAGCATTTGAGAGAGCAAGGCTGTAGAGCGTTCGGCACCTCCCCTTCCCAATGAAATAGCCACCAAACAGACTTTAATTTGTGTTGACGGTTGTTTACTGGCCATAAATAATTGTACTTTTGGTGCGTCGTTTTAGCAAATATAACGCATTTATGAAGATACTCCTTGTAGGTGAATACAGTCGGTTGCATAATTCTTTAAAAGAAGGATTAACTGCGCTTGGGCACGAGGTTACCATTATTGGTAGTAGCGATTTTTTTAAAAACTATCCGGTTGATATTAAACTAAATAGAAAATACAATTCGGGACTTGCTAAAAAATGGAAAGTATTACTTTTTAAGTTGTTCAAAATCAATCTAACTTCTGAAAATTTAAAAAAGCAATTTTTTAGTCATGCTGATAAATTAAAAGGCTACGATGTTGTACAACTTATTAATGTAAGTCCCTTAGGCGTAACACCAAAAATTGAAAAAGAAGTAGTTTCTTTTTTAGCAAAGAATAATAAAAAACTGTTTTTGCTTTCCTGTGGTGCCGATTATATAAGTGTAAAATATGCCTTTGATCAAAAATTTAGGTATTCTATTTTAAGTGCGTTATTCCTAGGAAAAGTATCTAAAGAAGAGTTTGCTCCTATTTTAAAATACCTTCGACCTAAATTTAAATCACTTCACGACTTTGTTTTTAAGCATATTGAAGGGGTAATTGCCAGTGATATGGATTATCACATCCCCATGAAAGGACATCCGTTGTATTTAGGATTGATTCCAAATCCTATTAATTTAGAAAAGCTACCTTACTTACCAGTTCCTATTGAAGATAAAATCATTATTTTTCACGGAATAAACCGGGCCAACTATTATAAAAAGGGAAGTGACTATTTTGAAGAAGCTCTTAGCTTGCTTCAAAAAAAATACGCCGATAAAATAGAAATCATCACAGTTGAAAATGTACCTTATTCAGAATATATTGAACTGTACAATAAAGCACATATTGTTTTAGATCAAGTCTTAGGCTTAGATCAAGGCTACAATGCCCTAGAAGCAATGGCAAAAGGCAAAGTGGTGTTTACCTGCGCCGAGAAGGAGTTTGTTGAATATTATAATTTAGAAAAACCTGTAGCCATAAATGCTTTACCCGATGCACAGGCTATTTACAAAGACCTAGAAAATCTGGTTTTAAACCCATTAAAGATTGCTGAAATATCTAAAAATGCACGGGAATTTATTGAAAAAGAACATCACCATATTCAAGTTGCTGAAAAATATATAGAAAAATACACCTTATAAATTAAGATGCTACAATCAATAAATAGAAATTACTTTATTCTTCTCTGTGTTTTTAACTGTGCCATATTAATAGGTATTGGCAGTGGGTATTGGTCTCACCCTTATACAAATGCATTTATTTTATGTATGGTTGGCCTTCAGTTTTTAAGCCCTAAATTTTGGTGGACAACTTTTTTATCTATTATTTCAGTTTTACTAGTTTACATCCCCATATTTCCTAGAATTACCAACCACGGAAATTTAGAGATTTTTATTAGCATATTTTTATTTGTAGTGCTTATCGTTAACTATAAGCGTATCATCAATAATACCTTTTACCCTAAAAGTATTTCATCCTTATTTAGGTATTCGCTTGTAGCTATCTATTTTATGGCGGGACTTCATAAATTAAATGCTGGGTTTTTTGATCTTTCAAATTCCTGCAGTATTTACGTAAATAATAATTTAAATGTATTTCTCTTTGGTGATGACTATAATCCCTCATCATTTTTTATTCGTTTTTCCCAGATCATGACAATCGTTACCGAAATGGTTGTTCCTATTGGTTTACTACACTATAAAACAAGAAAGGTAGCTGCTTGGCTATTGGTCCTTTTTCATTTTTATTTATCCTTATGTGGTTTTTCAAACTTCAGTTCCTTGGCAGGTTTTCTTATTGCTGGAAGCATTATGAATTTTGAAAAAGTCAATTCAATAAAAAAAACCTGTAAAGAAATTCGGGTTTACATATTTTTTTCAATGTTAGCGGTTTTGCTATCATTTGTAGTCACCAGATTCCATCTAGTAGAAGATACACTTATTCGGTTTTACAATGGGCTAATATTTAATATTGGCTGGCTAATATTTTTTTACCTTTTACTGTCTAAAAGGACATTCGAAAAACAAAGGGCTAAAGTTACCCTACTCCCACTTATTTCTGTGGTATTTATTATTTTATGGAGTGGACAAACATATTTAGGCTTATCAAATTCAGGTAATTTAACTATGTTCAGCAATATAGTTACTGAAGAAACAAGAAGCAATCATTACATTTTTGATACTGAAAAAACTAAAATATGGAACTTCGAAGAGGATCTAGTTACCATTATCAATATCCCAGATGACTTTAAATGGGAAGGAAGTAAACCTCTGGAAGGCTTTGCTTTACCCTTAATAGAGTTTAAAACCCAAATACATAAATGGTCACAAAAATTTGATATGCCAATTAAAGCTACCATTAAATATAAGGGGCAAATAATAAATATTGAAGACTTAAGAATATCTGAGTTTAATACCGCAAAATGGTGGCACCCTTTAATCCACTTTAGAAGAATAGCCATAGATGGCCCTAAAGGCTGTTCTTGGTAATACCAACCTTACAGTTTTAAATTTAAAGACTGTTCCATCATAGCTCTTTCTCCCTCCCAATCTCTTGAAATATTTTCTTTTAAGAGTTTTGCAGGTATACCACCAATAAGGGTGTTTTCACCTAACGAGGTATAGTCTTTATTACATAAAGAATTTGATGCAACTGTACAATAGTTAGGTGTAACCGTGCCTTTCATTATGGAAGACCACCTGCCTACATAATTATAGGCACCAATACTAATAGCTTTGGAAATAGGGTACTTTTCATTAGTGACTGTATTTATCATTTGATGAAAATCTGTATCAATAATTTGACATTCTGAGCCTACCCTAGCATACGTATTAAATTTAACTTTATGCGTACATATAATTTTCCCCAGAGAAGCCATTCCGGCCATCTCGCCTAATTCTAAAACAGCCCCATTGGCAACATAAATGAAATAATCTTTCCCAAATTGTACCGTCCCTTTACAAAGTATTTTCCCTTCTAAGGCTATTTCAGCTATTCCTATATGTCTTGTGGTTTTTTCATAAGCCTGCCCAAAACCAATCATTCCCTTTCTTATAGGTGCATCAATAATAAACTCACCATTCAAATTTGAAAACCGAACACTTCCATAGAAAAAGACTGGAAGTTTTCTGGCAACGGAAAAAGGGAACATCTTTAAGTTAAAATACCAAGTAGCAAACCAGTTTACTGTGAGGTAAACTTTGAATTTCTTTTTAAGTTTTCTATAAGTTATCCTTACTCCGGCCATTATTTTTTTCTTCTGAAAAAGTTTTGAATCAAATCCCGTATCTCAATTTTTTTATCGATATGGTAGACTGAAAAGATACTAGAAATTATAATCATAACACTCAATGATACATATTTCAGTACATCATCTTCTATATTTGATAATAAAAATGCAAGAGAACAAAGTACAATAGAAATTCCGAAAATGTAATAAAACTCCTTTTTAAATGTAAAATTATAGCGGTAATAGGTTATTAGCCATATTACTATAAAGTGAATGAGAAAATAGATAAAATAGCTAATTCCCAATCCTTCAAGCCCCCAATACGTATAACCAATAATGTTCATGACAACTAATGTAATATTGAAACCAATAGCAGTTTTAATAAATACTTTTGAGTCTCCTTTGGCAATAATAATATATCCCAAGGAAAAAGAAACGGCCTTAAACAACATCCCTAAAATACCCCAACTTACAAATTGCACCGTCGGCGAAAACTCTTGGCTATACAGCAATGTGATAATAAACGGGGCAAAAGCAACAAAAATAACAATGATAGGCAGGATTAACAATACAGCTATAAAAGCTTGTTCAAAAACTATGTTTCGTATTTTTTCAATGGCATCGGAAACTGCCGAAAGACGCGGAAAATAGTCCGTACTCATCGCATTAAAGACCAGGCCGACATAAGTGTTTAAAATAACCATTCCGGCATGATAATACCCAACAGCTTCGGTCCCTCCTTTATTGCTAATGTATATTTGAATAACATACATCGCAATTAAAGTAATTACACTGCTTACACTCAACGTAACACCTAAATGAATCATCTCTTTCCCTTCGGAAAAAGCTTCTTTATTAGTAAGTGCAACTTTTTCAACCTTTGCTTTATTGGTATAATACAAGGTGACAATAAAACTAATAAGTGAAGCAATAATAATAGCCGGCACAATGGCATCTATTCTGAAAAAATAGTACAACGGAACCGTGATAAGAAGCCCAACCGTATTTCCTACTAAGTTAGCTTTAGCAAGGTTACCCAGTTTTTGTAAGCCTTGTAAAATAGCTAAGTTACTATGTGTAAATTGCTTAAAAAGAAGTGCTGCAGAAAGCCAAATAAACGAAATGGTATATTCCTTACTTTCAAATGCTATTTCACTAAGCCAAGGTGATGTTATCATCATTAAAACGGCTCCAATGACTGCAGTAAACCAAACCAAGCGTTTTAAAACGTGAATGGTCCGGGCTATGTTATTGGCTTCATAATTTTCTTTCGCATACGAAATATCTTTGACCGCGCTTCTATTCAATCCAAGATTGGTAACCGCATCCACCACATTAAGTGTCGTGTTGAATAAACTGGCAATCCCCATTCCCGTAGGGCCAATAAACAATGCAATAAACTTAGACCGCACAATAGAAATAAGAATATTGAAAACCTGCACCCCGCCAAATAACGAAGTGGCTTTCATAACATGCCTAAATGAATTTCTATACGGCTGCATGGTTAAGGCGTTAAGGTTTCAGGATTGTTTTTTTGTTTTTTGAAATAGCGTAGTACCAAGAAAAATACTAAGAAAAAGTATAACACATACCGAATAAAATGGGCAAACACCACCCCTTCTACACCATATTCAGCAACCAATGCATACGAAAACACGTAAAACAAGACTAGTGAAAACAATTCAGTAAAAATAAAATTACGCACCATTTTCTTCGCAATAAATTGGTGTAACAATACCAATGCGGCCAATTTAATAAAATCGCCTAATAACTGCCATTTAAACAGTGGCGCCATTTCATCAAAATCAATGAAGATATATTCTATAAACTGAAAGCGAAGAAAATAAATGACAAGCATCCCAATGCCGAATAACGGTAATAATGTTTTATAAATATTAAAGAGTTCTTTTTTAAAACCCGTTTCGGTTTTTATTCCAGTAAATTTCGGAATTACATACAACGTAAATATAGCCCCAGAAAATACCATATAGTTTTTTGAAAGCGTGGTCATACCTGTCCAAATTCCTGCATCGTCTTCACTCATTCGCTTGGCTAACATAGAACGAATATCTATCTCAACATAATTTACTAAAACAGTTGCTACAAAAGACATTAATGAAAAAGCCAATAAACTTTTAGCGTAAGGTGCTTTAAAGGAAATTTCAGAAAAACGAACATATCGTCGCAATACTTTTATAAAAATAAACAGCATTACTAGCACCTGAATTACCGGTATGAGAGCAATAGCAAGCAACGCCCCATCTATGCTATAGTTATACAACATAACCAATGTTAAGGTAGCGCCTAACAAATAAGCAATCAATTCTATTTTTGCGAATTTTTTATAATCGGATAAACCATTTACAATACCATTGAACACCCGTTGTATCGCAATAAAAGGTGCTACCACGGCTACAATTTTCACGATGTAGGCAAAGTCTGTAGTATAGAAAAAATATTCACTAATAAACCCGGCACCGAAAAAAAGTATTAAAAAAGAAGTAACACTTCCTATCAATGTAAACACAAACGTGGTTGAAAAAAGTTTTTGAAGTTGCTCGCTATCTTCTTTGAAATCGGCTACGTATTTTACTACGCCATTAAAAACACCAAACGAGGTGATAGAAGTTAACATTTGCAACAAATTGCGTAACGAACCAATTTTTGCGTATCCAGCCTTCCCTACAATATCTGTCAACTCACGCTGTAGAAAAAAAGCAACAAATAACCGTATTACAATAACCCCAGCATTTAAAGAAGTCATCTTTAAAAGTAGGTTGTCGCGTATAAATTTTGGAATTTTCAATTAGTAGTTATTGATTGACAAAATAACCCCATCTACCTCTTCATCACTCATCACTGGACTTATTGGAATACTCACTACTTCATTATGAATTTGCTCAGTAATTGGAAATGATAAATCATTAAACTCCGGTAATGCCTCTTGTTGATGTGGCGGAATAGGGTAATGAATTAATGTGCCTATTTGGTTCTCCTTTAAATATTCTATAAAATCAGTACGGTCTTTTACCCGAACCACAAACAAATGAAAAATATGGTTATCACTGTCATCCCAAGTTGGAAGAGTGATTTTTTTATTATTAATTTCAGAAATATACTTTCTTGCCAACCCGCGTCGATGTTCATTATCAGCATCAAGTTTGGGAAGTTTTATATTTAAAAAGGTTGCTTGCAGTTCATCCAACCGTGAATTAAAACCGGTTAATTCGTTTACATATTTTGAAGAAGCACCGTAGTTGCGAAGTTTTCGTATTACGGAAGCCAATTCATCATTGTTTGTTGTAACCGCTCCTCCATCACCCAAAGCACCTAAGTTTTTTGTGGGATAAAAACTGAAGCCAGCAGCATCACCCAAGTTTCCAGCTAATTTGCCATTTGAATTTTTTGCTCCGTGTGCTTGTGCAGCATCTTCAATCACAATTAAATTATTCTTTTTTGCCACTTTTGAAATATCCGTCATCGGTGCCAATTGCCCATATAAATGAACAGGCATGATGGCTTTTGTGGTTTCAGAAATCGCTTCTTGTATTGCTTCAATATTGAAATTAAAAGTTTCCATTTCAGCTTCTACCAAAACCGGTGTCATTCCCGCTTGTTTAATGGCCAAAATAGTAGCTATATAGGTGTTTGAAGCTACTAGAACTTCATCGCCTTCTTGTAGTTTCCCTAGTTCTTTATAGCCTTCTAATATCAGCCGTAAAGCTTCCAATCCATTAGCAACTCCTATACAATGTTTCGTTCCGCAGTATTCAGCAAAACTATTTTCAAAAGCTTTTACATTGTTTCCCAGAATATAATAACCAGAATCTAAAAATGCCTTAAAGCGTAATTGAAATTCGGCTTCAAAACGGGTATTGATTTTATGTAAGTCTAAAAATGGAATCATATCAATGATAGGTCTAAAGTTTTATACGCAGCAGTCTCTACAACGTAATTATCTGCCGTAAACGTACGTGCGCCACAGCTTTCTTTCCAAAAAATAAGCCCTTGGTTTAAATGTTTGCCGTTTTCTTCGCTCGAAATATTAAAGTCGAAATACCGCTTATCAGTTTGAAGCTGATTAATAATAAAGTCGTATGCTAAATCTAAACTTCCGTAAGTGTTTTTGTTTACGTTCCCTGAAACATATTGCGGATGAATGGTTGTCTTCGTTAAGAAAACTGTTGTTCCAGCGACAATTTTTTCGTCTTTATAGACATTTACTTGTTTGATATTCTTCGGAAAACGGGATGCCAATAATTGAATTTCTTCGAGTGTATGAACTGGTTTCACTCCGTGTTTTTTCTGTAGGTTTGGGATTAAAATTTCATTCCAAAATCCTTCAAAATTATCATCTATCTGTACGGTTAATCCATTTCTAACCGCTTTATTAATACCTTCTCTTCTGTTTTTCTGAAATCGTAATTTATTTGCATAATCGATTACCATCAACACATCCCGTTTCACTAAGGTTGCGTTGGCTTTAAAGAGGAAGTACGACAACTCATCCGCTGGAAGGGTGTTGTAAAATGTTGGAATGATACGTATGTCAAGCGTTTTAATTCCCTCAGTATATAAAAATTCGAGCGCTGCTTTAAAAGCTTCAAAAGCAGCCAATAGTTTCCCTTTTTTCTGTAACACAAAACTTCCATACGTCAATCCCTGGTGTGAAATAACCATGTCCCCTTTTTTGTTAGCCGGTAAAACAGCATATAACTTTTCATCTTTATACACCATCAATGAAAAATCTTCAAACCGATCACTGTGATAATCCATAAAGTTTCGGTTGAATAAAAAAGTGGCGTTTTTTGCCGATGCGATAAAACCGTTCCAATCCGCTTTAAGCGGAGCAGTATATTTTTGTACTCTAAAAGAAGGCATACGCTAAATTGGTTTTTATTATTCCAAAGGTATTATTTTTAAGTAAAGCTTATTTAACCAAAGCAAACTTCTTCTTTAAAAAAGGTATTATTTTTTGTTCTTTTATAAATAGGAATACAACAAAGATTATAATAAATTCAAAAGGAAAACTAAAGCGACTATTAGTTCCATAAGTAGCTAAGGCTTGTAATATTGAAGCTGAAAAAACCACCATACACAAAATAAAAGATATAGCAATTTGCTTAGTTTTAATGGTTTTTAAAATATAATAAGGAATCAAAAAAAGAAATAGTAATCTAAATCCCAATAAAAACAGATGCTGTATATACCAAATTGCTAAATAGAGGTTGTTTGCATATTTAAAGTTGAAATAATTATAATTCCAATAGATTGTTGGCTTCCAGAAATCTTTCCAGGAATAAAACAGCACTTGTTCTGCATAGTCCAAGGGGTTGTTTTTAATGGTTGCTGTGGCAAACTGACCCAATTGTGCAGATAGATCACCTAGACTTAAATTGTACTGTTTATATGCACCATCATTATATGCGTCCCAAATTGACATTGCCAAATTTTTATTTTCGGTTATCGCCTTTTCTCTATACTCAACGTATGGTTCTATAATCCAATTATACTCTTCTGGTCCTTTTTCAGCAAACCGAACACAATTTTGTGCTACATTCAACCCAAAAAAAGTAGTGGAAACAAAATGACCGGTATTTATTTTATTTACATACGACCATCCAAAATAGGATAGCAACGGAAAAATTAAAATTATCAACTTTTTATTTATCAGCCTTTTTAACCTAAAGTTTTTTAGAATGTAGATTCCATATATTAAAAACGGTAAAAACGCATAAAAGGGTTTTACTAAAGTTAATAAGCCAAGTACTATTCCTAAAAACAATTCATTTTTAAGGGTAGAGGTTTCAAAATACCCTTTCACCAACGTGTAAACAACTATAGAAAGTAGAAATAAAGTTAAGCTTTCTACTAAAATAGAAGTCTCGAAGAAAATAACATTCAGCAGTGTCGTTATAAAAAAAGAAATTAAAAAACTATGTTTTCTTGAAAACCGGAGTTTGCATAGAGACCGGTACCAAAATATGGAAGACAAAATCCCTAAACTAAATTGATAGCATACCACAAGGTATAAATTACCAAACGCGGCCGTAAGTAACAATGGATATCCCGGGCTTCTATATCCTGAATACCCAGACAAGTTAAACTCCATAATGCGATCTGCCAACTCTATATAAGTAGAACTATCTGGGTAGATCGACACATGGGTATAAAAAAAAAGAAAAATACCTAAACGCACCAATATACCACCTGCAATCAACCATTTTATGTATGTATCTTTAAGAATACTCAACATGAAATAAAATCTTTGCTGTGTGATAGTTAAGTAATAAAATAATCATAGGCTTCAAGGTTGGAGAGTACTTATTACGTACACACTTAGGGTACGAAAATACTATTTTTTAGAGAATAGAGAAGAACCCAAACTGCATAAATACAATTAACCGTTTCACAGCACGTACCATTTTTGTATGGAATCGCAAAAAAAAACCACCATCAAAATGACAGTGGTTTCTTCTATTAGATTTCAGAAATAAATTACATTATTTTATTTCGTTTTCTATCTACTTCTTTTAAATATACTTTTCTAAGACGAAGGTGATTAGGGGTTACCTCAACATATTCATCTTTCTGAATATATTCCAACGCTTCTTCTAATGAGAATTTAATAGCAGGTACAATTTTGGCTTTATCATCTGCTCCAGAAGAACGTACATTACTTAATTTTTTAGTTTTTGTGATGTTCACAGTCATATCGTCTTGACGACTGTTTTCTCCAATCACCTGACCTTCGTAAATATCTTCTCCCGGATCCACGAAAAAGCGTCCACGATCTTGTAATTTATCAATAGAATAAGGTATCGCTTTTCCTTTTTCCATAGAAACCAAACTACCGTTTTGTCGTTCTGGAATACCGCCTTTTAATGGTTGGTACTCTAAGAAACGGTGTGTCATAATGCTGTCTCTTATACACATCTCCGAGCCCACGAGACGGACTCCTATCTCGT